>Ga0209166_10001550_pt1 | contig 18893 bp, 16 predicted proteins | sample Coa_R1_3_FD_187151 | JGI IMG/M metagenome (GOLD analysis project Ga0209166, IMG submission 187151) | Surface soil microbial communities from Centralia Pennsylvania, which are recovering from an underground coalmine fire - Coalmine... | ecosystem: Environmental > Terrestrial > Soil >... | reverse complement strand
GATGCGCGAATTCGTGAACTCTGAGGCGAATCATCTCGGCATGCCGTTACCCAAAGGGCGCGTGCGCTTCTACCGACATAATGACGATAGCCAGGTCGAATTCACGGGCGAGAACATGATCGACCACACACCGAAGGACGAAACTGTTCGCATTTATACCGGCAATGCTTTCGACCTCACCGGAGAGCGCCGCAGAACGAATTATTCCGTCGAATCCTCGAAGAACTCGGCCACCGAGACTTTCGAAATCAAAGTCCGGAACCACAAGAAAGAGCCGGTCGAAGTTCGAGTGGTGGAGCATCTCTACCGGGCCAAGAACTGGGAGGTCGTCGCGAAGTCTTCGGACTTCCAGAAGAAAGACAGCCAGACGATTGAGTTCCCCGTAACGGTAGCGCCCGACGGCGAAAAAGTGATCACTTATACGGCGCACTACACCTGGTAAGAATCGGCGCTGGATTACAGCAGGGCGTGTGGACGGTCACGCCCTGCCCTCTCCGGTTGTGGTACAAATTTCTGTGGTCTTAATCCGACTGTCCGGCACTCATATCCCTATCTTTCCGGACCCGGCAGGTACTTCATGCTAAGGGCCTTTTTTGTTCATCTTTCTGAAAACCGTTCTCTCCGCAACTTTGCCGAGCGCTCGTCGCTAGGACGCCGCGTTTCTGGCCGATTCGTGGCAGGCACGGAAATCGCAGATGCCGTCCGCGTCACACAAGCTGTGAATCGGGCTGGCATGAGCGTCAGCATCGATAATCTGGGCGAAAACGTCACCAACCCGGACGAGGCCCGCCACAGTGCGCAACTTTATCAGCAGATTCTCGACGCGATTGCCGCAAACAAGCTAAACGCCAACATCAGCCTCAAACTGACCCACATGGGATTGGATGTGGATGAAGGATTGGCGCGCGAGATCGTGGGGGGACTGGTCGCGAGAGCAGCGGCGATGAGTCCGCCCGGCTTCGTCCGCGTCGATATGGAAGGCTCACCTTATACGCAGCGCACGCTCGACTTCGTTCACGAACTGCATCGCATGCCTGGCAACGGAAATAGTGTAGGCACCGTTATTCAGGCGTACCTGAAGCGTTCCGAGAACGATGTAGAGAAACTGCTTTCCGAAGGCATCCGGATCCGCTTGTGCAAGGGGGCTTACAAAGAACCAGCGAGCATCGCCTTCGAAAGCAAAGCCGATGTGGACGCGAATTTCATCAAGCTGATGAAAATTTTGATGAAGAGCGGCATCTATCATGGCATTGCCAGCCACGACCCGAACATAGTCGAGGAAGGGAAAGCCTTTGCCACGCGCGAGAAGATTTCTCGCGATGCCTTTGAATTTCAAATGCTGTTCGGGATTCGCCGCGATCTGCAACAGAGCTTGGTGCGTGATGGCTGGCGAGTCCGCGTTTATGTCCCGTTCGGCACCGAGTGGTATCCATACTTCATGCGGCGGTTGGGAGAGCGGCCGGCGAATGTGTTCTTTATCGCCCGCAATATGCTGCGGGCGTAGGATTTCTCTCTCACATTTTTTTCGATCAGCCGCGAGCCTGGTTAAATGGACATTCCAAGGGAGTCCTGGTGTTACGACTACTTCTAAGCTTCGCGTTCTTGATCAGTCTGACGGTTGACCCGGCCACGACCCAAACACCGAGTTCGAGCTCCGCACGGCCCACGACGCCAACTCGCGAACCCAGTGCTCCCGGCTACGTAAGAGCGAAGGAGCTACCGGATGGAACCATCCCGTCCCCGAAGGACGACGGGAACTTCATCATTGGCCCGACACACAATCCCGCGCCGGAAATGGCTGCGAACGAAGGAGTGCCCAAGGGTGACGTCTGTGAATTCACAATGGAATCCAAGGACAGCAAAATCTATCCCGGCATCGCGCGTGAGCCCAACACTTTTGCTGTGGTGGACCCAGCGGACCCCAAGAAGGTGATCGTGAACAGCCATCCTGCCCCTTACACCCGACGAGTGGCGGTCTACATTCCCAAACAATACGTCTCCGGCACGGAGGCGCCGTTCATCGTCGGGGCGGATGGACCTGACCCCACTTTGTTCGCCGCGCTCGACAATCTGATTGCCGGGCATCGCGTGCCCGTCATGATTGCGATCTCGATCGGCAACGGGAGTGGCGATGCCCAGGGCAGCGAGCGGGGACTGGAGTACGACACGATGTCGGGGCTATATGCGGAATTCGTGGAGAAGGAAGTGCTGCCTCTCGTGGAGAAGAAGTACAACGTAAGGCTCACCAAGGATCCTGACGGTCGGGCGACCACAGGTTGCAGCTCAGGCGCAGCCGCCGCCATGGCGATGGCGTGGTATCACACTGACCTCTACCACCGCGTTCTGAGCTACTCGGGCACCTTCGTTTACCAAGAGTGGCCGTACAACTCCGAGACTCCGCACGGTGCTTGGGAGTTCCACGAAACGCTCATTCCCAACAGCCCGAAGAAGCCGCTCCGCATCTGGATGGATGTCGGCGATCGAGACCTTCTTATCACTCGCGACAACTATCACGATTGGGTCCTTGCCAATGAGCGCATGGCCAAGGTTCTAGCCGGCAAGGGATATCCCTACCAATTTATATTTGCGAAAAATGCTGGTCACTGCGACGGCGCCGTGAAGGCTCAGACCCTGCCCCTGGCGTTGGAGTATGTATGGCAGGGGTACACTCCAAAAAAGTAAAGCAGACGTGGAATGTAGCAGGCTTACGCCGAATTCTCCTCGCATCCCGGGGCGACTTTTCTACGAGCTGTGGCCGTTACAATGCAGGACGCCCAAGTACGCGCTCCACGGGCCGACGGCCTGCCGGTATTGGTAGGCAATGATCCTGGAGATCTGGTGCAGGTGCGTCATGTCGTGGACCGCCCAGGTAGCCAGCAGCTGAGACAAAGTTACAACTCCAAGCTCGGGATGGCGTCCACGCCTTGCAAGATCGTCTGGGCGCAGATTCAAGGCCTTTAGCTCCGCTAATCTTTCTGCTCGCAGATGCTCAAACTCGCGCAACAGTTCGTCGATCGTTCTGCCTTTACTGGCCCGGTCCTGCCCAAACCGGTCGAAAGGCTCGAACGCTCGCGACTCGCCATGCTCCAGGATTATCCGCGCGCGTGGCATCCAATCGGTCAGTTCCCCATGAATCAAATGCCCCACGACGTCGAACGCACTCCATGTATTGGGCCCCTCGGTGGTGTGGGTCCAAGCTTCCGGCAAGTTCCCCAAGAGCGCATTTAGACTCGCAGGAGTGTGTGATAGAAGTGAGATCGTGGATTCAAGATTATGTTCCATGAAATCCCCTTGACACCGGCTTTGAAGCTTCCAGAGCTATCGATGATCCATTCCTGAGCGTCGTTGCTTTTCTTTACGCGGTGGTGTTAGGGCAGATAGCTAATGAACAAACGGGCCATGCACTGGCACGTAAGGGCCAATGGCTTACGGACAGAAGATTGTTAGCATCGGGCATGCGTCATACGTGCTCAGCGGAACTGGTAGAGCTCTTCTCCCTGTTTGTCTCTCCCGATCTGGAAGACGAAAAGATCGATCTGACCCGAAGCGCGTTGCTCATCGCGCGAACCGAGTATCCCAAACTTGATATCGAGGAATACGCTGGTCGGGTCGAGCGCATGGCGCGGCGGGTGGCGGCTGTGGCTGCCGATTTCGATCAGAAGCGTACCCTGCCTGCTCTCAATGCTGTGCTGTTCGAAGAGGCCAAGCTGCGGGGTAACCGTGAAGACTACTACGATCCGCGCAACTCGTTTCTCAACGACGTGCTCGATCGTGGCCTGGGAATTCCGATCACTCTTTCTATCATTTATATGGAGGTAGCGAAGCGTGTCGGTTTTCCGCTATCGGGAGTCGGGATGCCTGGGCACTTCCTGTTGAAGCACTATGGCGAGAGCGGACAAGAAATTCTGATCGACTGCTTCAATCGGGGCGACATTTTGACCCGCCAGGATTGCCAGACCCGTTTAGACGAGATCTATTCCGGCGAGATGAAGCTTCGTCCTGAGTTTCTGCATCCGATCAGTCGGCGCCAGATTCTGACGCGGATGCTCAACAACCTCAAAACGGTTTATCTCTCCACGCGGAACTTCCGTAAGGCCCTGCCCATTGCCGATCTCATCCTGGTGATCTATCCGCAATCCGCGGAAGATGTGAAGCAGCGAGCTCTCCTGCGTTACAGCATGGGCATGAATGCACTCTCAGCCGAAGACCTGGATGAATATCGCAAGTTATCTCCGAACGCGTCCGATGCAGAAGAGACGCGGCAGATGACGCAGTCGATCCGGCGCATGCTGGCGCTGATGAACTGAAATCGGAAATCCAGGAGATTGAAGTCCGAGGTTTGCTTTACTCTGGCGGCGGTCCGCCGCCTTCACCCGGAGAAAGCGGCAGTCGGGTTGCGCCACGCATCATTTCGCGTTCCTGATCCGAGAACATGCTCTTGAAGCGGTCGGAATTCACGATGCGCTCCCGCTGATCCGGTGGCATGTTGCGCAAGTCGCGAACGGCGGTAGTCACCATGCGTTGGCGGTCGGGAGGAAGCTGGCGCATCTGGGAAAAAATCTGCCGTGCCTGATCTTTCTGCTCGGGCGTCAGGTGCTCCCAGGTCTCCATCCGATTTAACATGCGCAGTTGCTGTTGGGGAGGCAGGTTGGAGAAATGCTGCAGCCTCTCGCGAAGCTGCTGCTGCCGTTCTGACGGCAAGCTGCGGAATGCCGGATCGTTCTGGAGTGCATGCTCCTGCTCTTCCGCCGGCATGTCTTTGTAGCGGCGCAGCCAGTCGCCCGCATGGCCGGGCTGCTGGGCGGTACCATTCTGTTGTGCACGGTTCTCTTGCGGGTGCGCCTGCTGCATGTGCTGAGGCGGAGCGGGAGGCGCCTCCCGCCTCTGCGGAGCAGGACGCGGCGTGTTTTTCTGCGCGAAGCTGGAAGACGGGAGCGCTATCGCAATAGCGATGGCGACTAGCGCAACACAGTTCCGAATGTGTTTTCCCGATCTCATCTCCGAATCTCTTTTAGCTCGCTGACTTCCAAATCCAGCTACGGGTTCGCCACGACATTCTGCTGCACATCCAGATCGTCGAGCATGTCGAATTCCGCATACATGTCGTGATTCTTTTCTAACGTCTGCAGGTCGCTCACTGCGCTGCCCGGGGGCGTAGGAACTGCATCTTTTCCATGCGGGTTGGTCTGCGTGAAGAACAGTCCAATTCCGACCCCCATCACAACAGTCAACGCAGCGGCCAAGACAGGGTGACGGAACCAGCTGATCCAGGCGGACTGTGGCTGAGTCCTTTCCTCGCGCAGCCGGGCCTGCAGGCGAACGTCAAAATACGGCGACGGCTCCGGCACCTGCCACTCGTCCAGTAATGCCATGGTCGAACGCATTGCCTTCAATTGCTCTGCACACGCACTACAACTTGCCAAATGATTGCTATCCTCTATCGAGGGCTCGCTGAATCCAGCTGCCACATCGGGCATCCGTTCGCGGATCTCATCGCATTTCATAACCGCTTCCCCTTACCTGCTCTTCGCCAGTGCTGCTTCACACAAATGAATCAGTGCTGCTAAATAAAGTCTTTTAACTGTTCTCGCAAAGTCTCATAGGCCCGGAAGAGCAATGATTTGGTCGCCGATTCACTCTTCTTCAACACCTCGGCAATCTGCTTGTAGTCCATTTGCTGGTACTTGTGCATGATTACCGCCAGCCGCTGCTGTTCGGGCAAAGCTTCCACCTTGCTGCGAATCGCGAGCATCCGCTCGCGTACAACCATCGCTTGCTCGGCGTTCAGCCCCTTATCGGGCAACTCGATCGTAGTTCCGCTTTCCTCGTCTGGTTCGTCCAGGCTAACCTGAACTTCAGGGCGCTCGTGCCGTGAGTCGCGGGCGTGATTCACGGCCAGGTTCGTGGCAATGCGATACAGCCAAGTCGTAAACTTTGCGCTCGCCTCATAGCTCGCGCGCGAACGATAAACCCGGAGAAAAACTTCCTGCGCAAGGTCCTCAGCCGCGGCCGTATTACGCGCCATCCGGTACATGAAGCTGACCATCGGACGGCGGTACTTCTGTACCAGAAAATCAAACGCCGACTCATCTCCGGCCTTCGCACGAAGCATGATCTCGGCATCCGATAGCCCCTCGGCCCCAGCCAAAGCAGGCGAAAAACCGCCTTTCGGCAGCGGCGATGTCGCAGCCATCAGCATGCCCCGATCGATTGCGGCAGTGCTCACATCTGTTTCAACCCTATTCTTATCCGAAAGTTGCAATGAACTTGGATCCGGGGAGGACGAGAAACCTCCATGTTTTGAAGCAGATACAGTCGGCCCGGTCGACTTGGATTCAAACGGCATAAAAATCGTCGCGCAAGCGCGCAAAAGGGGTCGGTTGCGACCACTTTCCCGCGTGCATAAGGCTAACACGGTTGGCAATCGAGGAGGTGATTGCCGTCAGGAAAACCCTCATGCCGCATTAGAACGTCAGGCGTAACCCGAATTCAATCTGGCGCGGGGCTCCGAGCGAATAGACCCCGGTACCGACGCCGACGCGATCTATGTTATGGCCCATTGGTATCGTTCCGTTGACCTGTCCTGCGGCTCCGGTCAACAGTCCATTCAGCGCGGTGCCGGGCAAGTCGAAGTTCGGGAGATTGAAAAGATTATAGAAACCGGCGCTTGGCTCGATTGTGATCCCTTCTCGAATCGTGTGCGCCCATGCAATTTTAAGATCAAGGGCGCGCAGCCAGGCAAGATTGACTTGGCCCGCCGGTGCCAGAGGTACCAGGGGCGCGACCGCACACAAGGAATTGGCGGGAAGATTGTTGGGGTTATAGCAAAGTGCGTCCCCAGCTCCCAGTTGCACAGGTGTGAATAACCTATTCCGGACTAACGCCTGCCCGGCAGGGGTGAGCTGAAGTGCGACATTGTCGTTGTAGTCGGCGAGGACGCGATTGAGGTTCGAAGCGTTGATGTCTCGATCAAAGCTTCCCACGTGGGTCCCAGGAACGAGATCTTGAACTGTGCCGTCGCCTGTGAAATCAGTACGAAAGATCTCGCCGGGCCCCAGATTCGTATTTGGCACAACCAAGGACGCCGAAAGCGGGCTCCAGAAATGTGCCATGACACTCAGCTGAAATCCACCTGCTAAATCCGCGTAGCCACCAAATGAAACCTGGTGAGTACGATCCAGCACGGCAGGGCCGAAAAACCGATTGGGATTGACGTTGTCAACGGCCCCCACTCCAAAGTCCTGGTCCGACGCGAGCGCATTCGCCGGAGTACTGCCCCCGGAATTCTCGAAACGCGAGAGGGCGTAGGACACTTGCAAGTTCAGTGTGCGTGTTGCACGAAACGGCTGTTCCAGGTTCGAGGCGATTTTGGCCTGCAGTCCGTTGTAAACCGAGCGCCCAACCGGTTCGGAGAAGTACATGGGGGGCGCGCTGGGATTGATTCCAGAGAAGGCGCACCCGTAACGAGAGCTGGTATTTATGACAGATGAAAACGAGCAGATTTGTCCGAAATCGCCGGGGGAAGTCAATCCGTAGCTGGCGTAATCCGTCATCTGCGCACCGGCGTTGATGGCGCATTGAATCGCAGTGGTTCCTGTTCCAGTTCCGCAATTGAAATGTTGGTTGGTAGCAGCGATGGCCTCGAGAGCTGCTGATTTGCTGAAGTAACGAACGTCGCCGGTATGGTTCTCATCGATTCCCAGCAGGTAATGTGTCTGCACATTACGGAGGTAGTCAGCGCTGAGAATGACACCCCGACGGATTTCATGCTGGATGCCAATATTGATTTCGACCGAGCGTGGAGTGCGGAAATCGGGGGCGAATCCGGTACCGAATGCAACGCCTTTCTGCAACAACGATCCAATGTAATTTGGATTCGGGACCTGCAAGTCGAAGGGCGAAGCGGCTTGATATTGCTTCTGGAAGGCGACGATCTCATTCGCAACTGCACCGATGGCAACAGGATTCGTCGTTTGTACACCGCCCACCATTGCGCTGCAGAATGTTGGTCGTGGCATGGACCCGCCGGGAATAGCAATGATTTGTGGTTCGCCGGTGGCGGCGCAGGCCGAAGGCGCCTGAATGAACACATCGCCTGACTGTGAACGCAGCGCCGCATCCAAAGGCGCCACGATCGTGAGCACATTTTCGTAGAATAGCCCGATCCCGCCGCGAACCGAGGTTTTACCCTTCGTAGTCGGATCCCATGCAAAGCCAAGCTGTGGTGCGAGATTGGAGTTCGCTTCGCGGACCCGCTCCCCCAGTCCCGGCATGAGCGAGTTGAGTTGCGGAATGGGGGCAAACTCGCTGTCGCTGCGGCCCGGCTCGCGGGCATAGCGTACGCCATAGCTCAACGTGAAATTCCTTCTCCATTTCGAGCTTGCCCCAAAGTACAAGCCGAGGCGGTGATAAAAATAGCTACCCGCAGGAAGGCCCAGGCCCGGAAACGGCGTTATGTACCCCAATCCATTACTTACGCCGACGGATTCCACCGGATAGTTAAGCGGACAACTCGCACCGGTGACAGTTGCGCCGTTCATCGCCGTACAGGTGAAAATCCCTCCGGCGGCAAAGGCGACTTCGGCGTCTCCAACATTCGTCGTTAGAGCGGGCGCCAGGCTCTGCACCGGGAAAGATCCTCCCGCCACAATGTGGTTGAAATCGATTCCATAGCGAAGAATGTGCCGCCCTCGTGTGAAGCTGCCGTCGTACTTCACCTGGCGCTTGCTCTGGAGTACCACTTCCGGGGCAACGAAATTTGGGCCAGTAGCCAGGCCCGTATTTCCCATCAAAATCGTCAGCCGGTGATCAACCGACGGCAAACCGCTTGACTCCGTCGAATCGGCAATGTCCCGCTCCATCTTGAGAAATCCGACGCGCACACTGTGGCTGAAATCTCCTCGGCCGAAATCGACCCCAGCCACGTGGTCCCGCGTGATGTTCTTACCCGCATATACGGAAAAGCCCGAGCCACCGTTGGCCGCGAATGAATTTTGAAAGTAGCTGAAACGATAAAAGGTACGGATGGACCGGGCGAGTTGGTATTCCACTTTTGCCATGAGGTTATTCTCATGAAAGGGTGACGCAAAGCTGCCGGAAAACTGGTTGAAAGGCGGAGCGATGAGCACGGGGGCCTGCTCATGCTGCAAGGTGCGCTCGCCGTCGAGCAGATAAAGGAGGCGATCTTTAACGATGGGACCGCCGAGGCGTGCTCCGGATTGCAAGCGTTGAAAGGGCTCGGACAGGCCGGGTGGCGCTGGCAAGGCGGCAGACAGCGAACTGTCTCGAAAGAAGCTGAAAGCTTCGCCGTGAATCGAGTTGGTACCGGAACGCGTGGTCGCATTGATCGCGCCCGATGTCGTCAACTCAGTCGAAAGATCCATACTCGACTGGCTAAGTTGGAACTCCTGAATCGCGCTGGCCGGGATGTTAGTCGTAGTCGAGCCAAACATTTCGTCCGAGACGTCAATACCGTCCACTTCGATGCGAGCCGTGCGGCCGAAACGTCCGCCAAAGGATATGGACGAGAACCCGTCCTGCGCGAAGCCGAAGTTCGCCGCATCCTGGATTTGGACCCCCGGCTCCAGTTGCGCCAAGTCAAGAAAGTTACGCCCGTTGACGGGCAGATTCTCAATCTGCTGTTCGTTGAGAACGCCCTGCACAGTCGCCTGTTCGGTATTGACGTGCGAGGCGGAGTCCTGTACTTCGACCACTTCTTTTTCGTTTCCAATCCGAAGCGTAACGTTCAAGGTGGCCGTGTTACCAACGAGCACATCCACAGTAACTCCTGCCGAATTGAAGGTTCTGGCTGAAACCAGCGCTTTGTAATTGCCAGGAATCAGTGCTCCGGAGTTGAAAGATCCGGACGAATTTGTTGTCACGCTGATTAACTGTCCGGTAGAGACATTCGTGATGGTCACACTGGCGCCGCTGATCACCGCACCAGTCGGATCACTCACGATTCCTACAATGGTGCCGGTGCCAACGGTGGACTGTGCCAGAAGAACGCCCGGAGTATTCACCACAACCAGAAGGATACTGGTAATGTGTCGCAGGCAACTGCACCAGGGACGAGGAAACATTTGCCACCTGAATTTCAGAGGGGGAAAGCGCGATCAAGAACTTGCGAAAAGAATAGCCCTGAATGAGGCAGAATTCAATGGTGATAGAGCCAGTACTCACCGCCGAACGATTGCAGGCTTACGGCCACTTTACGTCGAGGGCATAGATCTCGCTACTGCCGACGTCGCGGGTCAAAACGGGCGAGCCGTCGGTGGCAATGCCAATCCATTGACCGCTTCCGACCGCTTGCACGGCTCGGTGACCGCCAGTTTGAACGGCGCTGTCTCTAGTGGGACGCTCTCTGGAACCTATGCGGTCAACGCTGACTGCACCGGTTCGACGGCGTTCAGCGAGTACGATTCGTCGGGGAATTTGCTCATTACGGCAACAGTAACTCTCGTATGGGATGATGCTATGCGGGAGTTCCGGTTTCTCTTCACATCGGCCGTGCTGCCTGATGGCACATCCCTCTTAACGGTTGTAAACGGCGATGCCAGAAAGCTGATCCCGTGACGGTGCAAGGCCTTCCCGAGAGGGATGCTCCGCCGCAATAGCCTCTGATGGAGCTTCACCGGGGTCCCGATATGGCGGCGGAGTTTCAAGGTTGGGAGCTGCAGGCTTCTCGAAGGACAGAGAATCGTAATCTGAGAGGATGCGAATGCGAAGTGATCGATCGCACATGTTCGCGTCCTCTGCTATTCCGGCAATCCAACCCGGCGGAGCAGATCCTTATATCTCGGATCGGAGCGGAGGGGATCGATTCCGGGATCTCGGTTGAGGAATACAAATCCGCAGTCGACTCCTTTACGCTTGTATCCCTGCTCAAGCCAATAGAAGCCGCGTTCTTTGTCGCCGGCTGCGGCCCAGTAATGTGCGATATTAAGAGGCCAGTACCCCTGTATCTGCGTCGTATCCAGGCGCTCGAATTCCTCCGCGAGCGCCCGCATTGCTCCTTTGTAGCCCGACGTGGCGAACGCTTCGCGCAGCTTGTCTGATATTTCCGGGAATCCAAACAATATTGCCGTCCGCTCTAGTTCCTGTACAGCTTCCTTGTATATCCCTTTTCCTTCATAGCCCTCGAACAGGTTGTAATGGAGAAAACCGTTGTCTGGATCGGCCTTCAGCATCGTCGTCATGAGTTGGATAATCTTGTCGTATTCCCGCCGATTGCCCAAGGCAGGTTCAATATGATTTTCATGGGGGTCGAGTTGTTGGGCGATTTCGGCTTCTTTCCAGCCTTCATCCAAACGACCCAACGCGTCGAGAACGTGACCGAGGTGCTCGTGGGCCACGGCGTCATTCGGATTGATTTCCAGGGCTCTGCGGTATTCTTGCTCTGCTCCGGCCCAGTCCCAGGAACCAACTCTGATGTCTGCCAAAATGACCCTGGCGGCCGAAATGTTGGGATCAAGCTCCAGCGTTTTTTCCGCTGCTTTTCTGGCAATGTTTATGTCCTCACGTACATTCCGCAAGGTGTCCTTATGAGCTTTGGACAGCCCCAGATAACCCGGGGCAAAGTTCGGTTCAATGTCAATCGCTTGTTGGAAATATTTATCCGCTAAATCGAGCTCGTTCTGACCGAAGCCCCGGCTGTATCGGTGCAGGTGAGCATTTCCTTGCAGGTAAGCCTCCAATGCTGCCGGATTTACGGGTCGCTGTTGCGCCGGGCGTTCAGTCGTGAGGTGCGCTTGAACTTGAGCAGCGATGTCTCCTGCGACATCACTTTCAAGGAGGAGCGCGTCGCCCAAATCGCGTTCATAGCTATTGGCCCAAAGATGCTTGTCTGCTGGCGCGAGCACCAACTGTGCAGTGATTCGCACCCGATCGCCGGAGCGCTGCACGGTTCCCTCGACAATCCCGTCAACGTTCAGTTCTCGGGCGATCTCGGGCAGCGATTTCTTAGTTTGCTTGTATTGCATGGACGAAGTGCGCGAGATCACTCTCAGCGAGTTGATACGAGAGAGTTCGGTGATCAAGGCATCGGTTAGGCCGTCCGAGAAATATTCCTGAGAGGAATCAGAGGATAAATTCTGCAGTGGTAGGACGGCAATCGAACGAATCTGGGGTAGTGGGTGTTCGAACAGGCTAGGCCAAAGTTTTCCTACACCGACCGCCGCGCTGGCAAGGATCGTCGCTCCTACACCCAGGATGATACCGAGCCGGATTTTTCGGCCGGCGACCGGCTTCGCGGCTTCGATCGATGGAGCTGCTGCGGTTGCAGCATGTCCATTTCCTTCGACGGCGGCAATGAACCGGTATCCGCGGCGCGACAACGTTTCGATAAAGCGTGGACTATCCGCCGAATCGCCCAAAACTTCGCGCAGCTTCTTGATCGCGTTATAGAGACCGCTATCAAAATCTACAAAAGTATCGGAAGGCCAGACGCGGCGCTGCAGTTCCTCTCGGGTCACAATCCTGCCGGGGTGTTCTAAGAGAACCTGGAGAATCTGAAAGGGTTGCACTTGAAGCCGGACCTTCAAACCCTGCTTGCGAAGTTCTCCGCTTTCAGTATCCAGCTCAAAGACACCGAAGCGGATCAGCGCCGGAGGTGGAGGAACCTCATTCACAGAGTGCCCCCAAGGTTTGCTCGGAAGTGTAGCACGACAAAATTAGGAACTCTACTAAACCACTGTACCGCAGGGGTTTATCGGGATAGACAAAGAATCGAGACAGAGTAGAAGCGGACGATTGAAGTTTGCCGCGCATGGGTGCAAAAGGGATGCAAGTCCGATTCTGGGGACGCAAACAAAAGCATCAAGCGAAGGAGACGTCTATGACGACCAAGATTGCACGCATCTGTCTAGCGATTGTATTTGCAGCCACCCTCGCGATCACTGCAGTCGAACCGGCCCATGCAGCTGGGCCCTGCTCGCTGGCTCGGGCCGCCGGAAATTATTCGTTCACTGACAACGGCACTGTCATCGGTGTTGGACCCAGGACCGCCGTTGGCACACTCACCCTCGACAGCCGAGGAAACATACCCAATGGCGTGGCGACGTCGAGCCTGAATGGCAGCATCGCCGTCGAGACGGTTTCCGGAACCTATACGGTCAATCCCGATTGCAGCGGCAACATCGATGTGAAGATCTATTCGGGGGGCACGGAACTGTTTGAGATCACCGGAGCCATCGCGTTCGATGATGACGTGAAGCAGATTCGTGGGATTTTTACTTCGGTTACAGCACCTGATGGCACCGTCCTTCTCACTGTCATCAACCTTGAGGCTAGGAAGCAGTAGCGGATGTGGATCACTGCTTTGGACCTCAATGAGGTGGTCACCTGGGTAGCTGCTACACCAGTGCGCTCAGTGCCCTCACGGAGTTCAAGGCGAGCGATGCGGAAAGGAGAGCGTCAAATGAAAGAAAAGTTAGGTGCTCTGCTTGCCTTGGCTTTTTTGGCTACGAGTCTATTCGGTTGCGGCGACTCCATGCGCACAAACGGCTCAACCTCCAATTCCCAGAATCCAGGCGGTTCCACGGGTTCAGGCGACTCGGGAGGTTCCAGCGCAGCCAACACCTTGTATGTCGATGGCAGCAGCGGGAGCGACAGCAACCACTGCCAGTCTTCCCAGAGTGCGTGCAAGACCATCGGACACGCTATTTCGCTCGCTATCTCAGGTGATTCGATCATCGTCGCCGCGGCAACATACAAGGAAAATCTGACGATCAACGTCAGTTTGAACATCAGTGGCGCTGGCGCCATGACAACAGTCATTGACGGCGGAGCTGTCGGAACGGTAGTCACAATAAACAACTACGACTCAAACACGCACGTCACGCTCTCTGGGCTGACGATCAGGAATGGCTCTAGCTGGTCGGGCGGAGGAATCCGCGCCACTGGGGTCGTGGCGATCAATAACAGTAGCATTCTCGGGAATATCGGGCCGAACGGCGCTGGCATCCACAACGATGAGGGCACGCTGGTCATCAACAGCAGCACCATCAGCGGCAATCACGCTGGCGACACGATATGTCTGAAGTCGTGTAACGGACCCACGCAAGGGGCCGGCATCTACAACTTCAGTTACACGAAACAAGCCAGCTTGACGCTTAACAACAGCACCGTGACCGGTAACGACGCTACGTCAAGCAAGCTCCCCTCAGTGGGCGGCGCCATCGCCGGCACCGGCAGCATCAGCATCAACAACAGCACCATCAGCGGGAATAGTGCAGACTCCGGCGGTGGGATCGCCGCGAATGCGGTGATCCAAAACAGCATCGTCGCCGACAATTCGGGCGGAAACTGCAGCGGCACCCTCATCTCAAAAGGCTACAACCTCAGCAGCGATAACACGTGTAACTTCACCGGCCCAGGCGACATGAACAACACCGGTCCCCTGCTCGGGCCTTTGCAAAACAATGGTGGTCCAACGAATACGCAGTCGCTTCTTTCCGGAAGCCCGGCGATTGATGCCGATAACCCGAATGGCTGCACCGATGGAAGTGGTCATCTACTGAGAACCGATCAGCGTGGAAAGCCACGTTCGGACGCAGAGGATACCAGCGGCTGCGATATCGGGGCGTACGAAAGACAAAGCGACTAGTGGAATCACGGATCAGTTTGGGTGCGACATCTGCGATCTGGTTGGCGCCACTGCTGCCACGAAAACGCTTGATGGATTGTGGCCCTCGGATCACGCCGGAGTGAATGCGCAACTGGTGATCGAGACCATTTGACAAAGCGAGACGTCTCAAACAGTAATCACTTTTGTCGGTGGGGAGTTTTTCATCCAGATCAGTCGCGGGGAACTTCTATGAAGAACGATGTCGAACGCAAGGCATTCGCCGTATCTTTCTTGGTTGCCCTTTTAGGCGTCATGGTTCTGCCCTCAGCGCGTGGGCAGACTAGCCAGCTATCTCCCTATTACTGGGGCCGGAGATTTCCCGAGCATGTAGTCTCACAGGCTCGTCCCGCGCCCGTGATTGAGTTGCCGCGTCTGATGGCGACGGCATCCCCGGACATTGTGTGGGGCCAGTGCCCACCGCCGGCACAGGCTCTAGGAGCAAACTGCGGGAAACTGCCGGTTCCATTTGACCGCCGACATCCTGACGGGCGAAAAATCAAGATCTATTTCGAACAGTACTTGCACTCTAATCCAGGCCCAGCGGAGAGCGCGATCCTTGTCAACGCTGGCGGGCCGGGATTGGCTTCTACATCCAATCGACTGTTTGTTTTCGCATTGTTCGGGCAGAACCTGGATGTGCATGATTTTCTGCTCATTGATGATCGTGGCCGCGGCTTCTCAAAGACGATTAACTGCCCGGAATTGCAACACGGTACCGCATCCTTCAAAGTTGGGGAAATGGACTGTGCGGCTCAATTAGGCCCCGCCGACAGCTGGTACGGAACTGGCGACATCGCAATGGACACCGACGCCGTTCGCGCAGCTTTGGGTTACGACAAAGTGGACTACTGGGGAGGGTCTTATGGGGGAGAAGATGTGAGCGCGTATGCCGCGCGTTTCGGTGAGCACCTGCGCTCGATCATTCTGGACGCACCCATGGGAACTCCCGCACTACGACCATTTCTGTTGGATGGTGACAATGCCCGGGCGACCGCAAGAGAAGTACGGCTCGACTGTCAGCGATCGCCCACCTGCTCCGCCGATCATTCCGATCCCAATTCCGAGTTCGCACAACTCATCCAATCCATAAGAAGCCGACCTGTTCAGGGCTGGGCCTACAACACAAGCGGCGTACCAGTGCATGTCAAACTCGATGAGGGTGCGCTGCTGTATCTTTCGGCTTTCCCTACCAGCTCTTTCCCGTACGGTTTTTTCGTTAGTGCCGGAGAGATACTCGCTGCAGGTGCTTCGCTCTCGCACGGGGATCCTGTTCCGTTGCTTCGCCTCGGGGCGGAAGTTACACCTTGGGTTACCGACTACGGCGATCCTACGCTTTTTTCGCAAGGGGATTATGTCGCTGCCATGTGTGTGGACTTTCATGAGCCTTGGGAATGGTCAGATTCAATACCAGAGCGGCAGGAACAGTTTGAGAACGCTCTGTCTACGCTCTCTCCCGATTTCTTTGCTCCCTTTTCCCACGCCGCGGCCACAAATCTGGGGGTGAGTCTGGAGAATCAGTGCCTCTGGTGGGAAAAACCAACTCCCTCCGCGCCAGTTACTCCGAAAAATCCCTCCTACCCTAATGTCCCCACTCTGGTCATGAGTGGCGATATGGATACGCTCGTGGCCACGGAAGAGGTGCGCCAAGTGGCCGCGCTATTCCCGGGAAGCACATTCGTCAAAGTGGCAGAAGCCGGCCATCTTACTGCCTTCTGGACGCTGTGCGCCGCTGCCCTCCAGTCTCAGTTCCTGGAAACTTTGCAGGTTGGAGACACCAGTTGCACCCAGACTCCTGAGACGGTTTGGCCGGCGGTGGGAAGATTCCCCCTGATCGCCGCAGACGCGAGGCCCGCCGCGATCGATCCTTCTGGAAATAACGAGATCAGCGAGCACGAGCGCAAAGTCGTGACTGTCGCAGTGGCGACTGCCATTGACGCTCTGAAGCGCAGCGCCATCGGAATCGGAAGTGGAGGTAGCGGAAATGGAGTGGGTCTGAGGGCCGGGACGTTTCAGACCAGCTTCGATGCAAATGGAAACCAGATTACGTCGCTCGTCAATTGCGTTTTCGCAAAGGACGTGGCCGTGAATGGCACGTTGACTTGGAACACGGATCGATCCGTTGTGGCCGACGTGATTGTGAGCGGTGCGGGAACCGCTGGAGGCTTTTTGCACGTCGAGGGTTCCTTTCAGGCTCCTGGCCCGGTCGGCGCGTTCAAAATTTCCGGGATGCTCGGCGGACGCCAAGTGGCTGTACTCGTACCAGAGGCTTAGATTTCGCACGACCCCGATTCAAGGAGGAGGTACGGACATGACAGACAGGCGGCGGTTCCTTAAAAGTAGTTTCGTGCTCGGAGCTGTAACGGCCGGTACAGCAGCTCCACTCAATGCGGGTGCCATCGAGAGCTCAGGTAGTGCCTCACAATCCTTCAATCTGAATATCCGCACTTTTGATGCCGCATGAGTGCGCCAGTTGTGTGTGCTTCTCTTGCGAGCCAAGGAGGAAACTCTATGGCTCGCAAAGTTGGCCAGATCATTGCACGAGGCGACCGCAGATGGCTCATCCGAGTTTATCTGGGCCGCGATCACGAAACCAAGAAGCGCAACTACCACAACCGAACGATCCACGGCAGTATGAGGGAAGCCCAAGCATATCTGACAAGAAAACTGAGAGAGCGTGACTTGGGCCGTGATCTGGAAAGGGCCAAGATAGCGCTGAACGAATACTTTGACCGATGGCTTGAGACAGCCGTAGGACCGGGAGTACGCCCGAAAACCTTCCAAGATTATCAGGGCATGCTGCACCCGTACGTCCGACCCATTCTCGGTAACACGGTTCTGACCGGAATGGGACCGCTACATCTTCAGACCGAACGAGGCCTGTCAGCTCGGACGGTCCGTTACGTGCATGTCGTGGTGAAATCTGCAATGCAGCAGGCCGTGCGGTGGCGTTTATTACTCGAGAATCCTGCCGATGGGCTCAGAGTGCCGCAGCAGCCACGGCATGAAATGCGGGCTCTGAGCGTCGATCAGGCGAGGATGTTGCTCAAGACTGCAGAGGGCACAAAGCATGGGCAAGTGGTCGCGATCGTGCTTACGACTGGTATGCGCCCCAGTGAATACCTGGGTCTTAAGTGGCAAGACATAGACAGGGCACGACAAACGGTTAGCGTCGTTCGGAGCATCCGGAGGCTGAATGGGAAATGGTGTTTCTCAGATACCAACGGTTCGCGAAGCCGTCGGCCAATCAAGCTACTACAGAGCTGGATTGATGCCCTTCTTCATGATCTGCAGACGAAAGCGAGTGCGCAGGATCTTGATCCAGAGGCCCGTGACTTAGTCATCAGAACGGAATCGGAACAGCCAATCAATGCCGATTATCTCGCCAAGCATTTCAGCTCAATACTCGACCTCGCGGGTGTGCCACAGATGAGGCTCTATGATTTGCGCCATGAGGCTGCCGCAAGAGTAGACGCTATGCTCTTTCGGCAGACAGCGTGACGAATCGTAATGACTAAGAGTTTCGGCACCCGATACGATCACGAGGCAATAGCAATGATGTACTCGTGTGCCGAGACTTGATTAGCAAACCGGCGGTTTCACATGATCTTGTTCCGGTCGCTCTTACTTTTCCAGTTTTCTGGATAGCCTACGAGCCGCCCAGAATCTCGCGTTTCACGTCTGAAACGGCCACCATCGTCGGAAGACGATGCCATTTCGGACTTTTGGATGTCGAGGGACACTTCTAGGATGTCACTGGTTGGCGTGCGTCTGTCACCCGCTGGTGTGCGTCCGATCACATTAGACCCGCCCGTAACGGGAGCGATAATGAAGTTAGCCTATGAGAGAGCATTAAGGAGAAGAATCCATGCCCGAGAGCGTGTTGACGGACCCGATCAACATCGAAAGTGAAGTCTCAAAAGCGGCTCCTCGCCCGCCGGCGAAAAAGTCGTCAAAAGCTTTCAATTCATTTCAGATCGCACAGGCCCAGTTTGACAAAGTAGCCGAATACTTGGGGCTTGATTCTGCAACCCGAGATCTCCTGCGCTATCCGCTGCGCGAGTTTCAGTTTGCCATCCCGGTGCGGATGGACGATGGAACGACAAAGGTCTTTCGAGGTTTTCGCGTTCAGCACAACGACGCACGGGGACCGGGCAAGGGAGGTATCCGGTTCCATCCGCAGGAGACGATCGATACGGTTCGTGCACTCTCGATGTGGATGACATGGAAGTGCGCGGTGGTGGATATTCCGCTGGGCGGGGCAAAAGGC
>Ga0209166_10001549_pt1 | contig 18894 bp, 8 predicted proteins | sample Coa_R1_3_FD_187151 | JGI IMG/M metagenome (GOLD analysis project Ga0209166, IMG submission 187151) | Surface soil microbial communities from Centralia Pennsylvania, which are recovering from an underground coalmine fire - Coalmine... | ecosystem: Environmental > Terrestrial > Soil > Unclassified... | reverse complement strand
GCGCACCGTTGCCATGGCCCCGGAAGAGCCGCTCAGCCAGTCGAAGATGTTGACTTCGGAAAGCGATCTCTACGATCTGGGCGTCTTTGACTGGGCCAGCGTCGGCCCTAAAAAACCCATCACGGATGAAACGCAGGAAGAAGTTGTCGCCAAAGTCCACGAATCCAGGCGCAACACCATCACCTACGGAGTTGGATTCGAATATGACAAGCGCGCCGGCAACATTCCCTCCGGCACAGCCGTCGTGCCCGGACTTCCGCCCATCGGACTGGGCAAGACCAAATTTGCCACCAGTGAAACAAGTTTTGTCAGCCCGCGTGGTTCGGTGGAATACATCCGCCGCAACATGCGCGGATTGGGAGAGACTTTTTCCGTCTCCACCTTGATTGCCCGCCTTGACCAACGGCTGGTTGGCAGCTATACCCAGCCTCACTTCAGGGGAAGCAATTGGCGTTCGCTGATGAGTCTTTCTGGCGAGCGCACATCAGAGAACCCCCTCTACACGGCGCGGCTGGGGAATGCGACACTGCAGGTTGAACGCTATCTCACCCGCGATGACACCAAGACATTGCAGGTGCGCTACCAGTTTCAGCGCACTTCGTTGAACAACCTGCTCATTCCGCAACTGGTCTTGCCTGAGGACCGTTCGGTGCGCCTCTCCGGAGTTTCTACCTCTTTTATTCACGACAAGCGCGATCAACCTCTGGATGCGCATCGCGGTATGTGGGATACGGTTACTCTGGATTTGGACCCCTCGGCACTGGGCTCCAGCGTCAGCTTTGGGCGCCTGCTTGCCCGCCGCGCCATTTACGTCCCTTACAAGAACTTCGTATGGGCTAGCAGTCTTCAGCTCGGGGCGGCCAAGCCTTTCGCCGGTAGCCGTGTCCCCACCAGCGAGCGCTTCTTCTCAGGCGGCGCAAATTCGCTTCGCGGATTTCCCTTCTACGGCGCCGGACCGCAACGCACCGTGCCCGTCTGCAGCGACGCCCATGTGCTTTCCACGTGCAGCAATGTTCACGTGCCGGTGGGCGGCGATGCCCTGTTGATCTTTAACACCGAGCTGCGCGCTCCGCTTCCCCTCATCCCGCATTTGGGCGGGACCGTCTTTTATGACGGCGGCAACGTTTACGACCATTTCAGCCTCAATCGTATTATGAGCAACTACACCAATACGATAGGCGCTGGAGTCCGCTACTCGACTCCCATCGGCCCCATTCGCTTCGATGTTGGCCACCTGCTGGAGCCGGTCTCCGGCTTTCGGTCAACGCAGTTTTTTATAACGCTGGGTCAGGCATTCTGACGCGGCAATTGGAGTTATGTCTTTCGGTAAAACAATTCGGCGCATCGCGATCGGCCTCGCCATTCTTATTGTTGTGGTCCTGATTGCAGGTTATTTCGTGCTGCGCAGCGCCCGCTTCCACCGTTATGTCATTGCGCAAGTTGAGCAAAAGCTCCAGCAGGCAACCGGCGGCCGCGCTGAAATTGCAAGCTACTCGTTTGACCTGCGCCCGCTCGTCATCACGGTGAATCATCTCGTCGTACACGGCACCGAACCGCCTGGGGCCCTGCCCTTGTTCCAGACCGATAGAATCGTTCTGGGATTGAAGCTTGTCTCCCTCCTTCATGGCAAAGTGGACCTCGCCGACATCGAGGTCGATCATCCCGTTGCCAATCTGATGGTTGACCGAAATTCGCAAACCAATATTCCGCATCCACAAACCAAGAGCAGCTCTTCCACGAATATTTGGGATCTTGGCATCCAGCACCTGCTGATTTCGAACGGAGAGATTTATTACTCCAGCAAAGCCACGCCGCTCAACGCCGACCTGCACGACTTGCTGACCCGCGCGCAATACGATAACCAGCAGCAACGTTTTGTGGGCGAGCTCTCCTATCGCCGCGGGCATTTGCAGTTTGGCAGCTACACTCCCATCGCGCACGACCTGGATTCGCACTTTACAGTCTCGCCCACGAACGCGACGTTTGAGCCTTTGGTCTTGCGGGTCGCATCCTCTGAACTTACCGTTCGCGCCGCCGTTCAGAATTACAGCCAACCATCTATGAACGGCAGCTATCGCATCGTGCTTCATACCGAAGACGTTCGCCGCGTGCTCAAGAACCCTTCGTTGCCGCTGGGAGTCATTACCGTATCGGGATCTTTGGTCTATCAGAACATTCCCGGGCGCTCTGCGCTGGAGACTGTGGTCTCCAAGGGCGAGCTGAATTGCCCCCAGCTCCTGCTGGAAACACCCACGCTGCGGGGCACCGTGTACCACGTTTCCGGCGCGTACGACATCGCCAATGGGAACCTGAGCGCGCACAATCTTCACGCCGATCTGCTTGGCGGCCAGCTCAATGCAAATCTCAACGTGCACGACGTGGCCGTGAAACGCGTGTCTTCACTGCGCGCTTCGCTTAAAGGAATCTCAATTCAAGATGCGGCACGCGTCATGCGCAGTATGCAATCACCGCCGCCGCTCACCGGCCATGCTGATGCCGATATGCAAGCCAACTGGCACGGCAGCATGCAGGGCCTGCGTGCCTTGTTAAATGCGTCGCTCAATGCCGCCATCACTCCACCCAGATCGAGGGCCACGACCCCGCTCACCGGCATCCTGCATGCCACTTACACGAGTCAGGGTGAAACTCTTTCCCTGAACCAGGCGCAACTCCAAACCCCTTCAACCTTGATTCAGATGAGCGGCCCCGTCGGCGACCACTCCAACCTTCAGCTTCGGGCCAGCAGCAGCAACCTGCACGAGTTGGAAACCCTTGCGCTTGCGCTGAAGCCGCCGGCGGCTGCGCCGAATGGCGCGCAACCCAGTCCGCCACCGTCTATTTTTGGCTCAGCATCATTGAATGCTAACGTGCAGGGCTCGCTCCAGCAGCCCCGCGTGACCGGCCGGCTGAACTCGCAAAGCCTGCAGATAGAAGATACCCACTGGCGCACGCTGGAGGCCGTTTTTGCAGCTAGCCCATCGGAAATCAGCGTGCAGCGCGGCTCGCTCGTCAGCGCAGGCGAGGGCAGCATACAGTTCGACGCTGACGTGGGCTTGCGCGATTGGCATTACCTGCCTGCCGATCCGCTCTCTGCGCATTTTTACGTCAACCGCATGCCCGCCGATCAGTTGACTCATTTGGCCAAACTGAGCTATCCCATTACGGGAACTCTTTCCGCGCAGGTTTCGATTCACGGCTCACAGCTGGCCCCGTTGGGCAACGGAAGCGTGCGGCTCACGCAGGCGCGTGTGGCTGGGACCAGCATTCCCAGGGCTGCAATTGATTTCTCAGCCACCGGCAACGAGGTACACTCCACTGCCAACGCTACCCTGGCCGGCGGTGGTGTCAATGCAACCTTGACCTACTATCCCGGCAACCAGGGCTACGTCACCCATGTTGACGTGCAGCAGATTCACCTCGAGCAAATCGAAAAAGCGCAGACGCTTCACATCAGCGGCCTGCTCTCTGCCTCAGCTTCCGGACGCGGCACGTTGCACGATCCCCAGCTCAGCGCCACTGCGTCCATCCCGCAATTGCAGGTGAACCAGAAGACGATCAGCGGGATTAACGCTCAACTTGATGTCGCAAACCAGAGTGCGAACTTTCAGGTGAATTCCAATATTGCCCAGTCATTTGTTCAGGCGCGCGGAACGGTTGCGCTCACCGGCGACAAGTATGCGACCCTCCGGCTCGATTCCAAGGGCATCGCGCTGCATACTTTATTAGCGGCCTATCTGCCGGCGCAGGCGGAAAATCTTCAAGGAGAGCTGGAGCTGCATGCCACCGCGAGCGGCCCCTTAAGCAAGCCCACTCAGATGCAGGCGCAATTGCAGATTCCGGTCTTCACCGCATCCTACGGCCAGGTGCAGATCGGGGCCGCGCATCCAATCGTGGCGCAGTACCGTAATGGGATTATTACTCTTCAGCCCACGGAGATTAAGGGAACGGGAACTGACATCAACCTGGAAGGCATGGTTCCCGTGCAAGGCAGCCGGCCTGCCAGCTTCACCGCTACAGGTGGAATTGATCTGGCCCTGCTGCACCTTTTGAATCCTGATCTGACCAGCGCCGGCAAGATCGAGCTCGATATCCACGGCACAGGGAATGCAGCTGCTCCCGGCATTCACGGCCAGGTGCGGCTCGTGAATGCCGGCTTCACCAGCCTGAGCACTCCTATTGGGGTTGAAAATGTGAATGGTGTGTTGGCCATCAACAACAATGAAATTCAAATCCAGAATTTTGTGGGACAAATGGGCGGCGGCCAATTCACCGCCAGCGGGACTGTCGCTTATCGCCCGCAAACTCAATTCAATGTCAGCCTGAAAGCCAACCACGTTCGCCTGCTCTATCCCGAGGGATTACGCACCATTCTCCAGAGCGACCTGCTGCTCGCGGGCAACACTCAATCTGCGGAGCTGAGCGGACGCGTTCTGCTTGACAGCATGTCATTCTCGCAAGGCTTCGATTTGGCCTCTTTTATGAGCCAGACTTCGAGCGCATCATCGGGCGCCGAACCCGAGCAGGGGTTCGCGCAAAATCTCCACCTCAACATCGCCTTGCAATCCGCCAACGACCTGGGATTGACCAGCAGCCAGGTCAGTCTGCAGGGATCGGTGAATCTGCGCGTTTCCGGCGCCGCGGCCGATCCCGTCATCCTGGGACGCGCCGACATCACCCGTGGAGAACTATTCTTCATGGGAAAGCGCTACCAGATCCAGCGTGGAATCGCACAGTTCAACAACCCCGCGCGTACTGAGCCGGTCTTGAATTTCCTGGTGACCACCAAGGTCAACCAATATGACATCAGCCTGGCGCTTATGGGTCCGCTCGACCGCCTGCGCACGCACTATGTCTCAGACCCGCCCCTGCCGCCGGTGGATATCATCAACCTTCTCGCCCGTGGCCAGACCACTGAAGAAGCAGCCGCCGCGCCCGCCAATATGGGAGCCAACCAGGTGATTGCATCCGGACTGGCCGGGCAGGTGAGCGGACAGATACAAAAATTGGCGGGCATCTCCAGCTTGCAGATCGATCCCTTGATTGGCGGCAACAACCGGAACCCCGGCGCGCGCCTTTCCATTCAGCAACGCGTGACCAAAAACTTCTTCTTTACCTACTCCATCGATGTGACCTCGACGCAAGATCAAATCGTGCAAGGCGAATATCAGTTTACAAAACACTGGTCGGGAAGCCTCGTCCGCGACCAGTTCGGCAACATCGGAGTTGACGCCAAATACCGCAAAACGTTTTGAGAAGCTCTCGGTTCTCAGTTGCGTAGAGAGGTAGCTTGCTACGTCTCCTGATTGCGCTGTTGAATCCGCCTGCTCATAGAAATCCTATGAGGCGGACAATCAAAGTTTCGAGACTAAATGCTAACTGCCAAGTACTACTTTCTCACATACACCACCAGCATCGCCCCTGGCCTCAATTCGTAGGAACCGGCCCGCTCGTATTTGTCGCCCAACGTCTGCCGCAGCTCGGCTTCCTGCGAGTCTTCCCCTATAATCATTGCTTCTTCAGTCGGCGGTACCACCTTGCCCCAATAGCCCGCGTTGGGATAATCCCGCAGATACCACGGCAGCGGCCAATAATCCGGCGCCGTGATCATGATGCCGGTTTTCGTCCCCTTGCCGGAACGAGCTACGACTTCGTTGATTTTGTCGAGCAGCGGAAAAATCTGGCGCGTGGTGTGGGCATAAACGTAGTCCACGGAATCGTCGTCGTAGCGGAAGAAACTGATGTCAATCGCCTGGTAGAGCGATGCAGCCGCAACCGCAGCAGCCATGCCGATAAGGGCTACTTTCACGCGTTGCCGCCGGCTCTGGCGTGCTCTGTCGTAAACCTCCTGCACCAGGTAGCCGCACATAATCGCGAATGGGATGCTGATGTTCAGCGTCAACCACGGCGTCTTGTAGGTAATGAGCGAGTAAGCGCTAAAAATTCCCATTGCCCAAAACGCCGCGAAAAGTGCGAATCGATTGTTGCCCCGGTAGAGCGCCCAGCCGATACCGGCTGTGCCCAGCAACAACGATGGCATCTCTTCATCCCACATCCACTGAAGATATGTATAGAGATAGTGGAGGGAATCGTCTCCACTTCTTTTCAACCAAAGTGGGTATGTGCCAACGGAATCGTGAATCCCTTTGGGGAAGTTGGTAAAAAACGAGGAGTACAGCAAAATGTGAATCGCCAGGAACAGCGCGCCCGCGAGGACCAGCCAGGTCGCCAGCTTTCCCCTGCCCCCGAAACGGGCGAGCAGACCCTCCCGCCGGCTATCTTCTATATGGTCGTCACCGCGAGCCGCCCGCACACGGGACTTCCGCGCGCTGGCCGTGCTCTCGTTGCTCTCCAGCCATTTTCTGCCTCTGAGATATATTTCGGTGCAGCCGCAGGCCAGCGCCAGCACGGCGAGCGAAATTACCGACGTCTCTTTGGTCGCGACCAGCAGCGCCGCCGAAGCCGAGGCCAGCATCAGGTAAACCGCGTGCGTAGTCTCGTAGTAGCGCAGGATGGCCACCACAATGGCCAGGGTAAAAAACACGAAGGGGATCTCGTGAATGAAGTATCGGGAAAAATAAACCGCGCCGGGCGAGATCGCCACCAGCACCGCCGCTCCCAGCGCTCCATAGTTCCCCAGGTACCGCCGCAATTGCAGGATAAGCCAAAGTATCCCCATGCCAAAGATCGCCGGGACAATCCGCAGCGCAACCGTGCTCAATCCTGCCTTGCCGAACAGGAGCGCATTAAATTTTGTCGTAATCAGCGCCAGGTAATACAAACTGGGCCCGTGATAATTCTCCGGATCATACCGGTAATAGCCCTCACGAAAGAGCTGCGTCGTAAAATTTCCATTGACGCCCTCATCGTTGTGCATGGGCTTCTGTTCCAGGTAGGTGAAGCGCAGCCCCGCGGCAACGATTAATATGGCAATGCCGGCCAGCCACCAGCGGCGCTCCGGCCCTGGCTGCAAAAAAAGTTTTCGGAGGGGCACGGCTTCAGCCGTGCCGTTTGCAGCCTCACACTCTTCGGGTTTTAGCCCCCGAGGTCTTGTTTTTTCTTCAACGCCGCTCATCTCGCCGGCCCGATCTTATACAAACGATACTCGCCCGACTGCGCAATCACGGGAAACTGGCTCCAGAAAGCATCGTTCACGCTGAGGTTATTTCCCTTCAGATAATCACTCTCCAGCGGACTGATCAGAACATAATCTACCCGGTAGCGCCGCATCAACTCCGGCGCCTCGGGCACGCCGGCATAAATCCGGCGGATATCGCTTTCGCGCAACCCATACATCAGCCCGCGCGACCATATGCTCCCCGGATATCCCAACAGCGAACGCCGTCCTGTAAGAAACACCGGAGGATTATAAACAGGCGCATGCAGCACCAGCGCGCGCGGCTCGGTGCGCTGCAAGATCTGCTCCGCCATGGCAACGCCATCCGAATCGAACTCGCGATATTCGGTGGCCCCACTCAAGACGCGCACAATGTCGAGCGCCCCCGCCAGAGTAAGCACAACCAGCAGGCCACCCGCCGCCCAGCGCCACTTTGCCGCCCTGAACCACGATGCCAGCAGAAGCGCCACCAGCGGGACCGAAGCCACATACCAGTAGAAGAGGACTTTGATGTTGTCCCACACCCACGGCGCCAGGTTCATGAGGTTCGGCGCGATGAAGCAAAGCACAAACGGCAGATAAAAGCGCAGCAGCCGCGAAGAAACCAGATCGCCCTCCTGATCGCGTTCCTGCCTCCGCCAGAAGATTGCCGTAACCAGCAGCGGAATGAACGCCCCGGTATTGGCAAGCCAGAAGCCGACGACGTTGCGGTCGCCGTGGTCCCAGCCCACGGCCCATCCCCAAAAAGTTCGCGCATGAATGCCGCTGCCGTGCGTGGACCAGAAAATTTCGGGCAGCGCAATCGCCACCGCCGGCACAAAAAACGCTATCCAGGCACGCCAGCGCGGAAACAACAGAGCGAGACAAGCCGCCATCCCCATGACGACGATATAACTGTGCGCGTGCACCAGCGGCAGCATTCCCGCAAACACACCCGCTGCTATCATGCGCCGCACGACAGCGGAGGTGGGGAGCGCAATGTCTTCCGCCTTCAACACCAGCGCGTTTTCCGCTTCCACTCCAGGCTGCACGCTTTTTACAAAAAAGAATGGCCGGAAAAAATCAGTACGGGAGGCAAAAATATCTGCGCGAGTCTGCTTCCTAAGCCCCGGCAACGGCGGTGCATCACAACCCAGCGCTTCAGTGTTTCCCAGCCCCGCAACGGACGGCGTACCATAGCCCGTCGCCTCAGCAATTCCTAGCCCCGCAACGGACGGCGCACCATAGCCCGTCACCTCAGCAATTCCCAGCCCCGCAAGGGGCGGCGTATTATAGCCCAGCGCTTCAGCGCTGGGTAGCGCCACACAAAATGATCCAAGTCCCGTAGGGACGACGCGAGCAAATGCTGGAACAACCGCATTCCCAAGAGAAAAAGCCACGCCAGGCTTCCGTCCTTTTTTCTTTTTGGGAATAACCTCGGGCTCTCGCACCGCGCGCACCGCCGGCTCTCCATCATCAAACGCCAGCCACCACTGCGAAAAAATAAATACCGCCAGCGGCACGCCAAACAAAATGCTGCGTTGCGGAATGAACAACGTAGTCAGCGAATTGCCCCAACGCCAGATGGTGTCGCCGGCGATGGTGTAATCGCGCGGCAGGTGTTGCAACACCCTGAGCAAGCCCGTGTCGCTGGCGCTGACGTCGGCAAACAGGAGCCACCAGCCCAGGCCGCCGCTGAGCAAAATGAGCAGAGGGGCAATAGCGCCGGCCAGCCGGTCGCGCGTCAGCTCCACCGTCCAGTAATGGACCATGCCCACCAGCGCCAGGGCCAGCAAGAAGTTCTGCATCCACATGGCGGCGATCACCGAAGCTCCCGCGCGCACCAGCATGGCCGTCAGAAAATCGGCCATGAACGGATAAGCAAAACGCACGCCCGCAAACGCCGGGTCCTCAGGCGGAAAATTCTGGCCGTGGGCAAAGCTGGCGATGATTTGCAGGTGAAAGGGCAGATCGCCGAGGTTGTTGGTCACGCCGGTATAGAGGCCGTCCGTGCGCTGAAACATGACGTGGCCAAACAGCATCCCAAGCAGGGCGGCGACCAATATATAGAAGACAGCGTAGCCGATGGCGCCGCCACTGGGATGCGCCACCGTCCGCCCGATTCCCCGCCGTATGTCCACCAACGCGGCGGCAATCTGCGCCCGGTAGCCCGCGCTCAGCAGCAGGAGCCACGGCAGCGCCAGCGCCGCAGCGGCCACTCCCAGAGCCCAGACGCTCATCCCCAGGAACGAAGCGGCAACAAACCCCACCGTGGCCAGCAGCGCGAAGCCGGTGCATATCCCGGCACAGAGCCGCGCCGCCGGATGCATGTCCGGACTGTAAAAGTAGCTAAGCAGTGAGCCGCCAGTGATGGCGATCAGCAATAGTAGGAGGCTTGGAAGCACGGCGTTGAGATTACTTCGTGCGCAAGATTATAGCTGGTTCTGACCTTCGTGGGCTGCTTTTGCGGAAGCTCCAAGCTCCCAGCAAGGCACCTGCAAGAACAGCAACAAACTTTAAGGACAACAATCACAAGCCCGCCGGCAAATAAAGAGGCCGCAACTTAACTGTTGCGGCCCTGCTGGAATCGCCTCTATCGGACCTTGCTGCTACTTCTTATCGTGCTTGTGATGGGTATCAACGCTGCCGTCAGCGCTGGTGCTGGAGTTTACGCCCAAGTCGGCGCTCCCCTGCTTGTGGCCGCGCTTCTCACTCTTTGAATCCGTTTCTGAGTTCGCCCGGGTGTTGCTGCCGGCGTTGACTCGGGCGGAGCTTCCCATGTTGACATCTGCCCGGGTGTCGGCGTTCACGCCGGCCTGTGTGTTCGAGCGCTCGGAGATCCTGGTTTTTTCCGATCGTTCGTTTCGTTCTCTATCTGCTTTTTCTTTTCTCTCTCGTTTGGCTTCTTCCTTTCTTTCTTTGTCGGCGCGTTTGGCTTCGGCTTTGGCGTCGGCGTCCGCCTTGGCGGTGGCGCGGGTGGCGGAGTGCAGGTTGCCGTTTACGTTGTTATCCACGTCGGCGCCGAGGCGGGTGGTGGAGTCGAGGCCGCCCGTGACCGAGCCGGTCTGGCCGCCTGCGTTGCCCACCGCGCCGGTGGTGCTATGGACAGCGCCGCCCAATCCTATTTGTGCGCTGGCGCTGAGCGCCATGGCGAGCGCGGCCGCAAAAGCCAGTACGAGCATTTTGCTGTGTTTCATTTTGGTTGTCTCCTGTGCTCAAAAAATTTTCATCGTGCAATCAACTCACGATCAGATAAGTGCAAACGCTGTGCCAAACCCGCGGCAGAGATTGTAAGTAGCTGAAAAAATGAGGACTTGCCGGGGCGAGCCTGTCCTCGGGGATTCGCGATTGATGAAGTAGGATTTACGATTGGAAAGGCAAAAACTTTACCGCGGATTTCACGGATCACGCGGATTTTTGAAGAGTAGTTCTCGGGTCCAAGATCCGCAAAATTTCCCTTCGTGTTTTTCCTTCGTGCCCTTTGTGGTAAATCTTTCTGAGGTAAACTACTCCGGAACTCAAACCTGAGAGGAAACGCGCCCGCAATGTCAACCACGTCCAAGTCCGGCTGTTTCGGCTGTTTTACGCGGCTGTTGCTCTTGTTGGTTTTCGGAATTGTGCTCGTGGTTGCGATGACGGCGGTGTTTTCTCCCTGGGCATTTTTTCTGGGCGGGCGCTTCCACCCGCTGGCCACGTGGGAGGGCTGGGGGCGGATGCATTCCAGCACGGCAGGCGATTACGTGCTGTTCGTGCACATGCAGGTGCCGGCGCGGAGGGGCCGGCGTGTCTCTCAGGTCGCCGGCTTCGCCACCCTGTGCACGCCGCGCGGCGAAAGATTTGACCTCACTCTCCATGGAAACTTTGAGAAGAACATCGGCGTCAATACCGACGGCAAGCGGGAATATCTCTATATGAGCAACCGCTCCGGCCTTGCCCGGCAGTTCGACCTCAATATGGATACCCGTCCGGGGCTCGATCTCTACGGGGTGTGGCACAACCCGAACCTGGTCGCCGATGACCATGGCACGCTCTCGCGTGACTTTGCGCCCGATGGCACGCTCTACCCGGCGAACGCGCGCAATCGTCCGGCAAACAAGGAGGTCTTGCAGGTTACGCTGCATGAAGGCACCCAGGCGGAGTTTGATGCAGAGTGCGGGCTGGTAAAACACTAGTTGCCAGCTACCAGTTGCCAGTAAAAGCAAGAACTCTTCGCCGCAGATGGACGCGGGCTTTTCAAAAGCAGTTCGCGGTTCTCAGTTCTCCGTCTGGGGGCACGCCGCGACAGGTGAACGGCACAAACTTACTCCACACGAATTTCACTGGCAACTGGCAACTGGTAGCTGGCAACTGTATTTCTAGCTGCGTTTTTTTTGCAGCAGGGTTGTGCTTTGCTCGGCGGCTTCTTTGACCAGGAATCCCATTTTGGGATGCGAGGGTTCAAGGTCAACCGCTATGCCGTTCTTCTGCAGCTCTTCGCTGGTGATGGGCCCGATGGAGACGACCAGCGCCTTCGCCAGCGCCTGCAACACCGCGTCTTTCACCTTCATCTCTTCCGCCATTTGCAGCAGGTGGCGCAACTGCGCGGAGCTGGTGAAAAGTGCGACATCAATCTCGCCGCGCGAGAGGGCGGTGATGGCGGCGCGCAGCGGGGCGGTGTCTTCGGGCAGCATCCATTCATAGACCGGGACGGAGGTCACCTGCGCTCCGCGCTCGGCGAGTCCCGCCAGCAGCTCGGGATTGGTCACGCCATATTGCTGCACGGCTACGCGGCGGCCGCGCGTTGTGAGCAATTTCGATTGATCGAGCTCGTGCAAAATTTCGCGCCAGGTGGTGGGTTCGGGAATGGTCAACGTAATAGGCACGCCCATCTCGCGGAGGGCGGCTACAGGCTTCGGTCCGCGGGCAACGATGGCCACGCTGCTGAGCGCTGCCACAAACTTTTCCCTGGGATACACGGTCTCGACCACGCGGGTGAGAGCGCGTGTCCCAACGCCGGTAAGAAAGATCACCAGGTCAAGGCGGCCTTCCATCAGGGCGGAGGCAAACTCCAGGGCCTGCGTGTTGGATTCCAGCGGGACCTCGCGCATTGAGGGCGCCACCACCGGCTTGCCGCCGGAGTTGGTAATGAGCTTGGCTATCTCCGCAGCGCGGCGGCTTTCCAGCGTGAGTACTTTTAATCCGGCAAAATCTGGGTTGGCCATGTTGTTCAGTTCTCGGTTCTCAGTGAAGAGCAAAAGCTTACCGCGGATTTCACGGATTTACGCGGATTTTCAAAGGCAGTTCCCACTTGCCTGTCAGATTAATGCGCTGCTGCTTGGGCGTCAAATCAGGGGCTTTTCCGTATTCCTCTCCGGAAGGCAAACGTATAGAATCAACAATCCTGTGGAATGAGGACGAATGAAGCAGAGCAGACGTTTTGTCTTGGGAAAAAACCGGCTTTCGTGTGACCTCGGGAAGATGATCGTCATTCCTGCATTGATGATCGCTTTTGGAATGCACTGCTTCGCCCAGGAAAGCCACCGTACCAGTGGCTCTGTGGTTGACCGGACGGGAGCGGCGGTCCGCGATGCCCAGGTGGTGGCGATGGGCGGGGGAAAAGTTTTGGGGAAGACCACCACGTCATCCAGCGGCAGCTTTGCCATCAGTACGGACGCAGCGGCGGAGACCATCAGGATAACGGCGCCTGGGTTCGAAAGCGCTGAGGTGGCCGCGACCCGCGAAGATAATGTCATCACCCTGCAGCCGGCGAGCGTGGCGGTGGAGGTGAACGTGGTGGCCAACCGCACTCCGCTGCCGACGGCGGAGACGGCGGAAAGCGTGGCCGTGCTCTCGCAAACCCAGATTAACTCTTCGGCCGGGCTGGCGGTGGATGAGGTGCTGCGCCAGGTGCCAGGGTTCACTTTGTTCCGGCGCTCGAGCAGCATTTACCTGAACCCGACGGCGCAGGGCGTTTCCCTGCGCGGCACCAATGCCAGCGGATCGAGCCGGGCGCTGGTGCTGGTGGATGGCATCCCGCTGAACGATCCGTTTGGCGGATGGATTTTCTGGGACCGCATACCCAGAGCCGGCGTGGACCGCATTGAAGTGCTCAAAGGCGGCTCGTCAGAACTCTACGGCTCTGACGCTTTGGCGGGTACAGTTGCGCTGTTCACGCAGCCGCTCGACCTCACGCGCGTGACCGTGGAAAGCTCTTACGGCACGGAGAACACTCCGCTGGCTTCCCTTTCTGGAACGCTGCGGCGCGGCGCATGGGCCGGGAACCTGAGTGCCGAAACTTACAGCACCGGCGGATACGACCAGGTGGAGCAAAGCCAGCGCGGCCGGATTGACCACAACATAAATTCAGAGCACGACAGCGGCTCGCTTACGTTGCAATATGGGAATCCGCGGGGCAGCCGGGGATTCGTGCGCGGGGCCACGCTGCTGGATTCGCGGCACAACGGCACTCCCTTCCAGATCAACAACAACCGGCTCTATGAAGTCAATCTCGGCGCCGACATTCAGACCGCCAGCGCGGGCACATTCATGACGCGCGCCTACGGCATGAATGAAGATTACAACCAGACGTTCTCTTCCGTCGCTACGGACCGCAACAGCGAGACTCCGGCCAGCCTTCAGCACGTGCCGTCACACGCTTTTGGAGTGAGCGAGCAGTGGTCGGCGGCGCTGGGCAAGCGCAACGTTATGGTCGCCGGGGTTGAAGGCAGCCTGGTCAGCGGGGCCACGCACGACACGGCGCTCACCAATCGCGTACCCAGTTCCCTCACCCGGGCGGGCGGCGAGGAGCGCGACTTTTCCGTCTATGTACAGGATATGATCCAGCTCACTGCGCGCGATACGCTAACCATTGGCGGGCGTGTGGATGAATGGTGGAACCTCGACGGCAGAAGCCTGGCCGTGGCGCTTCCCAAATTGGTAACTACGGCGTCGAATACCTTTCCAAGCAAGAGCGAAACCGCGTTCAGTCCGCGGCTGGCGCTCAATCATCGTTTTACGGACAACCTGAGCGCGTCGGTTTCCGGATACAGGTCATTCCGGCAACCCACGCTCAACGAGTTGTACCGGGCCTTTCGATTGGGAAATATTCTCACGCTGGCCAACGCCAACTTGCAGTCTGAGAGACTCTCTGGGGCCGAAGCCGGGGTGAGCGTCAGCGGCTTTGAGCAGCGCTTTTACCTGCATGGCGGATTTTTCTGGAACCATATTTCCGAGCCGGTGGCGAATGTAACCTTGAGCACCACACCGAAGCTCATCACCCGCCAGCGGGCGAACTTGGGCGCGATCGGCGCCACAGGAGTCGAACTGCAAAGCCAGATTCAGTTGACCAGCAAGCTGACGGTCGATTCCGGATATCAGTTCGCCAACTCCAAAGTTTTATCGTTCGCGGCGAACCGGGCGCTCGAAGGGCTCGACGTGCCCCAGTATGCCCACCACCAAGCCACCATGGACCTCCGCTACGCCTTTGCCCGCGGCTGGATGGCGGCGCTGCAGACGCGCGCCAGCAGCCGTCAGTTTGAGGATGATCAGAACCTGCTGCCGCTCGGCGGCTATTTCACCTTCGATTCCTTTGCTTCGGCTCCGCTGACGCACGGATTACAGATGTTTCTTGCGGTCGAGAACGTTCTGAACCGGCAATACCTGATTGGAAGAACTCCAACTCCTCTGGTCGCTCCGCCTGTCACCGGCAGAATTGGTTTGCGGTTGACCTGGCCGAAACTTTAAAGGCAGTTTCGAGTTTCGAGTTGGCAGAGCCATAGCTTATTCACCACAGAGACACAGAGGCACAGAGGCACAGAGGCACAGAGGCACAGAGGAAAAACTAAGAATTTTGCCACGGATCGACAAGGGTGATCCGGTTAATCTAGGGACTCCCCGCGTGTGGGCATGATGCCCATACGACAGCAGGCGAGACGCCAGCGCTACTAAAATCAGCACCGAACCCTTTCGCTTTTGCGAAAGGGTTCGGTGTAATTTGGATGTGCACTATAGCACTTTATGAATGAGGTGTAAGCAAGATTCCAGACACATTAGGGAAATAATTGTGTCTTGTTCTTTCGGTGGTTGGGTAAGGAGTGAAGTGATTTTTCGCCAACGGTCTGAGCCAAACCGGGGCGTCGTTCTCTTAAAGGGGCTGCAAAAGTTTGTCCATCCCCCGGAACCTTCTCGATAAAAATTTCTGGCAAAAAAAATGCCGAATTGCGGCAACATAGAGAATAGAATCCAAACAGGATTGACATTCCAGGGAGAATTTAAAACAAGATGATCTTTTACCTAGTGGCCATTGTGATTGCTGCCTTTTTCTGGGCGAATCTGGAAATTCACATCGAGGGCAGCCAGGGCTGGGCTGCCAACCTGCCGACATGGAAAGTGGACAAGCACATTCTGCTGGATCTGTTCTATGGCGGGCGGCCGCTCACCGGATATCACGTATGGGCTTTTTCTTCCGTGTTCTTCTTTTTTCACCTGCCGTTTTTCTTCCAGCACGCCTGGTCGTGGCGGATGGAAGGCTGCGCCATCGCCGGTTATAACCTTTTTTGGGTCATTGAAGATTGCCTGTGGTTCGTTTTGAATCCGCACTTCGGTTGGGCAAAATTCAACAAGAACAGCGTGTGGTGGCACAAGCGCTGGTTCCTGGGCTTGCCTCTGGATTATTGGGTGCTGGGTGGGCTGGGTGCAGTGTTACTTCATTTCAGCCGGTTCTGAGAGGGAGACGTGGCAAGTTACGTCTCTACCGGTCTTCATATCTAAGGGTTTCTAAGCAAGACCAACCTGCCCTGCCTGCCTTCTGCACAGCCGGGGACGGCCCACGGCTCACCGGGGCAGGCTATGCCACACATTTTTCCAAGTGCTCCGCAGCGTGTGGGCAGGATGCCCACACGACAGCCAGCGGGACGCCGGCGCTACTGACCACTGAGTACTGTTCCTAAAACGGCTCGAAAATATGAGAGAAGGCCCAGTTACTTTGCGAGATGCCGCTGCAGGTATCTGAGGCGGTTGTGTTGCCGGCGCAGCCGCCGTTGTCGCGCGTTACCGACCAGAAGCTCAGGCGCGTGATGTTGCTGTTGGATTGCGCATAACTCATCACGGTTTGCGCATCAGTCAATGTGAAGATCTCGCCCGAGGTGTCGTTCTGCCCGATCATGGGGATGATGCCCACACTGGCGTTCAGGCCGGCGGATTGCAACTGGCTGATGGTATCCGTGGCGGCCATGGTGGCGTCGCTCCCCATATGGGAATCGGCGCTGCCATAGTCCATCGCCATGATAGTTACCACCGAGACTGGCGTGCCGAATTTCACCGCGCTCTGCACCACGCCGATCCCGTTATTGTCGAGACCGGTGGGATTCACCGGCAGGGTGAGCGATATCTGCAGGCCCGGATTGGCCGCCGCCAAATTAGTTAACGCCTGGCTGCGGCGGTCAATGGAAGTGGGGTCGCCGACCGCCGCGCCTTCGATGTCGAAATCCACCATCTTGACGTTGTACTTGTTGATCACAGACTGATACGCCGCCTGCAGGCTGGAGACGCTGGTGCACACCTGCGCCAGCTCGGAACCGGAGGCTCCGCCGAAGGAGATGACCACATCTCCGCCCGAAGCCCGAAGGCTGCTGATATAGCTGGCAAAGGTGTTTTCACCTGAGACGGGTCCTAGACCTCCCCAGGAGGGAGTGCAGCCGCCACCATCGATGATGAACGCCAGGGTAAAGAACTTGATCCCGGAGGCGGAGGAAACCTGGGGCAGGTTGCTCGAGATACTCATATCAATGTAGGGCGCGAAGAACTTAGTGGCACTCTGGGTCCCTATGGTAAGCGTCACCGAAGCGGTATGGCTCAGGCTGCCGCTGTTTCCCGAAATGGTCAATGTGTAGGTTCCCGCGGCGGCAGTGCCGGTGGCAACCGTCAGAGTTGACGATCCGGCGCCGCTAATGGAAGTTGGATTGAAGCTGGCGGTCGCTCCCGAGGGCACTCCGCTCACGCTCAGCGCTACGCTTCCGTTGAAGCCGCCGAGGGCGCTGACGGTCGCGGTATAGCTGGCACTGTTTCCCGGAGTGACGGTTTGCGAAGCGGGCGTAGCTGCCAAAGAGAAGTCCGGCGTGCCGCCGCTCGTGCCCAGCGTAAAGTTGCATGCGGTCTCCGAGCCGGCTGAGGAAAACGCCCCCCACCAGTTCAGTTGTGAGACCGTGCTCTGCTCGGTGCGGAACATGAAGTTGCTGCCCACGGTTTGTTCCGTTCCTCCCGGCACGGTCACAAAGACCGAATACGTATGCGTGGGGATGTTGATGACCTCGCGGAAGTGATAGGTCACTCCGGCAGAATATGGAATGACATTGTCGGCGGCGTAGGCCCCGGCGTTGCGCGCGTCAATGTCTCCCGAAGGATTGAAGCGGGCAATCGCGGCAAAGCCGGTGTAGGCGGTCTGCGCTCCATTGGAGAGACCGACGACAGCGTTGGCCGGCGAGACTGAGACGCTGGCATCAAACTGTACGGTAAATGTGCCTGTCTGGTTGGCGAAGGCAGTGTTCTGCCATGCGCCCCCCGCGGTTGCGGTTACACATTGCGTGACTACCGGATTGATCACCAGCGTCACCATCGCCGAGTGCGTCAGACTGCCGCTGGCTCCGGTAATGGTCAACGTGTAAGTTGCCGCCGCGGCCGTGCCGGTGTTGACCGTCAGGGTTGACGTTCCCGAGCCGCTCACTGACGCTGGACTGAAGCTGGCGGTCGCGCCCGAGGGCACTCCGCTTATGCTGAACCCAACGCTGCCGCTGAAGCCGTTGATGGCTCCCACGCTGGCGGTGTAGGTGGTGCTGTTGCCCGCGGTCACTGTCTGCGAACCCGGCGTCGCAGATAACGAGAAGTCCGGCACCGGCTGCGGGTTGATGGTCAAGGTCACCGAAGCCGAGTGTGTCAGGCTGCTGCCGGTTCCGGTAATGGTAAGGGTGTAGGTTCCGGTTGCCGCTGTGCCGGTGGCGACCGTTAGGGTTGACGATCCCGAGCCGCTCACCGACGCCGGATTGAAGCTGGCGGTCGCGCCCGTAGGCACTCCGCTTACGCTGAATCCCACGCTGTCGCTGAAGCCATTGACGGCGGTCACGGTTGCCGTGTAGCTGGCGCTGTTGCCAGAGGTCACCGTCGCTGTGCTCGGAGTTGCGCTAAGGGTGAAGTCCGGCACCGGCTGCGGGTTGATGGTCAAGGTTACCGAAGCCGAGTGCGTAAGGCTGCTGCTGGTTCCGGTGATGGTCAGGGTGTAAGTCCCGGTCGCGGCCGTGCCGGTTGCAACCGTCAAGGTTGACGATCCCGAGCCGCTCACCGATGCCGGACTGAAGCTGGCGGTCGCGCCCGTAGGAACTCCGCTTACGCTGAATCCCACGCTGCCACTGAAGCTGTTGACGGAGGTCACGGTTGCCGTGTAGCTGGCGCTGTTGCCAGAGGTCACCGTCACTGTGTTCGGGGTTGCGCCTATGGTGAAGTCGGGCGCGGGTATCCCCAGGGTGAAGTTGCACACCGTAAGCGAGCCGGACGAGGCAAAGAGCCCCCAGTTATCCAGGCTGGTGACCGTGTTCTGCTCGGTGCGGAAGCCGAAGTTACTGGCCAGCGTCTGCTCGCTCGCGCCCGGCGCGGTCACAAAGACCGAGTAAGTATGCGCCGGCACGTTGACCACCTCGCGGATGTGGTAGGTGACCCCGGCGGAATATGACATAGGGTTCGTGGCCGTGTATGTCCCGCCGTCGCGCGCCTGAATGCCGGTGGTGTTAAACGCCACCAGGGTAGCAAAGCAGGTATAGGCGGTCTGCGCGCCC
>Ga0209166_10001548_pt1 | contig 18902 bp, 20 predicted proteins | sample Coa_R1_3_FD_187151 | JGI IMG/M metagenome (GOLD analysis project Ga0209166, IMG submission 187151) | Surface soil microbial communities from Centralia Pennsylvania, which are recovering from an underground coalmine fire - Coalmine... | ecosystem: Environmental > Terrestrial > Soil >... | reverse complement strand
CTGCGGGTCGCATTGCCCGAAACCGTCACCGTCGGGCGCCAGTTCGACAATGCCTGCGGCACCAATTCGTCGGTCGCCCGCAATTTCGAGCGCTCCGACAATAGCGTCGGATTGGACTGATAGGCCGTGGCCATGGCCTCCTGCAAGGTCTCGGCGGAGGCCGGCGCGACGGCGAGCGAAAGGGTCAGCGCGGCGGAGGCGAGCCACTGGTTCTTGGTCATCGTTCGGAATTTCCCCAAAGCAAGATCTCTTCTTTCCCAGCGTTTTCATCCACCGTATCTGCATGCACCGTGCCAGGACCAAAAAGCTAGGCTTCCCGCCCCTCTTTTCGACCAACGTGGTGAATTCGGCGACAAAGTGAGAAAAGCGCCCACCGGAATTTGGCGGGCTTCGCCATATCCGGTTGCCTCTCGGCGGCGTCCTCAATAGAGTGCCGCGCATGACCGATATCGTCCTGGGCACCACCACGTCCAAAATCGCCGTGACTCTGAATCTCGAAGAGTTATTGGCGACCCGGCTGCTGGTGCAGGGCAATTCCGGTTCGGGAAAATCGCACCTGCTGCGCCGCCTGATCGAGCAGTCGGCCCCCTATGTCCAGCAGGTGATCATCGATCCCGAGGGCGATTACGTGCAGCTGGCCGACCGCTACGGCCATGTCGTGATCGCCGCCCAGGACTACAGCGCCAAAGGCATGGAAGAGATCGGCGCCCGCGTGCGCCAGCACCGCTATTCCGCCGTGCTGAACCTCGAACATATGCAGGATATCGACGGCCAGATGCGCCAGGCCGCCGCCTTTCTGCGCGGCCTGTTCGAGGTCGAGCGCGAGCATTGGCATTCGGTCCTGGTGTTCGTCGACGAGGCGCAGATCTTCGCGCCCGCCGGCACCGAGGGATCGGACGAATCGCGCAAGGCGGTGCTGGCCGCGATGGTCAATCTGATGTGCCGCGGCCGCAAGCGCGGGCTGTGCGGCATCATCGCCACCCAGCGCCTGGCCAAGCTGGCCAAGAACGTCGCCGCCGAATGCGCCAATTTCCTGATGGGCCGCACGCTGCTCGACATCGATATGGGCCGCGCCTCCGACCTGCTGGGCATGGAGAGGAAGAAGGCCGAGATCTTCCGCGATCTCACCCCCGGCCGCTTCATCGGCCTGGGCTCGGCCATCGCGCGCCGGCCGATCGAGATCAGCATCGGTTCGGTCGAGACCGCCGGCCGCGGCGGCACCCCGACCCTGGTCCCGCCGCCGCCGATGCCGGAAGGCTCGGTCGACGAGATCCTGTTCGCCGCCCCCCAGCCGACCGTGATCGTCGAACGCCGCCCGCCGCCGCCGCCGGCCCCGCCGATGGAGCTGGTCGCCGATCTGATCGAGGCCGCCGAGCTGGCTGCTCCCCCTCCGCCGCTGACCGTCCCGGAGCCGACCGGCGACAAGCCCAGCTTCGACGACGTGATCGCCCGGGTCGCCGCCGATCCCGGCAGCCGGTTCATGTCCGCATCCGATCTCTATCAGGGATTTTTGCAGGCCTGCCGCCTGGTTTCGCTCAATGGCCGCACCTACGACCAGGCGACCTTCCGCCGCAAGCTGGCCCAGGCCCGCGTCGGCATGCTGCCGATGCCCGAGGGCGACGATGACTGGCGCCAGGCGGTGGCCGCCAGCGACCAATTCCAGGACGAGGACCGCGCCGTCTTCCTGCTGCTGGCCAAGGCCGCCCGCCAGCGCGAAGCCTGCCCGCCGGACTCCTTGCTCGCGCTGGTGCTGGGCAGCCAGTCCTCGCGCCGCGGCCGCGCCATCCTGTCCCACATCGAAACGCGCGGCGCGGTGGCCGTGCGCGAGGATCTCTCGGGCCGCCGGATCGTCGGTTTCCCGAGCCTGGGCTGGGAAACCGAACCGGGCGATCCGAACCTCTGACCTGACCGGGCGTCAGGCCGCCCGGATATCGCGCAGGAAACCGTCGACCACCGACCGCAGATCGGATGATTTGGTCGACAATTCCCGCGCCGCCGACAATACGTCGCCGGACGCCTTGCCGGTGCTGATGGCGGCTTGCGACACGCCGGAGATATTGCGGGTCACTTCTTCGGTTCCGGCTGCAGCCTGCTGGACATTGCGGGCAATTTCACCGGTCGCCGCCGACTGCTGCTCGACCGCCGCGGCAACCGCGGCAGCGATCTGGTTGATCTGGTCGATGCGCCCGACGATTCCCTGAATGGCCTGCACCGCATCGCGGGTGACCTGCTGGACCGACTGGATCTGGCCCGAAATTTCCTCGGTGGCCCGCGCCGTCTGGTTGGCCAGGGTCTTGACCTCGCCGGCCACCACCGCGAAGCCCTTGCCGGCGTCGCCGGCGCGCGCCGCCTCGATGGTGGCATTCAGAGCGAGCAGGTTGGTCTGGCTGGCGATGTCGTTGATCAGCTGCACCACCTCGCCGATCCGGTTCGCGCCCTCGGCCAGCTTCTGGACAGTGGCATCGGTCCGGGTGGCCTCCTCGGCGGCAGCGGCCGAAGCCTGCGTCGATTGCACGACCTGACGCCCTATTTCCTGGATCGACGCGCTCAGTTCTTCCGCCGCGCTGGCGACCGTCGAGACGCTGTTCGAGGTTTCCCGGGTCGCGGTATCGGCATTGCCGGCCTGCTGCGTGGTCTGTTCCGCATTGGCCGACATGCCCTGCGCCGTTTCCTCCATGACGGTGGCCGCCTCGGCGAAGCCCGACAGCAAGGACGACACGGCGCTATCGAAGCTGCCCGTGAGTTTTTCGATCATCTCGGCCCGCTTTTGGCGCGTAGCCTGTCCTGCCTTCTGCTCCTCGGCCAGACGATCCGCCTCGACGGCATTATCCTTGAACACTTGCAGTGCCGCGGCCATCGCGGCGATTTCGTCGCGCTGGCGGATGCGGGGAATTTCGACCGTGCGGTCCCCTTCGGCCAGCCGGTTCATCGCCCCCGTTATGGTCGCAAGCGGGCGGCTGATACTGCGGCCGATCACCATCGCGGCGGCGATTCCGAACACCAGCGCCATCACTCCGCCGAGGCCAGCCGTCCAGCTTGCCAGCGATACCGCCTGGTTGGCGGAAAGGGTGGCATTGGTAACCCGCGCCTCGAAATAGGCAGCCAGTTTCTCGTTGGACTCGGCATAACCCTTGGCGGCCTCGTTATTCTCGTCCATGGCCACCTTCATTTCGGGCGCATCCATCTTCGTGCCGGCGGCGCGCAGGGCGAGCATCTTGTCCGACTTGTCGATGAATTTGCTGACCGTATCGTTGAAAGCATCGACCACGGCGAGCCCGTCCGGGTGCTTGATCAGACCGCGCGTCGCCTCGAACTCTTTCTTGAATTGCGCCAGCGTGTCCTGACGCTTCGTGAGATAGATCTGATCTCCCGACGCCATATAGGACCACACCATTACCCGCCCCTGCCGCACGGTCAGCACCATGTCCTTGGCGCCCAATACGATATTCGACAGGCGCCGGGTCTCCGCCGTCGCGAAATCCACCCGATTCCCGGTGATGACGGTGCTGATCGACAGGATCAGCTGCATCACGATCATGACGCCGAAGCCCAAAGCCACGCGATGACCGATCTTCAGGTTGATGAACATTTTTCCACCTCACGATTATGCAAAGCACGGATGCTTCATAATCCATGAGAATAGGCATCGACGGATAAGCAACCCATCCTCATTCGAGGACAAATTAAATAAAAATAACTGCATGATCCTATATATTTATTGGAAAAATTCTAAAATAGGAGGCTAGTTACTATTAATACTCGCGGAACATGCAGTATATCACGGCCAAAGAAATTGACATTGATCCAGATCAAATCATCAAAGGGTGATCCAGCTCGGTCCGCTGTCATTCACCTTGTGAAATTTGATCGGTCCGACGCCACAGATGGCGATCACCGCCGGCTCCCTGTCGCTCTTCTGGCAGCCGTCGAAATGCGGCGTGTGGGCGACGCGGCGGACGAAGCCGCCGGCGGTAACGGGAACCGTGTTCCGGGAGTCAAACTTTTCGCCACTACCGACCCACCAGGTGCCGGAGACCACGACGCAGACGCGGTCGGTCTCATACCAGTGCGGCGCGCTCATGAAACCGGGATACCAGCGGGTCAGATTGAGATAGAGGCCGCTCTCCGACGATTTGCCGAACAGATTGGCGTATTCCACCGTCTTCGGCGGGCGGTCGAGACCGGTCTCCCATGTGATGTCGCCGAAGTGCTGGACGATGGTCATGTCGGGGTCGAGCACCGCGGCGTCGGCGCCCTCTCCCGCCACCAGGGCGGCAAGCAGAGGCGCCAGCAGAAGGTCGCGGCGGGACGGATCGATCATGGCTGCTCCTCGACGAAATTCCTCAGACGGTCCAGCGCATCATCCCATTGGCGCGACACCAATTCCAGATAGGCCGTGAGATCGGCCAGCGGCGCCGGGTCGAGGGCGAAGCGGCTTTCCCGGCCGACCTTGATCTGGCGCAGCAGCCCGACGCCTTCCAGCACCTTGAGATGCTTGGTCATCGCCTGGCGGGTCAGCGGCGTTCCCTCGGTCAGCCGCGAGATCGACTGCGCTTCGCCCAGCGCCAGCCGGTTCACCACGGCCAGACGGGTCGGATCGCCCAAGGCGGCGAACATCGCCGCGGCGTCAGGCCCCCCCGCCATCAAGATGCGTCATCGAGATATTTGGCGATGTTCTCGCCCTGCTCCGCCCAGCCGCTCTCATTCATGCGGAAGGCCTTGTCGCGGCGATGGGCCGGCAGTTTGTCGAAGCCCGATTCGACGATGACCAGACGGGTGCCGGCGCCGACCGGTTCCAGGGTGAACTCGACCAGGGTCGGCGTCTCCGGAGAGTAATCATACTCAGGATCGATGGCATAGGGATGCCAGGTGAAGGCGAAACGGCGCTCCGGCTCCATCACCGTCACCACCGCGTGCCAGCGCAAATGCTCATAGCCGGGATAGGTGATATGGCCCGTGGACTCCTCGCCCGGCTTGAAAGGCCCATCGAGTTTGACGCCGAACCATGCGCCGAACGCCTGGTAATCCGTAAGCGCCCGCCAAACCCGCGCCACCGGGGCCTTGAGTTCGACGGTTTTTTCGATACGATCGGACATAGGCAACCTCCTGGTTGCGGATTGATCTAGCCCGATCACCCAAAATACGCAACCAAAAAGTTGCACATGAAAGGTCCAAGATGAAGCTGATTGGTTTGCTGGGCGGCATGAGTTGGGAATCCAGCGCGGAATATTACCGCATCATCAATCAGCGGGTACGCGACCGCGTCGGCTTGCTGCATTCGGCACGCATCCTGATGTACAGCGTCGATTTCGGCCCCGTCGAACGGGCACAGCTCGCGGGCCGCTGGGATGAGACGGGGGAAATGCTGGCTGACGCCGCGAAACGCCTGGAGGCCGGCGGCGCGGATGCCGTCTTCCTGTGCACCAACACCATGCACAAGGTCGCCGGCGCCATCGAGGCCCCTTTGTCGATCCCCTTCATCCACATCGCCGATCCGGTCGGCGAGGCGGCGCGGGCCAAGGGTTGGAAGAAACTCGGGCTGCTCGGAACCGGCTTCACCATGGAAGACCGTTCGATCATCAGCGGCCGGCTGGAAGATCGCTTCGGCCTCGACGTGCTGACTCCGCCGCCCGAAGCGCGCGCCGTCATCCACCGCGTCATCTACGAGGAATTGTGCGTGGGCATCATCAAGCCCGAATCGCTGGCCGCCTATCAAGCCATCGTGGCCGATCTGGCCGCCTCCGGCGCCGAGGCGGTGGTGCTGGGCTGTACCGAGATTTCCCTGCTGATCCGCCAGGAGCACACCGATGTACCGCTGCTCGACACCACCGCACTGCATGCCGCGGCGGCGGTCGATTTCGCCCTGAAGGATTAGAAGAAAGTCTTGTGAACCGGCCATCAAGCCTAGTAAGTACACAAGATGCTCAAGCCCCCGACAGTTCCGTGGCGTTATCGCCTCGCCGCCCTCACCGTGGCGCTGATAATCGGACTATCCACGCTCTGGATCTATCAGTTCGGCGCCAAATTCGCCCATGCCGTGACGGTCTATGCCCAGATGGCCGCGCAAGAGGCTGCCCGGCAGGCGGCGCAGAAGCATAAGCCCGCCGCACCGGACATGAAGAACGAGCCGGGCGTGGTGCCGGTGGCGATCATTCCCCAGCCGCAGCAGCCTGCGCAGCAACAAGATCAGAAGAAAAACTAAGGTTCGATCAGGCGGGTCCTGGCCGCTTTGACCGCCGCCTCGATGCGGGTGGCGACGCCCAGCTTGTCGCGCGCGCTGTCGATGTGGAAATCCACCGTGCGCTTGGCGACGCCCAGGATGATGGCGATTTCGGCCGAGGTCTTGCCGCGCGCCGCCCAGGTCAAGGTCTCGATCTCGCGGTCGTGCAGGCGGAAATCGGCCGGCCAGTAATCCTGGCGGACCGAGCGCGCCAGGCGGGTGCGGATGATGCTCTCCAGAATGTCGAAATCGACCGGCTTCAGCACATAATCGTCGGCGCCGAGCTGGCGGCCGCGCAGCTCATTGTCGCGGTCGGCCAGGGCGGTCAGGAAGATGAAGGGGATATGGGCGAAGGTCGGCGCCATGGCCGACAGCTTTTCCAGCACTTCGAAACCCGACAGGCACGGCATCGAGATGTCCGACAGCACCAGATCGGGTCGTTCGCGCAGGATGGCGGCAAGCCCTTCCTGCCCGTCATAGGCCACCACGATCTCGAAACCGCCGCGGTCGGTCAGTTCCTCGGCGATCAGTCCGGCCGTTTCCCGGTCGTCCTCGATACAGACGATGCGCCGCATTTCCGTCGCCATGCGATGGCCCCCTTCTTCAACCCCGCCAGTCTAACCGCACCGCGAAGCCGGGCGGTACTGTGATAAATCCCGGTTGTCGAATGGCACAGGCCCCGCATACAGTTGATTTTTCACGATCCGGCAGAGGCATGAGGCAAGTCCGATCCATCCGGTTCCGCTTCTCGCTGGTGCTGATTCTGGTGCTGGTGCTGGTCGCGGTGATGGGGCTGTTCAGCCTGTGGCGTGTCACCGACTATCATCTGGTCGGCGGCGACATCCGTGAGCATTACCTGCCGACCACCCAATTCCTCGGCGATCTCAACAACATGATCTCCGATTTCCGCACCGCCGAGAGCACCGCTCTGCTGGCGGAAACCGACGAGGAACGCGCCGTCAACGATTCCCAGCTGGAACAGATCGACCGCCGGATCGCCGTGTCCCAGCACAATTTCGAGCATTTCTACAGCGACCCCGCCGACCTCGCCCTCTATGAGGATTTCGCCGAGAAATGGCGCGGCTACCGCGACCTCGCCCGCCAAGTGATCGCCGAAGCCCGCGCGCCGAACCATAAAGCCGCCGCGGTGCAGCTTTACCTGACCAAGTCGCACAACGCCTATGATTCCGCCGCCGATTCGCTGTGGGTGCTGTCCGAGACCAACCGCCTGGCCGCCCAGGCCGCCAGCCAGCGCGCCGACCAGGCCTATCGCCTGGCGCGGCTGCTGACCTTCGGCGCGGTCGGGCTGGCCGGCGTGATCATCCTGGGCGGACTGGCCTTCATCCGCCGCTCGATCCTGACCCCGCTGCTGAAGCTGACCGCCGCGATGCGCCAGCTGGCCGCCAACGACATGGACATCGCCCCGCTCAATCTCGAACGCCGCGACGAGATCGGCGACATGGGGCGCGCCGTCCAGGTGTTCCGCCAGAACGCCATCGAACTGGCCGAGAAATTCGCCCACGAAAAGCGCATGACCGAGCTGCAGCGCAATTTCGTCTCGATGGCGTCGCACGAATTCCGCACGCCGCTGACGGTGATCGACGGCCATGCCCAGCGCCTCAACAATATGCGCGAGCGCATCCAGCCGCCGGAAATCGCCGAGCGCGCCGGCAAGATCCGCCAGGCGGTAACGCGCATGTCCGGCGTGATCGCCAACCTGCTGGATAGCGCGCGCCTGGTCGAGGTGGAGGGCCAGCTGGTTCTGCACACCGCCGAGTTCGACCTGGCGGTGGTCTTGCGCGAGATCGCCGCGCTCTACCGCGAAATGGCGCCGCATCTGCATATCGCCGAGGAATTCGACGGCCAGGACCTGGTCATGGTGGGCGACCAGAAGCTGCTGTTCCAGGTGTTCAGCAACATGATGTCGAACGCGGCGAAATATTCGCCCGACGGCGGAGCGGTGCGTCTGACGGCAAAGCGCACCGACGACGGGATCAGCGTCGCCGTCGAGGATAGCGGCGTCGGCATCCCCGAGCAGGACCGCGAGAAGCTGTTCGACCGCTATTTCCGCGGCAGCAACGTCTCGGGCATCGTCGGCACCGGTATCGGACTCTATCTGGTCAAGACGGTGGTCGATCTGCATGGCGGCACCATCACCCTGGCCTCCCGCGAAGGCCAGGGCTCGACCTTCCTGGTCACTTTGCCGGTGCGGCCGCGATGAAGCTGCGTCCGCTCCTCGCCGCTTTGTTCGCGCTCGCGGCCCTGCCGCTCGGCCGGGCGGAAGCCGCCTGCGTGATGCAGAAGGTCGGCGTGCTGCATGTGCGGGTCGAGAACAACCGCATCTTCGTGCCCGGCACCATCAACGGGCGGAAGATCGATTTCATGATCGCCACCGACATCGACAGCCTGATCCTGCCCAACGCCGCCGAGGACATGCAGCTGCCGCAGATGCTGGGCACGCGCTTCCTGCCCTTCGTCTATTTCGAAGAGATCAAGATCGGCCCGACCCTGGTGCATGACGTCACCATCGACGGGGTGCCGGCGCGCGACACGCTGTTCCATATCCTCGGACACCGCGCGGATTTCGGCGGACCCGACAAGGTGGCGATCCTGGGGCGCGATTTCCTGCACCAGTTCGACGTCGAATTCGACCTCGACAAGCACGAGGTCAGCCTGTTCAAGCCGCAGAACTGCAAGGGATCGGACGAGGTCTATTGGAGCGACAGCTACAACGCGCTCGACATGACCCCGAACCGGCGCAGCATCCGCGTGCCGATCTCGCTCAACGGCAAGAGGGCCGAGGCGGATCTCAACACCTCCAATCCCTATACCGCCGTGGGAATCGCTTCGGCCTATGAGCTGGACGTCACCCGCACCGCGCCGGGTGTCAGCCGCACCGAGGACAGCTACGACCTGCTGGCCAACCGCCCGATCGAGACCTGGCTCGGCCGGTTCCTCAGCCTGACCCTCGACCACGAGACCATCAAGCCGGCCTGGATGCGGTTCCGGGCGCTGTCCAACGCGCCGCGCTCGACCGGCATAGAGGGCCGCGATTTTGGCGAGCCCGAGACCGGCTATGCCCGCCCCGAGCTGGACTTCATGGCCGGCGTGTGGCGCAAGGGCTCCGAGGCGGAGGTCAGCCTGGGCGTCGATTTCATGCTGGCGCACCGCGTGCTGGTCGCCTACAGCCAGGACCGGCTCTATTTCACCTATCGGGAAGGCGCGCCGTTCCTGCAGGCGCCCAGCCCGACCCTGACCGACAAGGAACGCCAGGCCCAGGTGGCGGCGCTGGCCGAACGCTATCAGGCCGACCTCAAGGACCCGGCCTTCGACATCATCCGCGACAAGGTCAGCCTGCAGGAGATCTATCGGCGCCACGAACCGTCCTGCCAGCCGGGACCGAACGATCCCTTCCCGACCGCCGCCGAAAAAACCGCCCTGCACAAATGGGCCGCCACCCGCGCCACCTATTTCCGCGAGGTGCTGTCGGTGCTGGCCCCGCCCGGCAATGTGTCCGAGAAGCTGGGATCGCTGATCGATCAATATTACACGGCGATTCAGACCAGCTCGACCCAGACCGGCCTCATCATCGACCAGCTCGCCGACGGCAAGCTCACTTATTGCCGCTTCGCCACCGATCATCGCGCGGCTCTGGAGGCGGCGGGCCGCAATTCCGACGCCATCTTCCGCGAAATGCGCAAGGTCTATGGCAACGACGTCAACAACCTGCTGCCCTGGTATCGCGGCCCCGGCTGAGCCTTCACCATAAAGGGTCCTGCTTAACCGCGCAGATTTTGGTGCGGTCGAACGGCACATCCTCGGCCCGCACCTCGATGGTGCCGATGCGCCGCAGGATATAAGCGCTCGGCTTGCTGGCCGAACTCTTCAGCGGCGACGGCAGAATGGCGGCCAGCAGCGCCGCCTCGCGCCGGCTCAGCGTCTTGGCGGAATGATGGAAAGCGGCCTGCGACGCCGCCTCGACGCCATAGATGCCGGGCCCCATCTCGATGATGTTAAGATAGAGTTCGATGATCCGCTTCTTCGACAGGATCAGCTCCAGCTCGGCCGTCAGCGGCGCTTCCAATCCCTTGCGCAGGAAGGTGCGGCCCGGCCACAGGAACAGGTTCTTGGCGGTCTGCATGCTGATGGTCGAGGCGCCGCGCAATTTGCCGACGCCTTCCTCATAGCGCTCCAGATCCTCGTTCATCGCCTGCCAGTCGAAGCCGTGATGACGGCAGAATTTGGCATCCTCGGAGGCGATGACGGCGCGGAACATCTCGGGCGAGATGTCTTCCGCACCAACCCATTGGCTATGGCGAGGATGTCCCTGCGCCGAGCGGATCAGCATCAGCGGCGTCACCGGCGGCGGCACGAAGCGATAGAGCAGGATCAGGGCCGGCGGCAACAGCAGCAGGATGGTCAGCACCCGCGCGATCCAGTTGAGAACCGTCCACATCACGCCACCATCGCCTTCCCAAGCAAATCCAGACCGCGCGCGATCTCGTCCGGATCGACGGCGCCATAGCCGAACACCAGGCCCCGCCGCCCCGGCACGCCGAGATAATAGCGCTGCAGCGTGTGGATCTTGACGCCCTGCCCGGCCAGCCGCGCCGCCACCGCCTCCAGATCGCGCCCGTCACGGGCGTAGGCGGCGACATGCATGCCATAGGCCGAGGCGACCGGCTCCAGCCGATCGGCGAAATCGCGGCGCAGACGCTCGATCAGCATCTGCCGGCGCTTGCGGTAGAGGGCGCGCATCTTGCGCACATGATGGGCCAGATGCCCTTCGGCGATGAAGGCCGCCACACCGGTCTGCAAGGGCGTCGAGCAATGCCAGTCGAGGCAGTTCTTGGCTGCCACCAAGGTCGGGCGCGCCCAGTCCGGAACCACCACGAAGCCGAGGCGCAGCGACGGCAGCATGCATTTCGAGAAGGTGCCGACATAGAACACCACGTCGGCGGCATCGGCGGCGCGCAGGCTGTGCAGCGGATTGCCGTCATAGCGGAACTCGCCGTCATAATCGTCCTCGACGATCACCGCGCCGCGGCTGCGCGCCAATTCGACCAGCGCGGAACGGCGACGCTTCGACAAGGTCACGCCCAACGGGAACTGGTGCGACGGCGTCACGCAGATGATGCGAGCCTCGGCGGGCACCGCCTCGACCACCAGCCCCTCCGCATCGACTGGCACCGGGGCCAGAAACGCCCCGGCGGCGGCGAAAGCGGCGCGCAATGGCGGATAGCCGGGATCTTCGACCGCCACCATCGTCTCGCCCGGCGTCACCAGGATACGCGCCAGCAGATCGAAGGCTTGCTGGGCACCCGAGGTAACCACCACATCGTCGGGCCGGCACGCCACGGCGCGGGTCAAGGCGATGTGGTTGGTGATGGCCTCGCGCAGATGGAAATTGCCCTGATTTCCCTGCGGGCTCTTATAGGAAGGCGGCTTCTTCTCCAGGCCGCGCAGTTGCTTGGCGCTGACCCGGCGATAGATGTCGAAGGGGAACAGGCGCGAATCGATCAGAGCCGGGCGAAAATCCAATCCCGGCCCGGCTTCGGCGCCCGGCGCATCGCGCCAGAAGCCCATCGCCGCAACGGTTTCCTCGGCCAGCCAGACCGGATTGAGCGGATAGGCGCTGGTCCGCGTGGCGGCGGGTGCCGCCGGCTTGCGCTCGGCGACATAGGTGCCCGAGCCCTGGCGGGCGGTGACATAGCCGTCATTGAGCAGCCGGTCATAGATCTCGGCCACCGTGTTGCGCGACACGCCGAACAGTTCGGCGCCCTTGCGGCTGGCCGGCAGCTTGGTGCCGACGGTCAGGCGGCCATCCTCGATGGCGTCCTTCAGCTGGCGGTAAAGGCCGCGGCCGGCGTCGCGGGACCCCGGCGCGGCACGGTCGAACTCGATCTCGAACAAGGATTCCATCGCAAATGGCCCAGTTCATTTTCCCGAAAGCGGCCCTTCAGAAAGGGGCCATTTGCGAAATACTGCAAGAGCCCTTGACCAAAAGAACTGAGGCAAATCGATGACCCGCACCCTGACAGCCGCCCTCTGCGCCCTGCTGATGACCGCCGCTTCCGCCGCAGACCCCGCGGACGGCTCGCACGATTTCGATTTCAATTTCGGCACCTGGCATACCCACATCAAGCGCCTGACCAAGCCACTGACCGGTTCGGCCGATTTCGTCACGCTGGAAGGTACGGTGACGGTGAGTAAATTATGGAACGGCCGCGGCCAGATCGAGGACTTCCAGGCCGACGGCCCCAACGGCCATGTCGAGGGGATGACCCTGTTCCTCTACAATCCGAAGAGCCGGCAATGGAGCCAGACCTGGGTCAATGCCCAGGAGGGCGAGCTGAACCCGCCGATGATTGGCGGGTTCAAGAATGGCCGCGGCGAACTGGTCTCCCAGGAAGTCGTGAATGGCCGCTCGGTGCTGGTCCGCGCCGTGTGGTCGGACTTCAAGCCCGACTCGCACCATTTCGAGGAGGATTACTCGGACGACGGCGGCAAGAGCTGGGAAGCGGTGTTCAGCGCCGACCTGACCCGCGTGAAGTAGGGATCGGTTGCCAACGGCGTGAATTCGCTCAAGATCGGAGGACGCACCCGGAGTCCTCCTGATCATGTCCAACCGTTTCCTGCGCCAAATCCAGGCCCGCCCCCGTTTCCTGATCGGCGTCGCCGTCGCCGCGATCCTGCTGTTGCTGCTGCCCACCCAGTGGCGGCAGACGACGCGCACCATCATCGCGCTCGATGGCGGCGGCCTGGTCTTCCTGGTCTCGACCTGGGTGATGATGATCCGCTCGACCGAACGCCATATGCGCCTGCGCGCGGCATTGCAGGATGAGGGACAATTGGTGGCGCTGGCATTGACGGTCGGGGCCGCGCTGTTCAGTCTGTTGACCGTCGCGATCGAACTGCACGATCTCAAGGATCTGCCGGCCGGGCGCACCCTCGATCATGTCGGGCTGGCGGCGGCGACCATCCTCTGCTCGTGGTTCGTCACCCACACCATGTTCGCGCTGCATTACGCGCACGGTTTCTATGTCGACCCCAATCCCGATAACGAGAAGGTCGAGCGCATCGGCGGCCTCGACATTCCCGGCTGCCCCCATCCGGATTATTGGGATTTCCTCTATTTCTCCTTCACCATCGGCATGACTTTCCAGACCTCCGACATACAGATCACCAGCCGCTCGCTGCGCCGCCAGACCCTGGCGCATGGGGTGCTGTCCTTCTTCTTCAACACGGTGATCCTGGCGCTCAGCGTCAATATCGCCGCCGGACTATTGTGAGGCGGACCGGCGGGGCGCACCGCTCACGTCAGATGGGATAGCGTGCCGCCGTGCAAGACCGCCTGCTCTACCGCGACGACGACATGCTGATCATCGACAAGCCCGCCGGCTTGGCGGTGCATCCCGGCGGCACGGGCGTCGCGCATCTCGGACCTTATCTGGAAAGCCTGCGATTCGACCAGCCGGAGCCGCCAAAACTGGCGCACCGGCTCGATCGCGGCACCTCGGGCTGCCTGGTGCTGGGGCGCCATCGCGAGGCGCTGAAGCGGCTCGGCCGCCTGTTCGCCCAGGGACGCGTCGAGAAGACCTATTGGGCGCTGACCTTGGGCGCCCCCCCGGCGGAAAGCGGCGTGATCGACAAGCCGCTGCTGAAGGCCGATCCCCGGCGCGGCAAGATGATCATCGATCCGGCCGGCCAGGAAGCGCGCAGCGAATGGCGCATCCTCGGGCGCCATGGCGACATCGCCTGGCTGGAGATGAAGCCGCTGACCGGGCGGTCGCATCAGCTGCGCGCCCATCTCGCGGATCTGGGCTGCGCAATCTTAGGCGACCGGCTTTACGGACCGGAAGGCGCGGCCGGGCACGCGCCCGAGCTATGCCTGCTGGCCCGCCGCATCAGCCTGCCCTATCATTGGAAGCAGCCCCCCATTATCGCAGAGGCGCCCCCTCCGCCGCACATGCTGGAAGGGCTGGCGGCCTGCGGCTTCGCGGGGTAGGTTAGCGCACTCGATTTCCACACAGTCAGGTGCTTTCCCTTGGATCTCTCCACCGCCGCTCTCGCCCCCGCCAACATCCTCTCCGATGCCACCATTCCGGAGTTGCCCAACCATTACCGCGGCAAGGTGCGCGACAATTACGATCTGGCGGACGGCAAGCGAATCATCATCGCCTCGGACCGCCTGAGCGCCTTCGACATCATCCTGACCGCCATCCCCTATAAGGGCGCCGTGCTGACCCAGACCGCGCGCTATTGGTTCGAGGCGACCAAGGATATCTGCCCCAACCATGTGATCGCCTATCCCGATCCGAATGTGGTGGTCGCCAAGCGCCTGACCATCCTGCCGGTCGAAATCGTCGTGCGCGACTATCTGGCCGGCACCACCTCGACCTCGATCCTGTCGATCTACAACAAGGGCCAGCGCACCATGTACGGCACCACCCTGCCGGACGGGCTGCGCGCCAATCAGAAGCTGCCCGAGACCATCATCACGCCGACCAGCAAGGCGGACCAGGGCGGCCATGACGAGCCGCTGACCGCGGCCGAGATCGTCGGGCGCGGCCTGCTGACCGCGGCGCAATGGGCCGAATTGTCGGACAAGGCGCTGGCCCTGTTCGCCCGCGGCCGCGAGCTGGCCGCCAAACGCGGCCTGATCCTGGTCGACACCAAATACGAGTTCGGCGTGGATGAGGCAGGCCGCATCATCCTGGCCGACGAGATCCACACCCCGGACAGCAGCCGCTATTGGTTCGCCGAGACCTACGCCGCCCGGTTCGCGGCGGGCGAGCGTCCGGACAGCTTCGACAAGGATTTCGTCCGCGCCTGGGTCACCGCGCGCTGCGATCCCTACAAGGACAAGATCCCGGAAATCCCCGGCGACGTGGTGCTGGAAGCGGCCAGGATCTATATCCAGGCCTATGAGATGATCACCGGCCAGAGCTTCGCCGCGCTGAATGTCGGCACCGCCCCGGTGCTGGAGCGCATCCGGGCCAATCTGAAGTCCTACTTCTGACGCCCCAACGTCTCGCGCATGCTCTCGGCTAAGGCACGGTCATCGAGGTTCTCGATGACCCCGGCGATGTCGCGCGCCTCGCGGTTCTGGCTCAGCTTGAATTTGCCGATCAGGCGCGTGACTTCGACCTCGATGCCGACGATCTTGCCGACCATGTCCGCGATATAGTCCCTGGGCGCGTCGGACATTTTCCAGGGCTGCGGCTGCGACGCCTCGTGGTGATGGGTCAGACGCGCCACCACGGTGCGCACGGTGCGCTCATCGTCGCGCACCGTAATCCGCCCATGGGCATGGACGACCGAATAGTTCCAGGTCGGCACGGATTTATGGGTCTCGTGCTTGGTCGGATACCAGTTGGGCGAGATATAGGCCTGCTCGGCGCGGAAGATGACCAGCACCTCGTCGCCGTCCTTGACCTCCTGCCAGACCGGGTTGGCCCGCGCCACATGGGCGTGCAGCGTGCCGGACGGCCCCTGGTCCGCATCGAACTCGAAGGGGATGTGATTGGCATCCAGGCCGTTCGGGCCCCGGGTAACCAGGGCGCCCAACGGATGGGCGGCGATCAGCGCGTGAAGTTCTTCGTCGCTGCCCGCCTTGAAGTGATCGGGGATATACATCCGAAAGCCTCCCCTGCCGCGCGGATCAGAGAACCGTCCGCATCTGCCACAGTTCGGGGAACAGTACCACTTCCAGCATGTGCTTGAGATAGGACACGCCGCCGGTGCCGCCGGTGCCGCGCTTGAAGCCGATCACGCGCTCGACGGTGGTGACATGGTTGAAGCGCCAGCGGCGGAAATAATCCTCGAGGTCGACCAGCTTTTCGGCCAGTTCGTAGAGCACCCAATAGCGCTCCGGGTCGCGATAGATCTCGGCCCAGGCGGCGATCACGCCCTCATGCGACTGATGGGGCACGCCGACATCGCGGTTCAGCACCTCGGCCGGCACGGTGATGCCCTGCCGCGCCACCAGGCGCAGCGCCTCGTCATAGAGCGAGGGGACCGCCAGTTCCTTTTCCAGCTCGGCCATCACCTCGGGGCGATGGGCGTGCGGCTTCAGCATCGCCTTGTTGCGGTTGCCCAGCACATATTCGATCTGGCGGTACTGGTAGGACTGGAAGCCCGAGGATTGGCCGAGCGAATCACGGAAATTGGTATATTCCGACGGCGTCATGGTGCGCAGCACGTCCCAGGCCGAATTCAGCTGCTCGAAAATGCGCGAGACGCGCGCCAGCATCTTGAAGGCCAGCGACGGATGATCGTCGCGGATCGCCGCGCGCGCGCCGATCAGCTCATAGATCGCCAGCCGCATCCACAGCTCGGAGGTCTGGTGCTGGATGATGAACAGCATCTCGTCATGGGCGGTCGACAGCGGCGCTTGGGCCCCCAAAATCCGGTCGAGCTGGAGATAATCGCCATAGGACATCCGTCCATCGAAGGACATCTGCGCGCCTTCGCGGGCGGGATCGTAAGGGGCGTCGGTCATGTGACGGCGGCTTTCTTGCGATAATGAGGCTGATCCCACGACCCATCGGTCAGGATCTTTTCGAGGATGGCGACGGCGCCCAGCACCTCCGCCTCGCCGATATAGAGCGGGGTGAAGCCGAAGCGCAAGCAGTCGGGTGCCCGGAAATCGCCGATCACGCCCTTGTCGATCAGGGCCTGCATGACCGCATAGCCGTCGGGATGGCGGAAGCTGACCTGGCTGCCGCGCTTCGCCGCGTCGCGCGGGCTGGCCAAAGTGACCGACGGGCAACGAGCCTCGACCTGCCTGATGAACAGCTCGGACAGCTCCATCGAACGGCGGCGGACATCGCTCATCTCGACGCCATCCCACACGTCGAGGGCGGCGTCGAGCGCGGCCAGGGCGATGATCGGCGGGGTGCCGACGCGCATCCGCTCGATGCCGGGACCAGCGCGGTAATTGAGATCGAAGGCGAACGGCGCCTCGTGCCCGAGCCAGCCGGACAGGATCGGTTCGGCGACTGCCGCCAAGCGCGGCGCCACATAGATGAAGGCCGGCGCGCCGGGACCGCCATTGATATATTTGTAGGTGCAGCCGACGGCGAAATCGGCGTCGCAGCGCTCCAGCTCGACCGGCAGGGCACCGGCGGAATGGGCCAGATCCCACACCGTCACCACACCCGCCGCATGAGCCTTCTTCGTCAGCGAGGCCATGTCGTGCAGACGGCCGGTGCGGTAATCGACCTGGGTCAGCATCAGCACGGCGACCTCATCGTCGATGGCGGCTTCCACCGCTTCCGGCTCGACCACCTTCAGCTCGTAGCCGCGGCCCAGCGCCTTGACCAGCCCTTCGGCCATATAGAGATCGGACGGGAAATTGCCGGAGTCGGACAGGATGACCCGGCGCTCGGGCACCAAAGCGGCGGCGGCGGCCAGGGCCTGGAACACCTTGATCGACAGGGTATCGCCCATCACCACGCTGCCGGCCCGCGCGCCGATCAGGCGGGCGATGCGGTCGCCGATCGAGCGCGGCCAGGACATCCAGCCGGCGGTGTTCCAGCCGCGGATCAGCTCCTTGCCCCATTCCTCGGAGATGGTGCGCGCGACGCGCGCTTCGGCAGCGACCGGCAGCGGGCCGAGCGAATTGCCGTCGAGATAGATCACCCCGTCCGGCAGACGGAAGGCGGCGCGGGTCTTGGCGAAATCAGTCATGATCAAACTCTGGGAAGTTTCCCAAAAACTTTCAACATGAAATATTTTAATTTTCAACTTTCTTGCGGTACCATCGCCCGATGAATTGGGACGATTCCTACGCCAACAGCGCCTTCATCCCCGGAGGCGATTCCTTCCCCGCCCGCTGGACCGCCGCCGCCGCCGCTTTCCGCGCCCAGGCCAACGCGCGTCTCGACCAGCGCTATGGCCAAGACCCACGGGAAGTCTACGACCTGTTCCTGCCCGAGGGGACGCCGCGCGGCACGGTGATCTTCATCCATGGCGGCTATTGGCTGGCCTTCGACAAATCGAGCTGGTCGCACCTCGCCGCCGGGCCGCTGGCCCATGGCTGGGCGGTGGCGATGCCGAGCTACACCCTGGCGCCGCAAGCGCGCATCGGCGAGATCGTCCGCCAGATCGGCCGCGCCGTCACCACCATCGCCGCCGCCCATCCCGGCGAGCTCCGCCTCTCCGGCCATTCCGCCGGCGGTCATCTGGCGACGCGGATGTCCTGTGTCGGCGCGCCCTTCTCCGGCCGCATCGCCAAAACCCTGTCGATCAGCGGACTGCACGACCTGCGCCCTCTCCTGCGCACGTCGATGCGCGGCGAACTCCGTCTCGACGAGGCCGAAGCGATGGCCGAAAGCCCGGCTCTGCTGGAGCCGCGCGCGGGAACGGTGCTGACCTGCTGGGCCGGCGCCGATGAGCGCCCGGAATTCATCCGCCAGACCGAACTGCTGGCCAATATCTGGACGGGATTGGGCGCCCGCACCAAGCAGGTGATCGCGCCCCGCCGCCACCATTTCGACGTGATCGACGACCTGGCCGATGCCGGCTCGTCGATGGTGGCGGAGCTACTGACGCCCTAGGAGCTGTGGACTCTTGGGGGATTCCCAAAGAGCGGGAAAAATGATTCAAGACTGCTTTTGGAGAGGCAGTCTTGGGCGTTTTGGATCGACTTGTGCTGAATGATGGTCAATGGGAGCGG
>Ga0209166_10001547_pt1 | contig 18914 bp, 16 predicted proteins | sample Coa_R1_3_FD_187151 | JGI IMG/M metagenome (GOLD analysis project Ga0209166, IMG submission 187151) | Surface soil microbial communities from Centralia Pennsylvania, which are recovering from an underground coalmine fire - Coalmine... | ecosystem: Environmental > Terrestrial > Soil >... | reverse complement strand
AAAACTTATTTTCGTGTCGCTGATTTTGCTGAATCGAGCCCGGAGCAAGTTGAAAGCTGGCCTAAAAAACCTAGATCCCTCCACTCCGCCGCGAAGCGCGGCTCCGGTCGGGATGACAAAAGCTGCCATACTCAAATACTTATGTTGCAATCTAAATGACGCACTACGCTAGTTCTTGCAACCATCAGAGGTCTGGCCAAGACCGCAAAGATGTTGGTAGGGCATAATGAGCATTACGGATTCTTTCATGTTGCCCACCGTTGATCTACCCACTTATCGTCTTCCCTTTGGCGATTTTGAGCTTAGCGTTCTTTCTGACGGAACTTATTACCTCGACGGCGGGGCTTTCTTCGGGATTATTCCGAAACCGTTATGGGAAAAGAAGATGCCCGCTGACGAGCAGAACCGCCTCCCGGTTGGGCTGAACTCGCTGCTGATTCGCACCGGCAAGCAGAACATCCTGGTAGAAACCGGCATTGGCAACAAGCTGAGCGAGAAGCAGACGCGCATTTACCAGCAGCAAGCCCGGCTTATGGACAACCTGCAGTCCGCGGGCATCAAGCCCGAGCAGATTGATATTGTCATCAACTCGCATCTGCACTTTGACCATTGCGGCTGGAACACGGTCATCAAAGATGGCGCCGCGGTTCCCACCTTTCCCAATGCGCGCTATTACGCTCCAGAAGGCGAATGGCAGGTAGCAAATGAACAGCGCGAGCGCGATGCGGTGAGTTACATCAGCAACAATTACGATCCGCTCATCCGCAGCGGGCAGATGCAACTGCTGCAACAGGACTGCGAAATCGCGCCGGGAATTTCAGTCCGCAACTATCCCGGCCATACCCGCGCCATGATGGCCATCATGATTGCGAGCGGCGGCAAGAAGGCCTGCTACATCTCAGACCTGATTCCTACCACGGCGCATCTCGGCCTGGTCTGGGGCATGGGCTACGACCTGTTCCCGCTGGAGACGATTGAAAACAAGAAGCGATACTACCGGCAGGCAATTCCGGAAAAATGGCTGACGATCTTTACCCATGACCCAAAGATTCCGTGGGGATATTTAGAGCTGAACGAGGAGCAGAAAATAACAATTGCCGGTTGCCAGTAGCCAGTTGCCAGTAAGAATCATTCAGCAATCGGAACTAACTGCTGGCAATCGCCTTCTGGCAACTGGCCGCTGGCAACTGGCAACTGCTTTTCAAAGAACTGGTCGACGTTTTCCAGAATCTCGCGCCCGCTTTTCGCGCTATGCACGGCTTTGCGCAGAGTGCTGCCTCCGGGGATGCCGTGCGTAAACCATGAAGCAAACTGTTTCATCTTGCCTTCGGCTCCGGGGACTTCTTCTTCCAGCAGCATCCGGAAATAAGTGTGAATCATGGCGTAGCGGTCGGCGTGGGTGGGCTCGTCGTAACCGCCAGTCTGCTTGTATTGCTCGATCTGGCGGAAGATCCAGGGATTGGAGGGCGCCATGCGTCCGATCATGACGGCATCGCATTTCGTCTGCTCCATCATGGCGGCGGCATCCTGCGGCGAGCGGATATCGCCGTTTCCTATTACGGGAATCTTGACCGCATCTTTGACCGCCGCGATCCACTCCCAGCGCGCATTGCCGCTGTAGCCCTGCTCGCGCGTGCGCGCATGCAAAGCCACCGCCTGCAGGCCGCAATTTTCCGCCAGCTTGGCCAGCTCCACGCACACCAGTTGTTTGTCGTCCCAACCGGCGCGGAACTTTACCGTGAACGGAATTTTCACGGCGGCGCGCACCTTCTCGAAGATCACGCGGATGTGGGGCAGGTCGCGCAGCAGCCCCGAGCCGCCATTGCATTTGACCACGCGCTTGGCGGGACAGCCCAGGTTCAGGTCCACCAGGTCGAAGCCCAGCTCTTCCACAATTTTGGCGGCGCCGGCCAGCACCTCGGCATCGCTGCCGAACAGTTGCGCGGAGATGGGGTGCTCATCATCGTAGAAATGCAGATAGCGCTTGCGCTTGGATTCGCGGCAGCGAAACAGTCCATCGGCCGAGGTGAACTCGGTCATGATGAGTCCGCAGCCGCCGAGGTTTTTGATGAAGCGGCGGAAGACGGTATCCGTTACGCCCGCCATAGGAGCGAGGATCGTAGCGGGCGAAATGCGGACGTCGCCGATCAAGACGGAATCCGGCAGGCGCACCTGCTCCGGAGCTTGCTCGCGCGGCCCGGCCGGAATGTCCCAGTACTTCTTCACAGACGTTATTTTACCTTTATGCCCGGAATAGTTCAGAATAAAGGATTGGCTTTGTGGGTTTGAATCAAAATAGGAAGTTTTTGTCTCTAATCATCTATGCTCAAAATCCCCAAAGGTCTTTTTAATGAAATTCGCCATCACGGCGAAGAAACTTATCCGAATGAGTGCTGCGGCGTGCTGTTGGGGCAGATGGATTTAGACGCCAACGAGCGCCGGGTCAGCCTTGCCATACGCTGCGGCAATACCCGGACCGATTCCGCCCATAACCGCTATCATATTGATCCCAAAGAGTTGATCGCGGCGCAAAAAGCGGCGCGCGAGCGCGGCGAAGATATTGTGGGTTTTTATCACTCGCATCCTGACCATCCGGCGCAGTGGTCGCAGACCGACTTCGCCGAGGCCCACTGGATGGGCTGCTCCTACGTAATTATCGCCGTGGCCAAAGGCAAGGCCGAGATCACGAATTCCTTCTTGCTCGATGGAAGCACGGAAGAAGACAAGAAGTTTGTGGACGAGAAGATTGAGGTTTCATAGAGCCTTTCGGCAGGCCAAATTCTAAAGAATGCGTGGGCAGCCCCACACGACAGCCGGCGGGACGCCGGCGCTACTCAATTTCTTGTATCCATAGGCTGGCTGAACGCATCCTTGTTATTATTGAATGCGATTATGAAGATCCATATTCCTACTCCGTTACGGCAGTATGCCGGCAAGAATTCGACGGTCGACGTCAAAGGCAGCACCGTCGCTGAAGCTTTGGCCAACCTGACCACGCAATATGGCGACTTGCGCCGCCATCTTTATACGGATGACGGCAAGTTGCGCGCCTTCGTGAATGTGTATGTGAATGACGAAGACATTCGCTATTTGCAAAAAGAAAATACGCCGACCAAAGAGGGGGACTCTATTTCCATTGTGCCCTCTATCGCGGGAGGAGCGTCAACGTTCGGGCCACGGTTGAGGTAGCTCCAGGCAGAACCGCCAGATCCTTCGCGCCGAGGGGCGCTCAGGATGACATCCTGGCAAAATGTAACGTGGAATTAAAGAAGGCAGTATCCGTTAAAGAAGAACAAAGCTTATGGCAACCATCGTAGAAAAACCCATTGTCGCGAATGCGACCCCAACGTTGAACAAAGACGAGATCCTGCGCTACTCGCGCCACCTCATCATGCCCGAGGTCGGCATGGAGGGCCAGCTCAAGCTGAAAGCAGCCAAGGTGCTTTGCATCGGCGCCGGCGGCCTGGGTTCGCCGCTGATTATGTATCTGGCTGCTGCCGGTGCCGGCACGCTCGGGATCGTGGATTTTGACGTCGTAGATTTCACCAACCTGCAGCGCCAGATCATCCACGCCACCGCCGATGTGGGACGCAAGAAGCTTGATTCGGCCGAGCAGACCATTCACGAAATCAATCCGTTCGTCCAAGTCAAAAAGTTTGAGACCCTGCTCAACAGCGAGAACGCGCTCGAACTGTTCCGCGACTTTGATGTGATCGTGGATGGAACCGATAACTTCCCCACCCGCTATTTAGTCAACGACGCCTGCGTGCTCACCGGGAAGCCCAACGTTTACGGATCAATTTTCCGCTTTGAAGGCCAGGCCAGCGTGTTCGCTACGAAAGAAGGGCCGTGCTATCGCTGCCTGTATCCGGAGCCGCCGCCGCCGGGGCTGGTGCCTTCGTGCGCTGAAGGCGGAGTCCTGGGGATTTTGCCGGGATTGGTTGGAGTCATCCAGGCCACCGAAGTAGTCAAGCTGATTCTGGGCTCGGGCGATCCGCTCATCGGACGCCTGCTGCTGGTGGACGCCCTGGGCATGAAGTTCCGCGAACTCAAGCTGCGCAAGAACCCGGATTGCCCGGTGTGCGGCACGCATCCCACGGTGACCAAGCTGATAGACTACCAGCAGTTTTGCGGCATCCGCGGTGAGGAGCAAAAAGTGAGCAACGAAGCTATTCCCCAGATCCAGCCGGAAGAGCTCAAGCGCCGGCTCGATGCAGGCGAGGACATTTTTATTCTCGACGTGCGCGAACCGCACGAATACCAGATCTGCAACCTGGGCGGGTACCTCATCCCCGTCAATGACCTGCCTAAACGCGTCAATGAGCTCGACTCCAGCCGCCAGATCGTGGCCCACTGCAAGATGGGCGGACGCAGCGCCAAGGCGGTTGAGTTCCTGAAACAGGCGGGATTCAAAAATGTGTTGAATCTTGCCGGCGGGATCACGGCGTGGTCAGACAAGGTCGACCCCAAAGTGCCGAAGTACTGAATCTAAGAACTCGGCAGAGACGCAGCAAGCTACGTCTCTACGCTAAGTTCATTTCGTTCCTATAGCTGTCGTGTTTAGGGCATGTTCGCTATTCATGCTCACAAACTCCGTCACATGCCGTTCATAATCTTCGGGCACATCGCTGATGGCGCTGCCATGGCCTACACCGGGCACCTCCCATAAAATCACACTTGGATTCTGCTCGTGGATCATGCGCGAGTGGCGGATGGGGATATTGTCATCCGCCAGGCCGGCAATCAGCAGCACTGGAACGGAACTGTTCCGCAGCGCTGCCATGGGAGACGCTTCTTCCAGGTTGATCTTGTATTTGGAGCGCGCGTAGATCATTCCAAACTCGATGATGGGACGCCCGACGGTCATCCCGAACCACGGCCCCAGATGAAAGGGCTGGCCGATGCGGTCATAAGCAATCTCGCGGAAGCTGGCGTAGGGCGCTTCGGCAATCACTCCGCAAAAGCGCGGCTCGCGGGCGGCGGCTTGCAGCACGATTCCCGCTCCCATGGAAACACCGGAGCCGAAGACACAGCCGCCCTTGGGCAAACGCTCTTGCAGCCAGCTTACCCAGCGATGCACGTCGTCCGCTTCTAATATTCCGAAAGTAGCGAGTTCGCCACCGCTCGCGCCGTGAGCGCGCGAATCTGGCATCAGCACGTTATAGCCGTGGCGCAGGAACAACTCCGCCTGGCCTGACATACCTTTGCGCGTGTCCCCCAATCCGTGCAGAACAATCACAGCGTTCCTGGTAATGGCGGAATGTACGAAATACCAGGCGCGCAGCGTGGCTCCATCCCGGGCTTCAACGGAGACCTCCTGCGGCTGGCCTCCTAAAACCGGCTGCGTGAGCCAGGCCGGAGGAGCCAGCGCCATGGAACCTGAGTGCGGCTGGTGCAGGGTAATATCTACCAGGAACTTTGCGGAATAGGCGCAAAACGCGAGGTAAAGCGCGAACAGGAACAGTGAAAATCGCAGCAGGCGTTTTTTGGTAACCCAAGGCCGGCGCATAAGGCTATTCATCGTACGCAGGCGAGAGCTGAAAAGTTCGAGCGATTATGCCGCCTTTGCGGCAGATGCGGCGGAATGCGCAGAAAAAAAGGCGAGAACCTTATCCATGAACTCCTGGGGATGGGTGCGGAAGACGAGGGTATGCTCTACGCCGGGCACGATCCACAATTCAGTCTTAGGATTAATCTGCTGCAGAAGCTGGGAATGCCGCACTCCGATGTGAGTATCGGCCGCACCGTGAATGAGCAAAATAGGAGTGCTGACGCCGGTGATTGCCGCCTCTGGGCTTATGCTCTGCAGGTCGAGCCCGTGCACGATGCGGCCCTCAAGAAAAGCGCCTTCAATGACAGGACGCAGCAATGTTTTGCCCAGCCACGGTCCGGTAGAAAACTGATGGCTCACGCGGTCATACGCGGCCTCGCGGAAATCGGCAAATGGGGACTCGGCCACCACAGCGCAGAAGCGATGCTCCACACGCAGCGATTGCAGCACGATGGCCGCTCCCATGGATTCGCCCAGGGCAAAGACACACGCCGGCTTTTTGTTCACCAGCAGCCAATCCACCCAGCCGTGGACATCGCCAGCTTCGTAGAGCCCATAGGTGGCAATTCCGCTGCTGGCGCCGTGGCCGCGCGAATCTGGCATGAGCAGCGAGTACCCCTGCCCGAGGAACATGCCCATGTAAGCCGCCATGCCGGTGCGGCTGTCGCCCACGCCATGCAGCAGGAGCACAGCGTTTCCGTTGGAATGAGCGGGCTGAACAAACCAGCCTTGCAGTTGCGTCCCATCCTGCGCCTGGATGGAAACATTTTGCAGCTCGCCGCCGGCGGCCTGCGCGCTCTGTTCCGCCAATTTTGCATGCCGGGAGCGGACGTCGTGGCGAACTCGAAGCGGATGCAATGAGACCTCCGCCAGGGCGATTGCGCCCAGCAGGTACAGCAAAAGCAAAAACACAAGCACGCGGAGGATGCGCTTTTTGAACATTCTGATTTCCTGCAAACACTATAGCGTTTTATATTTGGTTTGGACAATGCAGCGAATACCGGGGCTTCAAAGAGTCCGGGGCTAAAGCCCAAAAACTCTTAAAACCCTACCCCCGGCTGAAGCCGGGGGCTCCCACCGTGCGCCGCAAGCGGCGCAATAGGACGTCTTGCTCCACAATGAGTTTTTTCCGCAAGCTCTTAAGTCGCCGACTTGGCGGCGTAGATTCTGGCAAGGAAGTTATAAAGAACGGTTTCCTGGGCGTGATGGGCGGTGAGAAGCATCCGGTTCAGGTGCATGTGAACGAAGTCGACTGCGAGATCGCGCATCGTGGTGGTCAGCCCCCCTGCCCGGCACAGCTCGTCCAGCTCTTGCCTGATTTCCTCCAGACGGATTGAAAAGCTGCGAAAAGCGACCAGGGCCGATTCCGGTAACGCGGCGGTGGTATCGGGACCGCCGCACAGCGCGGCTAGAATGCTCCGCTCCTCGCGAAATCTTGACGCCACCTGCTTCCTGAAGACCTCGTCGACTACGTAAGACTGCTCGTGCGATTCCGCCAGGTCTTCCGCTATGGCGCGCCTCTCCTCCATGGTGAATCCCAATCCTGACAGCAGGCGATCAACTCCGTAAAACGCCAGCCGCCAGCGAAGGTTGGTGTCCTGATCTTTGGAGACCAGCTCCATAAACTCAAGGCACATTTCGCTATCGAGCTGAAAGAGGCGTTCGGCAATGCCGATGGCGGCCGCGCCGCCGTAACGCTCCGTCTCGCGCTCGTAGGCGTCGAATTGCAAACGCCACAGTGTTCCCAGGGAGAGATGCTGCGTGGCCCATTCTCGCAGCCGGGGCAGTACGTGAAGTTTCAGCGAGCCGGGGTCCCCGTGCAGGCGCAGGCGCAAATGCCAGTTGGGATCTTCATAACGCACGAAGAACCAGCGATCGATGTATCCTGCGGACTGCGATTCTTGCACCAGAGGTTTGACCAATTCGAGCAAGAGCCGGTCAGCGTGCGACGGGCTGCAATAGAGCTTGGCAAACAGCCATCCCGATTCAGGCATGAAGCCGGCCGGCGGCGGCCCAGCTTCGGCTGAGGCGGAAGGCGTTGCCTGTGCTGCGGCGCCGGCCCGGACTGGCGCCGCAGCCGGCGCCGGCTTGGGATTGCGCACAAAAGGAACGACGATCTCGTGAACGAAGCTGCCTTCCGGTCCGCGTGCGACCAGCGCTTCGGGCCCGGGAAACATCTCTACCAGACGCGATACCGGACGCTTGCTCACGTAATCAACAAAAGCTTCTACGCTCAACGAGTTTTCAAAATCAATCAGGAGCTGATTGTCGGATTCGGTGAGATAGACGAACCGGGGGACCGACAGCACGGCGCGCCATTCGCGCACCCGGCGCAGGCGGCCGGCTCCTTGCTCCTGGCGGAATTGTTCCGCAACTTCGCTCTGAATCATCCATCGCGCGCGTGCGAAGACAATATTGCCCATGGCTACCCGGGGAAGAAACGCAGCCTGTTCCAGCCCGCGCCAGTTCCATGACAGGTCTGAACTCGTGCCCTGCTGCTGTAGCAGGCATAGAAACTTGTACAGCTTCAAATTCCTGGGAGTGGAGAAGTCATGCGCCGAAGTAAGCCGCGGCAGCACCTCGCGCTGCAGGCGCTGTGAACGCAGGACAATGCGGCGGCCGCGCAGCGATACCGTCAGATCGGAAAGCGGAATCTGCTGCTCTGCCCGCACCCGGGAAGAGGCGAGATAAGGGATCTCGTACCGGCGCAGCACTGGCCGGCAGATAACGTTGCCGGCGCGGCCTTCCGGAAGATGAGCAATCTCGGCAAATATTTTCTCCGGATGCAGCGCTTCTTCCGCCCGCAGGTGGCTCTTAACACATTCGCTGAGCTGCGCGTCCGCATGGCAGAACCGGCCGAAGAGCGCAACGCCTGACGGCCCGGTAACACTTTGCAGGTGGAAACCGTGTTTCCCATCCTGGGAAAACAGGATGCCTATGGCAGCGAAGGCGTCAGGCAGGGGAAGAGGCGCTTTCCCTTTGAGCTCTTCCAGCAGGTGCTGATCCAGATCAAGCACATGCCTGCTTTCAGCGAGCGTTGTTTCCAGCTTGCGCTTTAGGGCCGACTCGGCTTTGCTTATACTGGCCTCGGCCTGGTCTTCAGGCCGGCGAAAATCAATGCCCGCAAGCAGGGGTTCGATCGCGGGATTTTCGTTGCTTTCAAAACCGATGCCGGCCTCGTCATCGAGCGCCTCCAGCAGCGGCACTTCGCGCTCCTGGTAGCGCTGCTGGAAATCGTCTTTGAATTGCTGCAACTCAGGCTGGCTGGAATCGGCCTCGATGGAATGCAGCACTTCAACCGCGCGAAGGATGTCGTCCACCACCTGCTGATCCAGATGTGCGCGCACCACAGGCTTGATGACGTCAGCCTGAATCAGATGTTGCCGCGCGAAACCAGCGGGTAGCTGCCCAACTGCTTCCGTAATCTTTTTGTAATTGTTCAGATGCACGCCGCCCTCAGCCGCAGTACGCAAACATTCCCGGATTGCGCGCAAAGCTTGCGCCGGTGCTTTCAGCCCGGCCTGCTCGAGTTGCTGAATCATGTCGTCGAGCGGCTCCGGCCCCGTCACCGCAGGGTTGAGATCGGCCACCAGCAGTTGAGATTCGATCAGCCGGTCTACATAGACCTCGACCTCTTCCAGAGGCAACGTTGGGTCGTCTTCGATCAGGCGCAAAACAAGCCAGTGCGCGGTTGCTCCGTCCAAGGCCCGCCTGAGCGTCGCTTCGAGACAGGGTGTGTATCCGGTAGCGACCAACTGGAAAAGACGTGCGCGCTCATTTGCGGAGCGGGGGTTCACATAACTTTGCGTGTGATGATAGTTGCCCGCTACCAGGTGCAGGGTGGTATTAGGATGAAAACTGAGGCGGGCGCGCGCGGCGCGATCTGCGGCAATCGCTTCCGCCAGAGCGCACATGTATTCCATGTCAAGGCGGCTGTGAAGGCGATACTCGCTCCGCGGAGCGAGTTGCAGACACGTGACATCGCCGGCGTTGTGGTCCCCGGATTCACTTTCCACGATGCTCCCCAGGCTGCAGCCCGCGAACAGGCCAAAAGGAGTTGCACGGGCGGTCATGCGCGCCAGATAGCGGTAGAGCGATCTCTCCAGCTTCTGGCCTTTGGCACTCTCCGGGTCTTTCCACCACCAGGAAATCGCTTCCAGGAACTCGGGCGAGGCAAGCCACAAGGCCGCCTGCACCTGGGGATGCGCAGCCCACTCGCGCAACCTGGCCCGCGAACTAGCGCGATCATCGGCATCCGCGGGCGGGCATAACTTCAGGAATTCTTCAAAAGGAAACAGAGGCGTGCGCAGAAGAAAGAACCCGGAGCTCAAATACCGGTTCATAGTGTGGTCTGCGCCGGAAGAGATTTACCGTCAGGGCGAAGCACAAAAAACTCGACTCCTGTCAGAGTCCATTCGGCCCGGCTGCTTGAGCGCAGAAGCATCTTGCAGGCGCGTAAATAGTTCCCGCGTCACAGCGATTGACATGCAAGCCCAGGCTACTGAGGTCCGGTCTTCGCTTTCGTGAGCGCTCCCTTGGTCAGCGAGGCCTTGGTGAGGCTCTTGGCGTTGGACGCCTTGGTGAGCGAATTGTTTGCGCCCTTTGTGAGTGAGTTGTTTCCGCCTTTTGTGAGGGCATTGTTACCGGCGCCCTTGGTAAGCGCACCATTGTTGTTAGCGCCCTTGGTCAGGGCCGCTCTATTGGCGTCGGCCTTGGTGAGCGCGCCATTCTGGCCGCCGGCGCCTCCCGGCTGGTTCTGCTGCTTGAGCGCTCTCTGCTTAAGCTGGAGCTTGTTGGAGCTGTCGGCAGTGTTCTGGCCGCGTTTTCCATTGACTCCTGTTTGATTGTCGCTACCTTTCAGCACCTGCGACTGGGCCGGCATGGCGGAAATCGCCAGCCCCAGCATTGATAGTAAAGCTACCCACTGCTTACGCATACTGCCTCCCCAAAAATCCCAGACGAAATGAAGGGTTTGCGCTGCCGGTCAGAATTATATAGGAATTTCAACCCCTTTCGGATGGACAAGTTGCGCCGAAGAACCCCGGCAACATCCAGCTCCACTGGATAAAAGACCACCAGCCCGGCATCGTCTCGCGTTCCAGAAGCGGCTACTTGATATTGTCCACATAGACTTGGGTCACCACGTCGCGGAAGAATTTTTCCGGATTACCGATAGGCGAGTTGGCCAGCACCACCAGTTCCATGTCTTCGGGCAGGAAGTAAGCCAGGCTTTGCTCGGTGTGGCCGTTGACTTTAGCGTCGTGCCACAAGCCGTTCTTGTTATAGAGCTTTCCAGCCGGCGTGCTGACGCCTACCAGGTCGATGCCAAAGCCGTTGTCGAGCATATCCTGGGCCGCTTCGGACGACATGATGCTACCTCCGCGCCGGAAGGTCCCCATCACATCGAGCAGTTGATCAACCGAGAGATGCCAGCCCGCTCCGCCGCTCACGCTTTCCAGGTCACCGGAATTCCAGCCGGCAGTCGTGACCGGGAACTTGTATGCAAGCACGCCGCCGGTTGGATGGTCGAGCGTGGCCGTAGTCACGCCTGCGGGCGCAAAGACTTTATTTTGCACATACTGCTCGTAGCCTATGATGGTGATAATGTCCCAAATTGGGTCGTTGAGCGCGGGCGGCAGCGGCGGGGGAGCCAGGTTCGTGCCCTTGGCGATGTTGCCGTTGATCACGGGAATCATGACCCGGCATAGCCCGAAGTTCATGTTCTCATAGTGATAGTGGCCGATGTAATCAGTCGCACTGGAGTTGGTGCTGACCCCGGCGGCAACGGCGGCCTTCATGGATTCAAAGTCGGTTTGATCGGTGGAGAAGCCGCTGGTGTGGGTCATCAGTTCGCGGAAGGTGACCTTGCCGATGTTGGGGCCTTTGGCCCAATAGGTGGGCAGGTAATCAATGATCTTGGCGTCGTACGAGATTTTCTTCTCGTTCAAGAGTTTGGTCATGGCCATGGCGGTGATGAGCTTGCTGACGCTGGCCACGTGCATCAGCCGGTTTGGATTCCAACCTTCGCTGCCGTCGGGGGGCGTCTCGGCCCACTGCCACTCCAGAGTCTCGATGGTATGTCCGTGCTGGCGGAGCCGCATGGTATAGCCGGCTACCTCATCCTTCAAAGCAGCATGCAGGGCCTTGGTGAAGGCGTCAACATCGAGATGGTGCTCCATCCGCGGGTGCGGAATCGGCCTGCTGGGCACGAATTCAATTTTGCCTTCGTCACGCCCGCGGTCGCTGATGACTCCGATGATGTGCGGAGGCCGCATCACGTGGTTGCGGACACGGTTCTCATCGATGTTCAGGTCCCTGACGTTCGGGGCCAGGACGCGATGCAGGTCCTCGGGGGAAACGCGAGCTGCAGGAGCATTTGGTTTCGCAGCCTGGTCCTCCCGCTGCGCGCGCAGTACAGAGGGCGCGAAGACAACTACCGCAACCAACAAGTTACAGAAAAAACTACGGGACAGATTCATAATCAATGTCCCTCCTTCAGAATTTGTTTTGTAACATCTGGTCCCGCAGAATGCAGACTTCTCCAGCGGAAGACCTTCCTGTACCTGGAACACTTGTTTATCTAAGCTAAAAGTAGTGGGGAATGAGCATACAACGTTTCAGTTTCATTTTCTAAAATTATTCTGTAGCCGGAAGTTGGGACGATGAGTTCTTATGTTGCTGGGTTGAAGCAACAAGCCCCCCATTGTCACGCAGCAGTGGTTTGGTCCATTTTCTGTACTTCCGGTTTCTGTATTTCCGGTTTCTGTAATTCCGGTTTCGCGGGCGGGGGAGTGCGGCCGGTCATGCTCCAGAACAGGTTTTCCACGCGTTGTTTGGCTTCATCCAGCGGCAGGGGAGGAATCACGGTGATGCCGGTTCCCAGCAGGAGCGCCAGATTCTTGTAAGAGCTGCGGCACTGCTGCATAAACTCAATGGGATATTCCGGTTTGCGGGCGCGAGCGGCGACCGGGTCGGCATCGAGCAGAAAGGCCACGTCCGGACGGGGCACAATCATTTGCAGCAGACGCACATAGTAGCGCGTCAGCCGGTTCGCCAGCGGCAGGTTGGCCCACTCATCATAGATATAGCGGTCAACAATCAGCACATCGGCCGAGTGCTGCGTGCCGGCTACGACCCATGCCAGATTGAGCGCATCGACGAAATACAAGCCATGGCGAAAAAGGCTTAAATACCAGTGGCGCACGTTCTTATCGCGCCGCTCCACGGGCTTGCCGGGCGCTCCGATGCCGCGCTCGCTTTTGTACACTTTGTGAACAAAGCTTTCCCGGTGGCTGGAGAAAACCACAACGTCATCCCAAAAGGTCAGCAGCCTCAGGCTGTAACCCTGCGCGGAAAGACACCTGCGCAAGTGTTCGATTTGCGTGCTCTTGCCGGAGCCATCGAGGCCGGAAAAACTCACCAGCAATCCGCGTCTCTTCGGCGTCCTGGGATTCAAATTGCGGGCCTCGCATTGTTTTTGTTTTGGAGCGTGTTTCATCAATCCCCTTAGCGACATGGCTGAAGAGTTGCGGAAAAAGATCTTGAGGTTGATGAATTCGGCTTTCAGGGGCTAAAGCTCAAAACATTCTAAACGCCTAACGGACCGTTGATCTAAGGGGTCCGCAGCCAAAACCAGGCTGCTATGCCGTCCCACCCCATCAAGCCAACACCGGGCTTGATGGGGGCCCCGGCCTCGCGCTACGCTCGCGCGATCCGGCGCTCGCTTCGCGCTCACCCAACTCGTGCCCTGATACTTGTCTTTCATCGTACTTCGAGTTTTTCCCGCATGCTCCGAAGCGTGCCCTGTCAAAACTATCTATGAAGCATGCTCTTGAGACGTAGCAAGCTACGTCTCTACCCGGCTTCTTAGTGAATCGCAAAACTCCCAGTCTGCGCGCCTGGGGGAGTGCTGGGAGTCTTGTGCGAAAGCGCATAGATTGTCCCCACGGCTGCGCCGGCGGCGGCGATGGCGCCTATGCGAATCAGCCAGGAGCGCATCTGGCCCTGCTTGGCTGGAGCGATCGCCGTTCCGGCGGGCTTGGAAGCCGCGCCGCCGGCAGTGCGTCCTTGCTGCGCCGCCGCCGCGCCCACCGGCTCAGAGGGTTTTTGCGGCTCGGGATTTTGAGGCAGGTTTTGCGTCTCGGTCTGGCTATTCTGCTGCGCCTGAGAACTGGAGTCTGTTGGAGCGGCTGCCGGCGTGGCTTCTCCGTTGCCTGCCGCGGCCGGTGCTTGCGGCTGATTTTGGTTCTCTGGTGAAACCGGCTGTAGCGGCCCTTGTGACGGATCTACGTTCACACCATTGATTTGCGAGGTCCCATTTGTCTGCCGGGCAGGACTCTGTTGTGAGGGTTGAGCTGGGGCGTCGGCGGGCTGCGGCTGCCGGGCCTGCGCGTTGGCCGCCGAAGATGGATCTGAAGATGGGTTGGATGATTGCGCCTGCTGGGCCTGAATCAACTCGGGTGCGCCACAGAGCGCGAAGGCCAGCGCTGCTGCAAGCAGTTGTCTGATACTCATTGGGGGAACCTCCGAAATTTTTCCTTTCCTGCTTCTACTTAGAATCCAGAATGGCGTCCGGGGAAATCTCCCCGGACGAAATTTTCTCTGCCGCCACCGGAGATGCCACACTCCAGTTTTGCAACTGGAGCAGGCGGGCCACGTCTGCATCCTTATTGTGCAAATTGCTGATCCGGTTCTTGAAATAACGCCATAGCGTCGTGAAATTGGTTTGGTACCAGCAGCATTGCTCCATGTGGGGAGAGAAGCCGCACAGCACGCGGAACTGGCGTTGCAGCAACTTCGGAGAAACCAGCATGGCCGCGGTGAGGCGGTGGTTACCTTCCAGGATCGTCACCGCGTGCGCTTCATCAATGCCGATCAACAGCACCGAACTGGTATCGGCTTCCTGACGCAGGCGGTAGCTGAGCGATTGAATCTTGGCGATAAATCCCTTCACGCTGGGGCTGAAATGATTGCTGCGGATGCGTCCCACAATGTCATGCAGATAAAAACTGCCATCGGCAATCTTTCGCCAATGGGCGCGCGGGAAAACGCGGATTTTCTCCAGGTCCTCGGCTTCTACCTGTACCAGCCACCATTCGGTGTCGGCCGGCAGCTCCCTCCACATGTGTCCGCGGCGGCGGAACAGCAGGGCGCGGCGCAGGGCATTTTCCAGTTCGTCGGTCAGGTCGGGTTTTAAGACAACGCGCTCAAATTTCTCGCGATCGTAGTGGAAATCGGGATGATAGAACTCATTCCTGAGAAATTCGGCGAGGACTCCAGCTTCCTGGATACGCTGCAGCTTTTTCATGCCTCTCTCCTCTTCAAGAATGAGCGAGCGGCCTGCACCCGCAGGAACGGCAGTGAAACCGCGATCAGCATCATCAGCATCAAGACCAGTTGCACCATCACCACTTGCCCGAGATCGTCATGGAACAGGCAAATGCCGGCGATGATCAGCCCGCTGAAGGCCAATTGCAGCCACGCTGTGTTGGCGATCTTTCGCGACATTTCATAGGCCATCAATACCACCGCCAAGGCATACAGTCCGGTGGCCGCGGCGTACAGGCTCAGCAGGTTCTCTAAAGGCGAATTGAAGGCGGCGCCAAAAACCATGTGCATGATGAAATGCGGAATGAGAGAAGTGATTGCGACAAAGCCGCCTGAGATCAACAGTACTGCCCCCAGGGGAATAGCCACGATGGAAAAATGTTCGTCCTTTTGCTGCACGTTTGCGGTGATCGGGAACATAGCGCTTACTACCGACCACGCCGCCAGATACAGCACCCGGCCCACTAGCGCGATGGCGGCATACAATCCAGCCTCGTGCGGGGCAAAGAAGTGCTTGACCAGCACAATATCAATGTTGTTGATCAACACCTGGCCGATGAAAAAGACAATGGCCTGCATGCCCTCGGGCACCGAAGCCGGAATAAAGACCCCCTGGCAAGCGGGCATATCCCGAGAGCGCAATTCCGGGGTTAACGGGGGCAGAAAATAGGCGGCCATCACCGATAATGCCAGGGCCGCAATCGCTCCCAAGACCGCGTTCCCCATGCTTGTGTGCAGCAGCAATTCAATGAACACTACCGAGCCGACAAACTTCACGCCCGCTTCCAGCAAAAAGTTAGAGGTAAGCCGGGGGAATGCGCATTGCCCCTGCATGGCTCCGCGCCGGACCCCGAGCGGTATGTAGAACCAGATTCCCAAAGCCAGCAGAAGCAGGATGGAACGGGCCGGCAGATTCAAGTACTGAGTCAGCGCTCCGCTGTAAAACACCAGACCCAACGCCACCACAGAAGATACGACCCAGGCCAGTTTGTGCAGGTTACGGACCACAATCCATTTGCCGTGCATGGATTCGTTACGGGCCACGAACTTTGCGCACACCAGTTGAAACGCCAGGGTGATGGCTGAAGTAAGCATCAGCAGCGTCATGGCAACGCTGACGTGGCCAAAATTCGTAGGGCCGAGCAGCCGGGCGGTCACCATGTTGTAGGCAAAGTTCACGGCGCTGACCAGAGCTGAACCCAGCAGCATGATCATGCTGCCGCTCAAAATCCTGGCCTGGGCATGATCGCTGCGTAATGCCGAAACAGCCTGCTGCCACAAGTTCCGCCTCAGGGGCGGAGCAGCAGCCAGCGTTTCCGGTGCGGAAACCATCATGCGGCTTCCTCCGTGGCGTTTCCGTTGTTGCTCCCAGCCGGAGCGGGGAAGCGCAGAGTGTTGGGCAAGAAACAACTGAAGCTGCGCATGGCGTCGGTTGAGTTCTCATACATCTCAAACAGCCGCCCCGTACGGGTGAGTTCCAGCACAGCCGCGGCCTGAGGAGAAACCGAAGCCAGCTTCACGTCTCCATCGCGCTTCATCGCCTGGCTCACGCAATAGAGCAGCATTTCCACGCCCGCGGTATCCATTTGCCGCACGTGCGAGAAATCGAAAACCACCTGCGGGCGGTCGCTCTCCAGGAAAGGCCGCACTTCGCTCAAAAGTTTGCGCGCCTGAATCCGGTTCAACTGTTCAGGTACGCGTTTCACTACGACTGGACGGCTCTTGTTTTTATTGATCTCCACCATATCTCCTCACTACGATCAGTTGGTTTTCGAAAGCGGCAGAAGGGGATGCCTGTACCCTCTCCCGTTCCTTGCGCCTTTCTTCCACCTCCGCCACGCCCTGAAGCGTCGAGGGAAGCGTACGTATCCCGGCGGGCTCATCGGTGGGCAGCGGCTGGCGACGCGGCGCAAAAATGCTGCGAATCATTTCTACGGGCACAAACCTGGCAAAAAGGGCGGCGCTCTCAAGCGCGCGACGCGACGCGCTGGCCGATCTCAAACCCAGCAGCTTGCGATCGGCAATTTCCACTTCCACGTTGCGCTCCAGATTCACCAACCGGCTGAAGCCGGCCACTGAGTTTGCCAGTTCCAGGGCGGCGCCCAGGTAACTGTAAGGAAGCACACTGGAAGCTTCCACGATGGTCCCACAATCGATTTCCGCGTGATGGCCGATGGAAGAAGCACGGGTGATGACGGCCGCCGCGCGGATTCTTGAGTGCGCCCCCAGGAAGGCAGGCGCGACCACCCGCGCTCCTCGTTCGATGCGGGCCCCGTTTCCCGCCCAGACACCGGGACGAATTTCCTCTCCCGCCGGGCGCAGCTCGGTGCGCTGCAAGAGCACATCCTGGGTCAACTTTCGGAAGTCGCGGATATCGCGCATGCGATTGATCGCGCCGTTGAAAAAATACTGCGCCGGCGGCTGGCGAAATTGGCTTAACTGATGGCGAAACAGGTAGGCAGCGTTGTTGCGCCGGGAGGCGCAGATCGCCACCAGATCGAGTCCGCCCTCACCGTCGCACAGCAAACTTACGTGCGCCTGGCGGTCGAGATGAAACTGCAGGAAATGATCGTAGTTCACTTCCACATAGGCGCCCAGACGCTGCACCAGCACCATTTCGGCGCCTGTCTGCGCAAAATCGTTAAAGACGGTCTCGCACGTGCTCCAGAGATTTTCCTGCTCCACCACGTGCCGGCGTACGGCTTGCTGGGGAGAGCATGTGCTGTAATCGAAGCTCCGGTCGCAGACAACGGCGATCTCTTCGATACCGAAGCTGCGAAGACGGCCGGCCACATGTTCCAACAGGCTCTTGCCGGCGATGTCGAGCAATGCCAGGGGCATTCCGGCAAAGCGTTCTTCTGTTGGCGCCTCAGGAGGCGCGATCATTAAAATGGCCCTTACATCCATAGTTGCCATCCTGGTGAAGCCGCACGGAAAAAGCTGGAGCGCGATGGAATCCATGCCGGCAGGCGGCGGAAGCGGGACAGGGGTTCCAAAGCCTTGGAGCGTTGATATAAGTCAAAGGAGCGCACGTACTGGCGCACCACCTGTGGCATGGTCATGCGCAAAGCGGCGGAAAAATTCTGCTCCGCCATGTCGCGCTGCAGTTGCGGATCGCGCAGCAGGCGAAGAATTTCTGATGCCATGCTTTGCGGTCTGTTAAGGTCGCAAAAATTAATGGCCAGGTTCTCGTCTTCCGCCATCGAGCGGAAATCGGGAATATCGGAAGAAATAATAGGGACCCCATATTGGCATGCCAGGTGGGCCACGCCGCTGGCGCCGGTGGCCGAGTGATATGGCATGACCAGAACGCTGGCCGTGCCGAAGAGTTCGGGGATCTTCTCTTCGGCGACATAGCCGGTAAATTCCATGTTGGCGCAGTCACCGTAGCGTTTCGCCATCGATTCCACGTAGCCAGCCGCCATGGGATGATCGGAGCCGGCGATCACCAAGCGAGCCTGTGGCATTTGCGGAGCCAGCCGGAAAAAAGCTTCGATCAATTGCTCCAGCCGTTTGTAAGTCCCCCATTTGCCGAAGGCCAGAATGCGGTGTTCGGGATTGCCGCGCCGGCTGAAATCGGGATACTCCGGCCGCGCTGAAAAGATGCCATGCGCGCGGAAGTGCACGTTTTCTCCACGGTATTTTTCAATCAGGGTGCGACGGTAGGCGGGCAGCAGGACCGAAACAGAATTGGCCATCAACAACAAACGGGTGGCCACGTTGCCCGCCAGGCGGTAGAGGCGCGGAAAACGCACGTTGGCGTCTTCTAAATTGATGTTGTCCATGAGATGGTGCAAGGTGATGTGGGTATAGCAGCCCGCAATCCGAGTCAGCACAGGAGTGGTCAGTCCACTGAAGGCGGCTACGGGAGTATCCCCAAAAGAAGAAAACAGCAGGTTAAACCAGAGGACATCGGGTTTAAACCGCCGAACCGCCTGTAAGAGGCGGATGGGAGTGAAATGACTGTTAAAGCGCCATACACGCTGGACGTCAAAATTTTCCAGCTCCTGTCCGTCCTGGCCGGAGTCGAGCTGGT
>Ga0209166_10001546_pt1 | contig 18916 bp, 13 predicted proteins | sample Coa_R1_3_FD_187151 | JGI IMG/M metagenome (GOLD analysis project Ga0209166, IMG submission 187151) | Surface soil microbial communities from Centralia Pennsylvania, which are recovering from an underground coalmine fire - Coalmine... | ecosystem: Environmental > Terrestrial > Soil >... | reverse complement strand
GATTTTCTTCGACGAGCAGCCACCACCGCAGTGATCGGTCCCCACCTCCTTTTTCACGGCCGTACCTTGACCACTGCGAAGACGCTCAAGATTGCCAAGTGGCCGCATTTTTTGCCTGAGTTTGATAGTTGGTTTGAAACCGCGGTGGCCAAGGAATGGGGCCGGCGAAACGATACCCAGGTGACCGTGGATCTCATTCCGGTCGAACAGATTCACGCGCGCGCGACCGCCGAAGTGCATGCCGGCCAGGGGCATGACGTGTTCATATTCCCTTGGCCTCCGGCGGAGTTCTGCCAACACACCATCGACCACGCCGAGATTTATCAGGCTGTTTCGCAGAAATACGGGCAGATCGACAGACTTGCTCATCGATCCACGTTTCATCCCAGGACCGGGGAATATTTCGCCTTTGCCGATTCCTGGATTCCGGCTCCGTTCCTGTATTTCGAGGATTACTGGAGCGAGGTCAACATTCCTTTTGGCCCGGGGTATTGGGACGGTCTTCGTAGCGGGGGGAAGAGGCTGCGCGAAAAGCTGGGGATCCCCTGCGGCTTGTCCCTCGCACCGACTCTGGAGAGCAACATCACCTTGCACACGCTTTTGTATGCCTTCACCAGCTTTGTCCTGGACGTGAACGGAAATGCCGTTATCAACAACGCCCGCACGGTCGTGGCTCTCGAGTACGTCAAGGATTTATATCAGGGCGCTGGCGCCTCAGAGCAGCTTGCGTGGGGACCTTCGGGAAATGTCCGGGCGATGCTGGCCCGAAAGTCCTCATGCACCATCAATAGCATCAGCCTGTTGCGGCTTGCCGAACAACAGGACCCCGAACTGGCCAAGAAGATCATGGTGCAACCTCCTCTGAAGGGATCGAACAGCATCGTGGCCATGCCTCACGTCACAAATTGCTCCGCCATTTGGAAGTTTGCGGAAAACAAGGCTGCCGCCAAGCAATTTCTGGGCGATCTGATCGACCATTCGAAAGACGCTTACGAACAATCCAAGGGCTGCAATTTCGCGTTCTACCAAAAAACGGTTCCAAACCTTGTGGTCCGACTCTCCAAGGATTCCCAAGCGGATCCGTCCTGGAAATACCAGGCGCTCAAGGATGCCCTGCACTGGACCCGCAACCTTGGCATTCCAGGATATGCAACACCCGCGGCCATGGAAGTATTCAACAGCTTTGTGGTCCCCAACATGTTCCTTAGTGTGGTCAAGGGCGAACGGAGCTCCGCGGACGCGGCGCTGGCAGCGGCAGCGGAAGTTCACAGGATCGCGGACAAGTGGGAGCAGTCCGGGCTGTAACGGATGCCCGGGGCGACAGGAGGTTATCTATGAGGAGAATAGCTTTTTTCGTTGTTGCATTGGCGCTGGCCGCGTCGGCGCTGGCCACCACCGAAGTGCCGCGCAAATCCCCCGACTTCACGATTGTCGAGCCTTCCGGGAAGGAGACAACACTCTCCAGCTTCAACGGCAGGGTCGTGGTCATCGAGTTCCTTTTCCTGAAGTCATTGCATTGCATCCGGATGGCACAGACTTTAAACCGCTTGCACCACGATTTAGCGAGCCAGGGCTTGCAAGCGGTTGGCATAGTTTTCGGACCGGATGCGGACCTGCAAAGAGTGAACTACCTTGTAGCGGATTTCAAACTTACGTATCCCGTTGGCTACGCGAATCTTGACAAAGTGGACAGCTACCTGGCGCGCGAATCGAATGAAATCTTAAACATTCCACAAATTGTTGTGATCGACCGTGCCGGTGTGATTCGCGCCCAGAGCGGCAAGAAAGGCGGCAATCCAACTTTGGAAAATGAGGGTTCGCTACGCAGCTTGATTGATAGCCTGCTCAAGGAAGAAGCCCCCAAGACTCGGAGCAAACATCTTCGGGCAAGACCCGTTGGGGTTTCGCCCGCACAGATTCGCATAGAGTCTCTGGATAATACAGAGGCCGGACGCGTGCCTTTCGATCTCCCCGTCACAATTCAGCGAGCTGGAGATGAGCTTTCATCGAGCCTGTAACCTGATTTCCGAGAGGACATCCGGCAGTACTTGAGGTTCTGATAATCCGAACAGGAGCCATCCGAGGTAAGCGGCGAGAATCTGGCTTTCGCCGTGCTAGAGATCGTTCCTCTCACGTTCATGGCACAACGAGGAAAAAGTCGTTTGTAAGCGATTGAAAATGGCGGATGAGCCTGTAAGCCGGATTCTGTTCGGTGCACCGCTTTGCAGCAGTGCACCGCGACGATCATTCCTCTAGGCCGCACCTCGCGATGCGGCTCGAGCAACCTACCCGAGGGTTCTGACGGGCCGGGCCAGCCCTCCCCTCCTATTTGGTCTTGCACCACGCGGGGTTTGCCATGCCAGCGCCATTACTGGCGCTGCGGTGGGCTCTTACCCCACCTTTTCACCCTTACCTGCGCGCGAACCATGAAGACATCCCGAAGGTTTTCCTCCGGGCTATCACCGGGTGTCGCACCGCCGGCGGTATATTCTCTGTGGCACTGTCCGTGACGCTGTCGTAGGGGCGGCTTTACGCCGCCTTCCGCAACATTGTCCCCTGGCGTTACCAGGCGCGTTGCCCCTTGCCCTGGGGACCGCAGGTCCGAAGGGTTTAACCCTCGAATGCTGACACCCAGAGCAATTCTTCACTCGCGTGAAGTGGTGTCCGGACTTTCCTCCCGCCCAGTCCGCTTGCGCGAACCAGGCCAGCGATCATCCAGCTCACCCGCCAGCTATAATCATACAACCATACAAGACTGTCATAAACCCGGATTCCATCTACCTGTTCCGTTCACCGACGAGAGCATCCAATCGGGCTACGTATTCAATTGCCTTTTGGTAAAAGCCTGGAAAAACATCGGGCGGGATTATCTCGTCGTAGAAGTTCTTGTGCAAGGCGTTCAGGGCTACAAAATCCTCGAATAATCCCCGATCATTCAGTTCAGCGGCTAATTGGCGAAGGAAATCAAAAAACTGGCGATGGCTTGTAATTACAATGTTGTTCGATGCAGCGAGGGCCTTGAGTTGCTGGGTGACCGCTCCCCAAAGGAGTTCAGACGCTTTCCGGTACTCGCCTGCCTCAATCGCATGTTCGGCATTCGCCCGATACTGATCTCGGGTCTGGTAGAGAGTCTTGAAATATTCAGACTCACTCAATTGCTACGACCTTTCCGGTCGTATCGTCGACGACAACTTTCTTAAGCTTGCCCACAGCGAGACCAACGTTGAACGTCAAGACCCACTGCTTCTTGCTGGCATCAAAATCAGTTTTTTCAAGCTGAGCAAAGAAATATCCAGATTTGATCAAGAACTCTCTACCCACTTCCGTCACGTCAACGAGCTCTTTGGGCACGAAACACCTCCAACTGGAAGATCAGGTTCAATGATATTTATACCAAAGAACTGAAGGCACTACTCCAATTCATTGGTCCAATAACAACTTTTCAAGCACTTTTAGTGATAGCAGTTAAGCCAAGTCCTTTGACTGTGTTGTATCTGGAGCCGGAGGTCGGCTCCAACAACGACGTGGTCGGCGTTTCGCCGCACGAATCGCTCCCTATTCAGTTGAGAGTTTAGTGAAATTCTTCATTGTCACTTCGGCAGCGCGCTATGATATCTGGCGGAACATCACCAGCGCATCGACGAATCCCAGCGTCGGATGCTCGAAGGCAAGCGGCAGGCGCCCGACGATGTTGAAACCGAGGCTGGTCCACAATTTGATGGCGCGCTCGTTGGTGCTGACCACGAAGTTGAATTGCATGGCACGAAAGCCGCGTTCCCGGGCTCGCTCCAGCGACTGCAGGCACATCTGGCGCGCGATGCCGCGGCCTTGCGCGGCGGGTGCGGTGACGTAACCGCAATTTGCCACGTGCGCGCCGCCGCCCTGCTGGTTCGCTTTCAGGAAATAGGTCCCCAGCACCTCGCCGTTTTCCTTCCACACGAAAGTTTCTTTATCCGCGGCAAACCAGTATTCGAGCGCCAGTTTTTTTCTCATGTCGCGAGGAAGGGTGTAGGTCTCCCCAAGCCGGATCATTGGCTCGAGAATCGCCCAAATTGCATCGCGATCGCTGTCGGTTGCGAGATGGATAGGCAAGCAACGGTCCTTACTTAAGGCCGATAAGCTTTTCAAACTCGGCTTCGGTCAGAGTCGTCACGCCAAGTTCCTTGGCTTTGTCATATTTGGAGCCTGGATCGGCGCCGACAACGACGTAGTCGGTTTTCTTGCTGACGGAGCCACTGAGCTTGCCGCCGTGCTGCTGGACAAGTTCGCCTGCCTCTTCGCGGCTGCGATGCTCGAGCGCGCCGGTGAAGACGAAGGATTTTCCGGCGAATTTCTGGCTTTTGATTTCGCGCTTTTCGGCGGTGGGGCGGACTCCCGCGGCGTGCAGCTTTTTGATCAGCTTGCGGTTGGCAGGCTCGCTGAAAAATTCCACGATGCTTTCGCTGACCTTGGGGCCGACTTCGGTGACTTTTTCCAGGTCTTCGGACTTCGCTTCTTCCAGTTCCTCGAGCGAGCCGAAATTTTCGGCCAGTAGCTGGCCGGTGCGCTCGCCGACAAATTGCATTCCGAGGGCGTAGATGAGGCGCGAGAGTGGCTGCTTCTTGCTGGCGGCGATTTCATCCAGCAGGTTTTGCGCGGATTTTTCGGCCATGCGCTCGAGTTTTGCGACCTGATCGAGTTTCAGCGAATACAGGTCGGCAACATCCTTCACCAGACCCTTGTCCACCAACTGGTCCACGATTTTTTCGCCGAGACCGTCGATGTCCATGGCATGGCGCCCGGCAAAATGCAGCAGCGACTCCTTGCGTTTCGCGGGACACGCAGCGTTCACGCAGCGATAAGCGACTTCGCCTTCGGCTTTATGAATCGCGCTGCCGCACTCCGGGCATTTCGTCGGCATGCGGAAGGCGCGGCGATTCTTCCCTTCCTTCACCACTTTCAGGACGTGCGGAATCACTTCGCCTGCGCGCTCGATCAATACGGTATCGCCGATGTGCAGGCCAAGGCGCTCGATTTCGTCCATGTTGTGCAGCGTGGAACGGCTGACGGTGACGCCGCCGACCTGCACCGGCTCCAGCACCGCGACGGGAGTGAGCGTTCCCGTGCGGCCCACCTGCACGATGATGTCATTCACCACCGTGGTCTCCTGCCGCGCGGGATATTTGAACGCGATGGCCCAGCGCGGAGCCTTGGCGGTGAAGCCGAGTTCGTTCTGCAGCGCGGTGGAATTGACCTTGATGACAACGCCATCAATTTCGTAGGCGAGTTTTTCGCGCTTGGCGTCCCAAGATTCGCAATATTTAATGACGGCGTCGATGCCGTCACAGCACTTCCAGTCGTCGCTGGCGCGGAAATGCAGTTTCTTCAACGCTTCCAGCGAGTCCGAGTGCTTTGCGAAGGGCGCTTTGCCATCCACGTAAAGGTAGTATGCAAAGAAATCCAGCTTGCGTTGTGCTGTAATCGAGGGATCCAACACGCGCAGCGAGCCGGCCGCGGAGTTCCGCGCATTCACAAAAATCTTGCCGCCCGTCTCCTCCTGTTGGCGATTGAGGGCCTCAAACGCCTTGCGCGTCATCAGAATTTCACCGCGGACTTCGAAACTTTTCGGCAGCTTCAGCTTCTTCACGATAGCATCGTCGATGCGTAGCGGAATCGAGCGAACCGTCTTTACGTTGGGCGTGACGTCCTCACCGGTGGTGCCGTCGCCACGGGTAACTCCGCGGACGAGTACCCCGCCCTCGTACTGCAGCGAAATGCTCAGGCCGTCGAACTTGTGCTCGGCGATGTACTCGATGTCTTCCCTGCCGCTGCCTTCCCGCACGCGGCGGTCCCAATCCTTCAGTGCGTCGTAAGAAAACGCGTTGTCGAGGCTCAGCATTGGCCGCGCGTGTCGCACAGTAGTGAAGCCTTCGCGCGGCGTGCCTCCAACGCGAACGGTCGGCGAATCGGGCATGGTAAGTTCCGGATGTGCTGCTTCGATCTCCTTCAGCCGATTCATCAGCCGGTCAAACGCGGCATCTGTAATTTCAGGGTCGTCTTCGACGTAATACAGATACTCGTGGCGGCGAATTTTTTCGCGGAGTTCTTCCGCTTCTTTGCGCAGGGCCGAGATCGATGTTTTCGCCATTTCCGCCTTTGCCATGGGAACCTCGCCGAGGGGGGTCGAGTCCTCGGTATTATATAGGTGCTTGGCGTGCGGTCTAAAGTCCCGCCACTACATCAACAGGGGATGCCTGCCAGATCCAAAACGATTGTGAAATTTTGACAGCGCTGCAGATTGGCGGCTGTTGTGCACTGCATTTCCAGTTAGAATGGCATTGTTGCGAATGATGCCGACCGGCCTGAAAACCGGCCGCTACACGGTGTTAGAACCATGGACATGCGATTTAACAACGCGCTGCTGATTCATAACCCCAACGCGGGGAGCGGCGGAAACGCGCGGCGGCGCTTGATTGACGAGGCGCGGCAATTCCTGTCGGAGAACGGCATTCTGGCGGAACTCGCGGAAACCACCGGGCCGGGCCATGCCACGGAAATAGCGCAGAAAGCGACGCGCGAAGGGCGTGAACTGGTGATTGCCTGCGGCGGCGACGGCACGTTGAACGAAGTGGTGAACGGCCTGGCAACAGCCCAAAACGGCCACCGCGTGCCGCTGGCGCTTTTGCCGGGAGGCACGGCGAACGTCCTGGCGAAAGAGCTGAACCTCCCGTGGGACATCCCGGGCGCAGTGAAACATCTGTTGAACGCGGATGTCCACGAAATCGCGTTGGGCCTGGCCAAACCGCTGGAGCAGCCAGAGAAGGCGCGCTATTTCTTGAGTGTTTCGGGCTGCGGGCCGGACGGTATGATCGTTTATTCCGTGGATCTCGGGCTGAAAGCGCGCGTGGGAATTTTGGCGTACTGGTGGCAGGGCGTGCGCGAGGTACTGCGCTACACGTTTCCAAGATTTCGCGTGCGCGCGGGCGACCGCCAGATGGAGGCGACACTTGTCGTGGTCGGGCGGACAAAAAATTACGGCGGACCGTTCAAGATTACGGACCAGGCGGATCTGTTTGAGGACCAGTTTGAAGTGATGGCGCTGACCACGCAGAGCGGCCTGAAATATTTGAGTTACCTGCCGACGCTGTGGATGGGCAACCTGCGCGAGGAAGAAGACGTGCACTTCTGGAAGGCGGATACGCTGGTCTGCGAGCCGCTGGATGGGAGTCCGGTCTATGCACAGGTGGATGGAGAACCGCTGGCGCGCCTGCCGGTGGAATTTTCGATTGTGCCGCGCGCCTTGAAATTGCTAGTGCCCAGGGGGAAAGTCGGCAGCACGATTGTTTCTTCGTTGAAATCCTGACTGTGGAGCCTGCCACACACGCACTTACATCGTTCGCATTGGTCCGGGGAATTTTCCCGCGGCGGTCGTGGTGGTTTGTGTTGGGCGTGGTGCTTGCGGGAACGATTGCGGATGTGGATCTGGTGTCGGCGCTTGTTGGGCCAGGGGCGTATCTGTTCGCGCGGCAGACGATTACCCATTCGATTCTGGGCACGATTGCGGTGATCGCAGTTGCAGTTGGCATAGCGCGCCTCCTCGGAAGGAAAAAGCGCCCGCAGCAGAAAGCGGCCGCTATAAAGGATGCGGGAAACGTAAGTTTATTTGTCGCGGCGACGTTGGCGGCGGTGCTGCATGTGTTGATGGACTTGTGCTCGTCGGGCGGAGTGGCTCCGCTGTGGCCGTGGCGCGAGACGCGTTTTGCCTGGGACTGGCTGCCCCACGTGGACCCGTGGATTCTGGCAGTACTGCTGGCCGGAATTTTGCTGCCAGAACTGTTTGGGCTGGTCGGCTCGGAAATCGGGACGAAAGACACGGCACCGCGCGGGCGCAACGGCGCAATTGTGGCCTTGGTGCTGCTGCTGATCTATGTTGGGGCGCGCGCGACGTTACACGCAAATGCGGTCGCCCAACTCGATGCGCACACCTATCGAGGGGAATCGCCGCGGCGTTTGGCGGCGTTTGCCGACCCGGTCTCACTTGTAACCTGGCATGGAGTCGTCGAAACGACCACGCAGATTTGCACGGCAAGCGTGCCGGCTCTGGAAAGCGTTCGATTCGATCCGGAGAGCGGATTGTGCGTGCACAAACCAGAAGATTCTGCTTTGTTGCAAGCGGCAGAGCAGACGGATGCCGCGAAGAAATTCCTGCAACACGCGCGCTTCCCGAAGGCGAGCGTGGGAGCTGCGGAAGTTGGCACAGAAGTAGTGGTGCGCGACGTGCGTGATTCCGCGGAGGATGAAAAGCGGTTTGCTGTTGCCGCGAGAGTTTTGCTGGACCGCAACGGAAAAGTGAAGCGCCAGGACATTCTCTGGGCGAGCGAAGCGCATCTGCGGTGATTGGTTGGAACGGGCAAGGGACTACGTGGACTGCTCCGGTTTGTGGCGGAGGATTACGCGGGAACCCAGGTAGCTGAGCAGGACAAATAAGACAATGACGACGCTCGCTTCGAGTTTGTGGTCCTTCAAATAGGGGAGCGCGTCATTGCCGTAGCGGATCGCCAGATAGCCGATGCCGAAGTAGCGGATGACTCGGGCCAGCGAGATTGCGCATATATAACTCCAGAGCGGAACCTCGAACACGCCGGCCGCAAACACAAAAATCTTGAATGGGGTCGGGGGCGGCAGCAGCGCGGCCACCAGCATGCCGACGAAGCCGTTTTCTTCGACCCAGTGACGTATTGCCGCTCCTCGCTCACCGGCCTTGCGGTGAAAGAACGCTTCCCCGCCCTTTCGCGCGATGAAATATAAAAGCACGCAGCCGAGGACCGATCCGGTCGCGGCCATCAGCGCGTAAAGCGGCATGCGCGCGGGGTGCTCAATCGAGAGTTCGATCAGCAAAAGATCGTTGATCACGGGAAAAGTGAGCACGGAAGAGTCGAGAAAGGAAATGAGAAAGAGCCCCGGCGCGCCGAGAGCGCCCGCAAAGGCGACGATTTTTTGTTTCCAGGTGTTGAGCTGGAAGGGCAAGAAGACCTCCGAAAAGTGAAAATCAGTCTAACAGAGCCGCGCGGGGACTCAGAGCAGGGTTTGGATCGCTTCGGTGATGACGTCGTAAACGCGGTGGAGCTGGTCGGGTGAAATGATGTAAGGCGGAAGTACGTAAACTACGTTGCCCAGCGGGCGCAGAAGGACGCTGCGCTCGAGAAAGAAATTGTAAAGTTTTGGGCGGAGGCTGGAGAGATAGCCGGGATCGTCGACGCGCAGTTCGAGCGCGCCGAGGCCGCCAAGCTGGCGCGTGTCGCCGACCTGGTGGAAGTCGCGGAGTTGCGCGAGCCGCTCGGCATGAATTTTGGCGATGCCGTGGATCCGATCGAAAACCGGCTCGTCGTCAAAAATTTGAAGGTTGGCGTTTGCCGCAGCGCACGCAAGCGCGTTCCCGGTGTAGGAATGCCCGTGATAGAAAGAGTGCAGTCGATTCTCACTGCGGAACGCGGATTCGACGCGGTCGGTGCAGAGCGTAACGCCCATCGTCAGAAACCCACCGGTAATGCCCTTCGAAACGCACATGATGTCGGGTGAAATGTTGGCGAGGTCGCAAGCAAACATTTTTCCGGTACGGCCGAAACCGGTGAGGACTTCATCCGTGATGAGAAAAATGTCGTGATGCGTGCAGAGCGCACGAATCTTCTGCAGGAATTCGACGGGGTGGACGATCATGCCGCCCGCTCCCTGGAGCAACGGTTCTACGATGATGGCGGCGATTTTATCGGCGCGCTCCGCCAGCAAGTGCTCCAATAGCTGCACACACTCGATGTGGCAGGTTTCACGCTTCAGGCCGACGGGGCAACGGTAGCAGTAAGCGGAGTGGACCCGATGCACGGGGTACCGCATGGAATGGAACGGCTGCGTGAACGGCGATTCGTCGCTGACGGACATGGCGCCGGCCGTGTCTCCATGATAGCCGTGCTCAAGCGCGACGATTTCCCGCTTTTCAGGTCGCGAAAGATTCTGAAAATGCTGCACCGCAAATTTCAGGCCCACTTCCACCGCTGTGGAGCCATCATCCGAAAAAAACAGGTGTGTAAGTTCGCGCGGAACCCACTTGCGGAGCCGCGTGACTAGCTCTTCGGCCGCATCGTGTGTGAAGCCGGCAAGGATGACCTGTTCGAGCTTTTGTCCCTGCTCGGCGATCGCAGCGGCGATTCTGGGGTTCGCATGCCCGTGAAGATTCACCCACCACGATGAGATGGCATCAATGATCCGGCGGCCGTCGGCGGTGTGGAGAATGACGCCTTCGGCTTTGGTTACGCGTATTGGTGGAGGATCCAGGACGGAGTTGGAAAACGGGTGCCAGATTTGCAGCGGCGAGCTCATTGCGCAAAAGCTGAGCGGTCGAAGTGATTCAGGAAAACCTGCATAAGCGCGGTGCGATGTAGATTGGGAAGCTTGGGAATTTCGCCGATGACGCGGACGTGCCCGAATTTTTCAATGGTTTCGCGGTTTTCGCGATTCTGATCTCCGATCAGCACCACGCCATGAACCGGAAGTTCCGCGGCATGCAGGGCCGCGAGCGTCAGCAGCGTGTGATTGATGGTGCCAAGCCCGCTGCGAGCGGCGAGAATCACGGGAAGCTTGAACTTCACCATCATGTCGAGCATGAACTGCTTCGGATTGATCGGCACGAGCACGCCGCCCGCGCCTTCGACAACCAACCAGTCGTTCATAAGACTCGAAGGCAAGCTGATGCGGTTCAAATCAATTTCGACGCCGGCCCACCGCGCCGCCAGATCCGGCGAAACCGGCGGGACAAATTTGTAGACTTCATCGAGCGTGCGGTCGGTCCCGATGCCCGCGAGACGCATCACGGTGACGCGGTCGGAACCCTCGAGCGTGCCGGTCTGAATCGGCTTCCAATAGATCGCGTCCAGCGCCGCGCACAGCAACGCAGCAAGTGTGGTCTTGCCGACGCCCGTGTCCGTGCCGGTGATGAAGAAATGTCGCCTCATGCGTGCCTCGCATGGGCAAGCGAAGTTTGGCGCGAGCGCCAGGCAACGAGGGAATGGATGACTCGCGAAAGCTCTGCTTGCGATATGCGCGTGGTGAGCGAAAGGCGCAGGCGTGAACCACGTTCAGGCACAGTTGGCGGCCGAATGCCGCGAACGGCAAAACCCTCGCGCTGAAGATGCTCTGCCGCATCGAGCGTGGCATCGTTGTCCCGCAGCACGACCGGAACAATCTGGCTGGCCGTGCCGGCGGTGTCAAAACCTTCGGATTGCAGGTCCGCGCGAAAATTTGCGGCGCGGTGGAGAAGCGATGCGCGATCCTCGTTCATGCCCTCAGCAAGGCGCAAGGCCGATCTGATTTGCGCGGCGAAATAGGGCGGCAGCGCGGTGGAAAAAATAAAAGTGCGAGCGTGATTCACCAGATGTTCTTTCAAGACCGCGGGGCCGCAGACAAACGCGCCGGCGGAACCCAGCGCCTTTCCGCAAGTGTGAATCACGGCGAGCACTTTGGAAGTAATGCCAGCGGCCGCGGCGAGGCCGTGGCCGGCAGGGCCATGAACGCCCGTGGCATGGGCTTCGTCAAGAATCAGGGCAGCGTTATATTTTTCGGCAAGATTGGCGAGTTCGACCAAAGGTGCGATGTCTCCATCCATGCTGAAGACGCTTTCGCTCACTATCACCTTGCCCCAGGGAGCCCCAGCCGCCTGGCGAAGCGCGTCTTCAAGCGCGTTCAAGTTCAAATGAGGATAGATGACTTTGCGCGCGCCGGACAAGCGCATGCCGTCGATCAGGCTGGCGTGGTTGCGCTCGTCGGAAAAGACAACGTCATCCTTGCCCACGAGCGAGGCGAGCAAGCCGAGGTTCGCGGCGTAGCCGGTAGTGAAAAACAGCGCGGACTCCGTGCCGGCGAATTTCGCGAATTCACCCTCGAGATCGCGCCAGTTTTCGGATTGGCCCGAGAGCAGCCGGGATCCCGTGCCTCCAACTTTTTCGGCCTTGCGCGCGGCTTCGGCGACTTCCGCGCGCAAAACCGGATTTTCCGCGAGTCCCAAATAGTCATTAGAACAGAAATTTACGCCGTGAATTTCGGCCAGGCTGCGGCGCTGGCTGCGGGATTCGAGACCGCGCAACCCCTGATGCAGACGAGCTTTCCACGCGGATAGGACGTCAGACGGCATGCGGCTCAAGTGGCTTCATGCCCAGGCTTTGAAGCAGGAGCTCGTCTTCATCGGCACCGGGATTGGGCGTAGTCAGAAGTTTTTCTCCAACGAAAATCGAATTGGCGCCGGCAAGAAAGCAGAGCGTGACTGCTTCGGGCGAAAGCTGCTTGCGTCCGGCGGCGAGGCGCACGCGCGAGGCGGGCATCAGGATACGCGCGGTGGCAATGGCCCGAACCATTTCGAGCGGATCAAGTGCCGCAACATGAGCGAGAGGCGTGCCTTCGACGCGGACGAGCATGTTAATGGGAACGCTCTCGGGGTGCGGCTGCAGCGCGGCCAACTGGTGAAGCAGGCCGACGCGGTCGGTGTCTTTTTCGCCCATGCCGAGAATCCCGCCACAGCAAACGGTGATGCCCGCTTTGCGAACCGCGGCGAGCGTGCGGAGGCGTTCGTCGTAAATGCGCGTGGTGATGATAGAGCCGTAGAACTCAGGTGAACTGTCGAGATTGTGGTTATAGGCCGTGAGGCCGGCGTCCTTCAGTCGCACAGCCTGGCTCTCGGTGAGCATGCCAAGCGTGCAGCAGATTTCCATGCCGAGCGAGGAGACGCCGCGAACCATTTCGAGGACTTTCTCGAAGTCGCGACCGTTCGGAGCTTCGCGCCACGCCGCGCCCATGCAAAACCGCGTCACGCCGCGGGAGGCGGCATCGCGGGCAACGGAGATAACGTGCTCAGGATCAAGCAGGCCGTGTCGCTCCACATCGGCCTCATAATGCGCGCTTTGCGGACAGTACGCGCAATCTTCAGGGCAACCGCCAGTCTTGATAGAGATGAGTTGGCAGGTCTGCACACGATCCGGCGGATGGAACTGGCGGTGAATGGTTTGAGCGCGAAAGACCAGCTCTGGAACCGGCGTGCGATAGATGGACTGGACTTCGGATTTCGTCCAATCAAAGCGCAAAGCGGTTTCAGAATGGAGTGCGGTGGAGGTCCCGGTCGATTCGCGTGTCATTAGGTCGTTATTCGCCTGGTTAGAATCAAATTGCAATGGCTTAGTAAGCTCCACATGTTACCACTGGTACCGGTTGCAAGCCATTTCGGAGAGGCAGGTTGTTGCACTGACGGCTCTAATCCGGCCAGAGGGATACGATGTGAGTAGGCTCTCCCAGCATGTCAAAAAATTTGACCCGCTATTAGCGAAATGTTATAAAACATCGTTTCCGTCTTCCCTAGTTGCGCGGCACAAGGGTACTGCCGGTGTGGTCCCGACCCGCCCAGGGTGTGAGGGGTCGCCGCTCCGTGGTGGAAGAGTTCCCGTCCTGTTTGAATCGCGGGATTTCCTTGGCATTTAAGGGGATGACTCGCGCCGACGCTGGTTCGCTACCGGGGTTGGGAGCGCCACGCTCCATAGTCGACTGGACAGGTGTGCGAAGTTTCGCGATAAAGAGGGCGCAGGCCGGCAGCGGCAGGGGTAAAGCGCCACAAGAAAATGGAAGGTTTGGAGGAAAGTTCATGAGCGTTTCGTTGGAGAGAGCCAAGTCCACGGGTCTTGGAATCACCAAGAAGTTTGCAGCGGCGGCGATAGCCCTGCTGCTCGGTGGCGGGTTGCTTCCGGCACAAGAGGCGGGCGGAGAAGCCAACCTGAAGCTGCCCGATTTGTCACAAGTTTCGTTTCTAGGCATCAACGGACACCAGTTGCTGCTGTACGGCATCGTGATCTGCGTGTTCGGTCTGCTGTTCGGACTGACGATCTTCACGCGGCTGAAGAACATGCCGGTGCACCGCTCGATGCGGGAGATTTCGGAGTTGATCTACGAAACGTGCAAGACCTACCTGATCACCCAGGGCAAATTCCTCCTGTTCCTGGAAATTTTCATCGCCGCGGTGATCGTCCTTTACTTCGGCGTGCTGCTGAAGTTTGAAGCCATGCGCGTGGCGATCATCATTTTGTTCTCGCTGGTCGGCATTGCGGGCAGTTACGGCGTGGCGTGGTTCGGGATTCGCGTGAACACGTTTGCCAACTCGCGCACGGCGTTTGCCAGCCTTCGCGGCAAACCGTATCCGATTTATCACACGCCTCTCGAAGCGGGCATGAGCATCGGCATGATGCTGATCAGCGTGGAACTGATCATGATGCTCTTCATCCTGCTGTTCGTTCCCGGCGACTACGCCGGGCCATGTTTCATCGGCTTCGCCATAGGCGAATCGCTGGGCGCGGCGGCGCTGCGCATCGCCGGCGGCATCTTCACGAAGATTGCGGACATCGGCTCCGACCTGATGAAGATCGTTTTCAAGATCAAGGAAGACGACGCGCGCAACCCCGGCGTGATCGCCGATTGCACAGGCGACAACGCGGGCGACTCCGTCGGCCCGAGCGCGGATGGATTCGAGACCTACGGCGTGACCGGCGTGGCGCTGATCACCTTTATTTTGCTGGCCGTGAAGAGCCCCACGCTGCAGGTGCAATTGCTGGTGTGGATCTTCGTGATGCGCGTGGTGATGCTGATTGCCAGCGCCGCGGCGTATTTCATCAACGGCGTGATCGCCAAGGCCAAGTATGGCAACGCGGACAAGATGAATTACGAAGCGCCGCTCACCTCGCTGGTGTGGATCACTTCGTTTGTGTCCATCGCGCTCACCTTCTTCATCTCCAAGCTGATCATTCCGGAAATTGGCGGCGACCCTTCGCAGTGGTGGAAGCTCGGCACGATTATTTCCTGCGGAACGCTGGCGGGCGCCATCATTCCGGAGCTCGTGAAGGTGTTTACCTCGACGGAATCGCGACACGTGAAGGAAGTCGTGACATCGGCGGAGGAAGGCGGCGCGTCGCTGGGAATTCTGTCCGGCTTTGTGGCCGGAAATTTCTCGGCGTACTACATCGGATTGGCGATGGTGCTGCTGATGTCGCTGGGCTACCTGATCAGCAACATGGGCCTGGGCGAGATGATGCTGGCGCCGGCGGTGTTCGCGTTCGGGTTGGTGGCCTTCGGATTCCTGGGAATGGGCCCGGTGACGATCGCGGTCGATTCCTACGGCCCGGTCACGGACAACGCCCAATCGGTGTATGAACTTTCGCTGATTGAGCAGGTGCCCAACATCAAGGCCGAATTGAAGAGGGACTACAACATCGACGTGAACTTTGAGTACGCGAAGGAAATGCTGGAAGCCAACGACGGCGCCGGGAACACGTTTAAGGCCACCGCCAAGCCGGTGCTGATCGGCACGGCAGTGGTTGGAGCGACGACGATGATTTTTTCAATCATCATGGCGCTGACCAACGGGCTGACCACCAACGTCAACCATCTTTCGCTGCTCCACGCCCCCTTCGTGCTCGGCCTGATCACCGGCGGCGCGATGATTTACTGGTTTACGGGCGCTTCGACGCAAGCGGTGACCACAGGCGCGTATCGCGCCGTGGAATTCATCAAGGCCAACATCAAGCTGGAAGGCGTAACCAAGGCGAGCGTCGAAGACAGCAAGAAAGTGGTGGAAATCTGCACGAAGTACGCGCAGAAAGGCATGTTGAATATCTTCATCGCGGTATTTTTTGCCACGCTGGCGTTCGCGTTCCTGGAGCCGTTCTTTTTCATCGGCTACCTCTTCTCCATCGCCATCTTCGGATTATACCAGGCTATTTTCATGGCCAACGCCGGCGGCGCGTGGGACAACGCCAAGAAAATCGTGGAAGTGGAGATGAAGCAGAAGGGCACGCCGCTGCACGACGCGACGGTGGTCGGCGACACGGTTGGCGATCCGTTTAAGGATACGTCTTCGGTGGCGCTGAACCCGGTGATCAAGTTCACCACACTGTTCGGCTTGCTGGCGGTGGAGCTTGCGGTGCAACTGACGGCCACCCAGGGGAGTGGGTTGACGCATATATTGTCAGCCGCGTTTTTCGTGGTGTCTTTTACCTTTGTTTACCGCTCGTTCTACGCGATGCGCATTCGTGGCTCGGCGGCGTAGGGAGCGAGTTGTAAGTTGTTAGTTTAAGAGGGAACAAGAGGGGCGGCCAGTGGCCGCCCCTCTTGTTTTGCGGGTGGAAAAATGTCGGCGCGCCTACATTTAAAGTAATACTTTAAGGTTCAATACTAAGTGGTTACTGGTATCGCGTAATCGGAACACTAAGCAAGGTTTAGTTCGATTCCATTTTGGGCCTTTCGAAAGAATGTCTGTGCGGCGTTCGAATGATTGCGAAAAAAGAGCTGGCAACGAAGCCAGCGCTACGTTTGTAGTGACCGTTTAGTTCAGGCGCGGATTAGGCCGGGGAATCGGTTGGGGTTGTTGTCGAAACTGGGAAAGACTGGGGCGAGGTTCTGCACGTTTAGGTGCTTGGTTAAGATTTCGCCGACTACGGAGCGGAAATCGGTGGTGAGGGCGAGGTCGCGGCCTTCGTTGAGTTGGTGGTCGTTGAGGCCGGGCCATTTGCCGTAGACGCGGCCGCCTTTTACGTCGCCGCCCATTATAAACATGCAGTTGGCGTGGCCGTGGTCGGTGCCGCGGTTGCCGTTTTCGCGGGCGGTGCGGCCGAACTCGCTCATCGTGACTACTACTACGTCACCCATGCGGTCGCCCATGTCCTGATAAAACGCCGCCAGCGACTGGCTTAAATCGCGGAGCAGGTTGGCGAGTTGCCCCTGCGTGCTGCCTTCGTTGACGTGATTGTCCCAGCCGCCACAATCGAGAAACATTACTTCCAGGCCGATGTTTGCTTTACTCATCAGCGCAATCTGCTGCAGTCGCTGGCCGACGGGCGATTTCGGATACTCAGCGCCGTTTTCCGGCGGATATTTGGAAGTGTCGATCTTTCGTAGCATGTCGATTGCTTCAAAGGTTTCCGTGCCGGTGCCGTGCAGCGCGTGATCCACCGTTTGCGCGTACATGGCTTCGAAGCCGCCTTCGGCGACATTGGCCATCGCGGCGGATTGCGGCTGAACCTTGAACTGGCGCAGGTCGGGGATGGCGATGGCTCCGGTGCTGCCCTGCAGCATGCGCGGAAGATTCGGCCCCATGGCGACGGCGCGGAAGGGCGAAGCGTTTTCCTCGGGAATCGTGCCGATGGCGCGGTCGAGCCAGCCGTCCTGCGTGGCTTTCACGCCCGGCGTGCCGGATTCCATGTAATCCTGCGCGTCGAAGTGCGAGCGCGTGGGATCGGGAGAGCCGGCGGCGTGCACGATGGCGAGTTGATTTTTATGAAATAGCGGAGCAAACGAAGCGAGCGAGGGGTGCAGGCCGAAGAAGCCGTCGAGGTCGATTACGGCATCGCTGCCGCCGCGCTTTGGCTGCGGAATGGCGATAGTCGGGCGCAGACGGTAGTAGTTCGGTTCGCCGAAGGGGACGACGATGTTGAGGCCGTCGGCGGCGCCGCGCTGAAAGAGGACTACGAGTTGCTTTTTGCCTGCGGAGGGAGTGGCGGCAATCGCGCGCTGCAGAAAGGCCGGCATAGTGCTAAGGCCGGCGAGAGCGATTCCGCCTTGCTTCATGAAGAAGCGGCGGGTGAATTTTGCGGGACGCATGCCTTCGCAGCAGTAGTCGTTCATATCGTCACCTCAAGAGCGGCCCGCCACAGACACGGCGGGCCCTACATCGGAAAAGCCTAGCGGCGCTGGAATTCGGGAGCGCCTAGCACCAAGCCGGTTACTACGCCCAGGTCTACTTGCTTGACCGGGTCGTCCAATTTCGCCTGGACTACTTGGGGATTCTCGAGCTGTTTTTGCAGCGTGTCCACCGTGTTGGGCGCCGCCTGGCCGCCTAGAAAAACTTTCACGGCGCGATCGAGCGCGGCCTTAGGATCGTTTGCGGAATCGGTGCCCAGCACCGCGCCAACATCGCTGCGCGAGCCGCGCACTTTGTTGCCGGCCAGCGCCAAGGAAAAATTCAGGCGATTCAGCAGCGAGCCGGTGTTTACCCAGGTCTCCGCTTTGTCCGAATAGCCGGTGGGCGGCTGGCACTGGTAGAGCGGCTCGCCGATGCGCCCAACCCAACCGACCAGCGGCATGGGCGTATCCACGTCGGTGCCCAGGGCGCGCACGGAGCTGACCACGAGTTCGAAGGGTGTCTTGACCTTGGCGCGAACCGCATCACGCGACCAGAACTCCGGCGAATAAATCATGGTGCGCATAACGTCGCGGATATCGCCGTCCGATTTCTGGAATGTCTTGGCCATGCGGTCCACCAGAGCGGGCGGCGGCGTATCGGAAACAAAGCGTCGCGCAAGCTTGGTGGAGATAAAGCGGGCGGTGTTGGGGTTTTTTGAAAGCAACGCGATGACTTCCTCGCCGTCTTTGATGCCGCCCGCATGAATCTTCCTGCCCAGCACGATTTTGGGATCGGGGTCGTGGAGGCGCTCGTCAAACTTAAACTGGGGATATTCGCGGGGCTTTTCGATGGTCCAGCCGGTGAATGCGCGGGCGACTTCAGTGACATCTTTTTGCGTGTAGCCGCCATCCACGCCGAGGGTGTGAAGCTCCATTAATTCCCTGCCGTAATTTTCGTTCAGCCCCCGCTGTGGCGGCTTCTTGTTTTGCCCCTGTTGTTGTTGCGGGCGCGGCGGGTACCCATTCGGCCTGCGGCGCATATGCTGGCGCGCGGCGCGCTCGGCGGCCAGGCGCTGCGCAGCGTTGGGATCGGCGCTCAAAAAATTATCCAGATAGAAAAGCATCGCGGGGCTTTGCGCGGTGGCAGTGACGAGATCGCGGAACTTGCCAAAGGCATGGGGCTGAATGACGTCGCGCTCGTAGGAGGGCAGATACCACTTCACCTCGCCTTTGCCCGCGA
>Ga0209166_10001545_pt1 | contig 18934 bp, 17 predicted proteins | sample Coa_R1_3_FD_187151 | JGI IMG/M metagenome (GOLD analysis project Ga0209166, IMG submission 187151) | Surface soil microbial communities from Centralia Pennsylvania, which are recovering from an underground coalmine fire - Coalmine... | ecosystem: Environmental > Terrestrial > Soil >... | reverse complement strand
CCACAAGTCTCATCCAAACCATCGGCCGCGCCGCGCGTCACGAAGCAGGACACGTGATTATGTATGCGGATAACCTGACGCAATCGATGCAAAAAGCGATTAATGAAACACAGCGCCGCCGCAAAGCGCAGTGGAAATATAACCAGCAACACGGCATCACTGCGACCACAATTTACAAGCCCATCCGTGAGCGAATGATTGCGAAGTTGGAAGAAGAAACGCCAAAGTATAAAAAGAAAGACCGTTTTGGGAGACCCGTTCCGGTCGCGAATAAAAAGAAAAGTATTATTTCGCTTAGTAAACATGAAGAAGTTGATTTGAGCACAGTCGATCCAGAAGCCCTTACTCCAAATGACAAAAAACAACTCTCCGCAAAACTGCGCCGCCGCATGAAACAAGCCGCAAATGACATGGATTTTGAGTTGGCTGCGGAGTTGAGGGATGTGGTGAAAAGATTGGAATTTTCTTGAATTATTCTTCTACTAACTTACTGAGAATGAAAAGCAGCTTTTTCCTCGAGAAACTCGTGCACAATTTTTGATATATTTTGATATAATTATAACATTGTTGGATAATGCTTCGGAGGAAACAATGAAGCGCGCTATATTTAGCGTACTAACGATAAGCTTTCTCGCAGGCTTCGGCTGGGTCAGTCCATTCTTCATCGCAATCGCCGTCATTGCGACAGTGATTTATTGCATGTGGGTTGACATCAACAGAATGACTTTGAGCGATGAAGTTTCGTCACTCAGAGAAAGGGTTGAAGAGCTCGAAAATAAGGGCTAATCAACCGATAGCTGAGCACCTATCCATAAACTGCTCACTTTTCTTTTCAGTTTACTCCGGAACGTTATAAATTCTGCATAAATCATAAGCTTCAATCGAAAAAATTAGATCTTGTCTTACATCTAAAAATATTTTATAATAATCTCATCACGATAGGAGGACTACCAAAGGTTAAAGATTCGTTCTTGGCCGCGGGAATGCCTCCTTTTTATTTTGCTTTTTTCTTTTCGACTTTATCGCGAAAAAGATTAACTAGGACAATTTTGTTTGCAAATTTTCTAAGTAATGAAGAGTATTTGCGGTTGGGCGCAATTACCTTTTCAAGTTTTTTATTATTTTCTAAATACTCAATAAGGCAATGGAAATCACCATCACCAGAAACAATAATTGCTTTGTCAAAGTTTTTCCATTCAATCATTGTGTGAAGCACTAATTCTGCATCAACATTTCCTTTAACAAATACTTTCTCACCTTCTTTGCGTTCGAGAGTTGGCTTAAAAACAAGAATATAGCCCGCTTGTTGTAAAAACGTATATAGCCCAGTATTTCCATTCATGTAACCAATAAATAGATACGCCTTGGAAACAGCGTATTTGGTCCGAAGGTAATTCAAAAATTCTTTAAAATCCAATGTCCAACCAGAACTTTTTACTCCCAAATTTAAATTCTGACTGTCTATAAATGCATAAACAGTTTGTGTTTGTTTAGAGGTTTTGGATATTTTCATGAGACTAAAATCTCATAATGTGAGAGTATGTAAAGCTATCTTTTTCGCTAAAAATTCGCTATACTAATAGACTTTTTATTTGCGAAAAAAATGTAATTTGTATGCCCAAAAACACCAAAAACGTCATTAAAATTGTCGGCGCCCGACAGCACAATCTCAAAAATATTTCGATGGAAATTCCGAAAAACCAGTTAGTGGTTTTGACTGGTATGTCCGGCAGCGGCAAAAGCTCACTCGCATTCGATACGTTGTACGCAGAAGGACAGCGCCGCTACGTGGAAAGTCTCAGTTCCTATGCGCGCCAGTTTTTAGGCGTCATGGGCAAGCCGGATGTTGACCTCATCGAAGGTCTTTCACCTGCAATTTCTATCGACCAAAAAACAACCTCACACAATCCACGCTCTACCGTGGGTACGATCACGGAAATTTATGACTATTTGCGCTTACTTTTTGCGCGGGTGGGCCATCCGCACTGTCCAAACTGTGGCAAAGAAATTGCCACCCAGAGCGTTGACCAAATCGTGAACCACGTGATGACTGAGTTAGATGAGCGCACGAAAACTCAGGCCGCAGCGCGCATTTTCGTTTTGTCGCCAGTGGTTCGTGACCGCAAAGGTGAATTTTCGGCACTCTTCGAAAACTTGCAAAAAAAAGGTTACCAGAGAATCAGAATAGACGGTAAATTACATGACATAAACGACGATCTCTCACTCATCAAAACAAATAAACACACGATTGAAGTAGTCATCGACCGACTCGCCACATTTGGCAAAGAACTCAAAGATGAAGCGATGCGCAAAACTTTCCGCACCCGGTTGTCGCAATCTGTTGAAGAAGCGTTGCGACTCGCCGAAGGTCTTGCAAGTATTTCATTTATCGAAGATGCTTCACTGGATTTTCCAACCAACCCGAAAAAATTTACCGACCGTCTATTCAGTGAAAAATTTGCGTGTAGTGAGTGCGGCATTTCGTTACCAGAAATTGAACCACGGTTGCTTTCATTTAACTCGCCCCACGGCGCGTGTGAAACATGCGGCGGACTGGGATCGCTCCTCAAAATTGACCAGAAAAAAATTGTGGCGGCGAGCCTCACACTCAGCGAGGGCGCCATCATTCCATTTGCGCGCATGATGGGCAGCGATACGTGGTGGTCGCGTTTGGTGCAGACAGTAGTGGCTGAAGAGGGATACGACTTCCGGCGCACTCCGTTCCAGGACATGAGCGAAGAAACACAACACTTACTTCTTTTTGGATCTGACCGCATTTACCAAGTGGAAGGGGAAAATCGATTTGGCCGCCAAACTATGATTGAAGAAAAATTTGAAGGTTTCATGAATAATTTGGAGCGCCGCTACCAAGAAACTGACTCCGAATTTATCCGCAAAGAAATTGAAGAATACATGGAAAGGCAAGTTTGTCCAAAATGCCATGGAACACGTCTCAAACCGGAGGCCCTCGCGATTACCATCGACAAAAAAAATATTGCGCAAGTAACCCAGCTCCCAATTACGCGCGCAGAAGAATGGATTGAACAGATCCATAAAGTGTTGTCCAAGAAAGAACTGACCATCGGCGCGGCAATTTTGAAAGAAATTCGCGTCCGTTTAAATTTCTTAAATGCCGTTGGTTTGGATTACTTAACCCTCCACCGCGAAGCGGCCACACTTGCTGGTGGCGAGGCACAACGCATCCGGCTGGCTTCACAAATTGGCACCGGCCTCACCGGCGTGTTGTACGTTTTGGACGAACCAACGATCGGCCTTCACCAACGCGATAACCATCAGCTTATCGAAACACTAAAAAATTTACGCGATAAAGGAAACTCCGTGATTGTTGTTGAACACGACCGCGACTTAATGCTCGCCGCTGATTATATTTTCGACTTTGGTCCGAAAGCCGGCAAGCATGGTGGCGAAATTGTGGCCGAAGGAACGCCGGCAGAAATTATGGACGATCGTCACTCATTGACTGGCCAGTATCTCAGTCGCCGCAAAAGTGTTGCGCGCGAAAATACAAAACCAGAAACAAAACTGTTGTCACCCGATTCGGTGGCTGAATCAATCCAGGACCAACCAGCAATTAAAATTTATGGTGCTTCTCACCACAACCTCAAATCAGTCGATGTGGCTTTTCCATTGCGCACACTTACGTGTATCACTGGCGTTTCGGGTTCTGGCAAGTCTACACTTCTACACGACACCCTCTATTATAATGTAGCCTGGAACCTGGCAAAGTCCATCGAGCAGTCGCCTGGACACGTCGAGTCCATCATGATTCCCGATGAGGTGAAACGAATCTCGTTAATCGACCAAAGCCCGATTGGTAAAACTCCACGTTCAAATCCTGGAACGTACACCAAAATTTTTGACTACATCCGCACGATTTTTGCCAACACGAAAGATGCGCGCACGCGCGGCTACACCGCGGGACGGTTTAGTTTTAATGTCAAAGGTGGGCGATGCGAAACGTGTCAGGGTGACGGACAACTGAAAATTGAGATGCAGTTTTTGCCGGACATTTATGTGACGTGCGAGGTCTGCAATGGCGCGCGCTACAACGAAGAAACGCTGGCTGTCCGTTACAAAGACAAAAATATCTCGGAAGTGCTACACATGACCGTCGATGAAGCAGTGGAGTTTTTTAGTGGCCACACCACCGTGCGCAATAAACTCAAAACGTTGCAAGAAGTTGGACTCGGATATATTGAAATCGGCCAACCCGCCCCCACACTGAGTGGCGGCGAAGCGCAACGCGTAAAACTGGCGCGCGAACTTTCGGTTCGTACTTTAGACCACTGCGTGTATTTATTGGACGAACCCACAACTGGTTTGCACTTTGAAGACATCCAAAAACTTTTATACGTTTTAGAGCGACTTGTTGCGCAAAACAATACCGTGATTCTCATTGAACACAACTTAGACGTGATTAAGAATGCCGATTGGATCATCGATCTTGGTCCCGAAGGGGGAGAGCGCGGAGGCGATGTGATTGCGGTGGGGACACCTAAACAAATTGTTAAAAAGCAAGAATCTTATACTGGAAAATACTTACAAGCGGAATTTACACAATAATTGAATAATGCATCCGAAGCAGCTGCGAGGAAAGTTCGCGATTCTTGAAGTGTTTGTTGCATAGTTAGACTATAATACACTATCGATGACAAAAGAGGTCCCACTTACTACTAGTCAATATATCCAGAGCCTCAATTCGCTATCAGGAATGAAGTTGAGAGACTGTTATCACACTCAAGACTCAGTACTTCGGTTTTCGTTTATTGATGAACAAAGAAAAATAACACTCATCCTTGATGGAGATTGGCAGTTGCAGAACGAAAATGAGATTATTTGTAGTTCTTCACCTGATGAAAGCTTGGATTATCACGAATACTATCAAAAATTGAGGAACTGTGCTGCGGGGCTAAAAAAAACAGTTCATTCTTTATCCTCAATTTCATTTAAGAATAATGCAGAAAATGCAGTGCTTACTTTCGATAATGGTTGGAAACTTAACGTTCAAAAAAACCAATTCGGCTTACTCGGTTACCAAAATGATGAAACCCAAGAGTATGTCATGTATTCGATTGATGAAAAAACTCACAAACCCAGATATTACAAATCTCTCCCATGACATGAGAATGGGGCGATCTTTCGACCGCCCCAAATGTGAAGACTTCAAAGTCAACGATGTTCGCGCAACCACTGATCTGCTTTACTGCGGATATCTGAGTAAGACATATAGTCTGTCAGTTCGCCGCGATTATGCAGATAGCGACTGAATTCCTGTCGCTGAGTGTCGTTCATACCTGCGTTCCTGCAAGCATCACGAAACTTATCTTGTGCGGACTCACGGTTTTCCTTGCGACCCTGTTGACCTTGATTGGCGCGCGCTGCGTTTTGACGTTGAGCGCGCTCTCGATTTTCCCGTTCACGCTTGGCATTGGCTTCTTGCTTTTCGCGTGCCACCACCTCTTTATGGTGAGGGCAGAGCGTCGGCGGGTGACTTGCTTTTGCTGAGTAGACGATGGTTGTATAACAACCTCCGCGATACTCGCATCGCTTCTCACGGTAGTCGGGATTTCTCCCGCTTCCGTTGCACACATCGCATCGCTGCGTTTTGTGCCAGCCACCCCAGATGTCCTTGTACCCCTTGTTCATCTGGCCCGTACCATGACAGCGTCCACAGTCCTTCGAGATTGCCACGATTTTGTCCTCCGCCCTTTTTGGGGCGACACCACGCCATATGGCGCTTTTCCCGTTTCTCATTTTGGGAAACAGAAAGAGCGCCATAGATGTGGCAATAGGAAAAATCGCACACGGTATGTTAAAGAGTGCTTTCCTTTCCTAGCGCAAACGCTGCTTCAAAGAAGTACTCAAACTCTGCTGCAAAGAAATGACCAGGCCGCTGCAAATACAAATATTTATTTATAATGAAGCTTACTGAGTGTTGTTTACAGCAGACTGGAGAATATATCAAAATATACCTAAAATGTCAATTATAGGACGTTGCCAGATTGAATTAATTAGCGAATGCTCTGGTACCAGAAACTCATGAGTGCCGAGTTTTTCTAAATTTGATTTTATTGTAAATTTTTGTGATACAAATTTTTTTTATTAAAAACCAACTCCTGCTACAATAACCACATGAAGTTGATATTTTTTCCAAAAAAATGTCGTTATCTTTTTCTTTTAGTAGGTTTCTTTTTCTTTGGCGTACGACCAGTGTTTGCAGACGAAAACTTCAACGTCTCCCTTTCTTCCACATATACAGTCAGTGAGAACGGCAATACTTCCGTCCAACAAAAATTCACTTTAGTGAATAAAAAAGCGACTGTGTTTGCAAAAGAATACGGTTTAGAAGTCAGCACAAATAAACTCAGAAACGTGCGGGTTTTCGATGACCACGGCGATGTACCATCAAACGTGACGGTCGGCCAAAACAAAACCACAATTACGATTAATTTTTCGGATGCAATTGTTGGTGAAGGGAAGGGTCGTAGTTTTACAATCGAGTTCGACAATCCGGACACCGCAGTCATTAGCGGCAACGTCCTCGAAGTTGACGTGCCAAAACTGAGCAACATCAGTGACTACTCAAAATACGACGTGTATTTGAAAGTTCCTGATAAATTTGGCCAACCGGCACGCGTTACTCCAAATAGTTATTCGTTAGTAGATGCATCACCCTTTTTAACTTTGCACTTTGACAACCTCGCGAACCAAAGCATTTCCGCCCTGTTTGGCCAAAAACAAATTTTTGATTACACGCTTCGTTACAACTTAGAAAATCCAACTGGCAACATTGGTGTGATTCAAGTTGCGTTACCCCCAGACACCCCACAACAAAAAATGAACTATGTTTCTCTAGATCCATTGCCGAAAGAAATGAACCGTGATAGCGATGGCAACTGGATTGCCACGTATGAAATTGCTTCGGAAAAAAATCTTGATGTTTACTTAACTGGTAAAGCGACGGTTTTTCTGGAACCGCAACCAGATTTAGTACCAGAATCACCACCTACACCAGAACTCACCGCATCCACAAAATACTGGGAGGCTGACGATCTACAGATCAAACAACTTGCGCAAAAATATAAAACACCGCGCGAAATTTATGACTATGTTGTGAGTCATTTAACATATGACTATGCAAAAGTTGGTGGCGACACTATCGATCGGTTAGGAGCGCTCGGAGCGCTCGATGCGCCAACAAATGCCGCGTGTCAGGAATTTACTGATTTATTTATTGCGATTGCGCGTGCGGCAGGCATTCCGGCACGACGGTTGACCGGTTTTGCGTATACAGCAAACAGTCGACTGCGCCCACTCAGTTTGGTAGAAGACGTTTTGCATGCATGGCCAGAATACTACGATGCAGATAAAAAAACCTGGGTACCAATCGATCCAACATGGGGCAATACCACCGGCGGCATCAATTACTTTGACCAGTTTGACTTCAATCACCTCGTTTTCGCAATCAATGGCAGTTCGAGCACCACACCGTATGCAGCCGGTTCATATAAACGCAGCAGCCAAAATACGAAAGACGTTGAAGTAAAGTTCGGCGAAGATGTTCCGCCACCGCAACTCCAAATTGATACCGAAATAACAAAAGACTTTTCACTTTTTTGGCCGCTCAACCAAACGTACAGCGCCACAATCGCCAACAAAACTGGTGTTGCCTGGTACGATCTGCCACTAGAGGTGGCAACAGACAATCCGCAGGTTTTTGTTGAAGCGGATCGCAACAAACTAGACTATCTCCTACCTTTTCAAAAACGCGTGATCCATTTGCGCACCAAAACCAAAAACTTTTGGGACTCATATCCGTTCACCTTGACACTGAGCCTGTCTCACATATCATCTAGTCATGAACTCAAAAGCGGCCTCAACCCCTCGGACTTCACCGCGAACCCCTTCACTGCAGTTGGCTTGGGCGGGGGTGTGGTCTTCATTGCCGTCATCGCCGGGAGTTTACTGGTTTCTCGACGAAAGAGATAATGTTCTTTACGTTGGTAAGGCCAAAAACCTCAAAAATCGGATTGCGTCGTACAAACAGTGGCAGGGCACTTTTGGCAAAACGCGGCGCCTTGTTTTCCATGCGCAGAAACTGAAGTACTCAATTCTAGAAAGTGAACTAGAAGCATTGCTCGTTGAGGCAGAGCTCATCCGCACCCACCAGCCACAATATAATATTTTGCTCAAAGATGACAAAAGTCCGTTGTATGTCCAAATCACCGACGAGGAATTTCCGCGAGTCCTTACCATCAGGAAAAGAGAGATTGATAAAGGCCAAATAAAGGGCAACATTCTTGGTCCGTTTCCCAGCGCCTATCAATTGAATGAAGTCCTAGGCATCGCGCGTCGCATTTTTCCATGGTGCAACGGCAGCAACTTGAAAATCAAAAATAAACCGTGTTTTTACTATCACCTCGGTTTATGCCCCGGCGTTTGTGTTGGCGAAATTTCCAAAGAACAATATCAACAAAGCATTCAGCAACTCATGTTGTTTTTAAAAGGGCAGAAAAAAAGTGTTGTCCGTGAAGCGCAAGCGGAAATGAAAAGAGCAGTTGCTGCTGAGGAATACGAACGCGCCGCCGAACTGCGCGACCGTGTCCAACTCATTAAAGCCGTAACGGAAAAATCGTATAAATTAAAACCTGATCTCCAACTTCATTTACCAAAACTGCAAGAATCGTTGCGCACAGAAGGGCTTAGTTATCTGCGCCGAATTTTAACAACCTATTTTCCGTTGCCCAAAAATTATCCACTGCAAAAAATTGAGGCGTATGACGTGAGCAACATCCAAGGCACGAATGCGACTGTGGCACTCGTGAGTTTTACTGATGGAAAGCCGAACACAGCGGATTATCGTTTATTTAATATTCGCACATTGAAAACTCCAAACGACTTTGCGATGCTACAGGAAGCCTTGCTGCGAAGACAAAACCACAGCGAGTGGGGCATTCCCAACCTTGTGGTGATCGACGGGGGAAAAGGGCAGTTACGTGCTGTGCTCAAAGTTTGGCAGTGGACCATCCCGGTGATCTCGCTCGCTAAAAAACCGGACCGTATTATTATTCCATTACACGAAACACTCAAAAATAATCAACCGAAATCAAAAAAACCACAGTACCGCGAGCTCGTTTTGGAGGAAGGAAACCCAGCACTACTCATCTTACAACACTTGCGTGACGAAGCGCACCGCTTTTCCAAAAAACAACACAGCCGCTTGCGCACGAAAGGGATGTTGGAGTAGGCTAAAAGCATGGGAATTCTCAAACCGATTATCGTGACTGGTTTATCACTCGCACTTTTGGCCTGGTTGTTCCCTTCAATTAGTTATGGAAACATCGCCACACTTTTAGTAGCCAGTATCGTCCTCACCCTTCTTCAAAAAATTGTTAAACCCGTCTTAAGCATTTTGTTTTTACCGATTACTATTATCACTTTAGGACTTTTTTCCCTTTTCATTAATGTCATTGTGCTCTGGCTGGCCATCGTTTTAGTGCCTGGCTTCCATATTGACCAAATCCAGCTAGGTGGCGTGCAATTGAACTGGATATTGAGCCTGCTTTTAGTTTCCTTTGCCTTGAGTCTTATCCAGTCCTTGATTGACCTGATCTTCTAGGCCTATAGTAGTAGTTTTTGAACAGCTCGCCTGGTACAATACCGGCATGAAAAAATTGATCCTCGCCCTTTTTGTTATTTTAAGCTGTTTTGTCATATCTCCAAAAAAGATATACGCCCAACAGCCAAGCATTGATATTACACAAACGACGACTAAAGGGAACGATCGCCTTACCACTTACTTAGACGCTAACCCAGCTGGACCTTTAAGTTGGCATAACTTTCTCGCCTACGCAATTCGCTACTCAATCAAACAAGGAGTTCCTGCAAATACAATCGTCTTAGTTTTACTTTTTCCACTCATTGCCTCACTCATCGCGGCCTCACGCCACATTATTGGTTTGCGCGGTTTTGGAATTTACATTCCAGCGGTGCTATCGGTTGCACTGGTTTCAACAGGTGTTTTTGCTGGTACTGTTATTTTCTTAGCAATCATTTCTGTTGCGCTTTTTTCCAAAAAAATCCTCAGAAATTTGCGCTTATCGTATCTGCCTAGAACCGCTTTGCTTTTATGGATGATTTCAATGAGCATTCTCTTTGTATTACTTGCCGCTCCGTTGTTAAACGTCGCCAAACTCATGAGCATTAATATCTTTCCAATTCTTATTTTGGTTTTGTTGTCCGAGAACTTTCTTGATGCCCAAGCCAGTACCAAACCAACGGACGCCTTTGCAATCGCTCTAGAGACACTCGTGCTCGCGTTTATTTCCGGTTTTATTTTGCGTTGGGAGTTCATGCAAAAACTTGCTCTGCTTCAACCAGAATTACTCATTATTTGTACCGTCGCGTTCAATATTTTAGTCGGCAAGTTTGTCGGCTTACGCGTCACTGAATGGTTGCGGTTCCGACCTATTATTGAAGAAGAGTAAACAGGAACATGCCAACAAAACCATCCCACATCCTCGGAATGAATGCGCGGTATTTTTATACGATGCTCAATCCTGCTGCAGCAAAAAAGTATGGTTTTTCAAAACTGCGCACCAAAAATTTATTAAAAGAACACAATCTTCCAACTCCGGAAATTTACCATGTTTTTGAAAACAATGATCAGTTGAAAAATATTCTTTGGGAAACTGTACCAGTTCCGTTTGTGATCAAACCAGCAAGCGGCAGCGCAGGCAAAGGTGTGTGGGTCATCAACAAAAAAGTTGCAGATAAGAATGTGTGGATTGATTCGGACAATCGCCGCGTGACTGAAGAAGAATTGAATTTGCATGTGAGAAATATATTGGAAGGAGAGTTCAGTACCTGGGGCAGCGAGCATAAAGCAATCGTCGAAGAAAAAATCACCGCCCACCCCAAAATTGCCAAGCATGCATATCGGGGCACACCAGACATTCGCGTCATTGTTTTTAACTCCATTCCCGTTATGGCCATGATGAGACTTCCCACCGCTGAGTCACATGGTCGCGCAAACCTTGACCAAGGTGCGATTGCGGTTGGAATTGATATCGCTACCGGCACCACCACGTTTGGCGTACAAGGAAAAACGACTCCGATTACTCGCATTCCATATTCAAAACGAAAAGTTGGCGGAATTACGATTCCGTTTTGGAAAGAAACGCTGCAAACTGCGGTTCGCGGTGCACAACTTGCCGGTTACAACTTTATGGGCGCCGATTTATTTATCCACGAAGAGCGTGGTCCATTAATCGTCGAACTCAATGGCTTTCCTGGTCTTTCAATCCAACTGGCAAATCGCGCTGGTTTAAAGAGACGTTTGGAGCGGGTAGAAGGTTTGGAGGTTCGGAACGCCGAACACGGCGTCAAAATTGCGCAAGCATTATTTGCGGAAAACTTTTCCGATAACATTAAAGCCGAAGAAGGATTACTGATTATTTCGAATAAACCGACCGTTTCAATTTTCGATAAAAAACGCAAACTCCACTCGATTGAAGCGCTCGTGAATACTGGTCGTTTCCGTTCAGTCATCGGTGAAAACTTTGCGGAAGAACTTGGACTTGTCAATTTGGAAGACTTGCTATGGCGTCAACAAGAAGGGATCGAAGGGAAATTGCCAGTCATCGAAGTAAACTTCCAACTCAAAAATCGCAACGTGACAACTGGCATGGTTGTAAGCAAGCGTTTAAACAAAACAAATTATAAAGTGGAAATTGGTCGCCGTGATCTGCCAGGATTTTTAATTGGGGAGGTTGAGGTATGAGCATAGTAGATGACTTAACCCCCATCAATCTTCTTCAAGAAAAAGAAAAATTTTTTGCTAACCAAAAATACAATCCTCAATTTATTTATGAAAAAGAAATTGACAAAAAAACATTAACAAAATACGGGTTACCTGAAAAAAAAGTTTCAGATCTAGCAACAGCGATTGTAGAAAAAACATACTTTGGAAGAAATGAGCAGGACTTATTTATGTTGGAAGGCGCTCGTATCTCGCAACAAGAAGCGAGTAAAAAAATCAAACTTTTCTTGAATCTGCATAAACTTGATAAACGATTTGACGTTGTTTGGTCATCTTCATTTGTCTCACGCGCGATGATGACTTCGACCACACTAAGACTTAGGTTACCGGTTGATTTTCACAAAGAGGGACTTATTGGCATGATTTATCATGAGATTGGCACACATGCACTACGAAGAATAAATTATGAGCAGCAACCGTGGTATAAAAAAAAGAAAGAGTTTGGTTTTGGTGAGTATCTCACCACAGAAGAAGGGCTCGCAGTCCTACATGCGCTCATTCCCCATTCATTTAAATCTGCATTCATCGGTGCAATCCGGTATATTGCCGTAAATTATTCTCAGCAACATTCTTTTGTAGAAGTTTGGAATTTTTTGTCTAAATATATCCAAGACCTTGAGAGAAGGTGGATCGTTACGATTCGAACGAAAAGGGGAATAGAAGATACTGCCACTCCAGGAGGATTTACAAAAGATCTCGTTTACCTAGATGGTCTTATTCGAGTTTCTGACTGGTTGAAAAAAAACAACTTTGACCCCACACCTTTGTATTTCGGCAAACTTGATATAAGAGATGTTGGAAAAGCCATTCAGTTAAACCCAAACTTTCAACCCCAACTGCCAACTTTTTTTACACTCGATCCCTTAAAATACATGACTGAGATTCAGAAAATTATTGAATACAATATGTTGGAGACTACCCATGTTTTCTGAAAAAGAAATTTGCCAACAAATGAACGTTTTGGCTCTAACCCTCCTTTCTTATCGGGGAATAGCCAATATAAAATACTTTAAAAGGTATGGCATTATTTCTAAGGCTCCCGCACAAGAAGATAGCCAAATAGCCCACGGACTCAGTTTGGGTATTTTTACAGTTCACGACAATAAACATATTTTTGAAACGAAGCCTTCTGATCTATTGGCCGATCAAAAAACCATTCACTATATTCAGTCACGTTTTAAAAATGAGCCAATAAGCATTCTTATTAAGAAGCCTACCAAAAAAATTGAGGAAGTCTGTGATACATACGGTTGGAAAATTATTGGTAATCGTGTGGAACTGAGTGGAAATTTTGAAAACAAGATTTTTTTTAGAAAATTATTAGAGGAACTTTCAATTTCTTCACTTCGCCACGAAACTCAGACGGTTGGATCCCTCTTAAATATTTCTTACACCGAACTCACCAAACGATTGAGTAGAGATGTGGTTTTTCAATTTTCTCAATCCAGAAAACATGGCGGTTTACAAACAATTTTCGTGAAAAATCAAGATGACTACAAAAAACTTCAAACTGAAATGAAGTCTTCAGAATCTCCTGATTCTTTAGTTATTATCACTGAATTTTTTACGGGAACTCCCACAAGCATGCTTGGTTGTGTCACTCGTTATGGGATCTTAACTGGCTGTCCCCAACTGCAAATTATTGACTGTTCAACGGTCACAAATCTAGATTGGGGTAAAGGACAGTTTTGCGGACATGACTGGTCGGCTGCTTCCGAGAATTATTCTGGGGCAACTCAATTGATGGAAAAAGTTGTCGTCAAGATTGGAGAATATTTACATAGTAAAGGATACTTGGGAATTTTTGGTATTGATTTTATTTATGATCAAAAAAGAGGACGAGTTTTTCCTCTTGAGTGCAATGCGCGTTACACGGGATCTTTTCCAATGTATACACTTTTTGAGCGTCAGCAATTTGCGAGCGAATTAGAAAAGTTTCACTTGAGAGAGCTTCTTCAAATAGAGTACCCAAAAAAAGATTTTGACGACCACCGAAATAAAAAAGGTCAAGGACTGAGAGGGGCACACATTAGCCTCTGTAACAAATTCGATGCTGATATAAAAATTAAAAAAGATTTATTACCTGGCATCTATAGATATGATAAGCAAGGAAACTATAAATTTGTAAAACCAAGTTATGAGTACGAAGATTTGCAAAATGATAATTTTCTGTTTATAGACGGAATTCGACCTTTCGGCTCAGTCGTAGAAAAAAATGTTCATCTTGGAAAGATGATTTTCCCTGAGCGTATTTTAGGAAGTGATACCGAGTTAAAAAATGATGTTCAAAAAACCATTGAACATATTTACCAAGATTGGGTTGAGATCGACTCTTGATTTCACATAACCTCCCCATGTCTAAAAAGATCTCGCCACTACATCTAAAAGTCGCCCTCGGTATGTCCGGCGGTGTTGATTCTTCACTCAGCGCTCACTTGTTGGTAGAGCAAGGGTATGACGTCACTGGAGTATATTTAGAATGCTGGCGCGCACCGGGCTGCCGCACAGAGGAAGACCGCAAAGACGCACTTACAGTAGCTTTAGAGCTCAACATTCCTTTTCAAGTGCTCGACTTTAAAAAAGCATACAAAGAAAAAGTTGTGGAGTATTTTTTTTCAGAATACGAAAAGGGCTTAACCCCAAACCCCGACGTCATGTGCAACAAAGAAATTAAGTTCGGCTTATTTTACGATTGGGCAATGGCTAACGGTTTTGATTACGTAGCTACTGGCCACTACGCGCAAATTGGCGGAAAAGACGGTCGGTCTATGCTGCTCACTTCAAAAGATTCGCACAAAGACCAAACATATTTTCTCTATCGATTGCGACAAGAACAACTCGAACATATTCTTTTTCCAATCGGCCACCTAACCAAAAAAGACGTGCGTGCTGAAGCAAAAAAACGTCACATTTCAGTTGCAAACAAAAAAGATTCTATGGGAATCTGTTTTATCGGTGATATCAATGTGCATGAATTTTTAAAAGAACGGCTGGGCGAAAATCCTGGTGAAGTTGTTGATACGAAAGGCCACGTAGTTGGAGAGCATAATGGGCTGTGGTTTTACACCATTGGGCAACGCCACGGTTTTGCGATTTTTCCAAAAACTTTCATTGAAGAAAGTGACGGCACAGTCATTGATAAACATAACATTCCACCATTCTATGTGATTCGAAAAGATGCGGCTAGCAATCAGTTAGTTGTCGGGTTTGGAGCCGAAGCATATCAGTCTGAATTTTCCATTCGAGATCTACACTGGATCGGTGAAAAACCACAAAAAGTAAAAGTCCGCATTCGCCATACTGGCCAACTGCACGATGCTTTCATTGATGAAAGTGATCCTGAAAATATCAAAATAAAACTTATAGAACCAGTGCAAGGAATAGCTCAGGGACAGTCTGCCGTTTTTTATACACCATCATTGAAATCCAAGAATGAATTTGTATGCATCGGCGGTGGAGTTATCGATTAGAAACTCACTCAGAACATTTGTTCTTCTGAAAGTCGTTCTTCAAGCGGGATCCATTTTTCGTACAAAGAACGTAGTGTATCAATTTTCTTTGTGTCTTGTGCCGATTCTATCGACAAAAAAGTATCGATAAGTTGATGCAAGAGATCGGCCATTTTTATGCTTTCTCCGGGTACATTTTCAATAATTCTCATAAGACTTATTTGAGAGAAAATATTTTCTCTTAAAGACTCATCCTCCAATGCAGAGGAGAGTATAGTTTCAATTTGTTCTAAAAATCGTTCTGCTTCGACAATATTTCGTCGCTTTTTTTCTGCATTAACTAAAGTGAAAAATTTCTCTGGCGATATGAGTAATGTACTAATGAGTGTTGCTGAAAATGTGAGAACAGTTCCGATTTGTTGTGTGAGCGGTTTAAGAACTTTCCTATCACTTTCGGTATAACCGTGAGCAGCAGTGTGTTCGAAAACTTTTCTCAACTGGTCTGCGTCAACTTTTATGAATCCTTCTCGTTTACCTTCCAAGGCTAACTTAGCTTTGTCAGTCACTACTGAGAAAAATGGCAAGTCAACTACTTCTGCCTGAGCGTCTTCAGTCACTTTCAGTTTCTCTTCCATTTTCCCTTTGAAATCTGGAAAAGCATCTACAAGGTCCTGCGAATGTGCGTAATCGTAATCAATAGTGGGTTTTTCCCCTGAAGTTCCTTCTGGCATATTTTTAGTATACACTCTTACCCATTTCACTAAGCACCTATTTTCTATTGTTTGTTAAAGTGCCGTTTGACATTCTGTCAAACTTTGTTAAGATAATGATCCTCAAAAAAACAAGTCCCCCGTATCGGGAAGGAAACTGTTTTTCCAAGATCGGTCAATCAAAACATTCGCAAACCATTCATTTGGTTTTGTTTATATTGATTTTCCGTGTTCTTTAACAATTCAAAACCATGTTCTCTTTCTTCATTAGCAGAAAGAGAAACATCTGAAATAAACATGGTGGTAGCAAACTGCTTTAAAACAGATTGTTTACCATCATTGATGGTAAAGTACAATCCGTTTTAATTCTTTTTTTAATAAGTAAATTGAGCCAAAACTCAAACTTTTTTTGAGAGTTTGATCCTGGCTCAGGATGAACGCTGGCGGTGTGCCTTAAGCATGCAAGTCGAGCGGGTCTAGCAATAGATCAGCGGCAGACGGGTGAGTAACGCGTAGGAATCTACCTCAAAATGGGGGATAGCCAGCCGAAAGGTTGGGTAATACCGCATGTGATCGCGAGATCAAAGCCGTAAGGCGTTTTGAGAGGAGCCTGCGTCCTATCAGCTAGTTGGTGGGGTAATAGCCTACCAAGGCGATGACGGGTAGCCGGTGTGAGAGCACGATCGGCCACAAGGTCACTGAGACACGGGACCTACACCTACGGGTGGCAGCAACTGGGAATCTTGCGCAATGGGCGAAAGCCTGACGCAGCGACACCGCGTGCGGGATGAAGCTCTTCGGAGTGTAAACCGCTGTGGCGAGGGATGAAATTTTGACCGTACCTCGCTAGAAAGCACCTGCTAACCACGTGCCAGAAGCCTCGGTAATACGTGGGGTGCGAGCGTTATCCGGATTTACTGGGCGTAAAGCGTACCGTCGGCGACCTGATAAGTTTCTTGTCTAAGCCCAAGGCTCAACTTTGGACAGGCAGGAAAAACTATCAGGATTGAGTCTGTTCGGGGAACTTGGAATTCTCGGTGGAGGGGTGAAATCCGTAGATATCGAGAGGAACGCCAAGCGCGAAGGCAGAGTTCTAGGACACGACTGACGCTCAGGGACGAAAGCTAGGGTAGCCAAAGGGATTAGAGACCCCTGTAGTCCTAGCCGTAAACATTGGATGCTAGTTGCCTCCGCTTCGCGGAGGTGACGTAAGTTAACACGTTAAGCATCCCGCCTGGGGAGTACGACCGCAAGGTTAAAACTCAAAGGAATTGACGGGGGAGCGCACAACCGGTGGAGCATGTTGTTTAATTCGATACGAAGCGAAAAACCTTACCCAGAATTGACATGTATCTGCACGCCCTATGAAAGTAGGGCTTCTTCGAGAGTGATACACAGGTGATGCATGGCTGTCGTCAGCTCGTGTCGTGAGACGTCCGCTTAAGTGCGGTAACGAGCGCAACCCTTATCTCGTGTTATATTTTCACGAGAGACTGCTCTTGCTTTGCAAGGGAGGAAGGAGAGGACGACGTCAAGTCAGCACGTCCCTTACATCTGGGGCCACAAACATCCTACAATGGAGCCGACAATAGGTCGCGACGGGGTAACCCTGAGCCAATCCTACAAACGGCTCCTCAGTTCAGATTGAGGGCTGCAATTCGCCCTCATGAAGTCGGAATCGGTAGTAATCGCAAATCAGCAGGTTGCGGTGAATACGTTTTCGCTCCTTGTACAACGTAAATATGCGCCTTCCGCGCATGTAATCCAGTGAGTGTAAATCTCACGTGTTTGAAATAAGCGAACACAAGCAAAATCACAGGCCTGTTTCGGTAACGAAAAGGCTGAAGGGTGAAAGTAGCAGTTTCTAGCTTGAAGTCAAAACGGCTTTTTTCTTAGGTCACCCACCGTACAAATGGGGAAGCAACTTATTCGCAAAAAGAAAAAAGTAATTGGGCTCGAGATAGAAACAAACGGAATATATGTGCACGAAGGGAGATCCTTTTTGCTCCTCAAATTTCATAATTATTTAATGATTTTTGAGTATGATCGAAGTGATGAAATCAAATAAGTAAAAGGAAGTCTGCAACTGTCATAGTAAACCTCATGAAAATGGGGAGAAGGACAGACTTGATATGAAAATTCCAGGAGAATATATTGCAGGTTTTATCGATGGAGAAGGCTGTTTTACAATAGTCATTTCCAAACATAAAGCAAAAAAGCTAGGCGTCGACGCTCGGCTTCATTTTCAAATTGAAGTACGAAGCGATGACTTAGAAATTCTGCAAAATATCCAAGAAACAATTGACTGTGGAAGAATTTATTATCTTTCTTACGAAAGATATGGATGGCATCCACATGTTGAATTAAAAATTTCTTCATTTCCGGAAATCACTGATAAATTAATTCCGTTTCTCACAAAGTTCCCACTACGTGCAAAGAAACGCTTTTCTTACGAATGTTTCTTACAAGCTGTAGAAATATTCAAAAGAAAAGAACATCTCACGCTAGAAGGAATTGAAAAATTGCGAGAAATTCGAAAAAACATGAATCAGTTTAGTAAAAAATTATCAAGCGTCGGCTAGGGTACGGGAAAACCGTGTGCCCAGTCGGGAGAGAAGGAATACTCAGTAATGAGTTCGCTATCTCAGAACACTGCCCGTCAAGCCAGTGAAGTTGGCAGCGCCCGAAGTGGCTGACTCTAACCCGCAAGGGAGGAGCGCTACTACGGCGAGGTCAGCGACAAAGACTAAGTCGTAACAAGGTATCCCTACTGGAAGGTGGGGATGGATCACCTCCTTTCTAAGGAGATGGGTGGGAGAGTCACGACCTCCCGTTTCCCAAATCGAGCAATCGATTTGAAATAAATCTTCCAAAGTCCGGAGACCACCATATCCCGGCCAGTTTCTACCACCATGTTTGTTTCAGAAAAGACC
>Ga0209166_10001543_pt1 | contig 18961 bp, 19 predicted proteins | sample Coa_R1_3_FD_187151 | JGI IMG/M metagenome (GOLD analysis project Ga0209166, IMG submission 187151) | Surface soil microbial communities from Centralia Pennsylvania, which are recovering from an underground coalmine fire - Coalmine... | ecosystem: Environmental > Terrestrial > Soil >... | reverse complement strand
GCCGCGCGAGATCGCCGAGCAGGCGCATTTCAAGCTCGACCAGAAGGCGCCGATCGCCGCGGTCGACGATCTGGCCAACTATGACGCGATCATCTTCGGCACGCCGACCCGGTTCGGCAACATGGCCGCCCAGATGCGCAACTTCCTCGACCAGACCGGCGGCCTGTGGATGAAGGGCGCGCTGATCGGCAAGGTCGGCAGCGTGTTCGTGTCGACCGGCAGCCAGCACGGCGGCCAGGAAACGACCGCGACCTCGTTCCACTCCACCCTGCTGCATCACGGCATGGTCATCGTCGGCGTGCCCTATTCCGAGCCCCGTCTGGTTGATAACAGCCAGGTCAGCGGCGGCACGCCCTACGGCGCCTCGACCATCGCCAATCCCGACGGCTCGCGCCAGCCGAGCGAGAACGAGTTGGCGATCGCCCGCTTCCAAGGTGCTCATGTCGCCAAGATCGCGGCCAAGCTCGCGGTCTGATCGACGGTTTGGATTGGCCGGGTCCCCCTCCCGGCCAATTCCACAAAATAACTGACGCATTTTGTTAATTTATGGGATTGACGCACCATCCGGCGCGGCATAGCTTCATAACCACAGCGCCGATTTGAGCAACAGCTTGCGGGCGCTTTACAAATGCAGCTAAAGCGAGGCGTCCCAACCGCCCCGGCAAAAGCTGCGGCGGTTTTTTTGTCGCCGCGGAGGATCCGTTCCCCCGACGAGAAGACCGTCCGTCCTTTGAACCAAGGGGCGCCGGTCTTGCTGCCGCGCCCCGTCGACGGGGTGCGCGTCATGATCGGACTTTCCCAACTGCTTCGCCGAACCCTGGCGGCCACAGCCGTGATGGCAGCCTTCGCCGGGACGTCGGCCCAAGCCGAACCGCTCGAAGTGCGGCTCGATTATGCCTACTACAATCCGGTCAGCCTGGTCCTGAAGGACAAGCACTGGGTCGAGGACGCGCTCGGGCCCGACGTCAAGGTCACCTGGGTGCTGAGCGCCGGCAGCAACAAGGCGCTGGAATTCCTCAATGCCCAGAGCCTGGATTTCGGCTCGACCGCCGGCTCGGCGGCCCTGCTCGGCCGGGCGAACGGCAACCCGATCAAAGCGATCTACGTCTATTCCAAGCCCGAATGGACGGCGCTGGTCACGACCGCCGCCTCGCCGATCCAGGCCGTGGCCGACCTCAAGGGCAGGCGCATCGCGGTCACGCGCGGCACCGATCCGCATATCTTCCTGCTGCGCGCGCTCGCCGGCGCCGGCCTCACCGAGCATGACGTCAAGATCGTGCCGCTGCAGCATGCCGACGGGCGGCTGGCGCTCGACCGCGGCGATGTCGACGCCTGGTCCGGCCTCGATCCGTTCATGGCCCAGGCCGAGCTCGAGAGCCACGACCGGCTGTTCTTCCGCAAGGCCGACCTCAACACCTACGGCATCCTGAACGTGCGCGAGGCCTTCCTCGCCGCCCATCCGGATATCGTCGAGAAGCTGCTCGACGCCTATGAGCGCGGCCGTCACTGGTCGATCGAGCATAAGCCCGAGCTGGCTCAGACGCTGGCTGCCGCCGCCAAGCTCTCGCCGGAGGTCGCGGCCCGCCAGTTGGAGCGCACCGATCTGTCTTCGCCCGTGCTGGGCGACGGCCCGCGTCAGTCGATCGCGGCGGCGGCATCGGTGCTGAAGGCGAGCGGCGTGGTCGACCCCTCGGTCGATCTCGACCAAGTGCTGGCGCAATTACTCGAACCGCGCTTCACCCAGAAATTCGCGAGCACGAAATGACCGATCTCGCCTATCTGCCCGGTCTCGGCCGGAGCGCACTGAAGCGCCGATCGCTGCCGCCCGCCGCCATCGGTTGGCTGCTGCCCTCGGCCCTGGTTGGCATCTGGGAAGCGGCCGCCCGCGCTGGATTGCTCGCCCCCAACCACCTGCCGGCACCCAGCACCATCGCCGCGACGATCCTGCAGCTGGCCCGCAGCGGCGACCTTGCCGTCCATCTGACCGCGACGCTCGCTCGGCTGGGGCTCGGCTTCCTGCTGGGCGCCGCCGCCGGCACCCTCGCCGGCGCAGTGACCGGCGCCTCACGCCCGGTCCGGCTGCTGGTCGATCCGCTGGTCCAGGGGCTGCGCAGCGTGCCCTCGATCGCGTGGGTGCCGCTGTTCATCCTGTGGCTCGGCATCTTCGAGGCGTCGAAGGTGGCGCTGATCGCGGTCGGCGTGTTCTTCCCGGTCTATCTCAATCTGATGAGCGGCATCGCCGGAGTCGACCGCAAGCTGATCGAGGTCGGCCGCGCCCATCGCTTGTCGCCGCTGAGCCTGGTCGCACGCGTGTTGCTGCCGGCCAGCCTGCCCGCCTACATCGTCGGACTGCGCGGCGGGCTCGGGCTCGGCTGGATGTTCGTCGCCGCGGCCGAGTTGATGGGCGCCAGCGAGGGGCTGGGCTTCCTGCTGGTCGACGGCCAGCAGACGGGGCGGCCCGCGATCGTGATCGCCGCCATCCTGCTGTTCGCATTGCTGGGCAAGCTCAGCGATCTTTTCCTCGCCCGCATCGGCCAGGCGCTGACCGCCTGGCAGGATACGGAGGTTTCCCGATGAGCACGCTCCTGGAAATGCGCGGCCTGGCCAAGCGCTACGACGACCGGCTGGTGCTGGGGCCCCTGCATCTCGCCTTCGAGACGGGCGAGACGGTGGCCGTGATCGGCCGCAGCGGCTGCGGCAAGAGCACGCTCCTGCGCCTGGTCGCCGGTCTCGACGTGCCCAGCGCCGGCACCGTGACCTTGGCCGGGCAGCCGATCCGGCCGGACGACGTCGCCATCGTGTTCCAGGAGCCGCGGCTGATGCCATGGCTGTCGGTCGCGGACAATGTCGGGTTCGGCCTCAGACATCTTGCCAAGGACCAGCGCAGCGAAGCGATAGCCGAGGCGCTCGAAGTGGTCGGTCTCGGCGAGGCCGCGACGAAATTGCCCAAGCACCTGTCCGGAGGCATGGCGCAGCGCGCCGCGCTGGCCCGCGCGCTCGCCGTCCGGCCCAAGCTGCTGCTGCTCGACGAGCCGTTCAGTGCGCTCGACCCCTTGACCCGCGCGGGGCTGCAGAACCATCTGGGGGAGGTCCGCGACCACTACGGACCGACGATCCTGATGATTACCCACGACATGGACGAGGCGCTGGCACTGGCCGACCGGATCATCGTGCTCGATGGCCCGCCCGGCCGGATTGTCGCGGAATTCGCCCCGCGCCTCGCCCCCGGCATCAAACGCACTGCACCGGCCTTCCAGCGCTGGAAGGACCGGCTGATCGACGTGCTCGGCCCGGCGTCTGGGCCGGCCGGAACCCTTACCAACCTTGAGGACCATCGCCATGCAGTCTGACACCCTTCGCGCGCTCCAGGCCCCCTTGAAGGCGCAGTACCGCGAAGATGCGGCGGCAGCCCTGGTGACGCTCAAGGCCTCGGGCGACCTCGACGGACCGGGGCTGACCTGCAAGGTCGACACCGGCCGCACGCTGGTCGAGGCCGGGCTGCATCCGGCGAGCGGCGGCGACGGCCTATCCGCCTGTTCCGGCGACATGCTGCTGGAGGCGCTGGTCGCCTGTGCGGGCGTGACGGTGCGCGCGGTCGCGACCGCCCTCGACATCAAGCTGCGGGGCGGCACGGTGCGGGCCGAGGGCGATCTCGACTTTCGCGGCACGCTCGGCGTCGACAAGACGGCGCCCGTCGGATTCAAGGCGATCCGTCTCGCTTTCGACCTCGACACGGATGCAGGCGTCGAAGAATTGAAGACCCTGCTGAAACTGACCGAGCGCTATTGCGTTATCTATCAAACGCTCACGGCTCCGCCGCAGATCGCGGTGTCGTTAGACGCGGCCATTTCAGAGCCAAAGGGGGAACAAGCCCATGCGTCCTTATGAACGCGCCGGGATCGAGCCCGATTTCCACGAACTTCTGAGCGATCCCGTACTCCTCGCCGTCATGAACCGGGATGGGGTCAGCGCCGAGACATTGCGTGCGGTCGTCCGCGCCGGCCAGGTGCGCCTGGGACTTGTAGCGCCCTGCGAACTGGTGCCGTTGGGAGAGGAGCCTGCCTTTCGGGGGGGCCGAATGCCCGCCATCTCGGGCGGACGCGACGGCGCCGGCCATTGGCCCGGGGCCGGACGATGTCTGTCTAGCGGACCGCTCCGCCTGAAATGCGCATGAGCATCCACTGATCGAAACCGGCGCCCGGGGATCACCCTCGGGCGCCGGTCCGCTTTCGGGCGGATCTAGCCGCGCAGCATGCCGACCAGGATCCGGTCGCGGCGCACGAAATGATGGTAGAGTGCCGCGGCCGCATGCAGGCCGATGACGATCAGCAGCAGATTGGCGATCAGGCCATGGAGATCGCCCAGGGTGCGGGCGACCTGCTTGTCGGGCCCGATCAGCCAAGGCAGTTGCACCAGGAAAAAATAATTGATCGGCTTGGTTCCGGCGCTCGACCAGAGCCAGCCGACGAGAGGCTGGGCCAACAGCAGCACGTAGAGTGCCGCGTGCGAGGCGCGTGCCGCCAGCCGCTGCCAGGCGGGCAGATCATCGGGCATCGCCGGCACCCCGGCCGCGACGCGCCAGCCCAGGCGCAGCACCGTCAGCGCCAAGACGGTGATGCCGAACGACTTATGCAACTGGATCGCCGGCGAGTGTAGCGCCTGCGGCAGGTCATCAACGCCCCAGGCGATCGCGAACAGCCCGACGAACAGCGCCAAGGTCAGCCAGTGCACCCATCGGCTGAAGGCGCTATAGGAAGCGTGCAATTCGTGTCTCATGGTCATTGTGGTCATCGTCACTCATTCCCCTTCCGTGGCCGCAGCCCGATCTACGTGAAAATTCCGCGCGATATGACGAGAATCCCTGGATTGAAAACACCCTGCCAAAGCATTAGCCCATCCGACGAGTGCGGCACATGATCGCAACGCTCATCGGTGCCGCCAGCATCCTTGCCTGGCTTTATCTGCTGCTTGCCCGCGGCCTGTTCTGGCGTGTCGCCGAAGCGCCGCCCGCCGCCGGCCCCATGATCGCGGCCCGCGTCACCGTGGTGATCCCGGCGCGCAACGAGGCGGATGGCATTGCCACCACCGTGATATCGCTGCTGACGCAGGACCATCCGGGACCGCTTCGCATCGTGCTGGTCGACGATCATTCGACCGACGGCACGGCCGATATCGCCTGCGCCGCGGCCGATGCGCTCGGTGCGGCCGACCGGCTCGAGGTGGTTGCCGCCCGTGACTTGCCGGCCGGCTGGACCGGCAAGCTCTGGGCCATGAGCGAGGGGCTCGACCGTGCTCGGGCGACCTCGGCCGACTTTTTCCTGCTGACCGATGCCGACATTACCCATGCCCCCGACAATGTCTCTACCCTGGTCCGCCGGGCGCAGGCCGGCGATCTCGACCTCACCTCACTGATGGTGCGGTTGTCGACCGAGACTCTGCCGGAGAAGGCGCTTATTCCCGCCTTCGTCTTTTTCTTCTTCATGCTCTATCCGCCGGCCTGGGCCGCCAATCCGCGCTCGAAGATGGCGGCCGCCGCCGGCGGCTGCATGCTGGTGCGCCCGTCGGCGCTGGAGCGGATCGGCGGCATCGCTGCGATCCGCGGTGCCCTCATCGATGATTGTTCGCTGGCGGCGGCGATCAAGCGGGCCGGCGGCCGCATCCGCCTCGATCCGAGCACAACCACCCGCTCGAGCCGAGTCTACGGCTCGGCCGGCGAGATCTGGTCGATGATCGCGCGCACCGCCTTCACCCAGCTGCATTACTCGACTCTGCTGCTGGTCGGCACGGTGCTGGGATTGGCCGTGACCTACCTGGCACCGCCGCTGCTGACCTTGTTCGCGAGCGGCCCGGCCTGGTGGCTGGGGCTCGGCGCCTGGCTCGCCATGGCCGCCTGCTTCCTGCCGACGGTCCGGCTCTACGGCCGCCATCCGGCCTGGGCGCTGGCCCTGCCCGCCATCGCCGCCTTCTACTCGGCCGCAACCATCGGCAGTGCCGTGAACTACTGGCGTGGCAAGGGCGGTCAATGGAAAGGCCGGTCGCAAGCGATCCGCTGAAGCGCGCGGATCGCCAGGAAGCAAACCGTTCGAGCCGCCGGTGCGGCTTGAAGCCGCACGCGCGGCCCTTTACCGTCGTTGCCCGGCAACAACTGGAACTTGGTGATTTCTGACCAAGAGGGGGAGAGCGATGGGGACCCTGGCAAGAAGCCTTGGAGCGGTTCTTTCGGCGGCGTTGCTGATGCTGGCCACCGCCTGCACGACGCAACTCGCCCCAGCCTATGACCAGGCGATTTCGGACGGGCTGATCGCCGCGAACAAGGATGTGCAGACCTTGTTCGCGACCATCGGCCCCGGCGTCGGCAAGGAAACCTATCCGGCCAGAGCAGACGCCTACAACAACGTGATCGGCGAGCTCAACGCGCTCGAGATTCAAGCGAAGGCGCGGCCGATCCCGGACTCGATCGGCCTGACCGAGGCGAACAAGATCCTGAGCGCCAATGGAATAAGCCAGCTGACCAACGATCCGAAATTCACCAACTATCCGAGCGCGCGGTCGATCGACGACGCCTCGCTCACCATCGCCACCATGCGCGCCGCCGACCAGAAGGCCGGCCTGCACGGCGACGAGATCAAGGCCTTCCAGAACCAGACTTCGATCTTCCTGATGCAGGCCATCACCTACGAAAACTTTCTCAAACGCGGGGAGAAGTGAGCCATGCCGGCAATCGACCCTAAGGCGCTGATCAGCGACATCCAGACGGCGGCCACGAACGTCATCGGAACCGACGTTTCCGCGCTGGGCGGGTTTTCGCAGCAGCAACTGACCGCCATCGCCCAGCAAAGCATCTTCGTCGCCGGCGGCATCGCCGACGGCTCGATCACCGACGACACGCGGGATTTCTTTCTCGACTCGCTCAAGGAGATGGTCCGGAGCTTCGCGAATACGCTTGCGGGGCTCGTCGCCGTGACGGTGGAGCAGGTGTGGAACGCGATCGTGGGCGTCATCTGGGGCGCCATCAACAAGGCGACCGGCCTCGCGCTTGCCATCCCCTGACCAGCCGCTGCCGGGCCCGGTCATCGACCGTCGTCCCGGCAGCCGCGCCAAGGGGCCGCTCCACGTTACTTGGCCTAGAACCGTTGCGGCCCCTGAACGTCGCCGGCCGGCCGGACCGACTGGCTCGCGACCGGGACTGCGTCAACCGGCTTGGCCGTGGCGCTGGCGGTCGGCGTGCCCTGCTGGCCCGGTTGCCGCCAGCAGGTCAGCGTCCAGGTGTCGGTCACTTCGCCGTTCTCGATGATGCGCCCGCCGAAGTCGAACGCGCTCGCGGCACAAGTGGCCGCCGGGTTCGCCGTCTCCGCCGGCTCGGGCTCGGCCGCGATGGCCGCGACGCCGGCAAGCGCCAGGCCGAGCATCAGAATGATCTTGAACAGGGTACGCGGCATGTCGCTGCGTTTGCTCGAAGATTGGACCATGTCGGAACTCCCACCTTTGCAGGCGCGGGATGGCTGGAGGCAAAGTTCGGCCGTTGCCGGCCGCGGCCTCGAAAACCGCGCGGGGGTACTCCATCGATGATGAAAAGCTGTTGTTCTGGTTGGGGCCGGCGGCCATCCGCGTCAGGCGGCGGCCGGCGTACCCAGGTTCGGTCGTATCAGGACCGGTCTCGAACGTGCCGAGACGTCGTGGCAGAGCGCTATTTCAAGCGTTCAGATCGCGGAACTTGCGGCGAAGATCGAATTCGTCGGATGTGACGCGGCTCTCGATATCCGACAGGCGGCGATCGAGGCTGCGAAAGCGCTTGCGCAACTCGCTGACGGTCAGGTTCGGCGAGACGCTCACCGTTCGCCAGAAGTGCTCCTCCTTCTCGGAGGCGAACATTTGGGGCGGCATCGGTTTCAGCACCAGCGCCAGCAGGATGTAGGTTACCAGGATCGGCAGGAAGAAGCCGAACACCATGCCGAGGATGACGGCCAGCCGGACGAACTTGACCTTAATGTCGAAGTAGTTCGCCAGGCCCGCGCAGACGCCGGCCACCTTGCCGCGCTCGGTATCGCGATAGAGCCTGATCGGGTTGCGCGACCAGTGAAACTGACCGGCGCTCATGGCTTCTTCCTCCAGTCGGGCGCGGTCGTGTCGAGCAGCCGCTCCAGATTCTCGATGCGGGATTGCATCTTGTCGGCAATGTCAGCCATCTCGGCCAGGGTCTTCTCGCTCTCGGTCGTGAGCAGCCTCGCCTGGCGCCAGCGCGATCCGTAATGCAGGAACAGCCAGATCGGGGTCACGATCACCAGAAACAGGATGAGCCCAATCCCCATCGCTTCATGAAACTCCACGGCACGAAGTCCTTATCGTTAGTTGGCTTTTTGAAGCCCGTACCGCCCGAGATCAGTTCGAGCCTTCGGTCTTCTTCGCCAGTTTTGCCTTGAGCGCGCTCAACTCGTTCTCGACGTGGGTCGTCGCTTCCAATTCGGCCAGCTCCTCGGCGACCGACTTCTTGACGCCGATATCGTACACCTCGACCTTGCCTTCGAGCTCGTCGAGCGCCTTCTCGACCTGCTCGAAGCGCGAGAACGCGTCGGTCACCCGCTCGTCATAGAGCGAGGAGCGGATCTTGAGCCGCGCGGTCGCCGTCGTGTGGCGCATCGCCATGCTCGCCTCGCGCGCCTTGGCGTCGGCCAGCTTCTGCTGCAGCTTGACCACGTCCTCGCTCTGCTTGGCGAGCCCCTCCTCGATCTGGGCCAGCTGCTTCTCCAGCAGGTCGAGATCGGTCGTGAGCCGCGCCTTGACCTGCAGGGCGCCCTTGGCCAGATCCTCGCGATCCTTGGTCAGCGCCAGCTCGGCCTTGCCCTGCCATTCCTCGATCTCCGAGGCGAGCGTGGCGATGCGGCGCTCCAGTTCGCGCTTCTCCGCGATGGTCTTCACGGCCGATGACCGGACCTCGACGAGCGTGTCCTCCATCTCCTGAATGATCAGGCGGATGATCTTCTCGGGGTCCTGCGCGCGGTCCAGGATGGCATTGATATTCGAATTGACGATGTCGCTGATGCGCGAGAACACACCCATGCTACCGCTCCTTTGAAACCTCGGCGGCGACCATACCGGCGCCACCCTCGGCAGCGCCGTTTCACATCCTGTGCCAACAGACTGCCCTCGCGCAACATATTGGAATCGTTAAACTCCGCGATCGTCTTGCCGGATCGCGGATCGCGCTGTAGCGTGATCGGCGAATAATTGGCCAAATTCGCCACCCCTGGAGCCGTCCCGCCGATGCCGATGGATATCCCCGAGCTGCCGAGCCCGCTCGGCCGAAGCCCGAGCTTCCTTGCGACCATGTCGGCGATCTCGCTGCTGGCGCCGCTCAGCAAGCCGGTGCTGGTGATCGGCGAGCGCGGCACCGGTAAGGAACTGGTCGCCTCGCGCCTGCATTACCTGTCGCAGCGCTGGAACCAGCCCTTCGTCAAGCTCAACTGCGCGGCCCTGTCGGAAAGCCTGCTCGAGGCCGAGCTGTTCGGCCATGAGGCGGGATCCTTCACCGGTGCCCAGAAGCGCCGGCTCGGCCGATTCGAGCTGGCCCATCGCGGCACCCTGTTCCTCGACGAGATCGCGAACGCGCCGATGACCGTGCAGGAGACGATCCTGCGCGTGGTCGAATACGGCACGTTCGAGCGCGTCGGCGGCAGCGAGACTGTCCGCGTCGATGTGCGGCTGGTCGCGGCGACCAACGTCGACCTGCCGGCGCTTGCCGCCGCGGGCAAGTTCCGCGCCGACCTGCTCGACCGACTGGCGTTCGACGTGGTCACCCTGCCGCCGCTCCGCCATCGGCCGGAGGATCTGGAGCTGCTGGCCGAGCACATGGCGCTGGAGATGACCAAAGAACTGAAGCGCGACGTGTTTCCGGGCTTCACCCAGCGGGCGATCGATCAGCTGATGGCCTATGACTGGCCCGGCAACGTGCGCGAGCTGAAGAACGTCATCGAGCGCGCGATCTACCGGGCGACCGACCTGGAGGAGCCGATCGACGAGATCGTGTTCGACCCCTTCGCCTCGCCCTGGCGACCGGCGGACGGCCCGGCCCCCGCCGAGAAACCGACGCTGCCGGCCCCCGCCCCCTCGGCGCCGGCCGTGTCAGCTCAGGCAGCGGCACCGGCCCCGACCGGGGCCTATGATTTCTGCGAACATGTCCGACTCTACGAGCGCGACCTGCTGAAACGCGCGCTCGAGGCGAACGCACATCATCAGAAGAACACGGCCAAATACCTGGCGATGACCTACCACCAGCTGCGCGCCCAATTGCGCAAGCACGGGCTGATCGGGGGATAGGCCGCCCCTGCCGTCATCGCCGCAGGGAGTGAGCCAAAACCTCCGTCATGCCCGGGCGTGACCCGGGCATCCACGCGGTCGTTTCAGGAGCCCTTGAGCCCTGAAGAGCCTCCTGCGGAAGCGCGTGGATGGCCGGGTCAAGCCCGGCCATGACGGCGAGACGATAAAAAAATAAGACAGAACCAGCGAAGATTGGCTCTGTCACATCTCGATGTGATGACACGCCGCGACATGGCCCGAGCCGTAGTCGCGCAGCGCCGGCATCTCGGCGGCGCAGATGTCGGTCGCGCGCGGGCAGCGCGTGCGGAACGGGCAGCCGGACGGCGGGTTGAGCGGCGACGGCAGGTCGCCCTGGAGCCGCATGCGCGGCTTCAGCCGCTCCAGCTTCGGGTCCGGCAGCGGCACGGCCGAAATCAGCGCCTGGCTATACGGGTGCAGCGGCCGGCGATAGAAATCGTCGCGCTCGGCGATCTCCATGACCTTGCCCAGATAGAGCACCATGACCCGGTGGCTGATGTGCCGGACCACGCTCAGATTATGCGAGATGAACAGATAGCTGAGGCCGAGCTGCTTCTGCAGCCGCATCAGCAGGTTGATGATCTGCGCCTGGACCGAGACGTCGAGTGCCGAGACCGGCTCGTCGCAGACCAGCAGCTTCGGCTTCAGGATCAGCGCGCGGGCGATGCCGATGCGCTGGCACTGGCCGCCGGAGAATTCGTGCGGATAGCGATCCATCCAGGCCTTGTTGAGACCGACCAGCTCCATGAGCTCGCCGACCTGGCGTCGCCGCTCCTCGGCACTTTCCCGGTTCGGGAAATTCAACAGCGGCCGCTCGATGATCTGGCGCACGGTCATGCGCGGATCGAGCGAGGCCAGCGGATCCTGGAAGATGATCTGCATGTTGCGGCGTTCCAGCCGCAGATCCTCGCCGTCGAGCTCGGAAAAGTCCTTGCCGAGCCAGACGGTGCGGCCGCCGGTCGGCTCGACCAGACGCAGCACGGCGCGGCACAGGGTCGACTTGCCGCAGCCGGACTCGCCGACGATACCCAGCGTCTCGCCCGCCGCCAGCTCGAAGCTGACGCCGTCGAGCGCCTTGACCCAGCGCCGCTCGCCGCCGAACAGGCTGCGGCGCTTCATCGGGAAATGGACCTTGAGGTCCTCGATCTTGAGCAGGGGCTCGCTCATGGGGAATGCACTCACAGGCTCACGACGTGGCAAGCGACGGTTCGCGAACCGTCGTCCTGGATGACCGGGCGGACCGTCTTGCAGCGCGGCTCGCGAAACTCGCAGCGCGGCTCGAACGGGCAGCCGAGCGCCTCCTTGGCGACCGCCGGCGGCTGGCCGGGGATCGTGTGGAGCTCGCCGTGGGTCTGCTCGTCGAGGCGCGGCGTGGAGGCAAGGAGACCGCGCGTATAGGGATGCTTCGGATTCGCGAACAGGTCCTCGGCCGGGCCGCTCTCCATGATGCGGCCGCCATAAAGCACGATCACCCGATCGCACAGCGAGGCGACGACGCCCAGGTCATGGGTCACCAGCACCACGGTCGTGCCCAGATCCGCCGACAGGTCCTTCATCAGGTCGAGGATCTGCGCCTGCACCGTGACATCGAGCGCGGTCGTCGGCTCGTCGGCGAACAGGATCGACGGCTGGCACAGGAGCGCCATCGAAATCATGACGCGCTGGCGCATGCCGCCCGAGAATTCGTGCGGATAGAGCCGGATGCGCTTGGCCGCGTCGGGAATCGACACGGCGTCGAGCATCTCGATCGCCCGCTTCATCGCCTCGGCCTGGCCCATGCCGCGATGCTTGACCAGCACCTCGGTCAATTGGGTCGAGACCCGCAGGAACGGGTTGAGCGAGGTCATCGGGTCCTGGAAGATCATCGACATGGAAGCGCCGCGGAGCTTGTCCAGCTCGTCGTCCTTCATGCCCAGGATCTCCTGCCCGCGCAGCTTGACGCTGCCCGAGCCCGAGCCGTTCTTGGCGAGCAGGCCCATGATCGTCATCAGGATCTGGCTCTTGCCCGAGCCGGATTCGCCGACGATGCCGACCACTTCGCCGGCATTGAGGGCGAAGCTCACGCCATTGACCGCGGCGACCTTGCCGCTGTCGGTGCGGAACTCGACCTTGAGGTCATTGACCTCGAGAATTGTTCCGCTCGGCCGGATACCGGCCGCGGGCCGCTCGGCAATTTTCGTGGTTGCCATATCAGCGGTCCTTCGGATCGAAAGCGTCGCGCAGCCCGTCGGCGATGAAATTGAGGCTGAACAGGGTCGCGGCCAGGAACAGGCCTGGGACGATCAATTGCCAGGGCGCCGTGTCCATCGCCTGGGCGCCGCCGTCGATCAGCGTGCCCCAGCTCGATTGCGGCTCCTGGACGCCGAGGCCGAGGTAGGAGAGGAAGGATTCGCCGAGGATCACCTCCGGGACGAGCAGGCTGGCATAGACGATGACCGGCCCGATCGTGTTCGGGATGATGTGCTGCCGCACGATCGTGAACGGCTTCATGCCGCCGGCGCGCGCCGCCTCGATGAATTCCTTGTGCTTCAGGCTCAAGGTCTGGCCGCGCACGATCACGGCGATGGTCAGCCACAAGAGCGCGCCGATCGCGATCAGAATCGATTCGATGCCGCGGCCCAGCACCATGGTCAGCATGATGACGAAGAACAGGAACGGCAGGCTGTAGAGCACGTCGACGATGCGCATCATGACCGTGTCGACGGCACCGCCGAAGAAGCCGGCGACGGCACCGTAGCTGATGCCGATGACGATCGCGACGATGGTCGCGAGCACGCCGATCAGCAGCGACGTCCGGCCGCCCTCGAGCACGCGCGCGAACAGGTCGCGGCCGAGATCGTCGGTGCCGAAGATGTGCCCGCCCGCGAAGGCCGGCGGAATCGAGATGCTGTCGAAATCCGACTGGTTGGGATCGAACGGCAGCACGAATGGCCCGAAGGCGCAGGCCAGCACGATCAGGGCGAGCACGACCAGGCCGACCATGGCCATCTTGTTCCGGCGCATGCGGCCGAAACCGTCCTTGAGCTTGGAACGACCGGCGACGGTGGCGCCATGGTCGGACTCGTGGATGAGTTCAAACGCGGCGTCACTCATAGCGCACCTTCGGGTCGACCAGCGAATACATCAGGTCGACGATCAGATTGGCGATGATGATGAGCACGCCATAGAAAATGACGGTCCCCATCACCAGCGTATAGTCGCGGTTCGATGCCGCCTCGACGAAATAGCGGCCGATGCCGGGGATCGCGAAGGCGCGCTCGATGACGACGGAGCCGGTGACGATGCCGGCGGTCGCGGGGCCGAGATACGCCAGGGTCGGCAGCAGGCCGCCCAGGAGCGCGTGCCGCGTCACCGTCCGCCGGATGCCGAGGCCCTTGGCCCGCGCCGTGCGCACATGATTGGAGCGCAGCGATTCGATCATGCTGCCGCGGGTCAGCCGCGAGATGGCGGCGATGTTCGGGATCGAGAGCGCCAGCACCGGCAGCACCTTATGCTGCCAGCCGCCGTCCCAGCCGGCGACCGGTAGCCAGCCGAGCGCCAGGCCGAAGATCAGCTGGTAGATCGGCGCCGTGACGAAGGTCGGAATGGCGATGCCGGTCATGCCGACGGTCATGACCGTATAGTCCCAGGCGCTGTTCTGTTTCAGCGCCGCGAGCGTTCCCAGAAAGATGCCGATCGTCGATGAGATCAGCATCGCCCACAGCCCGATCTCGAGCGAGATCGGGAAGCCGCGGAAGATCAGCTCCGAGACCGTATAGTCGCGATACTTGAACGACGGCCCGAAATCGAGATGCAGCACGCCCCAGAGGTAGCGGCCGAACTGCTCGGGCAGCGGCTCGTCCAGGTGATAGGCCTTGTTCAGGTTCGCCATGACCTCGGGCGTCGCCTTGCGGTTCGCGTCGAACGGGCCGCCTGGCGCCACACGGATCATGAAGAATGAAATGGCGATGATCGCGAACAATGTCGGGATCGACACCAGAAGTCGCCGCAACAGATATCTCAGCATGGGGTCGCTTGGCCCTCTCCAGCGGTCTCGTGCGAGCCCAGCATCGCCATAAGGTCCGGCGCCGCACGGCAATCGCCGCGCCCTGGCTCAAGCCTCACTGGATCTCGAGGAAACGCGCACGCCGTCCGGCCTGGAAGCATCGGACATGGGTTCTTGTTCTGTCTATCGTCCGAAGCCAGGTGGCCACGACGATCCATAGGCGGCTCATTACCAGGACTTGGCTATCAGCGGCAAGACGCTTGGAGGCCGCGCCTCATCAAAAAGAAATGAGGCGACCGGGCCGCCGCTTGGCACGCTGGTCCGTTGCGCAAAGAAAAGAGCGGCGCGAGACCGAGGTCCCTCGCCGCCCAAGTGCTTTTCCGAACAGCCATCTCGCTCGCGCGGGATGGCTGCCACGGTTTCAGGCCGTTCTTAGAACTTGACCGCGACCTTCGAGTAGACGAAGCGACCGGTGAAGTCGTAGCCGGCATCGGTGAGCGTGAGGTTGCTCGAGCCGATGAACGGCGGGTCCTTGTCGAACAGGTTGTCGACACCGACCGTCAGGCTGATGTTCTTGTACTTATAGGAGAAGCTGATGTCGCTGTAGAACACGCCGGGGGCCTGGTTACCCTCGAAGTCTCCCGGCGAAGCCGCAGTGCTGACCTGATGGAGGCTGCCGAAGTAGCGCTCCGTGAAGTCGAACGACCAATTGTCCTGAGCGTAGTTCGTGTCAAGCAGCGCCTTGAAGCGCGGCTCGCCGAAACCGCCGCCGGTACCGACGTTGAACGTACCCGCGTTCTTCACCGAGACGCCGCCCGAAGAGGTGGTGTCTTCCAGCAGGTAGTTCACCGAGCCGGTCAGGGTGATGTGACCCGGGACCGGGATATAGGCCTTCGCCGCGTCGAAGCCGTAATTCACGGTGAAGTCGATACCCGAGGTCAGCTCGTCGCCGAGATTGACGTTCTGCAGGTTGATGAGCGCCATGCTGCCGTCGGCCGCACGATGGCCGAAGCCGACCAGCTTACAGGCTTGCGCCTGGGAGACGACGTACGGGACGCCGCCGTAGCAGGCCGAAACCAGGGCGTTCGGGTCGTAGGTGCTGATCTCGTTACGCACCAGGACCGTGTAGTAGTCGGTCGTGACCGTCAGGCCCGGGATCCAATGGGGCGTCGCGACACCACCGAAGGTCCACTCCGTCGAGGTCTCGGGCTTCAGGCTCGGGTTGCCACCGAGCTGGGCCGCGAGCTGCGTGATCTTCGGCGGGCTCGTGGTGCTCGACAGGCCCGACTGGGCGAAGTCGAGCTGGCACTGTGCCGAGCCGGGCGCCGAGACGCAGGGATCGGTACCGGTCGGGCTGTCGCTCTCGGCACCGGCGAACAGTTCCTTGACCTGCGGGGCGCGGAAGCCGGTCGAATGGTTGCCGCGCAGACGCCAGTCGTCGTTGATCGCGTAGTCGAGGCCGGCCTTGTAGGTGAGCGCCCGGCCGAAGATGGTGTTGTAGTCGTAACGCGACGACACGTCACCGGTCAGGGCCTTGACGAACGGCAGGTTCGACAGGATCGGAATGTTCAACTCGCCATAAAGCGAGGCGGTCTCGTACGAGCCCTTGGTCGGCAGCTGGAAGATCGCGGCATCGCCCTGGGACGTGACCGGATCCGGCGTGTTGTCGATGCTGTCGGTGCGGTATTCGAAGCCGAGAGCCGCATTCAGCGGGCCGGCCGGCAACGTATAGACCGGGCCCGAGATGTTGCCATAGGCATCCTGCATCTGGAGCGTGCTCTGCGAATTATTCGAGAACACGCTGTACTTCGCCTGGTCCGGCGTCAGGGTCTTGTAGCCGAAATAGTCGGCGACCGAGCAGCCCTGGGCCGAGGCGGTGCCGCAGGGGTTGATGCCGAGCTGCTGCGAAATATGATAGAAATTCGCTTCGTTCGCGATCGTGTAGTCGGCCGCCGACTTGCCGAACAGGTAGCCCGCCTGCCAGTCGTACTTGCCCAAGAGCGTGCCTTCGAGGCCGGCACGGATGCGCGAGGTGTTGATGTCGTCGTTATAGATACGCGGGCCGTTTTCGAAGCGACGGGTGCTGAGCGACACCGGCGTATCGACGTTGGCCGCGCCGAACAGCGCCGCGGGATTGTAGCCGGCGATGTGGTTTGCAACGCCGTATGCCAACGTCGTCGGGTTGGCGGCGTTTTCCACGGTGGTGCTGCCGAAGGCGAACGCCGGAACGACGAATGCGCTCGGGAACTGCGGCGTCGGCGTGCCGGCACCCAGCGGCTCGGGGTTCAGCAGCTCATGCGACTGGCGGTCCGTGTAGAACGCCTCGAACAGCGCGGTGACGTTCGGCGCCAGGTCATAATGCGACGTGAAGTTGACCTGGGTACGATCGAGGCCGGTGACCAGGCCCTGGGTCGGCGTAAAGTCGAAGAACACGCCGGCGCCCGGGATCGCGATGTCGCCCGGCGGCAGCTGGCCACCGCTGTTGGCGACGGCGTCGCGCGGAAAGCCCAGCGAGTCGGCCTTCGAGTTCAGGATCGGCGCGGTCGACGCACCGGCCGGGCCGACACCGTAAAAGAAGAACGTCTGCGCCTTGCCGGTGGCGCCGTTCAGGCGGCCCGGATTGATGACACCCTTCGCACCCGCGACGCGGCCGGAGATGGCGTCGTAGGAGTTGATGTCCGCTTCCGGATGCTGGTTGGTCGCCCAGGCACGATCGGAGCCCATGATGGGGTCCTGGTGATCGTGGCTGACGTTGATCAGGATGTTGCCGCGGTCGATGTCGGCGCCGACGGTCGAATAGACGTTGTAGCGCAGGCCGTCGCCGTAGCTGGTCTCGCCGACGCCGCCGCCGACTTCGACGCCGTTGTAATGCTGCTTGGTGATGATGTTGATGACGCCGCCGACCGCGTCAGCGCCGTAGGCCGACGACGCGCCGTCGCGCAGGATCTCGATGTGGTCGATCATCGAGGTCGGGATGTTGTTCAGGTCGACCGCGGTGGACGAGCCCTGGGCATCCGTGTTCACGAAGCGCTGGCCATTGACCAGGATCAGCGTGCGCTGCGGGCCGAGGTTGCGCAGACCGAGGTTGGAGGAGCCGTTGCCACCGTTATTGTCGTTCTGGCTGATGCCGCCGGTGAAGTCGACGTCCGGCAGCTTGCGCAGGAACTGCTCGACCGTAACCGCCTCGGTCTTGTTGATTTCCTCGCTCGAGACGACCGTGATCGGGTTGGCGCTCGCTGCATCGGTGTTCTTGATGCGCGTGCCCGTCACCTCGATGGTTTCGGTTTGCGGCGCGCTCTGCGCAAGCGCAGGCACCGCGGCGAAAACCGGCATCAGCGCTAGGACAGCGACCGTGCCGGAAAGTCGATTCTTTAATGTCAAGGACCCAGACCCCCTCAATACAATGCTCAAATTAGAGCAACCCCCCTTGCGGGAAATGCGACCCGCCGAGCCGGCAAGGCCCAACGGATCGCAAAGCGACCAGGAATTCTTGTAACTCCCTTGTTACAAAGATTTCCGGAAAGTTTCGTTCGTGACAATAGGCGCGGGCCCCGGCGGCGGAGGTAGTTCGCGGGTGTTGCCGCAGCGCCACAAAATCGCGGAGCGGCCATGGTCTCAGCGCATGGACGCCGGTATCACCCGTCATAAAAGCAGAGGAATTTCGACCTGCGACGCGCGAACTTCCGATCAACCGCGCCCGTTTTTGCCGCAAAAAGCCGGGACACCAAGTTGCCGCAATATCGAAATCTGAAACAACTCGTAATTTTCTGATCGGCTGATCGCAATTATATGCAAGGTTGCGACGAGAAAGATTTCGAATCGCAAATTCCTCGCAAACACGTGTGAAAACCGAGCGACTTTTGTCATGAAGATGGCATAATGCGTCGCGCGGACCCACCCCATGACCGTAACGCATGGCGCTTGTTCTTGCGGAGCAGCGTCCGGGCATCACGTGTTGGGGCAGGCCCCAAACCCCCGCATTTATCCCGGTCACCGGCGACGCGCGTCCCGGTCAGGGATGGCGTTCAACGTTTGGGCAGATCGATCAGTCTGCCGGGATTCGGAATATCGGTTCGTGATACAGCGACAGCATCACAACGGAGAGACGATAGGGGGCGCAAGCACCACCGTCGATCGCGCGATCTCGGTCGCCGCGATGTACGGAATGCCGGCCCGCCCCTCCCCGATCCGACGACCGGTTCGACGAGCCCACGTCACCGCTTCTGGAAAATTTCGCCGCCCCGCTGCCGATCGATCGGAAAGTTGCGCACGAGCACGCACGACTCGACTGGTCTGGCATGCGGCCGAGCATGAGGGTCCGGGGACCGAACAGCGGAAAGCCCACGCACAAGGCCCCGAAGTCATTGTGACATCACGGCTTTCGGCGGGTTTCCCGATTCCGAACGAGGAAAAGCGGACTTTCGCTTAAACGATTGCGTGTTCGTCTGTCGTGCGGTAACGACGGCGAAATTCGTTGCGCTCGAAACTCTCCCGCGAGAGGGCGGGCGGAGGAGGAAAATGGGATGAATTTCACGCAGCAGCAGAAGAGTCCCGGTCGGCAGCTAACGGGCTTCGCCGTTGTGGTGCTCCTGCATGTTGGCTTGATTTACGCGCTGGTGACGGGCCTTGGCACGAACATCGTCG
>Ga0209166_10001541_pt1 | contig 18978 bp, 14 predicted proteins | sample Coa_R1_3_FD_187151 | JGI IMG/M metagenome (GOLD analysis project Ga0209166, IMG submission 187151) | Surface soil microbial communities from Centralia Pennsylvania, which are recovering from an underground coalmine fire - Coalmine... | ecosystem: Environmental > Terrestrial > Soil >... | reverse complement strand
CCTGGTGCTGGAGGACGGCACCACGTTCCACGGCACCGGGTTCGGCGCGCGGGCCGAGGCGTTCGGCGAGATGGTGTTCAACACCGGGATGACCGGCTATCAGGAGACGCTGACCGACCCGTCGTACTGCCGGCAGATCGTCGCCATGACCGCGCCGCACATCGGCAACACCGGCGTGAACGACACCGACCCCGAATCCCGGCGGATCTGGGTGAGCGGGTATGTGGTCCGGGAGCCGTCCCGGATCACCTCCAGCTGGCGGGCGCAGCGCAGCCTGGACGCCGAACTCGCGGCCCAGGGTGTGCCCGGCATCGCGATCACCGGGACCCGGGCGCTCACCCGGCGGCTGCGCGACCGGGGTGTCATGCGCGCGGCGATCAGCGCATCCGGCCCGGACGGGCTGCTGGACCGGGTGCTCGCCAGCCCGCACATGGCCGGCGCCGACCTGGCCCGCGAGGTGTCCACCGCCGAGCCGTACCAGGTCAGCCCGCCACCGGGCGTCCGGGCCCGGTACCGGGTCGCCGCGGTGGACCTGGGCATCAAGGCGGCCACGCCCGCGGCGATGGCCGCCCGGGGGTGTCTGGTGACCGTGCTGCCCGCCACGACGAGCGCCGCGCAGATCCTGGCCACCAGCCCGGACGGGGTGTTCTTCTCCAACGGCCCCGGTGACCCGGCCGCCGCCGGGTACGCGGTCGAGGCGATGCTCGGCGTGCTGGCCGAGGGCGTCCCCGTCTTCGGTATCTGCCTCGGCAGCCAGATCCTCGGCCGGGCGCTGGGCCTGGGCACCTACAAGCTGCGGTTCGGGCACCGGGGGGTGAACCAGCCGGTCAAGGACCTGGCCACCGGGCGGGTCCAGATCACCAGCCACAACCACGGCTTCGCGGTCGCCCCGCCCGGCGCGCAAACCGTCCCCGGTGACGGCCCCCTGCCAGCCGGCGGAATTGCGCCAGGCGTGGAAAACCTCCCCGGCGCGGACGCGTCGGCGGCCAGCCACGCTCCCAGCCCGTGGGCGGGCCAGGCCGGCCATGGCCCTTCCGTAATGCATGATCGAAAGGTGCATGCCCCGTTCGATACGCCGTTCGGCCGGGCCCGGGTCAGCCATGTCAACCTCAACGACGGCGTGGTCGAGGGGATCCGGCTGCTCGACGCGCCCGCGTTCAGCGTCCAGTACCACCCCGAGGCCGCACCCGGCCCGCACGACGCCTCGGGTGAGTTCGCCGTTTTCTGCGCGCTGATGGAGGGGGCCCGCCGTGCCCAGGCGTGAGGACCTGCGCTCGGTGCTGGTCATCGGCTCCGGGCCCATCGTGATCGGCCAGGCCTGCGAGTTCGACTACTCCGGCACCCAGGCCTGCCGGGTGCTGCGCGCCGAGGGGATCCGGGTCAGCCTGGTCAACTCCAACCCGGCGACGATCATGACCGACCCGGAGTTCGCCGACGCCACCTACGTCGAGCCGATCACCACCGAGGTGCTGGAGAAGGTCATCGCGATCGAGCGGCCCGACGCGGTGCTGCCCACGCTGGGCGGGCAGACCGCGCTGAACGCCGCCGTCGCCCTGCACGAGGCCGGGGTGCTGGCCCGGTACCGGGTGGAGCTGATCGGCGCCAACATCGACACGATCACCGCGGGGGAGGACCGCAGCGCCTTCAAACGGATCGTCACCGGCCTCGGAGCCGAGGTGCCCGCCAGCCGGATGTGCCACACCCTGGAGGAATGCGAGCGGGCCGCGGGACAGCTGGGCTACCCGGTGGTGATCCGGCCCTCGTTCACCCTCGGCGGCGCGGGCTCCGGGATCGCCCACGACGCGGGCGAGCTGCGCCGCATCGCCGGGTCCGGGCTGGACGCCAGCCCGGTCACCGAGGTGCTGCTGGAGGAGTCCATCCTTGGCTGGAAGGAGTTCGAACTCGAGCTGATGCGCGACCGCAAGGACAACGTGGTGGTCGTCTGCTCGATCGAGAACATCGACCCGATGGGCGTGCACACCGGCGACTCGGTGACCGTCGCCCCGGCGATGACCCTCACCGACCGCGAGTACCAGCACATGCGGGACGTGGCGATCGCCGTGGTCCGAGCGGTCGGCGTGGACACCGGCGGCTGCAACATCCAGTTCGCCGTGCACCCGGGCACCGGGCGGATGGTGGTCATCGAGATGAACCCGCGGGTGTCCCGGTCCTCCGCGCTGGCGTCCAAGGCCACCGGGTTCCCGATCGCCAAGATCGCCGCCAGGCTCGCCATCGGCTACACCCTTGACGAGATCCGCAACGACATCACCGGGCAGACCCCGGCCAGCTTCGAGCCCGCCCTCGACTACGTGGTGGTCAAGGTGCCCAGGTTCGCCTTCGAGAAGTTCCCCGGCGCGAACCCGGCGCTCACCACGCACATGAAGTCGGTGGGGGAGGCGATGGCGATCGGCCGCAGCTTCCCCGAGGCGCTGGGCAAGGCGCTGCGCTCGCTGGAGAGCCCGGACGCGCCGCTGCACTGGCGCGGGCCGCCCGGCGACCGCGCGGCGCTGGTCGCCGCGGCCGCCGTCCCGCACGACGGCCGGCTGTCCACGGTGCACCAGGCGCTGCGGGCCGGCGCGACGGCCGCCGAGCTTTCCGCCGTGACCGGTATCGATCCGTGGTTTATCGACCAGGTGGCTGGCCTCGAAGAACATGCGCTACGAATCGCGCGTGGCTGGCCCGCTGCGCCGGGCACCCTCCGCGCGGCCAAACGGGCCGGGTTCTCTGACGCGCAGATCGCGGAGATCGCCGGCACGGACGAGGACGAGGTCCGGCGGTACCGCCACGAACTGGGGATCCGCCCGGTCTTCCATACCGTGGACACCTGCGCGGCCGAGTTCGAGGCGCGCACCCCGTACCTGTACTCCACCTACGACGAGGAGAGCGAGGTGCCCGCCGGCGAAGCGCCCAAGGTGATCATCCTGGGCAGCGGGCCGAACCGGATCGGGCAGGGCATCGAGTTCGACTACGCGTGCGTGCACGCCTCCTTCGCGCTGGCCGCGGCCGGGTACGAGACGGTGATGGTCAACTGCAACCCGGAGACCGTGTCCACCGACTACGACACCTCCGGGCGGCTGTACTTCGAGCCGCTCACCCTGGAGGACGTGCTCGAGGTGCTGCACGCCGAGCAGGCCAGCGGCCCGGTAGCCGGGATGATCGTCCAGCTTGGCGGGCAGACCCCGCTGCGCCTGGCGCGCGGGCTGGCCGCCGCGGGCGCCCAGATTGTCGGGACCAGCCCGGCGGCGATCCACCTGGCCGAGGACCGGGGGGAGTTCGGCGCGCTTCTGGCCGCCGCCGGCCTGACCGCGCCCAAGCACGGCACCGCTACCTCGTTCGGCGAGGCCAGGGACGTCGCCGGACAGATCGGCTACCCGGTGCTGGTGCGGCCCTCGTACGTGCTCGGCGGGCGCGGCATGGAGATCGTCTACGACGACGCCACGCTGGAGTCCTACGTGGCCAGGGCGACCGAGGCCAGCCCGGAGCACCCGGTACTGATCGACCGGTTCCTCGACGACGCGATCGAGATCGACGTGGACGCCCTGTTCGACGGCGGGGAACTGTACCTGGCCGGGGTGATGGAGCACATCGAGGAGGCCGGCATCCACTCCGGTGACTCGGCCTGCGCCCTGCCGCCGATCACCCTGGGCGCCAGCGACATCGGCCGGATCCGGGAAGCCACCGGGGTGATCGCGCGCGGGGTGGGCGTCCGCGGGCTGCTCAACATCCAGTACGCGCTCGCCGCCGGGGTGCTGTACGTGCTGGAGGCCAATCCCCGGGCCTCGCGGACCGTGCCGTTCGTGTCCAAGGCGACCGCGGTGCCGGTGGCCAAGGCCGCGGCACGGATCATGCTCGGCGCGACGGTCGCTCAGCTGCGGGCCGAGGGGCTGCTGCCCGCCGCGGGGGACGGCGGCGCGCTGCCGGACCACGCGCCGATCGCCGTCAAAGAGGTGGTGCTCCCGTTCAACCGGTTCCGCGACGAGCAGGGCCGCGGCGTGGACACGATCCTCGGGCCGGAGATGCGCTCCACCGGCGAGGTCATGGGGATCGACGAGGTGTTCGGCACCGCGTACGCGAAGTCCCAGGCGGCTGCGTACGGCGCGCTGCCGGTCAAGGGCCGGGCGTTCGTGTCGGTGGCCAACCGGGACAAGCGGTCGATGATCTTCCCGGTGAAACGGCTCGCCGATCTGGGTTTCGAGATCTGGGCGACTCGCGGAACGGGCGAGGTGCTGCGGCGCAACGGAGTTCGTGCCACGATCGTGCGCAAGCACAGCGAAGGCGCGGGCCCCGGCGGCGAGCCGGACATCGTGGCCCAGATCCTGGACGGCCAGGTCGACCTGATCGTGAACACGCCGTTCGGCAGCCCAGGGCAGTCGGGGCCACGGCTGGACGGGTACGAGATCCGCACCGCCGCGGTGCGGCGCGGGATTCCCTGTGTGACCACGATCCAGGGCCTGGCCGCGGCCGTGCAGGGCATCGAGGCGATCACGCGTGGTGAGGTGGGCGTGCGGTCGCTGCAGGAACACGCGAAGGCACTCCGGGGTGAGGCGGGCACGTGACTGCTGAGCGGGCCGAGCCGGGCGCGGCGCTGGTCCCGGCGCAGGTCAAGGGGACCGTGCTGACCGTACGCCGGGTGGACGCCTATTACGCGATGACGGTGATCGCGCCGGGCGTGGCGGCCCGGTTCCGCCCCGGCCAGTTCGTCGCCGTGGCGGTCGGCGGGCCGCAGACCTCGATGCTGCTGCGCCGGGCGTTCTCCATCCACGAGGTGCGCCCCGACCATGGCGGCACGGTGGAGTTCGTGTTCGCCGTGGTCGGCCCGGGCACCCAGTGGCTGTCCGGGCGCCGGACCCGGGACACCCTGGACGTGGCCGGGCCGCTGGGGCGGCCGTTCCCGGTGCCGCGGGACCCGGTGAACGCTCTGCTCGTGGGCGGCGGGTACGGCAGCGCGCCGCTGTTCGCGCTCGGCGACAAGCTCCTCGGCCGCGGCTGCACGGTGGATTACCTGCTGGGCGGGGCGAGCGCGGACCGGGTGTTCGGGGCGCTCACCGCGCGGCGCAGCGGGCGCACCGCCGTGGTCACCACCGAGGACGGGTCGCTCGGCGCCCGTGGCCAGGTGACCGACGTGCTCGCCCAGGTCATCCACGAGACCAGGGCTGATGTGATCTACACCTGCGGGCCGATGGGGATGCTCCGCGCGGTGACCACGCTGGCCAGCCGGTACGACATCCCGGTGCAGGCGCTGGTGGAGGAGTCGATGGCCTGCGGGACCGGGGTCTGCATGACCTGCGTGCTGCCGGTGATCGGGGATGACGGGGTGACCCGGATGGCCCGGTCCTGCGTGGACGGCCCGGTGTTCCGCGGCGACCGGGTGCGCTGGGACGATGTCGGCACCATCCCGTTCGACGCACTGGGCGCGCCGGGGTGGAAGCCGCGGCCGCAGGCCAAGCCGCAGCCGTCGGCGCGGCCGCAGGCCGCGCGGCAGCCCGGCGGGCAGGCGGCCGGCCGGGCCCAGCCGGGCCGGGCGCGCAGCGGCCCGTCGGCGGAGCCCACGGCGGGACGGCCCGGCCATGGCCGTTGACCTGCGGAGCCGGCTGGCCCATGTGGAACTGCCCAACCCGATCCTGACCGCGTCCGGGTGCGCCGGGGCGGGGCGCGAGCTCGCGCAGTTCTTCGACGTGGCCAAGATCGGCGCCGTGGTGACCAAGTCGGTCATGCTGGCCCCGCGCAGCGGGCGCCCCACGCCGCGGATGGCCGAGACGCCGGGCGGCATGCTCAACTCGATCGGGCTGCAGGGCCCGGGGATCGACGCCTTCCTTCAGCGCGACCTGCCCTGGCTGCTGTCCCGCGGCGCCCGGGCCGTGGTGTCGATCGCCGGCGGCACCGTGGACGAGTACGCCGAACTGGCCGCCCGGCTGTCGGATGCCTCCGGGGTGACCGCGGTCGAGGTGAACATCTCCTGCCCGAACGTGGAGGACCGGGGCCAGGTCTTCGCCTGTGACCCCGGCGCGTCGGCGGCGGTGATCGAGGCGGTGCGGGCCCGGATCCGCTACGACGTCCCGGTCTTCGCCAAGCTCTCCCCGGACGTCACCGACATTGTGGCAATTGCCAGGGCCTGCGTGAACGCGGGCGCGGACGGGCTGTCGATGATCAACACGCTGCTCGGCATGGTGATCGACACCAAGACCCTGCGCCCGAGGCTGGCCGGTGTCACCGGCGGGCTGTCCGGCCCGGCGATCAGGCCGGTCGCGGTCCGCTGCATCTGGCAGGTGCACGAGGCGTTCCCCGACGTCCCGATCATCGGCATGGGCGGGGTGCGGACGGGCCAGGACGCGCTGGAACTGATGCTGGCCGGCGCCAGCACGGTGAGCGTCGGGACGGCGATCTTCCACGACCCGTCCGCATGCCCGCGCATCGTCAGGGAACTGGAAGAGGAACTGGCCAGCCGGGGTATCGAGCGGGCCGGGGACGTGGTCGGGCTGGCCCACGAGCCGGGGCAAGCCGTGGCCCGCAAGCGGCCCGGATACGTGTTGTGACGTGGCCGAGCCACGAGGAGGATCGTTGACCCAGCCTGCGCCGATCGCCGTCGCGCTGGACGCGCCGGACCTGGAGACCGCGGCCCGCTGGGCCGCTCTGGTCACCCCGCACGTGAGCACCGTCAAGGTCGGCCTGGAACTGTACCTGCGGTACGGGCCGGGCATCGTAGCGTCGATCCGCGGGGCGAGCGGCGTCAAGGTCTTCCTCGACCTGAAGCTGCACGACATCCCGGCCACGGTGGCGGGCGCGGCCCGGGCGGTGGCCCGGCTGCACCCGGACGTGCTCACCGTGCACGCCGCGGGCGGCCCGGACCTGATCCGGGCAGCCGTCGAGGCCGCACCATCCACCATGATCGCCGCGGTGACCCTGCTCACCTCGCTGGGCCCAGCCGACCTGGACCGGATCGGTGTGGCGGGCTCGCTCAGCGACGCGGTGCGCCGGCTTGCCGTGCTCGCCGTCGAGAGCGGGGCCCGTGGCCTGGTCTGCTCGCCGCGGGAGGTCGCCGACGTCCGGGCCGAGGTGGGCCCGGGCGTCACCCTGATCACGCCCGGCATCCGGCCGGCCGGCGCCGCGGTACACGACCAGGCGCGGACCGCGACGCCGGAGGAGGCGCTGCGGGCCGGGGCCGATCTGTTGGTGATCGGCCGGCCCATTACCAGCGCCCCGGATCCGGGGGCGGCCGCCGCGGCGATCGCGGCCCCGCTGCGCCGCTTCCAGCCGGCCGAGAGCTGAAATGGGCCCCGGCCGGGGCCTGCGCCAGCCCGGGTAACGGTATACGATCGGAAGAAAGCTGGCCGTCAGCAGGCCCGACCTGCCGCACCGGCCTCACGCCCAGGGGTCAGCGCAGGGCTGGACGTCGCCCTTGACGACCGGGGAGCTACCTGAGTTAACTACCCTGAGCAACGAGCCGCTTTCGTGGAGTAGTGCCAGTTAATTTATAGCGTGCTAAACGGGCATTCGCGTTGCCCTGGAGAGCCGAACTCGCTACTTTCCCATCCCGAACCAATGTTTTCTATTCGAAACCCGAGGTGACACGGAGTGGCTCTTCCTCCCCTCACTCCCGCTCAGCGAGCTGCTGCCCTGGAGAAGGCCGCTAAGGCGCGTAAGGATCGTGCTGAGGTCAAGAACAACCTGAAGCGTGGTGCGATCACGCTCCCGGCCGTCCTGAAGCAGGGGCAGTCGGATGACACGGTGGGCAAGATGAAGGTCTCGGCACTGCTTGAGGCCATGCCCGGTGTTGGCAAGGTGCGGGCGCGGCAGATCATGGAGCGGCTTGGCATCGCAGAATCGCGCCGGGTCCGCGGCCTGGGTGCCAATCAGCGCACCGCGCTTGAGAACGAGTTCGGCGGTGATATCTGACCGAGCCTAACGATCCCGGGGACGAGCGCGGGGAACGCGGTTCCACGGCCGATTCGCCGGTTCATCGTGTGAGCGATGCCGCGCTTGCCCGGGGTGGCCCTCATGAGGCCCGGCTGACGGTCCTTTCCGGCCCTTCCGGTGTTGGCAAGAGCACTGTCGTGGCGGGCTTGCGGGCGCAGCGCCCGGACATCTGGCTGTCGGTTTCCGTCACTACGCGGCCGCCGCGGCCGGGCGAGGTCAACGGCCGCGAATACTATTTCGTGAGCGATGCGGCATTCGACGCCATGGTGGCCCGCGGTGAGTTGCTCGAGTGGGCCACGTTTGCCGGCCAGCGGTACGGCACCCCGAAAGCGCCCGTTGCCGAGGCGGTTGCGCACGGGGTGCCGATACTTCTGGAGATCGACATCGAGGGGGCCAGGCAGGTGCGCCAGAGCGTGCCTGGCGCGCTGCTGGTCTTTCTCGCCCCCCCGTCCCGTGAGGAACTGGCCCGCAGGCTCGCCGGCCGGGGCACCGAACCACCGGACGTGATCGCCCGCCGCCTGGAAGTGGCGAGGCAGGAGATCGAAGCCGGCTGCGAGTTCGATATCACGCTGGTGAACACGTCCGTCCCGGATGTGTGCCGCCAACTGGTAACCTTGATGACGGCCTGAGGCCCAGCACGCGCCAATCGGCGCGCAACGACGGAAGGAACCCGGTGGCAGCTACTACCACTGCGGATGGCATCACCAACCCGCCCATCGACGACCTGCTCGATGTGGTCGACAGCAAGTACCGCCTGGTGATCATGGCGGCCAAGCGCGCGCGGCAGATCAACGCGTACTACGCCCAGCTGGGCGAGGGCCTGCTGGAGTATGTGGGCCCGCTGGTCGAGACCAGGGTGCAGGAGAAGCCGCTGTCGATCGCCCTGCGCGAGATCCGCGAGGGGCTTCTGTCCGCCGTGGAGACGGCGGAGCCCTGACCGGCTGAGGCGGCATGCCGTCGCGCGTCGTTCTCGGCGTCGGTGCCGGGATCGCTGCCTACAAAGTCTGTGAGCTGCTGCGGCGGCTGACCGAGTCCGGGCATGAGGTCCGGGTGGTGCCGACCGCGGATTCGTTGCGTTTCGTCGGCGCGGCCACCTGGGCCGCGCTGTCCGGCCATCCGGTGGCGGCCACCGTCTGGGACGATGTCCACGAGGTGCCGCACGTGCGCCTCGGCGCCGGGGCCGACCTGGTCTTCATCGCCCCGGCCACCGCCGATCTGCTGGCCCGCGCCGCCACCGGCCGGGCCGACGACCTGCTCACCTCGGTCCTGCTCACGGCGCGCTGCCCGGTGGTCTTCGCACCGGCCATGCACACCGAGATGTGGGAGCACCCGGCCACCCGGGCCAATGTCGCCACGCTGCGCGACCGTGGCTGCCTGGTGCTGGAGCCCGCGTCGGGGCGGCTCACCGGCGCCGACACCGGGCCCGGGCGACTGCCCGAGCCCGCCGAACTCTGGCAGGCCGCGGTCCGCGTGCTGGCCCGGGGCACCGCCGGGATGGCCCCGGACCTGCGCGGCCGCCGCGTGGTGGTGAGCGCCGGCGGCACCCGGGAGGAGATCGACCCGGTCAGGTTCATCGGCAACTGGTCGTCAGGGCGGCAGGGTTACGCGCTCGCCGAGGCCGCGGTCGCCCGCGGCGCAGCGGTGACCGTCGTCGCGGCCAACGTCGGCCTGGCCGATCCGGCCGGGGCCAGGGTCATCCCGGTGACCTCGGCCTGCCAGATGCGCACGGAGGTGCTGTCGGCCGCGGCCGGCGCCGACGCGGTCGTCATGGCCGCCGCGGTGGCCGACTACCGGCCCGCGGCCCGCAGCGGGCAGAAGCTCAAAAAGGCTGGTGGTGCCCCGGCGCCGCTGGAACTGGTGGAGAACCCCGACATTCTCAGGGAGCTGGCCGCCCAGCGCCGCCCGGGCCAGGTGCTCACCGGTTTCGCCGCGGAAACCGAGAACATCGCCGAGAACGGCCGCACCAAGCTCGCCGCCAAGGGCTGCGACCTGCTCGTGGTGAACCGGGTCGGTGCCGGGCTCGCGTTCGGCACCGGCGACAACGCCGCCTTGGTGCTCGCCGCTGACGGGAGCGTGACCGAGGTCCCGCGCGGGCCCAAGACTGTCCTCGCCGACGTGATCTGGGATCTCGTCGCGGCCCGGCTGCCCGCGCTGACCTGACCGGCGCGAGGCAGGTACGCGGACGGCCGCACCGGCGGCCCCGGTACAATTCGGCGGAGCCCTGGCACTCGGCAAACAGGAGTGCACCCGGCAACAGGACTGCCGGGCTCGCGGCGCCCCGTGCGGGGCGCACCCCAGGCGCAGCAGAGAAGGATGTCAGGTGGCCCGTCGTCTCTTCACCTCCGAATCGGTTACGGAGGGCCATCCCGACAAGATGGCAGACCAGATCAGCGATGCCATTCTCGACGCGATGCTCAAGGATGACCCGGGCAGCCGCGTCGCGGTGGAAACCCTGATCACCACGGGCCAGGTGCACGTGGCCGGCGAGGTGACCACGGAGACCTACGTGGACATCCCTGCGATCATCCGGGAGAAGATCCTGGAGATTGGCTACGACTCCTCGGCCAAGGGTTATGACGGCGCCTCCTGCGGCGTGTCGGTCTCGATCGGGGCCCAGTCCCCGGACATCGCCCAGGGCGTGCTGGACGCGTTCGAGTACCGCGAAGGCGAGGGGGCGTCCGAATTCGACCGCCAGGGCGCCGGCGACCAGGGCCTGATGTTCGGCTACGCCTGCCGGGAGACGCCGGAGTTCATGCCCCTGCCGATCATGCTGGCGCACCGGCTGGCCCGGCGGCTGTCCCAGGTGCGGCGCAGCGGTGACGTGCCCTACCTGCGGCCCGACGGCAAGACCCAGGTGACCATCGAGTACTCCGGGGGCGAGCCGGTCCGGCTGGACACCGTCGTCGTGTCCGCCCAGCACGCGCCGGACATCGACCTGAAGGAACTGCTCGCCCCGGACGTCCGCGACCTCATCGTGGAACCGGTGCTGGCCAACCTGGACCTGGACACCACCGGCTACCGGTTGCTGGTCAACCCGACCGGGCGGTTCGAGATCGGCGGCCCGATGGGGGATGCGGGGCTGACCGGCCGCAAGATCATCATCGACACGTACGGCGGCATGGCCCGGCACGGCGGCGGCGCGTTCTCCGGCAAGGACCCGTCCAAGGTGGACCGCAGCGCCGCCTACGCCGTGCGCTGGGTGGCCAAGAACGTGGTCGCCGCGGGCCTGGCCGACCGTTGCGAGGCGCAGGTCGCCTACGCCATCGGCAAGGCCAAGCCGGTCGGCCTGTTCGTCGAGTGCTTCGGCACCGAGAAGGTGCCCATCGCCCGGATCCAGGACGCCGTGCTGGAGGTCTTCGACCTGCGCCCGGCGGCGATCGTCAAGGCCCTGGACCTGCTCCGGCCGATCTACGCGCAGACCGCCGCCTTCGGCCACTTCGGCCGTGAGGAGCCGGACTTCTCCTGGGAGCGCACCGACCGGGTCGAGGAACTCCGCCGCGCCGCTGGCCTGTGACGCCGGTCCGGCCAGCGCCCGGGGGGCGCGGCTGGTGGCGGCCGGGCATTCGGGATCGGGGCGGGGTCGGACAGGTCTGGTAGGACAGGAGCGTGGCAGGGGATCGGGACCGGGCGGCGCCGGGGACGGCGGTTGCCCCGGCGCGGGGCGCAGGCCGGCCGGGGCATGGCCGGGCGCCGCGGCGGCGGTCCCCGGCCGCGCAGCCGCCGGCGGCGGACCTGCCGGTTGCCCGGGTGCTGGTGGACGTGCCGCTGGCGCATCTCGACCGGCCCTTCGACTACCTGGTGCCGGAACGGCTGGCCGGGTCCGCGGTGCCCGGGTGCCGGGTCCGGGTCCGGTTCGCAGGCCAGCTCACCGGCGGGTTCCTGCTGGACCGGGTGGCCGTCAGCGAGCATCCCGGCCGCCTCGCGGCCCTGGAGCGGGTCGTCTCGCCGGAGCCGGTGCTCACCCAGGAGATCGCCGCGCTGGCCCGGGAGGTGGCCGACCGGTACGCGGGGACCCTGGCGGACGTGCTCCGGCTGGCCATCCCGCCGCGGCACGCGGCGGCGGAAGCGGCGGCACCCGGACACGGGGCGCGGCCGCACAGCGGCGGCGAGCCTGGTCCAGGCGGCGGGCCGGATCAGGGCGGTGAGCCGGATCCCGGCGACAAGCCGGATCGGGGCGGTGGGCTGCGCGGGCCCGGGGCGGGACAGGCGCGGGCGAGACTTCCGGGCCGGCCAGAGCCGGGGCCGTGGAGCCGGTACCCGGCCGGGCCGGCGTTTCTTTCGGCGCTGGCGGACGGGCGGGCGCCGCGGGCCGTCTGGACGGCGCTGCCGGGGCAGGACTGGCCGGATGAGATCGCGTGCGCCGCGGCCACCGCGGCCGCCACCGGCCGGGGTGCGCTGATCGTGGTGCCGGACACACGGGACCTGGGCCTGGTCGACGCCGCGCTGGCCCTGGTCCTCGGGCCCGGGCGGCACGCCAGCCTCGCGGCCGGGCTGGGACCGGCCGAACGGTACCGGCGGTGGCTGGCGGTGGCACGGGGCGAGGTCCGGGTCGTGGCGGGCACCCGGGCCGCGATGTTCGCCCCCGTCGCCGACCTGGGCCTCGTGGTGGTCTGGGACGACGGTGACGACCTGCACGCCGAGCCGCGCGCCCCTTACCCGCACGCCCGGGAGGTGCTTGCGCTGCGGGCGCACCGGGCCCGCGCCGCGGCGCTCATCGGCGGTTTCGCCCGCACCGCGGAGGCGACCAGCCTGGTCGCGAGCGGCTGGGCGCGCGCCGTGGCCGCGCCGCGGGTGGTGGTGCGCCGCTTCGCCCCGGACGTCCGGCCGGCCGGCGACGACGCCGAGCTGGCCAGGGACGAGGCGGCCAGGTCGGCGCGGATCCCGAGCCTGGCCCTGCGCACGGCCAGGGCCGCCCTGGACCGGGGGCCGGTGCTGGTCCAGGTGCCCCGGCGCGGCTACCTGACCGCGGTGGCCTGCGAGCGCTGCCGCGCGGCGGCCCGCTGCGCCACCTGCGGCGGCCCGCTCGCGGTGGAAGCCAGCGACGCCCCGGCCCGGTGCCGCTGGTGCGGCCGCACCGACGCGGAGTGGCGGTGCCCCGCCTGCGGCCACGGCCGGGTGCGGGCGGTGGTCGCGGGTTCCCGGCGCACCGCCGAGGAACTCTCCCGTGCCTTCCCCGGCACACCGGTGGTGCTCTCCGGCGGCACGGCCACGCTCGGCTCGGTGCCGCGCAGGCCCGTGCTGGTCGTCGCCACGCCCGGGGCCGAGCCCCACGTGGCCGGGGGGTACGCGGCGGGCGTGCTGCTGGACGGCTGGGTGCTGCTCGGCCGGCCCAGCCTGGCCGCGGCGCAGGAGGCGCTGCGCCGGTGGATGAACGCCGCCGCGCTGGTCGCCCCCGGTGCTGACGGTGGCACGGTGGTCCTGGTGGCCGAGGCGGCGCTGCCCGTCGCACAGGCGCTGATCCGCTGGGACCCGGTCACCCACGCGGAACGGGAACTGGCCGAACGGGAGGCGCTCGGCTTCCCGCCCGCCGTGCGGATGGCCGCCGTGACCGGCACCGGCGCCGCGGTGGCCGGGTTCCTGGCCGAGACCTTGCTGCCCGCCGGGGCGGAGGTGATCGGCACCGTCCCGGCCGGGGAGGGCAAGGTCCAGGCGCTGATCAGGATTCCCCGGCCGGGGGGCCTGGCACTGGCGGCCGCGCTGCGGCAGGCTCAGGCGGCGCGCACCGCGCGCAAGGAAACCGGCCAGGTCCGGGTGCGGCTTGACCCGGCCGACCTGATCTGACCCGGTCACAGGCCGGGGGAGCGGCCCGGATGCGGCGCTGAATGGCGGGCGCTCCCGCACACCTGGCGCCGTTGCACGCGCGAGGCCGTAGGGTGCTGGGGTGGCCACGTCACGACGGAACCCGCGCAGCGAGCGCGGCGCGGCAGCGCCGCCCGCAGCCGGCGGCGGCGGCGCATCCGGCGGCGCCGCCGCTCCGACCGCAGGTCAGGCAGGTGGCGGGCCAGCCAGTGACGCCCCGGTGCCAGGCACCGGAAATCGCGGCCGCCCGCCCAAGCTGCCGCCGGTCCGGCTGGCACCCCGGGAGGAGCTGGCCGCCGCGGCCCGGGTGGCGCCGCTGCTGCGCGCCGCCCGGCTGGTCGCCTGCTGGGCGGTGGCAGGCCAGCAGGCCGGGACCGCCGCCGGGCTCCCGGCCGGCCCCGCGTCCGCGGCCATGACCGAGCTGGAGCTGATGCCCGCGGAACTCGACGTGGCGTGGCGGGTGGCCGCCGGCACCGGCATGGTAACCGTGCCGGACGGCAGTGCCACCGCCGGTCCGCGGATCGATGTGCTGGCCAGCGGCGGCGCCACGGACGTGCTCACCATGTGGGAGGACGCGCTCAGCGTCATGCTCGGTGCGGAGGACCTCGACGGCATGGCCACCGCGCTGTACACCGTCGGCGGCCCGGTGAAGATGGACGCGCTGTTCGAGGCGTACATGGCAGCGGCCGGCAGCCGGGACCACGCCGGACGCCCGTCCCGGCCGGGCGAGGACCTGGCCGCGGGCCTGTCCGCCGCCCTGGAGACCCTGGCCGACCTCGGGGTGGTCGAGCTGGGCACCGACGACAGCGCGGGCGGGCTGACGGTCACCCTGTCCCGGCTCGGGGTCTGGGGGATGCACCGGCACCTGCGCGCCCAGGGCTGGCACGTGCCCGTGCTCGGCAGCGCCGCCCGTGACGGCGCCGCCGCCCTGCTCGCCACGCTGGCGAGCTGCGACGCCGAGGACGGGGAGGCGGAGATCGCCACCTGGCTGGCCGCCCGGACCCCGGCGCGGGCAGCCGGGGAACTGATCGACGCGGCCCGGCGCGGCACACCCGGGCTGCGCGGCGCCGGTTTCGCGGTGCTCGACCGGATCGGTGACCAGGCCGTGCCGGCGGTGCGGGCCGCGCTCGATGACCCGGTGCTGCGGGCGCATGCCGCGGTGTGGCTGCATGAGCACGGCGAAGAGGCCGAGCTGGGCCCCGGGGAACGGGCCTGGCTGCTGGTGGACCTCGGCGCCGGGCTGCTGGAGGAGGCCGACCCCCGGGACGTGGTGGTGGAGCTGCTTCCCGACCTGCCACCCAAGGCCCAGGCCGACATGGTGGCCGGGCTGTGGGAGGTGGACCACCCGGCGGTGACCGACCTGCTCACCGCGCTCGGCGAGCACCACCCGGACCCGGCCGTGGCCCGGGCGGCGCGCAAGGCCGCGTTCAAGGCGCGCTCGCCCTCGCCTGGGTCGCGCGGCGGGCGTCCGTAACCTGCCGGACCCCCTAGACTTGACCCGCCGGAGCCTGGCGGGGTGAGCGCCTGCCGTGGACCGCGACACCCGGCAACCCACCCGAAGGGACGGTGCGCCATCAGCATCAAGCCGATCCGGCTCTTCAGCGATCCGGTGCTGCGCACCCCGGCCGACCTCGTCAAGGTGTTCGACGCCGAGCTTCGCAGGCTGGTCAAAGACCTCACCGACACCATGCTGGACGCGCCCGGCGTGGGCCTCGCCGCTCCCCAGATCGGGGTGAGCCTGCGGGTGTTCACCTTCCACGTCGACGACCAGATCGGGCACCTGATCAACCCGGCGCTGAGCCTGTCGGAGGAGGAGGAGACCGACGACGAGGGCTGCCTGTCCTTCCCCGGCCTGGTCTATCCCACCAAGCGCGCCTACGGCGTGGTGGCCAAGGGCTTCGATATGTACGGGGAGCCGGTCACGCTGCAGGGAACCGGGCAACTGGCCCGGTGCGTCCAGCACGAGACCGATCACCTGGACGGCGTGCTGTTCATCGACAGGCTCGACCCGGTGCAGCGCAAGCTGGCGATGAAGGAGATCCGGGAGTCCGACTGGTGGGGGGACGCGGTCCCCAAGGTGAGGATGTCACCGCATCCCACCTGGGGCAAGGCGCTCTGACCCCCGCTCAGCCATGCGCGTGATTTTCGCCGGCACGCCGCGGACGGCGGTGCCCTCCCTGGAAGAGCTGCTGCGGTCCAAGCATGACGTCGTGGCGGTGCTCACCCGCCCGGACGCCGCCGCCGGGCGGGGACGGCACGTCGGGCCGAGCCCGGTCGCGGAGTGCGCGGCCAGCGCGGGCATCGAGGTGCTCAAGCCCGCCTCGCCCCGCGACCCGGCCTTCCTCGACCGGCTCCGCGTGCTCGCGCCGGATTGCTGCCCGGTCACCGCGTACGGCGCGCTGATCCCGCGGGCGGCGCTGGAGGTGCCTGCGCACGGCTGGGTGAACCTGCACTTCTCGCTGCTGCCCGCCTGGCGGGGGGCAGCGCCGGTGCCGCACGCCATCTGGCACGGCGACGACATGACCGGGGCCACCACGTTCCGGCTCGTCGCCGAACTGGACGCCGGGCCGGTGTACGGGGTGATGACCGAGGCCATCGGCCCGGAAGACACCGCGGGCGACCTGCTGGCCCGGCTCGCCACCGCCGGTGCGGGGCTGCTGGTGCAGACCCTGGACGGCATCGAGTCTGGCGGCCTGCGGGCCATCCCGCAGCCCGCCGCGGGAGTGAGTTACGCGCCCAAGCTGACCACCGAGGACGCCCGGGTGCGCTGGGGTGACCCGGCGCTCGCCGTCGGCCGGCAGATCCGCGCCTGCACCCCCGCCCCCGGCGCCTGGACGATGCTCGGCGACACCCGGCTGAAGCTGTGGCCGGTGCACGGCCCCGCCGGGGACCGGCCGGGGAAGCCGCTGCGGCCCGGTGAACTGCTGGTCACCCGGTCCGGTGTGCTGGCCGGCACCGCCACCCACCCGGTGGGACTCGGCGACGTCCAGCAGGGCGGCAAGCGGCGAATGCCCGCCGCCGAATGGGCACGGGGCCTGCGGGGCGCGGCTGGGGAGCCCGGCGCCGGCCTGGTACTGCGCTGATGCCCGCCCGCCGTCCCGCCGCACCCGGGCGCCGCCCACCCGGCCCGGCCCGCCGCGCCGCCGCGACGCCGTCCCGCGAGGTCGCGCTGGCCGTGCTGCGCGCGGTCACCGACCGGGGCGCCTACGCCAACCTGCTGCTCCCGGCCCTGCTGGCCGAGCGCGGGCTGCACGGCCGGGACGCGGCCCTCGCCACCGAACTGGCCTACGGCACGCTGCGCGGCCGCGGCACCTACGACGCCGTGCTCGCCGCGTGCAGCACCCGCACGCTCCGCGACATCGACCCGCCGCTGCTCGACGTGCTCCGGCTCGGCACCCACCAGTTGCTGGCGACCAGGATCGGCCCGCACGCGGCGGTGGCCACGTCGGTCTCCCTGGCCCGCGCCGAGGCCGGGGGCGGGGCCGCCGGGTTCGCCAACGCCGTCCTCCGCCGGGTCGCGGCCCGGGACCTGGACGCCTGGATCAGCGCGGTCGCGCCGGACCGGGCGGTCAACGCGGTCGGTTACCTCGCGGTCAAGACCAGCCACCCCGGCTGGGTCGTCGCCGCGGTCAGCGAGGCGCTCGGCGAGGAGCCGGTCACCGGGCTGCCGCTGACCGAGGCGGCCCTGGCCGCGAACGGGACCCGCCCACTGGTCACCCTGTGCGCGGTCCCGGGGCTGGCGTCCCCCGCAGACCTCGCCGCCCGGGGCAGCCGCCCCGCGCGGTGGTCCCCGTTCGGCGCCTACCTGGAGGCCGGTGACCCGGTCGGCATCCCCGAGGTCCGGCAGGGCCGCGCGGCCGTGCAGGACGAGGCCAGCCAGCTCGCCGCGCTCGCGCTGGCCCGGGCGGACGCAGGCGCGGGCGGCGACCGCCGCTGGCTCGATCTATGCGCCGGGCCCGGGGGGAAGGCACGGCTGCTCGCCGGCCTGGCCGCGGGCCGCGGCGGCCGGCTGCTCGCCGCCGACGTCCGGGAACACCGGGCCCGGCTGGTACGCGCGGCAATCGCCCCGGCCGGGGCGGGCGCGGCGATCGTGGCGGACGGCACCCGGCCCGCCTGGCGGCCGGGCTTGTTCGACCGGGTGATCGCCGACGTGCCCTGCTCCGGCCTTGGGGCGCTGCGGCGGCGGCCGGACGCCCGCTGGCGCAAGACCCCGGCCGACGTGACGGCGCTGGGCACGGTGCAGCGTGCCCTGCTGCGTACCGCGATCAACGCCGCCAGGCCCGGCGGGGTGATCGCCTACGTCACCTGTTCGCCGCACGTGGCTGAGACCCGCGCGGTGGTCGGTGAGGTCACCGCCGCCCGCGGCGACGTGCAGGTGCTGGACGCCCCCGCGCTGCTGGCCGAGGTGCCGGATCTGGCATGCCCGGCACCCGGCGGCCGGTACGCGCAGTTCTGGCCGCACCTGCACGGCACCGACGCCATCTTCCTGGCCCTGCTGCGGCGCTGTTAGCCCACGGAGCGACCCCTGGAACCCGCTAGCCGCGTCCTCCGGTCAGGGCGCGGCCGGGCGTGCGGCCCAGCCGGCCGGTGCCGATGTCGGCGCGCTGGCCCCGGGCGTATCCGTTGCCGTAGCCGGAGCCGCTGTAGGTAACCCGGGACGTGCGGGTGACCGGGTAGGCCTGCCGCAGCGTGCGCTCGATGATCTCCGACCGATCCGCGAGCACCAGCGCGGCCGTGGCCCCGTTCGCCGCCGGGGCCCCGGCGGCGCGGTTGGCGGCACTCTGCTCGGCCGCGCGGACCCGGGCCACGACCGCCGTCGCGAAGCCGAGCAGCCAGCTCCGCCGCCAGGCCCGGGGGCTGTGCGACCAGGCCGGCGGCTCGGCGCCGGACAGGCCCTGCCACATTTGCAGCAGCAGCGAGGTGTACAGCACGTCGGTGCGCTCGATGTCGGAGGCGAACCCGAACACGTGAATCCGGGACCCGGGCCCGGTGCGGGGCAGGATCACGCACTGGCAGCGCAGCGCGGACGCCAGCCCGCACAGCAGGTGCGCCTGCACCCGGGCCCACGGGTTGCCGATGTCGATGACCCGGTCGGCCGGGCGGTCGGTCTCCGGGCGCGCCGCCGCCAGCAGGGCGCGGTCGATGCCGTACTTCGCCATCAGCTCCGCGGCCTTGCCGGTCAGCGCCTGCGCCTCGGCCTGGGTCACGCCGTCCGCCTCGGCCTTGACCAGCAGCTTGCGGACCCGGTCGAGCAGCGCGTCCGAG
>Ga0209166_10001540_pt1 | contig 18978 bp, 15 predicted proteins | sample Coa_R1_3_FD_187151 | JGI IMG/M metagenome (GOLD analysis project Ga0209166, IMG submission 187151) | Surface soil microbial communities from Centralia Pennsylvania, which are recovering from an underground coalmine fire - Coalmine... | ecosystem: Environmental > Terrestrial > Soil >... | reverse complement strand
CTCAGCCCTTGGCAAATCATCGAGCGCGTCGCTCCCCGCGCGCCCCTCCAACTCTGCCTCCTCCCACCCGTGTTCCTCGACTACTATCTCAGCGACTCAGGGGGTTACGATGTACCTAGACTTCCCTAAAACGGATTGCACAACTCCTGATTTGTCGGGTAATCGGAAACCGACCCACTACAGCATTTTTGGGTCTTCGTGCCCCGAAACAAGAAATCCAGACTGAGTCACCGCCGCTGTAAACTATCTCTTGCATTATTTCTTAAATGTGGTAGCATGTTTGTGGGCGAAACTGTGACCACACAGTTTCGCCTTTTTCTTTTTCAGCTCGGCTCAGCGGTGTTCTCTCCAAGAGCGTTTCGCTGAAAACAAAAGACTAAGCCGTTTAAAAGTATTCGAGCTGGAGCTTTCCGGGCCGTCTTGGCTGTCTCGAGTAGCTCGACTCAAGTACTAGTTCCGCGAGGTCCGAAAAATATTTTTTCTGTAGTGGCGGGTCTCCAGACCCGTGTTTTTGCTCTTCGTCTTGTAACTGTCCTGCATTTCTTCTCAGCACTGTTTTCCTGCTCTTTTGCTTCTTTACGAATTCTCAAAATCCACGAAAAGGACCAACCCTCCGGGCCAGCAGGCGCACCCGTGTGCCTCTGCCCATCAGGACGCAACCATGAACAACAAAAAACTCAATGCCATACTTCTCTGGAAACAAATGGAAGACCTCGTAGCTCCCCGCCTGCGGCTCGGGATTACCGACCGCGTGGTGTACTCGCACCTCGTGCGCCACAGCCGGCTGGAAGGCAAGACCCAGTTCCGCTTTTCGATTCCCTGGCTAGCGAAAAGTGTTGGCATGTGCGATGGCACGGTGCGGGAGACCGTACGGCGGCTGATCGCCAAAGGCGCCCTGCGCTTAATCGAGCGCAGCAGCGTAGGACACATCATCGAAGTGCCGCTCCCCAGGCGGATTCGCGCCGTGCAAGTTGCAGCACGCGCCAGCAAGCGCGCGCGCCAGGCCGCCGACCTCGAAAAGTTGGACTTTCTGCACCGCCGCGGATTGCGCGAGTCCATCCACGCGCGCGAGCGGGGCATGTGCTTTTATTGCCTGCGGCGGGTGAAGGAGGAGACGCGGTGCCTGGACCACGTGGTGCCGCGTGCAGCGTCCGGCCAACACTCCTATCGCAACCTGGTTTCGAGCTGTCTGGAGTGCAATACACAGAAACGCGTCCGCTCGGCGGAAGACTTTCTGCGGTGGCTGTATCGCGAGCGGCGCTTGACGGCGGATGAACTCGCCGGGCGCTTGCGCGCGCTGGATACCTTGATGGCGGGCAGACTGCGGCCCGCTTTGGCCAACTGCGCCGCAATAGATGGCGAGAACCGCGAATCTTCGGGCCCGAGGAAAGCGAGACGCGGATAGAAATCCGGTGACAGCTCGGCGTTAGCCGCGAAACGGTTGGTGAAGGGGATCGCCGCTTGAAGGCCCGCTACGCGGAGGAGCGCTGGATCCGCGCGGGCTGGCCAAGATACGCGTTGCGGAAGCGCACGCGGATCAACCAGAAGATGAGCAACAGCAAGGGCAGCAAGCTCAACACGATATACAGCCCGGTGCCGAATACCGCCGGCGAAAGCTTCTGCCCCAGCCCGACTCTGGAAAGCAATCGCAGCGGGCGGTTGTTCCCGCCCAGGAAGAAAGACCCTGCGGCGATGAACAGTCCGAAGCACATGCGCCATAGATGCCGCGCGATGCGCTTTGTCCCCGCAACGCCGCCGCGCAGCAGCATGCGCACGTCTCCCGCGGCGGCCAGTAGCATGATCGAGCCCATGAAAAACATCATGCCGACCGGAGCACCGCCCACTGAATCGGCGCCGCTGCGCAGCACTTTAATACCGTATACCCAGAGCAGCGTGCCGAGCGCCAGCGGAATCAGCAGTGCCGCCCAATCGAAACGGCTCGTTTCCCGTTCGCCGCGCCGCGCGGTTAGCCATGCGGTTCCGATCAGATAGAACGTAAGCAGGCCCGCGCCGATGTTGCTCGGTTGCTTCCTCGCGATGGCCAGGCAGGTTGCGAGCACGGCCATCGTCAACATGGAGCCAACGAACACCTTTCCAGCCACAACATGTCCGCGCGAACCTTTGCGGAAAATCATCGCCGCTGCTCCGGACGGCAGCGCTACGATCCCAGCCCAAATGTGCACCAGCAGCAAGGGGGAATACGACATGAGTGCCTCGCTAAGTCACGCGGCTACAGGCGCCCTGTTCCGGCGTCACTCACCCATCCGCACGAGCCGTTATTCTCTCAGACGAAATCGGCGACCCCGAGATTACCAGCTATCGCGGTTCACGACCCATTGATTCCAGGCCACTGACTCTGCCAGAGTGGGTTGCGGAGGCACACTCTCAGCACATGGCTCCTGTGACGCCTGACCACCACACGCGCCGACAAAGCGCGTACCACCGCATTGAAACGCAAAATCAAGCGCGCGCAGCGGTTTGTTCGTAAGCACGTCAAGCCGGGCACATCCCTGGTGGACGAATTGATTGCCGAGCGCCGCGCCGCCGAGCGAAGGCAGTAGCGCTCGTTGGATGCATGTAGGGGCGCAGCATGCTACGCCCCTGCGAGCACGGTGGAAGCTGTGTTAGCATCGTCCGTACCGCCGCGTACACTCGACTGATGGATTTTTCGCTCAAAGATCACCAAAAACTGATTCGCGACACCGTCCGCCAATTCATCGATGCGGAAGTGCGCCCCACGGTGAAGCAACGCGACCGCGAAGAGCGTTTTCCCTCCAACGAAATCGCCAAACTCGCAGAAATGGGCTGCTGCGGCATGACCACTCCCGAAGAGTGGGGCGGCCCGGGGCTCGATACGCTTTCGTTCGTGTTGATGATGGAAGAAGTGGCGCGCGTGGACGCGGGTTTGGCGACCTCGCTCGGCGTCACCAACTCCGCTGTGCAAGGCCCGCTTCTGAAATTCGGCACGGACGAGCAAAAGAAAAAATATCTGCGCCGCCTCGCGAGCGGAGAAATGATCGGCGCGTTTTGTCTGACGGAGCCTGCCGCCGGTTCCGACGCCGCGGGAATTCAGGCGCGCGCCACTGCCACGGCGCGCGTCGGCGTGGGCCTCGGAGTGGCGGCGTCATCCGGCGCGCTGCACATGACGCCCGAATGGGGCGGCGCGGCGCTCGGCACGCCCGGCGGAGACATCTACCGCCTCAACGGGACGAAAATTTGGGTTTCCAACGGCAGCGCCGCGGGACTTTTCATCGTGTTTGCAAAGACCGATCCCGAAGCCGGCGGCAAAGGCATCACCGCGTTTCTCGTCGAGCCGAAGTTTCCCGGCTTCAAAGTCGGCCGCCACGAAGAAAAAATGGGCCAACGCACTTCCCCCGCCGTGGAAGTCTTGCTCAACGACTGCGAAGTGCCGCGCGAGAATCGCCTCGGCGAAGAAGGCCAGGGCCTGAAGATTGCTCTTAGCACGCTGGACAGCGGGCGCATCGGCATCGCCGCCCTTGCTGTGGGCCTCGCGCAAGGGGCGCTCGATGAGTCGGTGAAATACGCCAAGCAGCGCCGCGCCTTTGGCAAAACCATCAGCGATTTTCAGGCCATTCAATGGATGCTCGCCGATATGCAGACGGAAATCGAAGCCGCGCGCGGGTTGGTGTATCACGCGGCGTGGCTGAAAGACCATCATCCGTCGAAGCTCGGCGCAGCCGCGTCGAAAGCAAAACTCTACGCCAGCGAAATGGCCAATCGCGTCGTTTACAAAGCCGTGCAGATTCATGGCAGCTCCGGCTATTCGCGCGAAACCGACGTCGAACGCATGTACCGCGACGCCCGCGTCCTCTCAATTTACGAAGGCACCAGCGAGATTCAGCGCATGATCATCGCGAGAGAAATTTTGAAGTAAAGGAGATAGAGGAAGTAAAGGATGTAAAGGAGGCCAGTAGCACAGGCGCCCTTGCTTGTGCTTTCTGTTTGGGGGAGATGGGTGACAGCGGATACGAATAACAAAAAGAAGCGCGTTGTCAGCGGGATGCGCCCGACGGGCCGCCTGCACATCGGCCATTATTTTGGCGCGCTGCAAAATTGGGTGCGCCTGCAAAGCGATCCGTCCTACGAATGCTTCTATTTCATCGCCGACTGGCACGCGCTGACCAGCGATTACGCAGACACCTCCGCCGTCGCGCAAAACACCATCGAAATCATGACGGACTATCTCGCGGCAGGCCTCGACCCGGCCAAGTCCGTGATCTTTCAGCAGTCGCTCGTTCCGGAACACGCCGAACTGCATCTGCTGCTCTCCATGGTCACGCCGCTCGGCTGGCTCGAACGCATTCCGACATACAAAGAGGCGCTCGAAAATGTGAAGGACAAGGACCTGCACAACTACGGCTTTCTCGGCTATCCCGTCCTCCAATGCGCCGACATCGTCATCTACAGTTCGCCCGATATTTCGGGCCTCTTCGTTCCCGTCGGTGAAGACCAGGTCTCCCACGTAGAAACCAGCCGCGAAATCGTCCGACGATTCAACCTGGCGAACGCTGAGTTGCAGCTTCCGATGCTAAAAGATGAAACGTGGAGCGGCCTGATCTCTTCGGTTGGTATTTTTGACGCGCGCGAATCCGAGAGGCTAGGCCATCTGGCGTACGCTGGTCGCGTCGAAGAGGTAAAAGACGGCCTGTTGCGCACCTACAAAGCTGCGCCTCTGAATGAGAAGGCCTCGTATTTGAACAACGGAATTGGCGCTTTGACTCATCTTTTGATTGAACCTGGAGCGATGCTCACGAAAACGCCACGCATCCCCGGTCTCGACGGGCGCAAGATGTCCAAGAGTTACGGCAACACCATCACGCTGAGCGAAACCGACGACGACATTCGCAAAAAAACGAAAGTGATGGTCACCGACCCCGCCCGCAAGCGCCGCACCGACCCTGGAAATCCGGACGTGTGTCCCGTCTACGACTGGCATAAACTATTCTCGCCGCCCGAAACGCTGCAATGGGCGGCGCAGGGTTGCCGCACGGCGGGCATCGGCTGCATCGAGTGCAAGGCGAAAATGGCGGACCATTTGATTCAGTGGATCACGCCGGTGCGCGAACGCCGCGTGAAGTGGGAGCACGATTCGAACGGCGTCGTCGAAATGATTCACGCCGGTTCGAATCGCGCCCGCGTCGAAGCGCAAAAAACCATGCAGCGCGTCCGCGAAGCCGTCTTCGGCTGGGAAAAAAAACGCAAAGAAATTGCCGGCGGGAAAACCGTAGCGACCAGCTAAAGTTTGCTAACGCAGGCTTTAGCCTGTGCCACTTTTCTCTGCCACTCTCCTTTTACACTTTGAGGCTATAATTCTCTTCAATTATGGGGCTTTCTGCCGGGACAAAACTGGGACCTTACGAAATAATGGCGCCGCTCGGTGCAGGCGGCATGGGCGAAGTGTATCGAGCACGAGATACGCGGCTAGAACGCACTGTGGCTATCAAGATTTTGCCGGCGCAGCTTTCGACAGACCCGGTGCGCAAACAGCGATTCGAACGCGAAGCGAAAACCATTTCCGGATTAAATCACCCGAACATTTGCGTGCTTCATGATGTGGGTAGCCAGGACGGCGTGGAATACCTGGTGATGGAGTGCGTTGAGGGCGAGAGTCTGGCGAAGCGACTGGACAAAGGCGCGCTTCCACTGGAGCAGGTGCTGAAATATGGCTCCCAAATCGCCGACGCTCTGGACAAAGCGCATCGCAGCGGCGTGGTGCACCGTGACTTGAAGCCGGGAAATATCATGTTGACGGCTACTGGCGCGAAGCTGCTGGATTTCGGTTTGGCGAAACCGGCGGCGCCGCTGGCTACGTTAGCTACTTTGAGCGCGACGAAAGCGGACTCGCCGGTTACCCAGCAAGGAACGATTGTCGGGACATTTCAGTACATGTCGCCGGAGCAAGTGGAAGGGAAGGAACTGGACGGGCGTAGCGACATTTTTTCGTTGGGTGTGGTGCTCTACGAGATGCTCACGGGGCAAAAGGCGTTTAAGGGAAAGAGCCAACTCAGCGTGGCTTCAGCGATTCTCGAAAAGGAGCCGGAACCCATCAGCACGCTGAAGCCGATGACGCCACCATCGCTAGATCGCGTGATTCGCCGCTGTCTGGCAAAAGATCCCGAAGAGCGTTGGCAGACGGCGCGCGACCTCGCTCTCGAGTTGAAATGGATTGGTGAAGCAGGGTCCCAGACGGCCGTTCCGGTGTTTGGGCCGCCCAGCCGTCGCAGTCTTTGGGTGTGGATGGGCGTTGTAGTTACTGCGATTCTGCTGTTGCAGGCGGCTATGGTGGCGATAGTTTTTATGAGAGGCTCCGCTCCCGCAAACGCGACTCATGTCGTGCGAGCTTCCCTGATACTCTCCGAACCCTTAGCCGGCGCATTCACCGCAAACCCGGGAGCGCCGTTCGCGCTCTCTGCCGACGGTTCGCGCCTCGTGTTTGCCGGCGCGCACTCTGACAAACCGTCGCAACTCTACATTCAGGATCTTGATCAGGGAACTGCAACTCCCATCGCCGGAACGGAAGGCGCGACGGAGCCTTTCTTTTCGCCGGACGGCCAGTCGGTAGGTTTTTTTGCAGACGGCAAACTTCGCAAGGTTGCCTTGCAAGGTGGACCCGCAAGTACGATCGCCGACGCGGCAATTCCGCACGGCGCGAATTGGGCCAGCGATGGCAATATCGTCTATGCACCGACGCTCGGCTCGGGACTCATGCGTATTTCGTCTTTCGGTGGCAGTCCGCAAACGCTGACTAGCCCGAATACAGCGCAGCGGGAACTCAGCCACCGATGGCCGCAAGTGCTGCCCGGGAACAACGCGGTGCTCTTCACCGTGCAATCGGGCACGCAAGCCACCTACGACGAAGCGCATATCGCCGCGCTGTCTCTCGAAACGGGCAAGTGGAAGACAGTCATCGAAGGCGGTTCGTACGCGCGGTACGTTTCTTCGGGCCATATTGTCTACGCGCATTCCGGGACGCTCATGGCGGTTCCTTTTGACGTCAAGAAATTAGAAGTGACCGGCCCCGCGGCCGCGGTACAAGACGGCGTGGTTACGACTTTAGCGACCAGCGGCGGAGCGGAGTACGACGTTTCAGAGTCCGGTTTGCTGGCGTACGTGCCCGGCAGCGCGCGGCCGCCGGAGCGGTCGCTCGCGTGGGTAGATCGTAAGGGAGTCGCGAAGGATCTCCCCGCAGCTTTGAACACCTACGCTTCGCCGCGAATCTCGCCGGACGGAAAGCGGATGGCTGTACAGGTGATGAGCGGCGGTCCCCAGGACCTGTGGATTTACGATTTCGCGCGCAACACGCTGATGCGCTTTACGTTTGACGGCGGCGCCGCGTTTCCGCTCTGGACGCCGGATGGCCGCAGGCTCATTTACCGGACGCGTTCGCCTTCCTTTGCGTTTCGTTCCAAGCCGACGGAAGGGCAGGGAACGGAACAATCGCTGCTGGGAAAGGACTTCGACGACCTGAGTGCGACGCCTGCTTCCGTGTCGCCCGATGGCAAGATCCTCTTGCTCGGTCAGCATGGTCCGACCGGTGCCGGAGGCGCCTACGCGCTCTCGCTCGACGGGACCGGAACGATTGCGCCAGTTTTGCAATCTTCGTTCAGTCAAATACAGGCGGAGTTCTCACCGAATGGGCATTGGATTGTCTACACGTCCAACGAGTCCGGACGAGATGAGATTTACCTGCAGCCGTACCCTGGTCCGGGAGGGAAGTGGATGCTCTCGACCGACGGCGGAGCGTTCCCTAGATGGGCGCACAGCGGGCGGGAAATTTTCTTCCGGAACGAAGACAAAATGATGGTCGTTCCGGTGGAGACGCAGCCATCGATTTTGGCAGGAACTCCGCGAATGTTGTTCCGCGGCGGCGGGTACGTGCCCCAGGGAAACTATGATGTGTCGCTCGACGATCAACACCTTCTGATGCTCAAGGAAAAGGACACGCCGGCGAGCCTGAAAGAGTTGAGCATCGCCCTGAACTGGACAGAGGATTTGAGACGGCACGTTCCGCGCACCACCAAGTAGTCAGCAAACTTGGCGAGAGCCGTGCGTTCGACGATTTCTAGCGGAGAGAGCCGCAGAAAAAGCAGTGTATGATTGAGATGCGGCGTGTGGCGAATAATAAACGGCGGCCCGTAGTTCAGCGGTGAGAGCACAACCCTTATAAGGTTGGGGTGTTTGTTTCGCATCCAACCGGGCCGACCATGCACGCGCGGACCGCCGGCGTAGCAAAGGATTTTAACGCCGAGGGCACGGACTTCGGAGCACCGAGGGCACCGAGGAGAAAATGGCCACACCTGAACACAAATTGACGGGTAAAACGAGCAGCGCTCCTGGCGCGGATGCAGCGTCGCCCGCGGACGACGCTGCGGCGGGAATTGATGCCGCCGCGGCGCAGCGCGCCGCTGCTTCCTCCCAAACTGCCTCGCTCAAATCTGACGATCGCCCGCGTCCGAACGGCGGCGCCTACAACGTGCACATCCCGTTGTACGAAGGACCGCTCGATTTGCTGCTGGACCTGATCCGCCAGCAGAAAATGAATATCCACGACATTCAAATCTCCGCGATTACCACGCAATATTTGGATTACCTGCACCAGCTGGAAGAATTGAACGTGGATGTGTCGGCGGATTTTATCTATATGGCAGCAACATTAATATACATTAAAAGTAAAATGCTGCTGCCGCCGGATCCGTTCGCTGCGGAAGAAGGGCAAGCCGAAGATCCGCGCGCCGAACTTGTGCAGCGGCTCGTGGAGCACGAAAAATTCAAGTCCGCGGCGCAAGTTTTGTATCAAAAACAGCAAATTGAAGAAAATGTTTGGTCGAGGCCGGACAAATCGCTTTACAACGACGAAGGAACGGAAGGCGAACTGGTCGTTTCGCTCGTCGATTTGGTGCGCGTGTTCCAGCAAGTGCTGGAGCGAAGAAAAGAAGTGGCGCGTATCGATTTGCAGCACGAAGAGTTCACCGTCGCGCAGATGATTGCCGCGCTGCGCGGGCAGATTCTGGCGAGCGCGGACAATGCGGTGAATTTGATTCAGTTTTTCGAGGCGTGTCCATCGCGTCATGCGATGATCGTGGCGTTTCTGGCGGTGCTGGAGATGGTGAAATTGCAGGCAGTGCTGCTGGCGCAGGAAAAAATGTTTGGAGAAATTGTGGTGAAGAAGGGCAAGAGTTTTGATCTGGCGTTTGATGAGAGCGGCGCGCTCCGGATGGTCGATGAGGAATACAAATAGGAAGTGACGACAGGTGTGACGATCACGCGATGAGCACATCTTCGACTGAACGTGCAGCCGGGTTGGCGCTCATTGGCGCTGGAGTCCTAAACGTGGTGACAAACTCTGTGCTTACGCCGCTGTTGCCGCGTGGACCTTCATTGGCGCACACGGTCACGTCGCCAGCATTCGCATGGCGGGAAAGTGTGGCCTCGGTGTGTGCGGTGCTGCTCCTCTTTGGCAGCGTCGGTCTTTACTTGCGGCTTGCGGAGAGATCGGGAAAGCCCGGCGCGGTCGCATTTGGGCTGGCCTTTTGCGGCAGCGCTCTGCTGCTGGGCGTGGAATGGTCTCAGCTTTTCGATCTTCGTGACTTTGCGCGGCGCGCTCCGGATGCCCTCGATGCCCTGAACGCAAAACATGGCCTGAGCTTGTCCGACATCGGCGGGCTGATCGTGCTCGGTACTTTCACCATCGGATGGCTCGCGATGGCCGGAGTTGCGATCTGGGCGGGCAGCGTATCGCGGATGGCCGCGAGCCTGGTGATCGCAGGGTTTTTTCTTATCCCCATGCTGCAGCCGCTTTTGCCGAAGCCGCTCGGCGCGGTCGTGGGCAACGTAGTCTTGGGCGTTGGATGGATGTGGCTAGGCGTTGAGCTTTGGCGCGAACGTGTTGCGGCACCTCAATCGCTGCAGAGCCTTCCGCAGTAGGGCAGGGGAGAGATGGCATGACCAACGAAGAGAGAAGAGCGGCGCTGGAAGCGATCATTTATGCGGCGGATGAGCCGGCGACGATCGAGCAGTTGACGAAAGCGCTGGGCGAAGAAAAGCTCGCGGTGCAGGCATCGCTCGACGAGTTGGTGGCGAGCTACGCGGTGGAAGATCGCGGAATTGAGATTCGCGCGGTGGCAGGCGGGTACAAGCTATACACCAAGCCGCAGCAGCACGACGTGGTGCGGCGCTTCATCAAGAGTTTGCGGCCTCCGCTGCGCTTGACGATGCCAGCGCTGGAGACGCTCGCGGTGATCGCGTACAAGCAACCGGTGACGTCGCCGGAAATTTCGGAGATTCGCGGAGTGAATACGTCGGGGGTGATCAGCACGCTGCTGGATAAACGATTGATTACGACGGCGGGACGGAAGGAAGTGATCGGGCGGCCGATTTTGTACAAGACGTCGAAAGAATTTTTGATGCGGTTTGGATTGAGCGACCTGGAAGAATTGCCGAGTTTGAAAGAGTTTGAAGCGCTGGCGAGAGAGGCGTTGGGGAGCGATGAAGGAGTCGCGGCGGAAGAAAGTGGCAGCTCGGAAGAAGCGCTGGCGGAGGCAGAGCGCCGATCTGGAGATCGGCGTTCCCGCGAAGCCGATGCTGATGTCCGGATGATCGAAGGAGGAGCCGCGGAATTAACTGCTGGCGATCACACGCACGAGACGATCGGGGAAGCGGTACAGCATGTCGAGCAGGGGATTGCTGAGGCCGAGGCGTTTCGCGAACACGAAGCACTCGCTACGGCTGAAGGAATGCCGGCGGGACTGTTGGACGAAGACCCGCCGCCACCTGCCGTGAAATCTACAACGGCAGGGGAGTAAGAAAATCCTGGAAGACACTGTGGGAAAGTCAGAGTCCGAACCGGCGCAGAGCCGTCCGTCGCACAAGAAGCGTGCCTTAAAAGCGAAGCGCGCGTCACCCCACCAAACTCTTGCGCCAACCCGCCCTGAAAGGCCATGCTGCGCCAGACCTTAAACCGGCGGCGAACGTCTGTAGCGTAACCGCCGCCTTGGGAACCAAAATGGGTCGGGTTCCGTACAGATGGAGAGGCAAGACAGGTTCGAGAAGCAGACAACCGTCAGGAGAGACGAAGCATGAAGAAAACAAAAGGTTTCGTGTGGGGCTGGATACTCGGGGCGCTTGGTGCGGCGGTGATTTCGTTGGTGGTTGGGCTGCCCGCTCAGGCGCAGGGCGAAAAGCGAACGGTCTTCGCGGAGGGCGACTTTCATTGGCAAAGTAGCCTGAAGGCTGGGCAGACCCTGGAAGTGGTGAATACCAATGGCGAAATCGGAGCCAGCCGCGCCGCGGGCGATGCCGCGCGAGTCGAAGGCACGAGGGGCAGAAGCGATGAGGACCACGAATTGTTTATCGAGGTCGTCGAGTACGCGGACGGGGTCACGATTTGCGCGGTGTACGCGAGGGATAAGACGCCGGGGCGCTGCCACCGCGGTGGAGTGTCGTCAGAATCCGGCAACTGGTGGCGTGGGCAGCGCGCAAAGATCAATTTTGACGTGCAAGTACCGCATGGGGTGCGCTTCAATGCGTTGACGACCAATGGAAAGGTGCATTGCCTGAACCTGGAGAGCGTCGTCCAGGCGGCCACGACGAACGGCGACGTGGAAGTTTCGACGAGCGAATGGGCCTCCGCGAGGACCACTAACGGCGGCGTGCGCGTGTCCATGGGCAACGCCAAGTGGAGCGGCGAGCTTGAGCTACTGACCACCAACGGCAGTGTGAATGTCACGCTGCCGGCTTCCGCGGAATTCCAGGTGCATGCGGCTACCACGAATGGCGGGATTAGCACGGACTTTCCGATTACCGTGCAGGGGCGTTTTGGCCCGAAGTCACTCTCCGGCACAGTGGGCGGAGGAGGACGAGAGTTGAAAGTAGCGACGACGAACGGCGGGATTGATCTGAAGAAGAGCTGAGGGGGTCTTAGCTTGGAGCGCCTCGTCGCTGTAGCGGCGGTTTTACAGCACCGCGCGCCTCGCGAAGCGTTTGTCTGAGCTAGCCGTTTTCGACGCGCGCCTTTATATCCGCGTATGCGTCAGTGATGAGCCTGCCGAGTGCTGCGGCGTTGGTGGCGGTTCCCGGTCGCAGCTTCACATGACGCATGAATTTGCCGGTGCCTTGCAACAAGCGGTCCGGATCGGGCAGCGCCGCGCCGTGAAAGAACCCCACGTTTACGTGCTCGGCGAATACATTGACGTAACCGAACGGCGCATCTCCCAAACAGGCCACCGGGCAGCCGTCGTGCACAAGCTCGCGGACTTCGTCTCCGCATTTGCGCATCACCGCAAACCACTGCCGCGCGATGGCTTCCAATTCACCGGCATGCGCTTTCAACCACGCCTCGATGGCGGGATCGTGCGCGACCGCGCCGTGAAATCGCAGCAAGTCCGTTCTCATGATCGCTCCACTTTCTGCTTGCGAGATCCAGGGTCACGCAGCACTTTACACGAGAAGGCCGCCGGCTGGTCGTGCGAGAAGTACGAAAGCGAAAGTTCGCGGTATCGCGGTTACACTTGCGGATTGTATTTCTATTGGCGGCTAGCCGGAACCTGACCCTTGACACCCCAAATTTCCTGTCACCCTGATTAACGCCCTTGATGTCCACGTTGATTCCTGGTACGCGACTTTTCCGGTTTCGCGAGTGAACAGGCGCTTCCGCGAGGCGCATGCATCAGTTAGGCACAGACGAGCTTTCTCAACCGTACATTACTCGTAACGCAGGGCCACAAGGGGATCGACACGCATCGCACGGCGCGCGGGGATGATTGAAGCGGCGAGCGCCACAAGAATCACGCCGAACAAAGCGAGTAGAAACGAGATCACATCGCCGGGCTGGACGCCAAAGAGCATGGAACGCATGAGGCGTGCGCCAGCAAGGGCAACAGGAACGCCAGCGAGAATGGCGGCCCCGCTGACCAGCAGACTTTCACGCAAAATCAGCCACAGCACTTGCCCGCGCTGTGCGCCGAGCGCCATGCGGACGCCGATTTCCGAAGTGCGGCGGTCGACGCGATAGGCGAGCGTTCCGTACAGGCCAGTGGCGATCAGCAACACGGCGATGACGCCGAAAAAGATGGAGAGGCGGGCAAAGAGGCGGGCTTGCGAGAAAGACTCGTCGAATTGGGCGCGCTGGGTCATGGGCTTCTGTATGGGAAGATTGGGATCGAGGCCGTGGAGAACGGCATGGACGCTGGGGATGAGAGCTTCGGGATTGCCGTGGGTGCGCAACTCGACTTGCATGTTGGGGATCGGAGTGCTTTGCGCGAAGGGGAAGTAGAGAGTGGGCTTCGATTTTTCGTCGACACGCTTATACTTGCTGTCGCCGATGACGCCGACGATGGTGAAGCTGTTTTCTAGTTTGTGTTTTCCGGCGGAGGTTGACGAGATTGTCGTGACCGAATGGCCCAACGCATCTCCCTTGGGGAAAAAGCGATTCGAGAAGGTTTCGTTGACAAGCACCACTTTGGGCGCGGACCGCGTGTCGGCGTCCGTAACGTCGCGGCCGCGGAGAATGGGGATGCCGAGCGTGTGGCAGAAGTCGGGTCCGACGTGGTTCGCGCTCATGCCAATTTCAGAAAAAGAGCCTTGAGGCTCCACGCCGTCGATGGCCCAAACGCTATTCCAGCCCCAGCCGGAACCTAGGCGGTGCGAGACGAGCGTAGCGGACGCAACGCCGGGAGCTTCACGCAAGCGGGCAAGCAGATCTTGAAAAAAGTGCTCCTTTTCCCCGTCGCTGTGCACGGAGAAGGGATCCGTGCCGAACACGAGAAGCCCATCCACGCGAAGGCCCAAAGGCAAGGTCTGATAGTTGCGAAGAGAACGAACGAGCAGTCCCGAGCCAACCAGCAAGATGAGGCATAGGGCCATCTGCGAGGCGACGACAACTTTTCCTGACCAGGGGCTCCTCTGGTCGCGAAAGGCGGTGGCGTTGGAGGTCTTGAGCGTAACTCCGACGGGGACGCTGACAGCGCTACGAAGCGGGGCCAGCCCGAAGACAATGGCGCAACTGATCGAGATTGCCAAAGTGAAGAACAAAACGCGCGAATCAAGCACGAAGGGAATTTCCGTCCCTGACCAGGCGGCGAGTGCCCGACTGCCGGAAATCGCAAACATCCAACCGAAGGCCGCCCCACCGGCGACTAGGAGGAAGCTCTCCGTCAGAGTCTGCCGCAATAGACGGCCGCGGCCAGCACCAAGAGCGATGCGCACCGAAAATTCGCGGGCGCGAGCGGCATTACGAGCGACGAGGAGCATCGAAACGTTGGCGCAGGCAATTGCGAGAACGAGTCCGACCATGGCCAAGAGAATCTGGATGGGCTTTTGATAGTCGTCGCGCATATCTTGAATTCCCTGCGTGGAACTGAAGGCCAAAATGCTTTTCTTCGCCTTGGGATCGGGAGTGCCCAGGCCGATAAGCGCGGCGCTTTGAAAGACAGGATCTAAGTTCGCCAGTGCCTGAGATTGCGTGACACCTGGAACGAGACGGCCGATCAGCTGAATGCACCACCACTTCGGAGCGCCATAGAGAGTGTCCAGCGAGGGCTCCTCGCCCCATCCAGTGAGCTCGGGGCGATTCTGAAACGGAATCCAGAAATCGGTGGAAGAGGCAGGCTCCACGCCATAGAAGCCCTGAGCGGTCACGCCGATCACGGTGAATGGAACGCCTTTTACGTAAATGGTTTGGCCGATGGCGGAGGGACTGCGGCCGAAGCGCGTGGTCCAGTAGGAATAGCTGAGAACGAGGACGCTGGCGTGCGCCGTCTCGTCTTCGAGCGCGAACCCGCGGCCGCGCGTAAAGGAAACGCCGAGCCCGGAAAAGAAGTTGCCGCTGACCATGTCGGCTTCCGCTTCTTCGGGATCCTCGGCGATGCGCACGGCCACTTTGTCGACGGCTAAAGGCATATAGGCCATCAAGTCAGAAAAAACGGCGTGCTCTTTGCGAAGCGCTTCAAACACCGGGTAGGAGAAAGACTTGTCGTCGTCACCGGTGGCGCTCACGCCGTCGGGCGGTCCGTTGGGAAGGCTCAAGAATACGAGTTGCTGAGGGTTGGGAAGAGGAAGGTAACGAAGCAGAACGGTGTTCATGACGCTAAAGACTGCGGTGTTTCCACCGATGCCAAGAGCGAGGGTGAGCATCGCGACGAACGTGAAGCCGGGGCTTTTGCGCAGCATGCGGGCGGCGAAGAGCAGATCCCGCCACAACGTGTCCACTACGGACTCCCAGCCACCAGAGCGGACGATTTCTTTCGCGCCATCGAGACTCCCGCGCTCCAATCGCACTGCCCGAAGCGCACCCTGGCGGCTCATGCCTTGTTTCATCTTTTCAGCCGCTTCCATCTCCAAGTAGACGCCCAGCTCCTCATTCAACTCACGGTCGACCTGCTCTTTTCGGAACAGTGATCGAAGCCCGCTTGTAATGTTCCGTAAGAAGGACATGCGTAGCCTCCTACTCGTAACGCAAGGCCACGATGGGATCGACGCGCATCGCACGCCGTGCCGGTAGATAGCCGGCCGTCACGTTTAGCACTATCAGCACAGTCGCTGCGACAAGCATCGTTGCGGGGTCGGCTGGCTTGGTACTAAACAGCATGCCGGATACCAGTCGGCCAGCAGCCAACGCGATCGGGACACCCAGAGCAAGCCCAGTGCTGGCGAAGAGCAGCCCGTCGCGCAGGATCATCCAAAAAACCCGAGAGCGTGGAGCTCCGAGCGCAACGCGGATGCCAATCTCGTTAGTCCTACGAGCAACTCCATAGGACATCAATCCATAAATTCCAATCGAAGCCAGAAAAACTGCTAGAAAGCCGAAGAAGGCGGAAAGGCGGGCGGTCAAGGATTGGCTCGCAACCGAGCGATCCACTTGTTCGGATAGCGCGCCTTGATAAACGAGCGGGAGGCTAGGGTCCACCGACGCGGCGGCGCTACGGACCTCGGCGATGATGGCATGAGGGTCGCCGGAATAGCGCACCTCGAAATCGTAGTAGAAGTGCTCAAGGACCTGGGAATAGAGATAGTAAGCGCCCGGTTGCGGCCTCTCGTCGAGGCTCTCGTATTTTGCGTCCTTGACCACACCAATGACTTCGAAATCGGCGGCATGCGCGGGATCGCTTTCGATGCCAAAGCGGCGGCCAATTGGAGAACCACCTGGAAAATAGAGGCGCGCCATTGTTTCGTTGATTACCGCGACCTTCGGCGATGTGGCTGCATCCTGCGGGCCAAAATTGCGTCCGATGAGTAAGGGAATTCCCATTGTCGCGAAGTAGCCCGCTCCCACTGCGTTGTGGACGACATGTGGGTTGTCTCCCGCATTTGGAGTCGCCCCAAGCACGGAGACTGGTGTGCGCCAGGAGCCCTGATTGAAAGTCGACAGAGACACGCTGTCAGCCCGAACGCCGGGTTCGGCAGCTACTCTTTGTTCGAGCTGTTGGTAGAGATTTACGAGGCGGGAATCTAGTTTGTAACCAAGGGCCGACGGATCCATTGAGAAAAGCAGAACTTCCTTTTCATCGAATCCCCGGTTTACGCGCGTGAGGTTGACCAGGGTACGCAGAAACAGGCCGGCGCCGATGAGAAGCACAAAGGAAAGCGCGACTTGAGAGACGATCAACGCACTCGAAAAACGGCTGCGCACGCCCAACGCAGTCGCACCTCGTCCTGACTTAAACGCGTCGGTGAGGTTAACGTGCATGGAGCGCAGCGCGGGCAGCGTGCCAAAAAGAAGCGCAGTGACAAGCGAGATCAGAAAAGTGAAAGCCAGGAGACGCCCATCAGGCGCGATGTTGAGCGGGAGCGGTTCCGGTCCCGCAGAGATCCATGCCAGGATAGCCCCGCTCGCCCATGAGGCGAACAAAAGCCCTAGGACCCCGCCAAGACAAGCCAGCAGCAGGCTTTCCGTAAGCAATTGACGGAACACTCGCGCCGGACCAGCGCCAACGGCGGTACGCACAGCGATTTCTCGCTGACGGTTGGCCGAGCGAGCTAACAATAGGTTGGCGATATTCGCGCAGGCAATCAGTAAGACCAAAGCGACAACCACCATTAAGATTTGCAAAGGCAACGAGTACGCACGCAGTTCCGAAAGACCGCGCGCGGCAGAAGTGAGCGGGATCCATGCCTCGTCGATATTGCGCTGCCGATGCAGCGGAATGACCGGCCCGGCGAAATCGCGCCAGATCGCCTTGGCAAGAACATTGATGCCAGCTTCAGCCTGCGCAACCGAGACGCCGGGCTTAAGCCGCGCCATAATGTAGAGAGAATCCCACCATCTATCTTCCAAGCCGTTCCAACCAGGCGAAACCTGCTTTTGCATAGAGAGTGGAATCCAAACATCGGGAGATTCACCCACCGTGGTGCCGGAGAAGCTGCCAGAGGTCACGCCGACGATGGTGTAGAGCGTCGGGCCGATGGCTATGGTCTTGCCGATGGCCGCAGGGTCGCGGGCGAAGCGCCGCGTCCACCAGGAATAGCTAATCACGGCGATCGCGTGGGCGCCCAGTGGTTCGTCATCCAGCTTCGTGAACTCGCGGCCTAGAACCGGCTCGACGCCGAGCATAGAGAAATAGGTCCCGGAGACGAGCTGCACATTCATCGGCTCCAGGCTCGCACTGCCCTCCACTCTACCGTGCATTCCGCCGAACAGCACACTCATCATCGCGCTGGTCTCGGAGAAGACCTGATTCCTCTTCGCGAGCTCTTCGTAAAAGCGATATGAGTAAAGTACGTCGTCCACACCACCGGTGCTTCCCTGGCCCCGCCCTGTGCCGAGGAGGACGAGTTCTTTCGGGTTATTTACGGGCAAGTTGCGGAGCAGGGCGGCGTTCAGGAGGCTAAAAATCGCGGTGTTGGCTCCGATGCCGAGCGCGAGAGTCAGGACGGCAACGGCGGTAAAGCCGGGAGACTTGCGCAGCATGCGGGCGGCGAAGAGCAGATCCCGCCACAACGTGTCCACTACGGACTCCCAGCCACCAGAGCGGACGATTTCTTTCGCGCCATCGAGACTCCCGCGCTCCAATCGCACTGCCCGAAGCGCAGCCTGACGGTTCATGCCCTGCTGCATCTTTTCGTCGGCGGCCATGTCGAGGTATTCACCGAGTTCTTCATCTAACTCCCGGTTCGCCTGCTCCTTTCGGAAAAGTGACCGCAGCCCGCTGCCAAGATTTCGGAACAAGGACATAAGCTCCCCCTACGACGCCTCGAGAATCCTGGCGATGGCTGCCGCCTGCCGGCCCCATTCTCGCGTTTCGCTACTGAGTCTCTGTCGTCCCTTCTTAGTCAGAACGTAATACCGCGCGCGGCGGTTGTTCTCGGTTGCCTTCCATTCGCCGTCAATTAGCCCTTCCCTCTCTAATCGTTGAATCGCGAGAAATAAAGAGCCCGCATTCGGGCGAAAAACGCCCTGGCTCATTTGCTCGATGCGGACAGAAATCCCGTATCCATGCATCGGTTCCAGAGCCAGGGTCTTCAGAACGAGCATGTCCAAAGTCCCCTGAACGACATCGCTTGACTTGTCCGGCATAGGAGTTCTCTCTTCCTACTGGCATCCAAGTGGAGCATACGCCTGTCCTACTGGTTGTCAAGGGGAGAACCGCGGAACGGGAGGCCGCTTAAACCGCTCACGTCCTGCTAAACGCTGCCGGCTCAACCGGTCGATGCAAAGCCGTCTAGTCAGTTGATCCGACAAGACTTCCGCATGGTGAATCGCGTTGCCCCGCAGTAAACGATCAGACCCTAGCCCGGATGGTGTTCTGATCGAATCAGTGCGCCATAACGAGACTTAGCTATTGATGCACCTATGAGTTGGATTCCGCCCAGTGTTGCGTCGACCCATGGAGACTACCCGACTTCCATGATAGGTCTTTGTCAAGAGGGCAAGAGCTCTCCCGACGCGCTACGGAGGAGCGCGGGTGTAATTCTTTTCTGATTCTTCGCCGCGTGTGTTGGCCTCTCAGCCGTGGTTCCTATTTC
>Ga0209166_10001539_pt1 | contig 18987 bp, 19 predicted proteins | sample Coa_R1_3_FD_187151 | JGI IMG/M metagenome (GOLD analysis project Ga0209166, IMG submission 187151) | Surface soil microbial communities from Centralia Pennsylvania, which are recovering from an underground coalmine fire - Coalmine... | ecosystem: Environmental > Terrestrial > Soil >... | reverse complement strand
CCATTTTCTGGTTTATATTCTGTTAACATCGCATCGTGCCCCGGGAAAAAGACAGCCCATCTAAATCTAAAATCCCTTACGCCGGCCCCTGGCTTTCGCTTGGCCAGTACCTCCTGACCCCGGAGGCGCAGACCTTTGCCCTGGCGGTGGCTACCTTTGCGGTGCTGGCATTTTTCCCTTTCATGATCGTGCTCATCATGATGATCCGGCGGGTGTTCGAATCCAAAGCCATGAATTACGTGTTGCTGCAGATCTTGCGCGACCACCTGCCCATCGGCCAGGATATGGTGATCAAGGCGCTGGACGATCTGGTAAACGCCCGCAAGCAGGTGCAGGTGGGCTCGAGCATCCTGCTGTTGCTGGCGACACGTGGAGTGTTCATGCCGCTGGAAGTGGCGCTCAACCGCATATGGGGATTCGAGAAAAGCCGCTCTTGGGTGCACAACCAGGCGGTGGGCGCATTGCTGGCCGTGGGGTGTGCGGTGCTGGCGCTGGTCTCCATCGCTGTGACCGCCTTCGGCAACCGCTACGTCCTGACCGAGTTCGTGGGCGGCGGACGGCATAATCCGACATTCCACCTGGGCGCGTTCCTGCTCATGAAGCTGGTTACCACCGCCGCCAGCATCACAATATTTTTCCTGATTTATTGGCTGGTGCCCAGCGGCAAGGTCGCAGTGCGGCGCGCTCTGCCCGCAGCCATCATCTTCGGCATTCTCTGGGAGCTGATGAAATACGCCTACATCGCCGCCCTGCCTCATATGAATTTTGAGGAAGTTTATGGGCCGTTCTCAGTCTCTGTCTCGCTGATCTTCTGGGCCTACCTGTCAGGATTGCTGCTGCTCTCCGGCGCCTACAGCGCGGCGTATACGCATGAATAGCTCTTAGCTCTTAGCTCTTAGCTTTTAGCTTTTAGCTTTTAGCTTTAGTTTTTAGCTTTTATCGCGTTAACCGCTATTGTGCTTACTATTCCGCCAATCCCATTTGCACTTGTCATCCTGAGCGCCGTTTTTTGGCGCGAAGGATCTTGCGTTTTGTTGTCGGAGGGATACTCTTCAGGCACTTGCTTCATGTGGAATGTGTGAGACGAATTTGTAAGACCTGAGAGATGAACAACCCCGAAGGGGTGACGTACTATAGCCCAGCGCTTCAGCGCTGGGTCTGATCAGAAATGAACCAAGTCCCGCAAGGGACGACGCTTCTTCGCCGGCATCTTCAAAATTGTCCTCTGGAATACTGAATAGACACAAAAAATCGTAAATCACTTCAAATACTGGTCCACCCACCCATTCACCGTCTGGTACCACAGACGGCTGTTCTGGGGCTTGAGCACCCAATGGCCTTCGTCGGGGAAATACAGCATCTTAGACGGAACTTTCAGCCGTTGCAGCGTTGTGAACAGTTGGAAGCCCTCGGAGACATCGAGACGGTAATCTCTCTGGCTATGAATCACCAGTGTCGGCGTTTTGAAGTTCTGGGCGAACAGATGCGGCGACCACTTGCGATAGAGCCCGCGGTTCGTCCACGGCGTTCCTCGAAACTCCCATTCGTTGAACCAAAGCTCTTCGGTTGACCCATAAGCGGACTCGGTGTTGAACATACCATCATGTGAAACGATGCACTTGAAGCGGTTGGTGTGTCCCATGATCCAGTTCACCATGTATCCGCCATAAGAAGCGCCCAGCGCGCATTCGCGGTTCTTGTCAATGAATGGATACGTCCGCTCCGCGTAATCGAGCCCCAGCATCAGGTCCTGATACGGCTTGCCGCCCCAATCGCCGCTGATCTCGTCAATGAACTTCTGCCCATAGCCAGTCGAGCCGCGCGGATTGATGAGGACCAGGACATAGCCGTTAGCCGCAAAGAGTTCGAAATTCCAGCGATAAGACCAGGAATCGCCCCACATGGTCTGCGGCCCGCCATGAATGATGAATTTGACTGGATATTTCTTGCCGGGGTCAAAATCGGGAGGCTTGAGAATGAAGCCCTCGACTCTGGTTTTTTCCGCGCCGGTGAACATGAACGGCTCGAGCGGTTGCATGGAGACTTGGGCAAGGACAGCATCGTTGAGGTGACTAAGCTGTTTGCCCATCCATGGATTGAGCAAGGTTTCGTCATTCCTGAGTCCCGCACTTATCTTTTGCGGGTGGATATCCGCAACACTAATACCATAAATTTCATTTGGCGCTTTAACCGACATGCGCGTAAATAGCAGCGTCTTACCGTCAGGGGTGATACTTAGGTCGTCATTGTGACCCACCACCATCTCGAACACGCCGGTTCCCCGGACATCGACCTGGAAGATCGGCGCCTGGCCTTCTTCTTCCGCTGCGAAGTAGATTATCTTTGAATCCGAAGCCCATACATACGACCCGGCCCACCGGTCAAAATTCTCCGTCAGGTTTTTGATCTCGCCGCTCTTGCGGTCATAGATCACCAGGTTGAACTTATCGCTCTCGAATCCCGCCCGCTTCTGCATGCGCCAGGCGATGTATTTCCCATCAGGAGAATAGAGCGGCGTGTCATCGCTGCCCGGGCTGGTGGAAATCTTCTTCGCTTCGCCGCCCGTTATGGGAACGATAAAAATATCGTTGTTGGTGCTGATGGCCTCGACCTCGTCGTGGTTGCTGGTGTAGGCGACCTCCTGCCCGTCGGGAGAGATGGCGTACATATCCTGTCCGCCCAGGTTAAACGGGGGCACTTCGTGATCGCCGGGCGTAATGTCGTGCGGCGTTCCGCCTTCGGCAGCAATTACAAACAGATGGCTGCGCTTGAATTGCGTGTAGTTGTTCCAATGGCGGTAGAAGAGCCGGGTGAAGATGCTGGCCTGCACCTTGGATTTGGCGCGTTCATCCTCGCGCTGTTTGTTACAGGCGTCATCCGGACAGTCTGGGTACACGGTGGAGAGGAACAGAATATTCTTGCCGTCTGGCGACCAGATGGCGCCATCGGCTTCGGTGGAAATTGACGTCAGCTTGTGGGCGTTGCTGAGCGCGCCGCCGTCCGTGTCGAAATCCGCAATCCAGATTTGCGAGCTGCCGTCTTTGGCTGAGGTGTAGATGAGCCGCTTGCCGTCAGGCGAGAAGCGCGGCCGGTCTTCGCCCGCGGGATCGTCGCTGATCTTTTTCGCTTCGCCCCCGGCAAGCGGCACCAGCCAGATATGCGAAGTCTTCTTGTTTGCCTCCAGGTCAACGTCTTGCGCGGCAAAGGCCACCCATTTGCCGTCCGGCGAGGGCACAGGCTCAGCAATGCGCTTCAGCGCCATCATGTCTTCAAAGGTGAAGGGACGTTTGGATTGTGCGAAGCAGAGAGAGCTGGAAACAACAGACAGGCAGAAAATAACGGCGTGACGAAACCGCATTGGACCTCCAGGCAAACTTATCAGTTTAGAAGATTTAGACGCGGTCTGTCATGCCATCGTTACTATCGGTAGTGGGTCGGTTTGAGCAGCGCTGGCGTCCCGCCGCTGTCGTGTGGGCATCCTACCCACACGCTTTTAGAGCTTGCCGAAGAAAATGGGGCGCGCATTTATTCCAAATCTAACTCACTCCCTACTATCGAGCGCAGGCTTTGTTCTGTCGCTTACAGCTTGCCGGGAATTGTGCGATTTGATATCAAACGGTTCAGTTTTTGCAAATTATAGGAGATCATTCCAGAGGTGTTTTCAGCATTCAAGAATGCCGGGCCTTCGTAGCTCCTGTGGTCTTTCAAAATTCGTAGTGTGCGGGATTTATGAGAATCTGCCGCCGATGGCCTTGTTCTTCGCGGTCCCGTGCACCCCAAGCTGCATAACAAGTCGCACTATGAGGCTACACATTGCACAACAACACTACTTCGAGATCGCCAGGCAACCTCCTGTATGTGATTCATCTGGAATGACTTAGGGGGAAAATGGATTACTTAGTAAGGGGGGAGGGTGGGGACTACTTTTGGGGGTTACAGACCGCCCCAAAGCGCCAGCGGGCAGGGCGAGTAAAAAAGCAGTGCCTGAGAAGTTCCATACCCAGGCGGAATCAACCCGGTTTGTGGAGTCCTTAGAAAAACCCACTGAGTACTGAGGACCGAGTACTGAGTACTGCTTTACTTCGGCTGGGGAACAATCCGCAGGTAAGGCTTGGGCGCCTTCCAGCCGCCGGGGAATTTCTTTTTCGCTTCTTCCTCAGGCACCGAGGGCAGGATGATCACATCCTCGCCCTGCTTCCAGTTTACCGGCGTTGCTACTTTGTGTTTGGCGGTGAGCTGCATGGAATCGATGACGCGCAGCACCTCATCGAAGTTGCGGCCGGTGCTCATGGGGTAACTGAGCATCAGCTTGATCTTCTTGTCGGGACCGACCACGAACACGGTGCGTACGGTGGCATTGTCGGCGGCGGTGCGGCCCTCGCAGCTCTCCCCCGCGTCGCCCGGCAGCATGCCATAGAGCTTGGCGACCTTCAGCTCCGGGTCGCCGATCATGGGATAGTTCACCTTATGGCCCTGCGTCTCTTCGATGTCTTTCGCCCACTTGCTGTGATTGCTGGCCGGGTCTACGCTCAACCCAATGATCTTGGTGTTGCGCTTTTCAAAGTCGGGCTGCAGGCCGGCCATATAGCCGAGTTCCGTAGTACACACGGGGGTAAAGTCTTTGGGGTGAGAAAAGAGAATGGCCCAGCCGTCGCCAATCCATTCATGAAAGTTGATCTTGCCCTGTGTGCTTTCGGCAGTAAAGTTGGGGGCTTCATCGTTGATACGTAGTGACATGACAGCTCTCCTTGCCTGGGTTCCATTTTGCAGGAGCCAAGATGTTATGGAATGTCCTTTTCTGTGTCAAGCCTTGGGGAATATGGCGGCGGGTCGGTCCGCGCGCCCTTTCCAGGCGAGCTCTGGAATGTGGGGCATGATGCCCACATGACAGCCGCCCTTACTTTGCTGCTCAACAAATCTTTACATGGCCCTGGCGTCAACTCTGGGAGGCATTCCGCATCTAATTATTGATAAAATTCCATTAGGTACATGTAATGAGCATGATTTACACCACTTCTTGGCGCGTTCGCGCTTTCGTATTGTTGGCGTTGGCAGTTTTTCTTTTTGGTATCCCGGCCTTCGCCAATGAGGGCGAAGGACCACTGAATGAGGCCCAGCCCGCTGGCATCACTCCCGAGCAGATCATCCAGAAGTTTGCGGCGAAAGAGAAAGTGTTCAAGCAGGCGCGGGACAACTATACCTACCGCCAATCGGTCAAAATCGAGACACTCGACGGCGACACCGTTGACGGCGATTACCAGATGGTTACAGACATCCTGTTCGACGATAAAGGCCGGCGCATTGAATCGGTAGTGTTTGCGCCGCAGCCTACACTGACGCGCATCGCGATGACGCGCGAAGATCTTGATGACATTCAAAACCGCCTGCCCTTCGTGCTTACTAGCGACGAACTTCCTGAATACAACATTCTGTATGTCGGCCAGCAGAAGGAGGATGACCTCGATACCTACGTTTTCGACGTCGCCCCCAGGCAGATCGAGAAAAACAAACGTTATTTCCAGGGGCGGATCTGGGTGGACAATCGCGATTTCCAGATCGTAAAAACTTACGGTAAGAACGTTCCTGATATCCGCAAAGGCAGCGGTGAAAATCTGTTTCCCAAATTTACCACCTACCGCGAGCAGATAGACGGCCAATATTGGTTCCCCACCTACACCTACACGGATGACACGCTTCACTTCAAGAACCAGGATGTGCACATCCGCCAGATCGTGAAATACACCAATTACAAGCGCTTCGGCTCCAAGAGCAAAATCATCTACGAAGGCCAGGAGCTGCCGCCGGGCGAGCAGAAGCAGCCCCCAGGGCAACCCCAGCAGCAGGCGCCCCCGCCGAAGTAAGAAGTTTGATTTATGAAGTTCGATTTATGATTTCTGATTTACGATTTACAGGATTTCGAGGCTCTACAAATCGCAAATCGAACTTCTTACTTCGCACTTCCTACTTCTTACTTCCCTCTTCCAGCTTCTGCAGCTCGCGTTTGATGCGCGCGCTCTTCACCGCCAGAAAAGTAAGATAGGCCCCGTGGATCACCCAGGTCGCAATATAAGCAAGATGTAAATGGAGCAACATCATCGCGCACCTCCTACAGCGGCGAGCGCGTGCAATTCTTCCACGCGCTGTTGTTTGCGCTCCAGCAGGTAACGCACCCAGACCAGCAAAGCGCCAAAAGCAGAAAAAGCAATAAGGTTGATGAAGAAAGCGTGCAGCATGGCGGGATCAAGCCCGCTGCCCGGCCCTCCGGCCAGCACCGGCTGCGGGTGCTGCGTCCGGAACCAGCGGATGGACATGTACACAAACCCGGTATCCACCGACCCGAAGATGGCCAGCACCGCCGCCAGCACCGGCATAGAGCCGGCGTGCGAGAAACGGCGCAGCAGCAGATAACTCACATAGATCAGCCAGAGCAGCAGCGTGCTGGTGAGGCGAACATCCTCCCAGGTCCACCAGATGCCCCACACCGGTCGCGCCCACAGCGGCCCGGTGATCAGCACAATGGTGCAGAACACCACACCTACCTGCGCCGAGGCCAAAGCCAGGGCGTCCATGCGCGGGCTGCGCGTCTTCAGGTAAGCCAGCGATGCCGCCAGGTTCACAAAGAAGCAGGCGAAAGCGGCAAAGGCAGAAGGCACGTGATAGTAAAAAATTCTCTGGATGTCGCCCATGGTGGCCTCCGTGGGCGCTACGAACATGGCCTGATGGAATCCCCAGATAAGCAACCCGAGGGTAAGAAGAGAAAATAGAACAAGAGCTGGTTTCATAGACAAAATATTCAGGACGTACATGAAGTTGGATTAGACACAACCTACAGCAAAACCGGAAGAGTTGCGAATTCTAACGTTTTAACGGACGCAATGCAAATTACTCCGCGTGTAGCACGGTTTCAAACAGCAAAAGCGAAATTGTGGTGAAAACTATATCGTAAACCGTCAAAAACTTGAGCGGCAGGCTGGGAGAACCTTCGCCGGTAAAAATTGCTGTGGTAGCGCCCACCATGGCCAGTAGCGCGGGCACGGAGACGGGAAACAACAGCAGCGGCAACATGAGTTCGCGGCTGCGCGTGCGCAACGACATGGCGGCAAAAAAAGTCCCGTTCACGATCAGCGCCCAGGTGCCCAGCAAAAATACCAGGATCAGCAGGGGCGTATCTCCCAGGGCGCGCAGATTGAAGAACACCACAAACAGCGGCGCCACGACGGCTTCCAGCAGGCAAACGAAAATAAAATTGCCAATGGTCTTTCCCAGGAAGAGCGCGTTGGGCGGGGCGGGCGAGCAGCGGAATGCGTCGAGCACCTGATTGCGCAGCTCGCGCAGCCAGCTCTGGTTGAGGGCCATGGTCGAGGCAAACAGAAACGCCATCCAGATCAGCCCGCCGGTAATGCGGCGCGCATCTTCCGCTGTGAAATCAAAGGTGAAGCTGAAGACCACCACAACCAGCAAGGAAAAAAATAACATGCCGTTGGTGGCGTCTTTGGAACGCCACTCCAGGCGCAGATCCTTGGCCAGGGTGGCTCGGGTGATGTCGAACAACTGGCTCATGATGCCACGCCCTCGCGAGTTGGACCGGCCACTCTTGCAGCCGCTGTTCCCGCTTCGCTGCGCAGCAGTTGCCCCTGGGAAAACAACAGAGAGTAATCAGCCACTCCCTCGACGTGAGTTACCTGGTGGGTTACGACCAGAATGGTCTTGCCCTCGTCACGCAGTGTTTTTATCAGCGCGGCAATGTCGCGCGCTGAAGCCACATCCAGGTTGGAGAAAGGTTCATCGAGAAGAAGAATTTCCGGGCCGTGCATCAGGGTGCGCGCCAGCGAGAGGCGCTGCCGCATCCCCTGCGAATAATCGCCTACATGACGCTCCAAGCCGGGATCGAGCCCCACGGCCCGAATCGCCGCGACCATTTTCTGCTCTTCTTTTTTTATGCCATAGAGCGCGCCGAAGTAGCGCAAGTTTTCCATAGCGGTGAGTTCGTCATAGAGCATGCTGGCGTGCGCAACGTAGCCGATCCTTTGCCGCAGCATCTCGGGTGGGCCATCAAAGACCACCTTGCCGGAGGTTGGCCGTGCCAGGCCAGCGATCACACGCAGCAGCGTGGATTTTCCCGCTCCATTTTCTCCGAAGATGGCATAACAGCGGCCACTGGAAAACTCTGCAGAAACTGAGCGCAGGGCGGCAAAGCGGCCGAAGAGTTTGGTTACCTGCTGGAGCTGGACCATGAAGAGAACATCATAACTGATTGGAATGATACGAACCGGCTCGCAAACGAACAGATTACATCTTTTGCGTGTTCGGTGACGGATTCTGACCATTCGGCGCGGGAGCGTACTTGGAGGCGCACTTGGCCTGCAAGCCGGTGGCACGGAATACGCCGTCACGTCCAAGCCGGCCTTCCGCCAATGCTTGTGCCCCATCTTTGAATGTGTCCGGGGGCGCTTCGGTACCCTGATAAACCACTGGCAGAGTTTTATCCTGCTCAATCAGCACGAACTCGACCCGCGTGCCCTGGCGCTTGATGGATCCAGCGGCCACGTTGCCGGCCACGCGCAGGCGCTTCTTATAAATGGCGTCACCCTTTTTGACCTGAGCTTGCAGCTCTGAGATGGTGACGTAATAACTCTTGCTCTCTTGTACGCCGGTGTAGGCAAGATAGGCCAAGGCAAGCACGATGATGGTGATAGCGGAGCCGAACTTCAGGTACTTGGAATACTGCGAGGACATCGCCTCAAACTTTACGCGCCCGCAGGCGTGTAGGTCAATGGGGAATTCAACCCTATAGCCATAGCCCGCTTTTGGCTTTTAGCCTTTAGCTCTTAGCTTGAGTCGTATATTGACGCGCGTCTTGGCTCCCTTCACTTCGCATTGAATACAAACATGCCGGTTTCAACATCGTATAATTGATTTTTGCGAGGCTTATCATGACAGCTCCCAATGGCAGCAACGGAGTCAAGCAGAACAGCAACGGCAATAGCGTTCCCACACCGCGCGCGCAATGGATTGCCCAGCGCCGCGCTGAGGCGGAAAAGACCGGCGTCCGAAATTTTTCTCAGATGCACTACGCCCGTAAGGGCATTGTGACAGAAGAGATGGTCTACATCGCCACCAAGGAAAAGATTTCGCCCGAGCTGGTGCGTGATGAGGTAGCGGCTGGCCGCATGATTATCCCCGCCAACATCAATCATCCTGAACTAGAACCCATGGCGATTGGCGTGGCCTCGTTGTGCAAGATTAACGCCAACATCGGCAACTCAGCCGTGACTTCAAATGTTGACGAAGAGCTGAAGAAGCTGCACACCGCGGTGCACTTTGGCGCCGACACGGTGATGGACCTCTCCACCGGCGGCGATATCCACAACATTCGTGAGGCCATTTTGCGGCACTCTCCTGTGCCCATTGGTACGGTGCCGATTTATGAAGCTATCTCGCGGGTGAAGCGCGTGGAAGACCTGAACGCCAGTGTGATGCTTGAGGTCATTGAAGAGCAGGCGGAGCAGGGTGTGGATTACATGACTATCCATGCCGGGGTCCTGATCCAGTATCTGCCGCTCATCACCAAACGTATTACCGGGATCGTGAGCCGCGGCGGCGCCATTCTGGCGCAGTGGATGGCACATCACCACAAGCAGAATTTTCTGTACGAGTGCTTTGACGACATTACCAAAATTTTCGCCAAGCACGATGTTTCATATTCGCTGGGCGACGGCCTGAGGCCGGGATGCATTGCCGACGCCAGCGACGAAGCCCAGTTCGCAGAGCTCAAGACTTTAGGCGAGCTGACCAAAAAGGCCTGGGAGCATGACGTGCAGGTCATGATCGAAGGACCGGGACACGTCCCCATGGATAAGATCAAAGAACAAGTGGATAAAGAAGTCGAATACTGCTACGCGGCGCCGTTCTACACGCTTGGTCCGCTGGTCACCGACATTGCGCCGGGATATGACCACATCACCTCAGCCATCGGCGCGGCCATGATTGGATGGCATGGCGCTTCCATGCTCTGCTACGTGACTCCAAAAGAACACCTGGGCCTGCCCAACGATAAAGATGTGAAAGACGGCATCATCGCCTATAAGATCGCGGCCCACGCCGCCGACCTGGCGCGGCATAGGCCGGGGGCGCGCGACCGCGACGACGCCCTCAGTTATGCCCGCTATACCTTCGATTGGGAAAAACAATTTACGCTCTCGCTCGACCCCGAGACAGCGCGCGCCATGCACGATGAAACCCTGCCCGATGACTATTACAAAGAAGCGAAATTCTGCTCCATGTGCGGGCCGAAGTTCTGCTCCATGAACTACTCGCAGAAGGTGGATGAGTACAACCGCCAGGTGCACGGCGTGGAAAAGAAAAATTATTCTGAGCTGGTAGAGAAGCTGATCAGCCTCAAGTAAGATCTGGCCTGAACATTACATCCGGCTGAGAGCTTTTTGGGCAAAGGCCTTCTCGGCATCGGCTTTTTCCGTTTCTCCCTTAAAACCATTGACCGAGATAACCAATATGCACTTCGAGGTGAGAACCTGGAGGATGCCGCTGGGTTCGAGAAAAGCATCTTTTCCCAAGCCAGCCACCGGCTGAATTTCTTTGCCTGTGTTTCGCCACATCTTTTTCGTTCCGTTCCACATATCAGGTTCCGAACCCAGGCTCAAAGGACCGAGATAAATATTAGCCATCTTCATTGATGATTGGGATGTGGCTACATACGAGCAACTCTTATTGCCAAGAACAGGACTAGTCTCGTTTTTTGCAGGGTCTAGCGGTTCGCCCAATATGGCCTCTGCATCGGCCTTGGTGACCAGCGCGCAGGGGTCGTAGCCGGCGGACCCTTCATTTGCGCTCGATTGTTCTGTTTTAAACTGGTATTGATCCCCAGTATTTTTGCTGGAGTTGCAGGCCATCAGTCCAAGTACAATCGCCATCAAGATAATTACTTTGTATCCTGTGTTCATCGTGCTCACATTATAAACAGCCAAGCTTTGGGTATGAATTTGACATACAGTGTGCGATGTCAATTCACTCTCTAGTTCAATTCTGGTCGGAATAATGTTTGATGCCAGCCACTGTCTTGGCAGCGGCGGCGCGCTTGCTGGGCCGGCGAAAGTAACGAACGATGACTTCAGGTTCCGAGTCCGATTCTTCAATGATGGTTCGATTTGCACGCTTGCGGGAAGCAGCCACTTCCGTGTTACCGGAGCTGCGGAAATTTGCCTCATTGGATTTTGCGCCCAGGGCAGCGGCCGGCTTCATATTTGTCAAGGTGTTTACCCGGGTCGACGCGGCGGGTGCGCCGGCAATGGTGAGCAGCGGCGCTGTTTGCGACCTGGATGCGGCAGGGGCCAGCGCAACCGTTCCGAGCGGGAGCTGTTGGTGGTCTGCTTCGGCGCGGGGACGATCGTTTGCCGGTGTGCGGCCGCTGAACACTCCCAGGACAAAAAGTATCAGCAGCGCGGCCACGCCTGCGCCCGTTAACACCATCTTCCAATCGCGGCTGTAGCGCTGCTCCGCGGAACTTTTTGCGGGCTGAATGGGCGTGACTTTGTTATTTGGCGCCTCGACTGAATGCCTCTTGCGCGGCAAAAAGCGGTCCACCTTCCATTGATTGTTCAGATGCAAACTGGCTTGAATGGTCCTGATTCGTTGGGCAATGATTCGCGCCGTCGTTTCTTTTGGCTTGTTCTCGGCAATCTGCCGCCAGCGGCGGGCAAAATTTTGCCGGGCTGCCTCACGCTTCACTGCCGCTTGCTGGCGCAGTTGCTCGCGTGATTTTCGCTCCTCTTCCCGCCGCCTGGCCAAGGCCGCGCTACGGGCCTGTTGCCAAAGCAAGAGCGCTTCTAACCGCTCCGATGTTCGCAACTTTACAAGCTGGAACACGCTGCCTGCCCGCTGCAGTAGTGCTGCGAGCTGCATCGCCATCAGATGCTTTGTTTCCCGCAAAGCCCGCCAGCCCAGCTTCATGGCAGACGGTTTACGAGCGGCAACGGCCTTGGGCGCGTTTTCTCGCAGAAAAGCTGCTTTCTCTTCCTGAGAAGTGATTGTTTCTTTGTCCTTAAACAGAGTGCCTTCGGCTGCAGACAGGGCATTGAAGCCGGGCTCGGGTTGGGAAGCAGTTTCAGAAAGAACTTCGGGGACCGGCTCCGGATTGCCCACTTCTGAATCAGCGATCACTTCTTGCGGTGCGGCAGGAACATAAGGTTCAACCGGCAAACTCACAGCCGCCGCCGGTTCTGGGGCCTCCAACGGCTCGATATCCACTCCGTTCAGCGCTCCTTCGCCTACGAACACGTCGCAATTGCGGTTTGCGGCGAGTTCGCGCGCGCGGGCCAGGGCATGGCCGGGGCCCGCACAGGCTTCAACGGCGATCACCAGGTCGTCCGAGCGTATTTGTTGGGAGGATCTGTGTGGATTGCCCGGCCGGCTGTAAGAAACTTCATAGCCCTGCGCGCGCAGGTATCCCGCCAGGCTTTCGGTGCTTTCAGGATCGTTGGTGATAATTCTTGCGTTCGGCATGCCTCGGCCCGCCAATGGGGAAAATATGAAGACGAAGATGGCGCGAACAGTTAGACGCAACTTCAGCGCGCGGGGTGGCCAGAGACAATGGCGAGCCGGGCTGGGTTAATTGGCTTCGCTGAAATCCATACCATCGGCAAATTGCAGGCCGGCAATCTGCCGCGCATGGTGCTGGACTTCCAGGTAGGCTTTCAGCAGCTCGATGTAGATTTGTTCCCGCTCTACCGGGCCGTTGCATTGAGTGCGCGCGTTGTCGAGGGCAAGATAACGATCGTGGGCTTCCACGAATTTCCTGATCACGTTGTTCATGGCGAAGCGGATTCTCAATCCCAGGCGCACCGCCTTAAATCCTGTAAACACCTTAAAGCACATAATATTTACAGCGTAGCCCGCACACTTAGTCCCGCACGCGGGTTGCCGAGCGCCATTTGCCGTGCAGCCATATCACCACGCCCAGCGCGCAAATTTCAACAGGACCTCCGCGAGGGAGCTCGATGGCCGACAAGCTGGTGTAATTCTTCGTGATCAGGTGGACGGCATAAATTGTCGCGCCGCCCGCGATGAGGCTGCCCAGGAATGCTTCGCTACGAGGAGCGATCCGCATGTTGTCCTCCAGAGATTTTTAAGCGCACTGTATCACGATTTCCCATGTTGAAACGCCCAGAGAATGCCCTAACCAGGTTGATGCTCGTGATTTCTATGCAGGACCGTGTTGCCGTATTGCGGCACGGATAAATCCGCGCCCTGACACCACAGCTACATATCTATGAAGCTTTAATCAAATCAGCGAAGGCTTTCCAGCTTTTCCGCCGCCCGATTGACCGCCGCAGTCAAGGCTGCAAGCTGTTGCTGCGTGCGGGCGTCATCACCGGCATCAATCGCCTCGTTGACCCCTGGAATCACCACCGCAGCATAGCCGGTATACTCGCCCGGCGCATAGATGGCGTGGCGAAACCATGGACGGTTGGGAAGTCCTTGGGGAAGCAGCAGCGCTGCCTCGGTATCACGCAGCACACGGTTGAGCCTGGCGGCATCTACCGAAGCATCTTTTTGTTTTGCCGCGATTGCGGCTCCAGCGGTGGTCATGCGGTTTGCGGCATTCAGGGCAGGAGAGAAATCGGGCGCTTTCTTTCCCAGTTTTTCAGCCGCCCTTTTTTCCGCGGATTCAAGGTAGGAGGTGATCTCCTTGCCGTAACTCTCGTAGTCATAGGGCAGCACGTCGGCATCGGCCATGCGCAGCGCCTCCAGGCCGAAGACGCGCGCCATCTGTTGCTCATAGGCGAAGGTGGGGTCGCCGAATTTCTTGAACCAAGTAAAATCGTCGAAGGCAGAGTGGTAGACGCCGTAATCGCCTCCCGAGGTAACGTCGGTGGCAGGCACACCCAGGTGTTGCAGGAAAGCGGTAAAATCGGAGCCGCTGCCCAAGTCGCCCAGGCGCACCTCGCCGGCAGTTCTGCCGGAGTCCTCACGATTGGGCGTAGGACCTTCCTTGATCCGCTTCTCTTTCCAGGCGTCATACACGGTCGAACCCGCCGGACTGGGAACAGTTTTGGTTACATCGCGCACAAACTGCTTCAAACTGGGAACCGCTGATGCGCTGAAGTTAGGCCCGGAGACGCCCACGTCCATGTTGAAATAAGCCACCGCGTTGGCGAGCTCTTTTTCGTGTTGCTCGGCCCATTCGGTCGAGCCAATCAGGCCTTCTTCTTCCCCGTCCCAGCTTGCAAAGATAAGAGTGCGCTTGGGCTTCCATCCGCTCTTGAGCAGCTCGTTAATGCCATGCACGGCCTCCAGCATAGCGGCTGTGCCGCTGTTGGGGTCTACCGCCCCGTAGACCCAGGCATCGCGGTGGTTGCCGGCGATTACCCACTCATCTGGCGCCTGCGTTCCCCGCACCTTTCCGATCACGTCCCAGATGGTGCGGTATTGGTAATCCTGCTTGAGATGGATCTTCACACGCGCCGGTCCAGGTCCAAGGTGGTATGCGAACGGAAGCGCGCCTTGCCATGAGCGCGGCGAGAGCTGGCCGCCGAGGTTCTCAAGGATCGGGCGCGCGTCCCCATAGCCGAGCGGTGTCGTGGGAATGTGAGGCATGTCGGCCGCCTGCTCGGGCGGTGTTCTTTGGCTATCAGGTAATGACGGCACTGAGGCTATTCCTGGCGTCGTAGGATCGCCGGGATACTTGAACATGTAGAGGATAGAGCCGCGTTGCACACCGCTTTCAGGACGCCAGGGGCCATCGGGATACTTGTCCCCTTTGAAATAACCGTCATCGATGGGGTCGGAATAAATGATTACACCGGCAGCGCCGCGCTGCTCGGCGATGTATTCCTTGACACCACGATAATTTTCGCCGTAACGTACGATGACGATCTTACCGCGCACGTCAATCTTCATCTCTTCCAGCTTCTTAAAGTCTTCCAGGCGGCCATAGTTAGCGTACACCACATCCGCCTCGACATCGCCGGAGGGCGAATATTCGTTGAACCCAGGCGTGACTCGCGGATCATCCTGGAAGGGGTCGCCATTGACGCGCTCCGGCCTGGGAGCGTGGTAATCCGCCAGCGGCGGATTCACCATGCTCACTCTGATCTCGGCCGGCAGGTTCATCCAGACCTTGTATTCCGTGATTTCCACATCGAGTCCGGCTTCGCGGAACTTTTGCAGCACATAGTCAGCGGTCTTTTTATCTTCCACAGAGCCGGCAATGTGCGGCTCCGAGGTCAGGATACGCAGGTGCTCCTCTGCCAGCTTAGGATCGGGGACGGCGAGAAAGTGGCTCTCGACCTGCTGCTCGGCGCTGAAGTTGCGGAATCCGGACAACACCGAGGGCGACACAGTTGACGACGGCTGTTGCGCCAGAAGGATGGAAGCAAAAAAGACCAGGCCGAAAACAAACGGCGAACGACCCAACAGAGAAAGATTCATGAGGTTTCCTGTGCAGACTGTGAAACTAAGAAGATTACACCAATATGGCAGGGCAAAACTATGGTTGCAAGAAATAGTAGGTAGGACGTTCTACCTGGAGTATGGGTTCGCCCTATGGGCGACACGCCTGGTGAGCAATCAACATGAGAAAAAACCTTCTTGGACTGGCATTGTTCATGTACATGACTGGGATGTTGCGCGCTTCGCCGGAAGTTGAATGGCAGCTTCTGGTAGAGGATAAGTTTGTGTCTGTTTATGTGGAACGAAGCCTATACAAGGTTTCGGGGAGCAAGGACTTTTTCGTTCATGTCCGTATCTACAACAGGACACACAAGAGATTGAGTGTTGACTTGCGCGATCGCTTCTCCGTTATCTATCCGAACCAATGGGGCCTCTACTCGAAGCCGCACAGGGATGCGATCGATGAAGAAAGAATGGTTCCTCCCAAAATGGACGCAGCGCTCAAACAGAAACTGATTGCCGATTTCCATGCCGGCGCTTTAACCGGGATTGGAGACTCTCTGGATTATTATCGTGAATTTTACGGGCAAGGTCCGGAAGCCAACGCTAACTCTGCCGGCAATTTCATGATTGTAAGCATGGGCGGCTGGCTGCTGCTCAGCGATGGCGAAAGCGGCGATATGGCGAGCCTGGAAGAAAGCAGGGAACGCCCATTCGAGCTGTCGGATGTTGTGTTTCCACTTCCCCTCCAATGGAAGAATATTCCTACCGGGGCCAAGGCCTTCGAGGCGATCACATAGAAACCAGGCTATTGTCCCGCAGGGGTCTGCGCCGCCCTTCCGAATGTGAAGCTCACCCCGACCGCCACTGTATCCAGTGACTGGCGCAGGCTGCGCTCATAGCTGCCGGTAAGAGCCATATGCCGGCCGACGTTGACGGTCAACTCGCTGCTGAGCCCGTTGTCTTCCAGGATGCCTTGTCCAGTATCCACTGTCGTGCGGGCGAAGCGCCGTTTTTTGCCGTTGATCGTCCGAATCACTTTGCCGGTCTTGGAAGGAACGAACAGATGGCTATAAATTTTCTGGTCGCCAATGGGCAGGTCTTCATAAGCTGATCCTTCGAAATTGAAGAACTTCAGAAAATCAAACGAAGCCCCGGCTTTGTAGTGTGAAATCGGACCCAGGGTGGTATACGGCCGCCGGACTCTGTGATTGATCAGTGCACTGCTGTCGCCGAAGCCAAGCTCAGCCAGCGGGGTGAAGAATCCAAAACTGTGCTCGAAATGGTTATTGAGATCGAAGGTCGGCCGGCCGGTGCTGATGCCCGAAGATGTGTCCCCGGTGGGGGCCGTTCCCGTGATGGTAGCGCTGTAGCCGAAACTCGTGTCGGGCGCCGCAAAATGCAGCTTCAGATACATGTCGCCCAGCGAGTTGTAGGTGGTAACCAGGGGAGGATTCGTATTGATCCTGGTCACAACCGTGCTGCTATATCCGTTGTGCGTCATGTAGTAAGGCATGCCCAGCTCGACGCCAAAAACGCGATTGAAGTCATAACGCACGCTGGAATCAATGATGTTCGACCAGCCCGAAGATGAATCGTGATTCCCGGTAATACTGGTCGTGAAAGTGAATCCTCGATCACTGGTTTCTGCCGGACTATTTGCGGGGCTGGTGTTATTGTCCGCTACTGCGCTATTGGCGGGTACTGAGCTATCGACCGCAACTGCAACTGCCCGGCTGGACGATACGGCGCTATTCGCCATTTCGGACCCGGATGTCGATTGAGCAAAACAGGCTCTCCCCACCATTGCACTCAACAGCACAACCACAATACGGCGAAATATGTTCATCTTTCCTCCCTGCGATGGGCAAGATTTTTGTTGATTGTGGGGGGAGTGACTTCAAAAGCTTAAACACCATCATAAGAGAATAGTTGCCCGCTTCCGGCGTTACCAAGGTAACGGGAAGCCGGATGAGCGCGCTGGAAGAGTGGTGTTTACAGGTTTCCCTGCTCAATCACCACATTTTCGCGCACAATCAGGCGATGCGATGCCATCTCGCGCAACCTGGGCAGCACGCGCTGCACGTGTTCTTCGCTATCCACAAAGACGATCACCAGGGGCAGCTTGCCTCCGGCATCCACGAGGCTCGAGGTCTTCACGCGGCTGCGGCCGGTGAATCCCGCCACCGCATGGAATACCGTGGCGCCGGCCACATTTTCCTCGTGCAAATACTTCAGGATTTCCAGATGCAGCGGACGGTGCTGCCACTGGTCGGCTTCGTTGAGGTACATGGTGATCTGCACTGCCATACTGTCGCTCATTCTATAACCAATCGGCTACAACCATCGCGCCAGCGCCGCGCCACACAGCACCGCCGCCAGGCACAAAATATTATTGGCCAGGATGTTTGCCGCCATCGCGTACCACTGCCCCTGCTCCATGTAGGCAAAGGTCTCGAAGGCGTAGCTGGAAAAGGTGGTAAACGATCCGCAAAAGCCGATGGCAATGAAGAGACGCCAGCGGGAATCGGCCAGCACGCGCTCGGTGGTCCAGATCATGAAAAAGCCGAGAATCAGACTTCCGGAAACATTGATGATGAGCGTGCCGTAAGGAAAATCGGGAGAAAGAACTTTGGCAACATAGCGGGCCAGAAAATAGCGGAAGCCCGCGCCCAGGATCGCGCCCAGGGAAACCCAGAGATATGCCTGCACGATGAAGTCTCCGTCCAGAAATTGTAGGAGTCATCAGCCCGCTACACCCTAGGGCGGTTATGGCGAACCCCATCGCCGGAAGCATTATAACAATTTAGGAACAGCTCTCAGCTCCAAGGTCTTGGCGGAAGCGTGTCGGAGTCGAACCGACCAGGGACAGGGAAACCTGCCCCTCACCGGTTTTGAAGACCGGAAGGGTCACCGGACCCCATGCGCTTCCATAAGAGCATTCAGCAATCAGCACTCAGCATTCAGCCAGTGCGGCAAACTCGTTATTCTAACGATTTACTTTGATTAGAACAAAAGAGCGGATTCCCGCGAATCTGCAAAATGATTCGCGGACTGAATGCTGAGTGCCGAGTGCTGACTGCTGGCTACTGAGTGCTGACTACTTATTTACCTCGTCCAGTTTTTTCTTGGCGAAGTACCAGTCTTTGACCTCGTAGCCGTTGCTGGAAGTTACGCGCGTGGCGGCGTCCGCCTGGGTAATGGGTGCGGGCACGATGACCGGGTCGCCCGGCTTCCAGTTGGCCGGAGTGGCGCAGGCATTGGCCTCAGCGGTCTGCAGGGCATCGAATACGCGCAGGATCTCATCGATATTGCGCCCAAGCGAAAGCGGATAATACAGCAGCGCCCGCACGTTGCCCTTGGGATCGATAAAGAATACAGCGCGCACGGCTGCCGTATCGCTCACTGCTTCGTGCACCATGCCGAAAGCGCGCGCCACTTTTTGGTCGAGATCGGCGATGACCGGGAACTTCACCTGCACGCCGAAGTTCTGCTCGATGTTGCGCGCCCAGGCGATGTGCGAGTAGATGCTGTCAATCGAAACCCCGATCAACTGCACATTGCGCTTCTCGAAGTCGT
>Ga0209166_10001536_pt1 | contig 19004 bp, 19 predicted proteins | sample Coa_R1_3_FD_187151 | JGI IMG/M metagenome (GOLD analysis project Ga0209166, IMG submission 187151) | Surface soil microbial communities from Centralia Pennsylvania, which are recovering from an underground coalmine fire - Coalmine... | ecosystem: Environmental > Terrestrial > Soil >... | reverse complement strand
CCTTCCTGCGCGACCGACCGTCCTCACTACGGTCGGTCGCTCTGTTTTCCTCGTTACCCTACTGCATCGCCACGCCTCGCCTCCGTCTCATCCCTGCACCGTGCTTCCACAACTTCTGGGCACACCCGGCCTCGCCATCGCCTTGACGCGCCGCTCCGCACGCTGCTACGGTGAAGCAGAGAATTGCATAACGCTCACGGGTGCTCGGGGAAGCCGGGCTGAGAGGGTGGCCGCCGCTCGCCGCCGACCGTTGGACCTGATCCGGGTAATGCCGGCGTAGGGATCACGATCATCGACACGCCGCCGTGCCACCTGATCACGCCGTCCGTTCGCCGGGCGGCGTTTGTCGTTCCCGCCCGCGCCCGGCCAGAAAGGCACAGTCTGCCATGCACGACCTACTCACCATCGCCGGCAAAACATTCCGCTCGCGCTTGATGATCGGCACCGGCCGCCACCGCAGCGTGGAAGAGCTGCACGCTTCGCTCGACGCCTCCGGCGCCGAGCTCGTCACGGTCGCGATCGGCCGCCTCAACCTCGACGATCCGGGCGAGCAGACGCTGCTCGATCAGATCGACTGGTCGCGCTTCAGCGTGCTGCCCAACACCGCCGGCAGTCAGGACGCCGACCGCGCCGTCTTCATCGCCGAGCTGGGCCGCCAGGTCACCGGCTCCGACTTCGTCAAGCTCGAAGTCATCCCCGACGCCAAGTACTTGCTGCCCGACCCGATCGGCACGCTGCGCGCCGCCGAGCGGCTCGTCGCCAAGGGCTTCAAGGTCCTGCCCTACATCAACGCCGACCCCGTGCTGGCGCGGCGCCTGGAAGAGATCGGCACCGCGACGGTGATGCCGCTCGGCTCCGCGATCGGCTCCGGCCAGGGCATCCAGACGATGGAGGCGATCCGCATCATCATCGAGCAGGCGCATGTGCCCGTGGTCGTGGACGCCGGCCTCGGCGTGCCGAGCGAAGCGGCCGCGGCGATGGAGGCCGGCGCCGATGCCGTCCTGGTCAACACGGCGATCGCGCAGGCCGCCGATCCAGGACTGATGGCGGAGGCGTTCAAGCTCGGCGTCGAGGCCGGTCGCAAGGCCTTCCTCAGTGGACGTATCCCGAAGCGCGAAACGGCGATCACCAGCAGCCCGATGGCGGGTGTCGGGGCACGCTAGGCGATCGGGAGCGCAGCCCGGCAAGGACGGTTCGCGAACCGCCCCGCACGACGCGCGGCTGCGGATCAGTGGCTTATGGATAGATCTCTGCGGTACGCGTATCTCCGCGCGGACACGGCGATCGGCAGACCGGACACCGACGTGTCCCGGCTCCCGCAGCAGCCCTTGATGCTCGTCTCCGACCGCTCTCTCGCACGGGACACGGCCGACCTGCTGCGCCAGATTGCGGCCGCGATCGCCGGCGGGGTGAACGCGGTGCAGGTGCGCGAGAAAGACCTGCCCGACGCCGAATTGCTGACCCTGAGCCGCCGCATCGTCGCCATCGCCGCGGGGCGCGCCTTTGTGAGTGTGAACGGCCGGCCGCGGGTGGCGCTGGCCGCGGGAGCTGACGGCGTGCATGCCGGCGAGGAGATCGTGCCCACGCGCACGCTGAAGCGGGCGCTGCGCGGCCGCCTGCTCGTCGGCCGCTCGGTACACGACCTGCCGGGCGCGGTGGCGGCGGCACACGACGGCGCGAATTACCTCGTGCTCGGCACGATCTTCCCCAGCCGCTCGCACCCCGGCGGCGAGACCGGCGGCCTGGCGCGCGTCCGCCAGGTCACCGCCGCGGTCAGTCTGCCCGTGATCGCGATCGGCGGCATCACGGCGGAGAACGCGGCGGAGGTCGTGCGCGCCGGTGCGGCGGGCGTGGCTGTGATCTCGGCGATTCTCGGCCGGCCGGACCCGCAGGCTGCCGCGCGGGGGCTGCGTCAGGCGCTCGATCAGGGCATTATCGAAGCGCGCGGGCAGCGCGTGAACATGGACACGGCATGATGGTCAGTCTCACGGTCAACGGCAAAATGGTGGAGATCGACGGCGACATGCCGCTGCCCGACTTCCTTGTCGGGCGCGGCATCAACCCGCGCACGATCGCCGTGGCGAAGAACGGCGAAGTGATCGAGCGCGGCACGTACGATGCGGTCGTGCTGCGCGCGGGCGACGTGATCGAGATCGTGCGCATGATCGGAGGCGGCTAGCGCATGGCGCAGCGCATCGTCATCGTCGGCGGCGGCGCCATCGGCTGTTCGCTGGCCTACCATCTCGCGGGCGCGGGGCAGCAGGTGACGCTGCTGGAGCGCGCGACGATCGCAGCCGAGGCGTCGAGCGCGGCCGCCGGCATGCTCTCGCCCGTGGCCGAATCTGCGCACCCGGACGCCTTTCTCGAGCTTGCCGTGGCGGGGTTGCGCGTCTTTCAAGAGGACGCGGCGGCGATCGAGGCGGTCAGCGGCCTCAGCATCGAGTACGTGCCCAACGGCGTGCTGCGCACCGCCAACGCGCCGGAGCGCTCGGAGCTGCTGCAGTCGCGCATCGCCTGGGCGAAGTCGGCCGGGCTGCCCGTGCGCTGGCTGAGCCGCGCCGAGTGCCTCACGCTAGAGCCCGCGCTGGGCCCGGCCGTGATCGGCGGCCTCGATTCGCCGGAAGAGGGCCAGGTGCATCCGCGCCGGCTCACGCAGGCGCTGGCGCAGGGCGCGGCGCGGCGCGGTGCCGAAATCCGCGAGGGCAGTGAGGTGCACGGCCTGCTGCTCCGCGGCGGCAGCGTCACCGGTGTGCGGCTCAGCACCGGCGCCGCGGTTGAAGGCGATCTCGTGCTGCTTGCGGGCGGCGCCTGGACCGCCTTCTGCGCCCGCGGCGCCGCCGACGTGCCGGTCGAGCCGGTCAAAGGGCAGTACGCCATCCTGCGCGAGGTGCCGCAGCCGATCCGTCGCGTGATCTACGGCGAGCACGCCTACCTCCTGCCGCGGCCCGACGGCACGATCTACCTGGGCGCCACGGAAGAGCCCGAGGCGGGCTACGAGAAGCGCGTGACCGTGGCCGGCGTGCGCGGCCTGCTCAACGCCGCCGCCGAGCTTGCGCCTGTGCTGGAGCGAGCCGAGCTGGCCGCGACCGGCTCCGGCCTGCGTCCCGGCTCGCCCGACCGCCTGCCCATCCTCGGCTTCGTGCCGGGGGTGAGCGGCCTGGCGGTGGCGGCCGGGCACTTCCGCAATGGCGTGCTGCTCAGCCTGATCAGCGGCCGGTTGCTCACCGAGCTGATCGTGCACGGCCGCACGAGCATCGACCTGACGCCCTTTGCGCCCGGGCGCTTCGCCGCGCCGGCGGGAAGGAAGCCGAAGCCGGGGCTGCGCATGGGACGCGCCGCGCCGAAGCCGACGAACGGCCGTGCCGGCCAGCGCAAGGGCGGCAACGGCTCAGGCGCGGCCGGCGGCCATGCGGAAGCGTGACGCGATGGCTCGCGCCGCAGTCTCCACGTCCTCGGCTTCTCCGACGGCCGCGATCACGGCGGCCAGATCGGCGCCCGCCTCGATCACCTGCTCGACGTTCGCCGGAGTGATGCCGCCGATCGCCACGATCGGCCGCGAGACGGCGGCGCGCACCTGCCGGATCGTGTCCAGTGACGCCGGCCGCGTATTCGCCTTCGAGCCGGTGGGAAAGATGCGGCCCACGGCGATGTACGCGGCGCCCGCGGCCTCGGCGGCGCGGGCCTCCTCCGGGTTGTTGGTAGAGCAGCCGACGATCGCGCCGGCGGGCAGCAACCGCCGCGCCACGGCCACAGGCAGGTCGTGCTGGCCGACGTGCACACCGTCGGCGCCGGCCGCCAGCGCCAGGTCGACGTGGTCGTTGATCAGCAGCGGCGCGCCGAACCCACCGCAGACGGCGAGCAGCCGCTCGACCTCGGGCAACTGGTCGCCCTTGTCGTGCAGCTTGTCGCGGTACTGGACGAGCGCCGCGCCGCCGCGCAGCGCCAGGCGGCAGACCTCGACGGGATCGCGGCCGGCGGTGTGCTCCGGATCGACGATGAAGTAGAGTCCGCGCGCCTCCATGCCGGCCCTCCTGCTGCCACAGACAGCGTACAGGGCCGCGGCGGCGCGACAACAGCGGCACCGAGGCGACGACACGATGACCAATTTAGAGGCGCGACAGGCGGGACACACGCGACAGGCGCGACAGGCGCGAGCGCTCACGATCGCCGGCTCCGACAGCGGCGGCGGCGCGGGCATCCAGGCGGATCTCAAGACCTTCATGGCCTTCGGCGTGTTCGGCATGAGCGCGATCACCGCGCTGACGGCGCAGAACACGGTCGGCGTGCAGGGTATTTCTCCCGTGCCGCTCGACTTCATCGAGCAGCAGCTTGAAAGCGTGATCGGTGACATCGGCACGGACGCGGCGAAGACCGGCATGCTCGGCACGGCGGCCGTGGTCGAGCGCGTGGCGGCCTGCATCGAGCGGCTGCATATTCCCAACCTCGTCGTCGATCCGGTGATGGTGGCGAAGAGCGGCGACGTGCTCCTGGCGGAGGACGCGCGCCATGCCGTGCGCGTGCGGCTGCTGCCGCTGGCCACGGTGGTGACGCCGAATCTGCCGGAGGCGGAGGCGCTCACGGGCCTGCCGGTGCGCAACCTCGAAGAGATGCGCGCCGCGGCGGCGGCGCTGCACGGGCTCGGCGTGCGCTGGATCGTCGTGAAGGGCGGCCACCTGCCCGAGGCAGACGACGCGATCGACCTGGTCTACGACGGCAGCGGCTTCGAAGAGCTGCGTTCGCCGCGCACGCATTCGCGGAACACGCACGGCACCGGCTGCACCTTCAGCGCCGCGATCGCCGCCGGCCTCGCCCTCGGCCGCGAGCCGCGTGAGGCGATCCGCGTCGCCAAGCAGTACATCTCGGCCGCGATCGCCTCGGCGCCACGGCTCGGCCACGGCCACGGACCCACCAACCACCTGGCCGGCGTGTCATCACGGTGGGGAGCGGGGGCAGGCTCCGCGTGATCTCCACACTCCATGCGCTACGCGCTGCCCGGCCACGGTGTACGATGCTCGCCGACGACGCGTAGGGAGATGGAGTCCGATGGCGAATGGCATGGAAGCCGTTGTCCTGAGGCCGGGAGAATCGCGGGGGCGGTTTGATCGAGCGCTCAAGGTTGGCGCGGCGGATACGGGCGGGGCATTCGCCCTGCGCGTGACGGACGCGCTGCCACCGGGCCGCTGGATCGACGAGCACATCCATCAGCGGGAAGAGGAAGCCTGGTACGTGATCAGCGGCGTGCTCACGTTTCGCATCAGCGGCATCAGCACCGAGGCGCCGGCGGGCAGCTTCATCCTCGTGCCACGTGGCACGGCGCACGGCTTCGGCAATACGGGCACAGGCCCGGCTGGCTACATCGAACGCTTCTCGCCAGCCGGTATGGAGGGCTACTTCGAGGAGCGCTTCGCACTGGAGCAGGCGCCGCGAACGGCGAACGCCGACTATGCGGGCCTCGATCCCGCGATGCACGCCGCGCTCGCCAGGAAGTACCATATGCGGTTCGTGTGAGCCGTTGGCGCCGAAGCGATCCTTCTCAGCGAGAGCGATCGGCTGATATACTCCGCCCTGCGCCAGGACGTGGCGCACTTCAACCGGCCCCCATGGCGGGGTGTCCGGGGTTTCGGCGTGCCCCGCGATCGGGCGCTGCAGGCGATCGGCGAGATCATGACGCTCTACTGGCAGGTGGCGCTGCGCGGCTTCCGCCGCTATGCGACCTACCGCGCGGCGACCTTTGCCGGCGTGTTCACGAACACCGTCTTCGGCTTCCTGCGCGCCTACGTGATGATCGCGCTCTATGCCGGCCGCGGCAGCATCGGCGGCTTCGACCTGCGCGACACGCTGACCTACACCTTCGTCACGCAGGGCATGCTGATGGTGGTCTACATCTGGAACTGGTGGGAGATCGCGCTCACGATCCGTAGCGGCGACATCGTCAGCGACTTCAGCCGCCCGCTCGACTACCAGCTCTACTGGCTGGCGCAGGACGCCGGCCGCGCCACCTACCACGCGATCTTTCGCGGCATCCCGCCGTTCCTGATCGGCGCCGCCGTCTTCGGCGTGCGGCTGCCGGCGCATCCCTGGACCTGGCTCTTCTTCCCGCTCAGCATCTACCTGGCCGTGGCCGTGAGCTTCGCCTTTCGCTTCATGCTCAACCTCTCGGCCTTCTGGCTGTTCGACTACCGCGGCATCGGCTCGATCGCGGCGGCGGTGTGGACCTTTCTCTCCGGCTTCGCCGTGCCGATCGCGCTGTTCCCCGGCACGCTGCAGACGGTGGCGCGGGCACTGCCCTTCGCCGCCTTCGTCAACACGCCGGTCGAGATCTTTCTGGAGAAGCAGCAGGGCTGGGCGCTGCTGGGGGCGCTCGCGTTCCAGGCCGGCTGGGCGCTGGCGCTGCTGGCGGCGGGGCGGCTGGTGCTTGCCGCCGCCGAGCGGAAGGTCGTGGTGCAAGGTGGGTGAAGCGGCCGAGTCGGCGGCGCTCTACTGGCGGCTGGTGCGGGCGCAGATCCGGGCGCAGTGGCAGTACCGCGCCTCCTTCGTGCTGCAACTGTTCGGCGCCTTCGCCCTCACGTTTGTCGATTTCCTCAGCGTGCTGGTGATCTTCGCGCACCTGCCGTATCTGGCAGGCTGGTCGCTGGGCGAGGTCGCCTTTCTCTACGGCACGTCGTACATCGCCTTCCAGTTCGCCGACCTGACCGTGGGCCAGCTCGACGGCCTGGGCGACAAAGTCCAGCGCGGCGACTTCGACCTCGTGCTGATCCGCCCGCGCGGCACGCTCTTGCAACTGCTCGCCTCGGACATCGCCATGCGGCGGCTGGGCGCGATGGCGCAGGCCGGCGTGGTGCTGGGCTTCGCCTTCTCGCTGGTGAACGTGCACTGGACGCTGGAACGCGTGCTGCTGCTGCTGACTATGCCGATCACGGGCTTTCTCGTCTTCGCCGGCGTCTGGGTCATCGGCGCGACCACGACCTTCTGGACGACGCGCTCGATGGAGGTGGTGAACAGCGTGACCTACGGCGGCCAGTTCCTGACCTCGTATCCGATGAACGTCTACGGCGCCTGGCTGCGGCGGATCTTCATCTTCGCCGTGCCGCTCGCCTTCGTGAACTACTTTCCCGCGCTCTATGTGCTGGACAAGCGCGACCCGCTGGGCATGCCGGGCTTCGTGCGCTTCCTGGCGCCGGCGGTTGCAATCGTGCTGCTGTTCGTGGCGAGCCGGGTCTGGCGCTTCGGCGTGCGCCACTATCGCAGTACGGGGAGCTGATGGACCTATCCCTGGGCACCGGAGCGACCCGTCCCTTGCCCACGAGGAGAAGGGTGGCCTGAGGAAGATTGAATCTTCCAGGGCCAACCCCTCCCGTGTCGGGAGGAGAAATCCTAGCCTTCAGGCGAGCGAGGGGTCGGTGAAGGAGGCCAACGTGGCGATCGTCGAAGTGGACGACCTGCGCAAGACGTTCAGCGTGACGCGGCCGCGGGCAGGGGCGCGCGGGCCGCTGGCGCTGCTGCTGCGCGAGCGGCGCGAAGTGCGCGCCGTGGACGGCGTCTCCTTCGCGATCGAGCCCGGTGAAATGGTGGGCTACATCGGCCCCAACGGCGCCGGCAAGTCCACCACGATCAAGATGCTGACCGGCATTCTCGTGCCCAGCGGCGGGCTGGTGCGCGTGGCGGGGCTGGAACCGTCGCGGCGGCGGATCGACCTGGCGCGGCGCATCGGCATCGTCTTCGGCCAGCGCACGCAGCTCTGGTGGGACCTGCCGCTGCGCGACTCATTCGAGCTGCTGCGCTACATCTACAAAGTCCCGGCCGAGCGCTTCTGCGCCAACCTTGCCGCCTATGTCGAGCTGTTGGAGCTTGGCCCGCTGCTCGACACGCCGGTGCGCCAGCTCTCGCTTGGGCAGCGCATGCGCGGAGACCTGACCGCGGCGCTGCTGCACGATCCGGAGGTGCTCTACCTGGATGAGCCGACGATTGGGCTCGACGTGGTGGTCAAAGAGCGCATTCGCTCCTTCCTGGCGCAGCTCAACCGCGAGCGCGGCGTCACGGTGCTGCTGACGACGCACGACATGGACGACATCGAGCGGCTCTGCTCGCGCATGATCGTGATCGACCACGGCCGCCTGATCTATGACGGCAGTCTTGCGGCGATGAAGGATCGCTTCGGCGGTGAGCGCGTGCTGGTGATCGACCTTGAAGAGGCTGGGCCGCCCCTCAAGGTGCCCGGCGCGCGCGTGGTGAAGGTCGAAGGCCCGCGCCAGTGGCTGCGCTTCCGCCGCGCCGATACAACTGCCGCCGAAGTCATCGCCGCGGTGGCGGCCCGCGCCCGCCTGCGCGACCTGACGATTGAAGAGCCGGAGATCGAGGACATCGTGCGCCGCATCTACAGCGGCGCCGCGGCCGAGGCGGAGGTGCGTTAGAGCAGCTTCAGGCCGGGTACGTCGCGATAGTCGGCCGTGTTGCGTGTTACGAGGGTTAGGTCATACTCAATCGCCGTGGCCGCAGTGATGAGATCCAGATACCGACTTCGTGTACGCCGGCCTTGCTGTCGGAGAGTTTCACGAATAGTGGCACAACGTTCGGCTACGGCAATCGAGAAGGGCAGTACCGGTGCAACGAGTATAAATGCGTCAAATCCGTCTCGAAGCTCCTGAACGGTTGACTGACGCTGGATGCCCTGATAAACCTCCATATATGTGATGATGCTGATCCAAATGCCTGTTGGTGCCAGTGAATTAATGAGTTTGATCACCATGGGGCGCTGGTCGAGGTATTGAATGACGTGGTCGCTGTCAATGAGATGCGGCATCACTCGGCTATCGATTAGTCGTCGTGGCCGCGCCACCAGCGGATGTCGTCCAGCAGCTTCTCCACGTTGACGGCGCCGTGCCACGAGCCGGCCGCTCGCTCCAGAGCCGCCTTCGCCTCCTCGGGAGTAAGCGCCGGGCGCAGATCCTCCAGGCTGGGACGCCGCTCCCACCAGACCGGACCTGCTTTCCTCTTACGGTTCACCACCATGAAACACTCCTCCGCATCGCCATGTCTCGGGCGGCAACTTTGCCGCGGCAGCCATCGCCGCGATCATAGCACCAGCACGGCCCGCGCCCGCCTGCGCGACCTGACGATTGAAGAGCCGGAGATCGAGGACATCGTGCGGCGTATCTACAGCGGCGACACGGCCGAGGCGACGAGCATCTGGCAGACGCTCAGGTCGGGTTGAAGGGCGAGCGCTGCTCGAGCCGCCAGCGCAGCGGCGTTGCACCGGCGGTCTCGATCACGGCATCGATTGCGAACTCGACCACGCGCTCGGCGCCGGCGAACGCGGCGGCGTTTTCGGCATCCCAGAGCACCCGCGCCCGACCGCTGAGCTGCAGGGTGCTGCCGCGGGCGAAGTCGACGAAGAGCAGGCCGGCCTCGGGCTGCTCCGCCAGGTTGCCCAGCGTCTGGAACATGCCGTTGCCCGCGTAGTCGGGGAAACGCAGCGTCGCCGCGTCGAGCACGGACACGAAGCCGGGCGCGCCGCCGCGGTGCGAGGCGTCCACGCCGCCTCGCGTATGGGCGCTGGCGATGAAGAACGTGTCGCTGCGCGCGATCCAGCCGCGTTGCGCGTCGCTGAGTGCCTGGCCCTGCGCGACGGCGCCGGCGGCCGGCGCCGCGTCGGGCGCGACCCGCCAGCTGCGTGCCTGGATGTACTTGGGACAGTTGCCGAAGATCTGCGCCGGCCGGAGGGTGATGCTGCCGTCCCGCTCCTGCCGGCCGCTGCCGTTGATGCGCACGCGGCGGCGCGTGGCCAGGTCGATCACGAGCAGGCCGAGCGCATCGTTCGTGCGGAGATTCTCCGGCAGCGGATCGCCCTCAACCGGCAGGGCCGCGATTCGCAGCGTGTGCGGGTCGAGCGGCTGCACAGAGCCGGGCGGACCGGCAAGCAGAGAGGCCCAGACGCGGCCGCGCGGATCGATGCTGCCGGCCACGGCCAGCGCCTGGCCGGCGACGAACTCCGCGACTCCTGGCGAAATCCGGTCCGCGAAGCCGGCGCCGATCCGCTCCGCCTGCCGGTTTGTGCCGGCCAAACGCTGCACGGCGCGCTCGCCGGCATGAAACGGGGAAGCCATCGGGATACGCCTCCTTGGAAAATGACCGGGGGAAAAATGACCGGAGAGAAAGATTGGGCGCGGCAGCAGGGGCGCCTCCGTTTCCCGCCGGGTTCGACATTGGCGCTGCAGGCGCCGTCGACGCCGGCCGGCAGCACGGCACAAGGGTGCATGGTCGCGGCCTTGTCGAGGACGAGTGGGACGGGCATCGCTGCTCCGGTCAGCGCGATCCTTCAATAGCACGATCGGTCGTGCTACAATCGAGTGTAGAGAACGACCGGTCGTGCTGCAAGGTCGTCATGGTGCCACAGTGTGGTGTCTGTCACGGACGCGAGGCGGAGCTGGGAGATGAATGAGGAGAGTGCGGCGGCCCGGCACGGCCGCCGCGCCGCGCAGGGTGCCCGCACCCGCCGCGCCATTCTCGCCGCCGCGATGAACATCGCCTCGGTCGAGGGGCTTGAAGGACTCTCGCTTGGCCGGCTCGCCGGCGAGCTGCAGATCAGCAAGAGCGGCCTCTTCGCCCACTTCGGATCAAAAGAGGAGCTGCAGCTCGCCACGCTGGACGCCGCTGCCGCGGCCTTCGACCGGGCGGCGGTGCAACCGGCGCTGGAGGCCGAACCCGGCCTGCCGCGCCTGTTGCGGCTGTGCGACGGCTGGCTTGGCTTCACGGACGGGTCGGTGTTCCGCGGCGGCTGCTTTTTCGCCGCCGCCGCCGCCGACTTCGACGGCCGGCCCGGTCCCGTGCGCGACCGCGTGGCGTCGATCATGCGCGGCTGGCTCGGCTCGCTGGAAGAGGCGATCCGCGAGGCGATCGCCGCGGGCCACCTGCAGCCGAAAGCCGACCCCGCGCAGCTCGCCTTCGAGCTCAACGCACTGCAGCTCGGCGCCAACTGGGCGCGGCAGCTCTTGGACGACGGCCGGGCCTTCGCCCGCGCCCGCGCCGCCCTGCATGAGCATCTGCGCGCTGGGGCGACGGCTGCCGGCCGCCGGCTGATTGCGTAAGCCTCCATGCAAGCACTGCTCGCCCGCATGGCCCGGAGCGCATGCGATGCTCTCCGGCTATGCAACGCATGGCAACGATGCCGCTGGATCGCGGTGTTACTGCCTGCGACACTGAGAGCCACGGCCCAGAATCGCGCCCGGTGCGGATGTTGCGTACCATAACGGTGCGGCCGGGGCCGGCACGGCCGAGCGCACTCCGGGAGGCGATGCAGATGGCGCCACGCACGATGTTCGAGAAGCTTTGGGATGCCCACGTCGTCGAAGAACCGCCCGGCGAGCCGGCGATCCTGTATGTCGATCTGCATCTCGTGCACGAAGTCACCTCGCCGCAGGCGTTCGAGGGGCTGCGCCTGGCCGAGCGCTCCGTACGCCGGCCGGAGCTGACCATCGCCACGGTCGATCACAACGTGCCGACGACGGGGCGCATGCTGCCCGTCTCCGCGATCGAGGACACGATTGCCCGCCAGCAGATCGAGACGCTGCAGCAGAACGCCGCCGAGTTCGGCGTGCCGCTCTACGACATCCACAGCGAGGGCCAGGGCATTGTGCACGTGATCGGCCCCGAGCTGGGCTACACGCTGCCGGGCAAGCTGATCGTCTGCGGCGACAGCCACACCTCCACGCACGGCGCCTTCGGCGCCTTCGCCTTCGGCATCGGCACCAGCGAGGTCGAGCATGTGCTCGCCACGCAGACGATCGTGCAGAGCAAGCCGCAGACGATGGAGGTCCGCGTCGAGGGCGCGCTGCCGCCCGGCGTCACGGCGAAGGACATCATCCTCGGCATCATCGGCCGCATCGGCATCGGCGGCGCCACCGGCCACGCGATTGAGTACACCGGTTCGGCCATCCGCGGCCTTTCCATAGAAGGGCGGATGACCGTCTGCAACATGTCGATCGAGGCAGGCGCCCGCGCCGGCATGATCGCGCCCGACGAGAAGACCTTCGCCTGGGTCAAGGGCCGCCGCTTCGCGCCCAGGGGCGCCGACTGGGACGCCGCGCTCGCCGCCTGGCGCGAGCTGCCGACCGACGTCGGCGCCAGCTACGACCGCACGGTCGAGATCGACGCCACGCGGCTGGTGCCGCACGTCACCTGGGGCACGAACCCGGAGATGGTGGCGCCGATCACCGATCGCGTGCCCGACCCGGCCAGCTACAAAGACCCGAGCGACCGCGCCGCGATCGAGCGGGCGCTGGAGTACATGGGCCTCAAGCCGCTGACGCCGATCCAGGAGATCGCGATCGACCGCGTCTTCATCGGCTCGTGCACCAACTCGCGCCTGGAAGACCTGCGCGCCGCCGCCGCCGTGGTCAAGGGCAAGAAGGTCAATCCGAAGGTGCGGGCGCTGGTCGTGCCCGGCTCCTGGCTGACCAAGACCGAGGCGGAGAAGGAAGGGCTCGACCAGGTCTTCGTCGAGGCGGGCTTCGAGTGGCGCGACGCGGGCTGCTCGATGTGCCTGGGCATGAACCCGGACATCCTGCAGCCGGGCGAGCGCTGCGCCTCGACCTCGAACCGCAACTTCGAAGGACGGCAGGGCAAGGGCGGCCGCACGCACCTGGTCAGCCCGCAGATGGCCGCCGCCGCCGCCATCGCCGGCCACTTTGTCGACATCCGCGACTGGTAACGCAAGGGGAACACCCATCATGCAGCCGTTCACCACCCTGACCGCCCTCGTCGCGCCGCTCGACCGGCCCAACGTGGACACGGACCAGATCATTCCCAAGCAGTTCTTGAAGCGGATCGAGCGCACCGGCTTCGGCGAGTTCTGCTTCAACGACTGGCGCTACCGCCCGGACGGCTCCCTGAATCCCGACTTCGAGCTGAACGCGCCGCAGTACCAGGGCGCGGGCATCCTCGTCGCCGGGCGCAACTTCGGCTGCGGCTCCTCGCGCGAGCACGCGCCCTGGGCCTTGCAGGAGTACGGCTTCCGCTGCCTGATCGCGCCCTCGTTCGCGGACATCTTCCGCAACAACTGCGCCCAGAACGGCATCCTCACCGTGATCCTGCCCGAGGAGCAGACCAGCGCGCTGATCAAGAAGGCGCAGAGCACGCCCGGCTACCGGCTCAGCGTCGATCTCGACGCCTGCACCGTGGACGACGGCGAGGGCTTCCAGGCGACGTTCGAGGTGAACCCCGCGGTGCGTCAGCGCCTGTTGCTCGGCCTGGACGAGATCGGCCAGACGCTGCAGCGCGACGCCGCGATCAGCGCCTTCGAAGCGAAGCGCCCCGCCTGGGCCTCCCCCGCCGCGCCCGCCGGCGCCAGCCGCTGACAACCGGCCTTGCTCGGCCTCGCTAACCCGACGCCCCTCCGGAACTTCCTGCCAATGCTCGCCCCCTCTCCTTCTCCCAGGATTGGGAGAAGGAGAGGGGGACGGGGGGTGAGGATGAGGGCCGCGCCCTACCGCTCGATCATGTCCAGGATCAGCGTGCTCCAGCTATGGTTGCGCGAGCCGTGGCCCTCGCCCGTGAACGGGTTGAAGTACTCGCGGAAACCGGACTGCAGCAGCATCGCGCAGGAGCGGTCTGTGATCCGGCGGCGCAGCTCCTCGTAGCCGTGCGTCCGCAACCCCTCGCCGATCAGCCAGTTGGAGTTGATCCAGCTCGGCCCGCGCCAGATGAAGCCGCGCGCGTTCCCCGGCATAAACGTCGGCTCGGCGCGGGAGACGGACGGCACGGGAAACGGCAGCGCGAACTCGTCCGCATCGACCAGGTGGGCGACCAGCCGCTCGACGATCGCGCGATCGAGGCCCGGCAGCGCAAGCGGCGCCAGCGAGGTGATCGTCAGCGTGCGCAGCGGCGTCTCGGCCCGGCCGGCGAGGTCGAAGAAGGCGCCGGCAGCGGCGTCGTAGCAGCGCTCAACCAGCGCCCGCTGCACGCGCGCGGCCCGCTCCGCGAACTCGCGCGCCTCCGCGCCCTCGCACAGCCTACCCAGCGCCTCGAGGCCGAGGATGTAGCAGGTGTTGGTCAGCACCTCTTCGACGTTGAACAGGTCGAGCGCCAGGATCGCGCGATCGTCGAAGCGCAGCGGCTGGTAGCGTGTGTACAGCTTCTCGATCCAGCGCACCAGGTCGTCGTTGTTCTTGGGAAACTCCATCAGCGGGTCGAACTTGGGCGAGGCGTCGGCGCCCGACTCGTCCGGCTGGATGATCGCGATCAGGCCGTCGCCGTCCGGGTCGCGCACGTCCGCAAGCCAGCCATAGAAGGCCATCACGGGCGGCAGACAGCGTTTCAGGAATGTGCGGTCGTTCGTGGCGCGGAAGACGCGCTCCAGCGCCGTGCCCAGCACCGGCGGCTGGATCGAGGAGCTGGTGTAGCGATCGCCGAACTTCTCCGACTGGCGCGCCGCGGCCTCGGGATAACGATCCTTCTCCCAGAGGATCTGGTGCGGAATAAAGCCGCCCGGTTGCGCGCCCTTGAGCAACGTCTCGATCTCGTCCTTCGCCCAGCCGAGGTTGACGTGCGTGAGCGCGATCGCGTGGAAGCAGGAGTCCCAGAACCACTGGAACGGATACGAACCGGCCGAGGGCACGACGTAGGCGTAGTCCTGGCCGTTCCAGGCGGCGTGGCCCGTGCGACGGTTCTCGGCCAGGATCTGCGCCGCCTCACGCTTGAGCCGTTCGATGTCTGCGGTATTCGTCATTGTGTATCCGGCGGCGGAGGCCGCACATGGCCCCCATTCCCCCGGTTCATCTCCCTTGCCTTCAATTCTAAGGGAAGGGGAGATCGATGATCGGGGCATTGGGGCGGAAGACGGAGCTTCTGCGCCTCCCCTCGCCATTCCATGGAGAGGGGCTGGGGGTGAGGCCACGCGCGGCGTACACTTGCGGCGATGAGCGAGCAGCCCACGATCTCGCTTTTGACGCCGACGCGCAACCGCTGTGCGACATATCTGCCGCCGGCGATCGCCAGCGTGCGCGCCCTGCGCCTTTCGGTGCCCTATGAGCATGTGATCGTGGACGACGGCTCGGAGGATGGCACACCGGCCCGGTTGGCGGCCGAGTCCGCAGCCGATGAGCACATCCGCTGGCTGCGGCACGAGCGGCCGCGCGGCGTGGCCGCGACGCGCAACGCGGCGGCGCAGGCCGCCCGCGGCGCTTTCCTCGTCGACCTGGACGACGACGATCTGCTCACGGCCGACGGCGTCGAGCGGCGCTATCAGTACCTGCTGGCGCGGCCGGAGCGCTGGGCCGTGCACGGCAATGCGCTCAAGATCGACGCCGAGGGCCGCTATCTGATCGGCGAGGACGTACGCAACTTCTTCTGTGACGATCCCGGACGCTGCGCCGAGCTGTTCTTCAGCAGCGCGATGATTCCCAACGCCAGCACGGCGATGTACCGGCGCGAGGCGCTGCTGGCGCTCGGCGGCTGGGACGAGAGCCTGAGCTGCTGCGAGGACTACGACCTCTGGCTGCGCTCGCTGGAACGGTTCGGCCCGCCCGGCTTCGTGGACGCGGTCGTGGCGCTCTACCGGCGCAAAGACGCGGGCCTGGGCATCGACAGCATCCGCTCGGGCGCCCACGAGCAGAACCAGCGGCGGGTGCAAGCGCGGTTCGGCCACCTGCGCCCGCGGGTGGCCGGCGGAGTGAGCCGGTGAACGAACAAGAGACGGTGTTCAGCGTTGACGTCGCCGCGGCGGGCACGCCGATCGGGCGCAGCTGGGAACTCGCCGTGGGCAGCGGCGACGCCTGGTCGCTGCTGCGCGAGGATCTGCAGGGGCAGCTGCGCCGCGCCGTGCGCGAGTGCGGCTTCCGCTTCCTGCGCTGCCACGGTATCTTGAGCGACCAGATGCAGGCGGTGCTGCGCAACCGCGCCGGCGAGATCGTCTACAACTGGCGGCTGGTGGACACGGCCTACGACGTGCTGCTCGGCCTGGGGTTGCGGCCGTTCGTGGAGCTGGGCTTCATGCCCACGGCGCTGGCCAGCGGCACGCAGGCCGTCTTCTACTACCGCGCCAACGTGACGCCGCCCGCCGACTACGACGCCTGGCGCCAGTTCATCACCGCGCTCGTTTCGCACTGGCGCGATCGCTACGGCGTCGAGGAGATCCGCCGCTGGTACTTCGAGGTCTGGAACGAGGCGAACCTCTCTGCCTTCTGGTCCGGCACCAAGGAGGAATCGTTCCGCCTGCACGCGGAGACGGTGCGGGCGATTAAATCCGTCGATGCGGAGTTGCGCACCGGCGGCCCGGCGAGCACCCGCGCCGAGTGGCTGTCCGACTTCCTCGCCTACTGCCGCGAGCACGCTGTGCCGGTGGAGTTCGTCTCCACCCACGTTTACCCGGATGACGACGACTTCGGGAAGGTGGACCCCGGCTACCGCGCCGAGTTCGAACGCGGTGGCTACCTGGAGAGAGTCGTGGCCGGCGCCAACGCAGCACTGGCGAGCGCCGTGCCGGGCGCCGCGCCGGAAGTGCACTGGACGGAGTGGAACTCGAGCTGGCGCTGGGGACGGCCACTCCACGATCTGCCGAACCAGGCGGCGTACATCTGCCGCGTGATCCACGCCGTGCACGCCCAGGTCGCCAGCTTCGCCTACTGGACGATCTCGGACATCTTCAACGAGTTCCCGTTCCCGGCGGCGAGCTTCGTCGGCGGTTTCGGCCTGCTCACGATCGACGGCCTGCCCAAGCCCGGCTACCACGCCTATCAGCTCCTGCACCGGCTGGGCGACCGCGAGCTGCCCGTCCGCCGCGACGCCGACGACGCGGCCAGCGCCACGCGGCTGGACCTCTGGGCCACGCGCCGGGCCGGCATGCTGCAACTGCTGCTCTCCAACTACGTGCCGCCCGGCCTGGAGGGACGGCCATTGCCCGTGCAGCAGGTTGCCGTTCACCTGGGCGGCATGGGCGCTGGCGCCGCGCTGCAGGCGGCAGAGTGGCGCATCGACGACACGCACGCCAACGGTCTCGCGGCATGGGAGGCGCTGGGACGGCCGCAGGCACCGACGCGCGCCCAGCTCGCCGAGCTTTCCGCCGCGGCCGAGCTGCGCCAGAGCGGCTCCGTTCCGCTCAGTGTGTCTTCCGGTGGCGGCGCGGTGCTGCGCCTCTCCCTGCCTCCGGGCGGCGTCGCCTTCTACGAGCTGGCCGTGTCCTGAGCGAGCAGCGGAAAGACCTCGCGGGCCGCCGCCGTAACAGGGCTGAGCCGCGTATTGCCACACGCAAAGAACACTACGTGCGTTCTTGCAAAATCTCCTGTACTTTGCGGCGAGGCTCACAGGGGATGCTGCATGCCCGCGTCGTTCGTACCCCGCTCCCGCCGCCTGGCGGCTGCCCTGGCGTTGCTCTGCGGTCTGCTGCTGGTGGTGGGCAGCCCGCCGGTACCGGTGGTCCGTGGCGCCGCCCATGTTCCGCACAGCCGCCTCAACGGCCCGCCGGCGACTGGCTCCGGCGCCAATCCCGCCTATCCCCTCAACCACATGCTGGACACCGTACGCAGTACGGTGGGCACCCCGCCGACGAACGATGACTTCGAAACGCCGGCCGCCTCAGTCGGCACCCCACCGGCCAACAGCGGCTTCAGCACCGGCGACTTCACCGGCTGGACCACGAGCGGCACGACCGCGATTGGCGCGGACAGCGGCAACGACTACGCCTCGCTGGGCAGCAGTGCGACCATCCTCTCCAGCGCCTTCACCCTGGATGGCCGCGCCTCCTCGATTAGTCTGCGCGCCAAATACCCCAGCGGCATCTTCGCCGGCCAGTTCTCGGTCTCCCTCCTTTCCGGCAGCGGCTACACGACCAGCACGACGCTGGCCACTAACGTGGCCACCACCACCAGGTGGCAGACCTTCTCCTATGGCGTAGGCACGCTCGCCGGTCAATCGGTCGAGATCAAGGTCGTGCAGAACGCCTTCACCGTGGCCGTCGACGACGTGGGCCTGCAGACCCAGGACGTGCCCGCCTGGACCGTGTCCGGCACGGCAAGCGAAGGCGCCGGCGGCCCGACGGGGCACTACGTCAGCACCACCGGCACGATCACCTCCAGCCCCTTCACCCTCGCCAGCAACGAACAGCAGCTCAGCCTCTCCTACAGCGGCAGCGGCAGCAGCGTGCTGTTCTACGTCTCCCTGCTCAGCGGCACGGGCTACGCGACCAGGATCGACCTCGGCAACGGGACGGTGCAGGCGACGCCCGGCACGTGGCAGACCTTCAAGGCGGGGGTGAGCGCCTTCGCCGGCCAGCAGGTGGAGATCCAGGTTCAGCGCTACACCGGCACGGTGTACACGGACAACGTCGGCGTCGGCGAGCGCCTGCTCTCCGGCTGGACGCTGGCTGCCGTCGACCCCATCGCGGGCGGCGCGGACGGCAACGGCAGCTACGTGCTGCCCTTCAACCCCAACGGCGGACTGCAGATCCAGTCCTCGACCATCTCGCCGGGGATCGTGAGCCCGCCGGGCGGCCCGGCCGGGCAGAAGTACTACGCCCTGGGCTACGACATCGGCTACAGCACCGGCAACCTGCTCACGGTGTCGTGGGTGAACGCCAGCACGGGTGGAGTTGCCCCGGTTTCGTGGACACCTGAAGACTGGGGCCAGCGGGCCCTTCGCAAGGAGTCCAGATGCCGCGGGGAGCGACGCACAAGCCCTATCCGCCAGCGTTCCGGGCCGAGGCCGTCCGGATGGTGCACGAAGGGGACGCAGCCCGCGCCAGCGCGCCGCCGACCTGGGCTGCTCGGAAGAGGCGATCCGCACCTGGGTCAAGCAAGCACAGCTGGATGCCGGCGTGCGCAGCGACGGGTTGACCACCCCGGAGCGCGAGGAGCGGCGCCGGCTGCGGGCCGAGAACCGGGTGCTGCGCCTGGAGCGCGACCTGTGAAAAAACCTAGGCCGGCAAACGTGGCTTGAGGAGCGTCGTTTCGAGTGCGGCGCGGTCGGCCTCGGGCTCGCGCCGAAGGCGGAGCTGTCGCCGGCGGCTCTCTTGGCGG
>Ga0209166_10001535_pt1 | contig 19014 bp, 18 predicted proteins | sample Coa_R1_3_FD_187151 | JGI IMG/M metagenome (GOLD analysis project Ga0209166, IMG submission 187151) | Surface soil microbial communities from Centralia Pennsylvania, which are recovering from an underground coalmine fire - Coalmine... | ecosystem: Environmental > Terrestrial > Soil >... | reverse complement strand
TTGTAAGAAGGATTTGCTCGAGACGTTTGGGCTGCCGCAGGAGCATCTGGAGCGGCCAGTCATCGGGATTGTGTCGCGCTTCGCGGACCAGAAGGGATTCGATTTGATTGCGGAAAAAGCCCACGAACTGATGGAAGAGGATTTGGTACTGGTGGTGCTTGGAACGGGCGATAAGAAATATGAAAGATTGTTCGGAGCTTTGGCGGCGACCTACCCGGGGCGTGTGGGATTGAAAATTGCGTACGACAATACTCTGGCGCACAAGGTGGAAGCGGGAGCGGACATGTTCCTGATGCCCTCGCGCTACGAGCCTTCGGGCTTGAATCAAATGTACAGCCTGAAATATGGTACGGTGCCAATTGTAAGAGCCACCGGAGGGCTGGACGACAGCATCCAGCCGTTTGACGTCGAGCATGGCACGGGGACAGGATTCAAGTTTAAGGAATACTCCGGAGCAGCGCTCTTGTACGCGGTGCGGCAGGCATTGCATCATTATATGGACGAGCGCATCTGGAAACGCATTCAGTTGAACGGAATGGCCAAGGATTTTTCCTGGAAAGGACCAGCCCGGGAATACGCAGATCTGTACGAAGCAGCGCGAGCAGCCCGCGGATTCGCGCCGACCGTGCAAAAGGTAGAGAAACTCGAGAAGGTAGTTAATGCAGAGGGGCTGGAAAAGGTAACTCTGGCACAGAAAGAAGCGAAGAGCGAGGCACCGCCGCGGAGGGGAGCCAAGAAATCGGCTCAGGCGGCAGGTCGGATTCCTCAAGCAGTGGTAGAGGTTCCTCATGCGTCGGCAGAGTCAGATCAAGGGCAGAGGTCTCGGGAATCGGTGCAGGGCACTCGTGAATCAGGGAAGGATTCTCAAAATCTGGGACCAGAAGCCGTAGAAGGATCGGGGCAAGCCCCGCGGGTTTCAGAGGACAGCCTTCACCCTTCGGGGCAGGCTCCTCAAGAATCGGGAAAGGCGCCTCGGGTTTCGGAAGAGGAGCCTCGTCCCTCGGGGCAAGCACGGAGAAACCAAAAACCTGCTACAACATCTAATTAAACTGGCAAAGGAGAGATAGGCGGCGCGCCCAAAGGGCAACCCGCTGAAAACAAAGGTTATGGCAGACAATTCCATTCCGGCGGTAACCGACGGAAATTTTGAAGCGGAAGTGCTGGCAGCGAGCAATTCCAAGCCAGTGATGGTGGATTTCTGGGCCGAGTGGTGCCGGCCGTGTCACATGCTGGCGCCCACGGTGGCGGAAATCGCGCACGACTACGAAGGCAAGCTCAAAGTGATGAAGTTGAACGTGGATGAAGCGATGAATTCCGCTGGGCGCTACAACATTCGAGGGATCCCAACGCTGCTGGTGTTCAAAAACGGCCAGGTGGTCGAGCAGATCGTCGGAGCCGTGCCCAAAGACCAGATCACCAAAGCGCTGGACCGCCACGTAGCATAATTCCGAAATTGGTGGCGTCATACCAAATGGCGCCACCTTTTGTTTTTGCAGGCTCCGGCCATTTGAGTATCATGCCAGCTGGGAACAAGCCGGCAGTCTCTTGCCAGATCCATCGACCAAAATCATTTGAGGAAAATCAGGCCAACGAAGGAGAAGTAATTCTTTTGGGAAGCGCAGAAGCGGAACAGGAGAATTCGCAGCTTCCAACAGAGGAGGCCCTGAATCCGCGTCTGCGAGTGTTCTTTTGGTCTCTGGCCATCGTGGTGGGAGCGCTGCACGTCTGGGTCTACCGGAATGACCTAAACCCCGACAGCGTTTCGTATATTGAAATGGCGGAAGCTGCCATGCGAAGCGGGTGGCACGCCCTGGTGAGCGCCTACTGGAGCCCTCTATACCCAACGCTATTGAGCATTGGCTTTCGCGTTCTTCACCCGTCCATGTATTGGGAGTTTACCGTCGTCCACCTGGTGAACTTCGCAGTGTATCTTGCGGACCTGCTTTGTTTTGAATTCTTCCTGAAAGAGCTGCTCGCCGCGCGCCGGTCCGAAATTGGACCGAAAGACGATTTGAAACCCGTGCCGGAAAGGATTTTTTGGATCTGGGGATACCTGCTTTTCATTTGGAGCAACCAGTTCTGGCTGAGGCCACAGCAGGTCAATCCCGACATTATTGTTGCGGGCCTCGTTTATTTGGCGACGGCGTTGCTGTTGCGAGTTTACCGGGGCAAGGGAGACTGGCTTGCATTCGCGGGCTTGGGGATCGTGCTAGGAGTAGCCTATCTTGCAAAGACAGCGATGCTTCCTCTTTCCTTCGTGTTTCTCGCGTGCGGGTTCTTTCTCTTTGCGCTCAGGCGAAAATCCTATTCGCATGCATTTGAAAGGTCCGCTCTGGCACTAGCGGCCTTTGCGATGATCGCTGCGCCACTAATTGTTCTAATTTCGAAAGAGAAGCATCGCCTGACATTTGGCGACAGCGGAAAAATTAATTACGCCGAGCACGTGGACGGTGCTTCATTTATGACGCATTGGCAGGGTGAACCAGCGGGAACAGGCATCCCCGCTCACCCGACGCGAAAAGTTTCTGTCGATCCTCCCATTTATGAATTCGCCCAGCCTATTGCCGGAAGCTATCCGCCTTGGTACGACCAGTCTTATTGGTATGAGGGGATTCGTGCGCATTTTTCTTTGAGAGGCCAACTGCGGGTACTGTTCAAGAGCGCCAACGGCTATTTCAAATTGTTTTCCAGGAGCGGCGCACTCTACGTCCTGTTTCTGGCGCTCATTTTGTTGGTCAGAAAAACGGGAAAATGGGAATGGGGAACAAAGCAGTTCCGATTGGTCTGGCTTCCATCCCTGGTCGCGCTGGTTATGTACTCGCTCATCCTGATCAAGCAGAGGTACGTAAGCGGGTTCGCACTGGTATTGCTGCTATGGATTCTTTCCAGCGCCCGAATCTCGTTTGCGCGTGAAGAAGTCTTCAGAAAACGGGCTCTTCTCGTAACGTTTCTCGCGCCGGCGCTGGCAATAATGTGGCCGGCGACGCTGAATTTGCGGGACATAATTCGGAACCCGCACGGCGGCGTGGTGGGTGGATTTGGGAGAAGCCCTTATGACCAACAGATGGTGGCGGAAGGACTGCGCCAAATGGGGATTTCTCCCGGGACGCAAGTGGCATCGATCGGTTCGGGATTGGAGGCGTATTGGGCGCATCTGGCGGAATTAAGAATCATCACTGAGATTCCCGGGGAGGGAGAGAGCTTCTTGGCCGTCGATTCTCTGAAGAGAAGCGAAGCCCTTAACAAATTTTTGGAGCTTGGAGCGAAAGCGGTTGTTACTAAGAATGCGGCAGTAGCGCGTTCAACCGAAGGATGGCAAGAAGTGGGGCAAAGCCAATACTATGTATGGCGGCCGTCTGCGAACAGCCAATGAAAAGAAGCCGAGACACAAATTTGATGCGCTGCCCCTGGGCGCAGAACGAGCTGAACATTCCGTATCACGACGAGGAATGGGGCGTCCCCGTTCACGACGAAAGGAAGTGGTTCGAGTTTTTGATTTTAGAAAGTGCGCAGGCAGGACTTAGCTGGGACACGATTTTGCGCAAACGAGCTCGATACCGCGAAGTGTTCGATGGGTTCGATCCCGCGAAAGTGGCGCGATACGACAAGAGGAAAGTGCGCGAGCTCTTGAAGGACGAGGGGATTATTAGAAACAAGCTGAAAATCAGCGCGGCCATCGGAAATGCCCAGGCGTTTCTGAAAGTGCAGGAGGAGTTCGGCTCGTTTGACGCCTATGTCTGGAGATTCGTGGATGGCCGGCCGAAGCAGAACGGATGGAAGACGCGCAAACGCGTGCCCGCGAAGACGCCGCAATCGGATGCGCTCAGCAAGGATTTGCAGAAACGCGGATTCCGCTTCGTGGGGTCGACGATTTGCTACGCGCTGATGCAAGGCACCGGCATGGTCAACGACCATTTGGTGAGCTGCTTTCGCTACGCCGAAATTTCTACTCGATAATACAGCTCAGAATTTATTTCATTTTGACGCAGGCGCTGGCGGGGCGGCGCCGATTTTTGTGAATCGCAGGTGCCATCCACTGAAAGACTTTGTGAAAACGTCGGTAACGTCTTCGTCAAAGAATTTCGTCGTGTCGGGTGTCTGCCGATACTCTTTGAAGTAAGTCACGACGGCGGTGTCTCCAAACAGATCCACGCGCATGTCCTTTTTCTCGATGGTGTATGGGCTTGGGCCGTTGTCTTGCGTCGCAAAATTGTGTTTCACGTTTTGTTGAAACTGCGCTTTCGACAGAGCCTTTTTGCCACCCTCCACCACGCACACCCAATCGTCAGCGAGCGCACCCATTTTGGATGCGTCGTTTTGTTGTTCAAATTGAGCGGTTTCTGACTCGATTTTGCGAAGGGCCTGCTCGTCTTGCGGCTTGGATTCTTTCTGGCTTCGGGCGAATGCAAGCATGGCAAACAGTCCGGCAAGGACGAAGAAAACGAGAGCTTTTTTCATGGATTCTCCCTCTCGCGGGGTGGCGCATTATAACATTAGGACTCGGCGCGGAATCGAGATTGTCATGCTACAGAGCAGCCGTTGGCTTGCGTTGAGGACAGGGCCAGCTTACGATAAGAAGCTGCCGTTCGTTGTGAAATCCACAGAAGTTAAGAGAAAGTGAGCGATACGGCGCGGAAGTGTGGATAGGGAAGAGGCCTGCATGAAGTCTGTGGTCGTGGTGGGCGCGCAATGGGGTGATGAGGGCAAGGGCAAAGTCGTCGACTATCTCTCCGGCTCGTTTGACTATATCGCGCGCGTTGCCGGGGGCCACAACGCCGGGCACACTGTCATTATTGGAAAAGATCGCTTCGTTCTACAGCTTATCCCGTGCGGAATTCTGAGGCCGAGGCAGCACGCGGTCATTGGCACAGGGGTGGTAGTGGACCCTGGCGCGCTGGTCGCAGAGATTGAAACGCTTTCGAAAGCCGGCGTAGATGTAAACGGGCGGCTCCACGTCAGCAACCGCGCACACCTGATTTTTCCTTATCATCGCGAACTGGACAAAGCGGCGGAAATCGCGCGAGGCGCCAACAAAATCGGCACCACTTCGCGCGGAATCGGTCCGGCTTACGAAGACAAAATGGCGCGGCGCGGCTTGCGCATGTGCGATTTGTTGGAGCCGGAGCTGTTTCGAAAAAAGGCCGCTCATGTGGTTGCAGAGAAAAACCGCCTGGCCAAAGGCGCGTACGGCGCCGACATTGATTTTTCGCATGAAGTCGAGGAGACGCTGAAGCTTGGTGAAAAGATTCGCGGCTATATCTGTGATACAGCGGAACTTGTGAACGGCGCCCTCGAAGAAGGGAAATCCGTGCTGTTCGAGGGCGCGCAAGGCACGATGCTGGACATTGACCACGGAACCTATCCATTCGTGACCTCTTCGAGCGCGACTTCAGGTGGCGCTGCAACCGGCGTGGGCGTGCCGCCGACCAAAATCAAGCACGTGTTGGGAATCTCCAAGGCCTACACAACGCGTGTAGGCGGCGGACCATTTCCCACGGAGATGCCAGACTTGGACGCCAAGGAAGTCCGCGACCGCGGAAACGAGTTTGGCGCCGTAACCGGGCGTCCCAGGCGCTGTGGCTGGCTGGATTTGCAGGTTCTGCGCTACGCAAAGATGATTAATGGAATCGATTCGCTGGTGATCACCAAACTGGATGTCTTTGACACGCAGCGCGAAATTCAAGTGTGCGTCGGCTACAAATACAAAGGGAAGCCGCTGAAGGAAATGCCCGCGCTGGCCGAAGAATACGAGCGCGTAACGCCGGAATACAAAACGCTTCCGGGATGGAACGTCCCCACTTACGGCTTAAAGGATCAGGCGAAACTGCCCAAAGCAGCGCTGGACTACTTGCGATTTATTTCTGATTTTCTGCAAGTGGAAATTGGGATGATTTCTACGGGGCCGGAACGTGACGCCACGATTGTGCCGGCTGGGACGCTTTTGTCGAAATGGCTGTAAAGAGAATGACTGGCGCCCGTGATTGTGGCGTCCTGGATATTTGGTCGCCCTGCTCAAGCTGAAATGCTCACCTTTGAAGAAGCTCGACGCAAAGTAATCGAACAGCTTGGAAAGATGCGAGGTCCGCGCGAGCGTGCAAATGTGGCCGTGTGGGATGCCCTCGGTCTTGTGCTGGCGCAGGAAGTCAAAACGGATCGCGAGTATCCGCCGTTTGACCGTTCCACCCGCGACGGATATGCCGTTTGTTCGAAAGACGTCAAGCCGGGGACGCAGCTCAAGTGCCCTGGTGAGATCAAAGCCGGTGACACGGTTACCGAAGCCTTATCGGCAGGAACCTGTGTGCAGATTATGACTGGAGCTGCGGTGCCAGTCGGCGCGGACGCCGTCATCATGATCGAGTACACGCAACGAGAAGGAGACATCGTTCGATTCGAGCGAGCCGCGCAGTCGGGGCAAAACATTGTTCCGCGAGGAAGTGAGGCTCGCGCCGGGCAAACCATACTGAAGCCCGGGATGCGCCTGGGATTTGCCGAGCTGGCGCTGGCCGCGCAAGTCGGCGCAACGCAGCTGCAGTGCGCCAAACGGCCGCGCGTGGCCATCTTGTCCACCGGCGACGAGGTTGTGCTCATCGATCAGCAGCCGGGACCATTTCAGATTCGCAACAGCAATAGCGTTTCGCTGGCGGCGCAAGTGCGCATCGCCGGCGGCGAGCCCGTGGTGCTGGGAAACGCCGCCGACCGCGTGGAAGATTTGGGTGAAAAAATCGAGCGTGGGTTGAAGGAAGACGCACTCGTGCTCACTGGCGGTGTTTCGATGGGCAAGTATGATCTTGTCGAAAGCGTATTGAAGGCGCTGGGCTCCGAGTCTTTCTTTGATGCGGTCGCGATTCGCCCGGGGAAGCCTGCGGTTTTCGCGATTTGTCAGGGCAAGCCAGTGTTCGGGTTGCCAGGAAATCCTGTCTCCACGATGGTTACGTTTCAGCTGTTTGTGACCGCCGCTATTGATTTGCTAAGCGGTGCGGAAGCGCACCCATTGCCGCTGGTGGAAGCGCGGCTGGCGGACGCCTTGAACGAAAGGCCTGGCCTGACCCATTTCTTGCCCTCACGCATCGAATGGCACGGCGCAGAACCGCGGGTGAGCGTTTTGAAATGGCAAGGCTCGGGCGACATTGCGGCATTGGTAGGGGCCAATTGTTTCCTCGTGGTTCCAGCAGAACGGGAAAAGATTGCCTCCGGCGAGCGTGTTTCGGTGCTATTAAGAAAGGACGTCGTTTAGGTCCAGCGGAACGAGGCTAATGGCCAAGCTCTCTCATTACGGCGCGAAGGGCGAAGTTCAGATGGTGGACGTGTCTGCCAAAGCTGTAACGACTCGCACGGCCACGGCCCAGGGTTTTGTGAAAATGAAGCCCAGCGTTGTCCAGGCGGTACGCCGCCTCAAAAATCCCAAAGGAGACCCGCTGGAGGTCGCCCGAATCGCGGGAATCGCCGCTGCCAAGCGCACTGCAGAGTGGATACCTCTTTGTCATCCTCTCCCTCTCACGCACATTGATGTGACCGCTCGCCTGTGCAAAAATGGCGTGGAAGTGCGATCCGCAGTGACTACGGCAGCGCAGACGGGTGTGGAAATGGAAGCCCTGGTCGCCGTAGCCGCCGCAGCCCTCACGGTCTATGACATGTGTAAAGCCCTCGACAAAGGGATGGAAATCACGGACATCGTGCTCGTCAAAAAAACTGGCGGAAAGAGCGGAGACTTCTACCGGAAGCCGCTTGGGGGGAAGCGCGCGCGATGAGCACCTCGGGCGCCAAAACGGTAAAACTGCTGCTGGCGGAGGATAATCCGCTGGTGCGCGACTTAATTCTGAAGGGTCTGGAACCGTTCTGCGAAGTGGAAGTGTGCAAAGACGGCGCGGACGCCTTGCTCAAAGTAGTTGACTCTCCTCCCGACGCGATTCTTTGCGATTACAAGATGCCGGTGCTGGACGGCCGACAGCTCTTTGAAAAGCTGCGCGCACGCGAAAACACGCGCCACATTCCGTTTTTGTTCATGGCCAGCCGTCCCGACATTGAAGAGCGTTTGAGGCCGCTGGTGGACGGTGTCGAGGACTTCATCACCAAGCCCTTCCTGGTCAAAGACCTTGTCAGGATCGCCAAGAAAGTCATCGACCGCCTGCACCTCGAGAAGCTCCAGAAGAGCGCCTCCCGTCCCGGCGTCATCCAGGGGCGGCTCGAAGAAATGAGCATGATTGACCTGATGCAGTCGCTGGAAATGGGGCAAAAGTCCTGCCGGCTGATCGTGCGCAATAATGGCGTGCAAGGTGAGCTTTATTTTGCGGGCGGGCAATGCCGCGATGCCAAAGTGGGCAAAGTGGAAGGCGACGACGCGGTCTACAAAGTCGTGCTATGGTCCGCGGGAGATTTCGAGATTGACTTTAATGCGGCTAATGCTTCCAAGCGGACGACTACAACAAAAAACACCACGGGCCTGCTCATGGAAGCGATGCGGCTAATGGACGAAGCCAATCGCGATCAGGACCCCGTCGCCACGCAGTGACTCTGCGCTAGAATCCCTCCTCATGCGCGTAGCCGTTCTCACCATCAGCGATAGCGTGGCCAAAGGCGAGCGCGAAGATCGTTCCGGGCCCGCCGTAGTGGCTGCCTGTCGTGGCTTGGGCTGGGAAGTCACTGCGGAATCGGCAATTTCCGATGATCCCGCGGGAATTCGTCAACAATTGCGCGACCTTGCGGATTCGGGACGCGTGGACGTCTTGCTGACGACCGGCGGAACCGGCATCGGCCCGCGCGACAATACTCCTGAGGCGACGCAGGCCATTGCCGACCGCATCGTCCCGGGCATCTCCGAAGAAATGCGCCGTAAAGGCTTGGAACATACGCCGACCGCAGTCCTTTCGCGCGGAACCGCTGCGATACGACGCACGACGCTCATCGTCAACTTACCAGGCAGCCCCAAAGGCGCAACCGAGTCCCTCGATGCCGTGGCGCACCTGCTACCTCACGCCGTAAAGGTTCTCCACGGAGCCCGCCACGATTAGAGGCCAAATTCTAGACAAGATACGAATCTTCGGTTGACCGATACCCGAATCGCGTCAACAATGTTTGCATCATGACGCAAAAGCTAGGGGACAAAAAACTCACGGTTCTAGGAACCGGAAAGCTCGGCGGCATCTTGCTGCGCGCCTATCTGAAGCAGGAGCTTTTCGCGCCGAAGCGTGTGACGGCGACTGTTGCGCACTCAGAAAAGGCTGCCGCTTTAACCAAAGAACTTGGCGTCACGGTAAAAACCGAGAACCGCAAGGCAGTCCAAGGCGCGGACATCGTGTTGCTGTGCGTCAAGCCGAAAGTGGTGGGCGAAGTTTTGGAGGAAATCGCACCGGAGCTAAATGAGAAGACCTTGGTGATTTCTGTGGCTGCTTCGGTGCCTACCAGCTATATCGAACAACACCTGAACAAAAAGGTCCCGGTTGTTCGCGTCATGCCGAATACGCCTTCCACCGTTGGATGCGGCATGACCGGCATTTGCCGCGGAGCGCACGCCGGGGAAGGACATCTGGAAACCGCGCGCGCCATGTTCAACGCCGTGGGGCGCACCGTGGTGGTGGACGAGAAGAACATGGACGCCGTGACGGGGCTTTCCGCGAGCGGCCCCGCGTTTGCCTATATCATCCTTGAATCGCTTGCGGAAGCTGGCGTCAAAGTGGGCCTTCCTCGTGACGTAGCCACTTTGCTGGCGGCCCAAACCATGAAGGGCGCGGCAAGCGTGGTGCTCGAAACAGGTGATCATCCCGCGCTCCTGAAAGACGCTGTGACCACTCCAGCGGGCTGCACCATTGACGGAATCCTCGAACTCGAAGAAGGTAAGCTGCGCGTGACATTGATCAAAGCCGTTGTGAAAGCCACCAGCCGCGCCGGCGAACTCCTCTTCGAGAAATGAGTCCAAAAGCTTAAGGTTACGGTCCATTTGAACTTTTGAGTTTTCAACTCTTTGAACCTCTTTGCTCGCCTCTCAACACTCGCCACATTTCCTCAGGAGTGATAGGATGCTGCGCGTGGAGGAGCCGTGCCCAAAGCATATCTTCCCGTGTTGATCTATGCCGCCCTCGTTGCGGCGTTTCCTGCGGTGACGTTGATCTTTGCCAAATTAATCCGGCCCGCTTCCACTTCGTACGGCGCCAAACTCAAACCCTACGAATGCGGAGTCCCCTCCGAAGGCACCTCTCGCGGAAGATACTCTGTTCGGTTTTACATCATCGCTATGCTCTTCGTGGTGTTTGACGTGGAGACGATGTTCCTGATTCCTTGGGCCATCCTGTACCGCGGCTGGGTGATAGCGCATATGGGGCTCTTTGCGCTGGTTTCGATGTTTGTGTTCCTCGGAATCCTGCTGATCGGATACGTGTGGCTTTACAAAAAGGGCGCGCTGGAATGGGCCTGAGTGGCAAGTCTCATTTTGGTCCCAACGTTTTCGATTTGCTTTCCATGTTCTTGTGATTGACTAGGTTTTTGCCGTGTGTTAGAAACGCGGGCGATTGAAGTCTGAATATTAGGGTCTTCGTTCGATGCAACTGGTGCGCGTGCACTTTTGCGCTCCGGTAGCCACGAAATGGACCTCAGCCCGCATTGCACAGGGTCTATGGCCGACGAACCTAAGGAACAACAGCCTTCTCCCGTGCCCGCGGGCGATAAGCCCGCGAGCACTCCTGCAGCTACTCCTCCTTCCAAGCCTGCAACCGGGGCGCCGACAGGCGCAACTCCTCCGAAACCGGCCGCGCCCGTGCCTCCCAAACCGCCTGTGCAGTTGCAGACCCCGCTCAACAATGAGTTGGTCACGCGCGTCCGCGCCAAATTCGGAGCGGCGCTCGTGGAAGCCATCGAAGATCGCAAGCAAGCGATTCTCACCGTGGAATGCGGAAAGCTTGCCGAGGCTGCTCAATACCTGCGTGACGAAGAGAAATTCGACCTGCTTTCCGATTTAACCGCGGTGGATTGGCCAAAGCGTGAAAAGCGTTTCGACGTCGTGCTCAACCTCTATTCTTTTGTGAAGAACGAACGCTTGCGCGTGAAAGCGCGCGCCGGAGATGGCGAAGAGGTCCCGAGCGTCGCTGGCGTCTGGCCGACAGCCAATTGGCTCGAGCGCGAAGCCTTCGACATGTTCGGAATTGTCTTTGCCGGCCATCCCAATCTGACGCGCATCCTTTTGCCCGATGAGTGGCAAGGCTATCCGCTGCGCAAAGACTACGACATCATCGAGCAGGACACAACCTGGGTGAAAGACAACCTGGGCATTGAAAGCGGGCAATAAAGAGCATGTCCACGGACACCACAACCGACGCACGCGATAAGCAGCAAACACTTCTGGGCGCGGATGAGCTCGTCCTGAACATGGGACCGCAGCACCCCTCCACGCACGGCGTGCTGCGCGTGAAACTCAAGCTCGACGGTGAACGCGTCATCGGCTCCGAATGCATGATCGGGTACCTGCACCGCGGCGTCGAGAAAATTGCCGAGCACCGCTCGTATCAACAATTCGCGCCGTACGTCGACCGCATGGACTACGTCGCTGCAGTCAGCAACGGCCTGGGCTATTGCGAAGCCATCGAGAAATTGTTGATGGTCGAGGCGCCGCCGCGCGCAAGAGTCATTCGAACGATTCTCACAGAGCTTCAGCGGATTGCCAGTCACCTGTTGTGGCTGGGGACCCATGCGCTCGATATCGGCGCCCTCACTCCGCTTTTCTATTGTTTCCGCGAGCGCGAAGAAATCCTGAAGATTTTCGAAAAATATTGCGGCGCGCGCCTGACCACGCACGCGTTCCGCATTGGCGGATTGCAGTACGAGGCCTACGACACGCTGGAAAAAGACGTCGAGAATTTCTGCAAAGCCTTCGAACCACGCATCAAGGACTACGAGGACCTGCTGACGCAGAATCGCATTTGGCTGGGGCGCACTAAAGGCATTGGAATCCTGAAGGCGGAAGACGCGATCGCTATGGGTGCCACCGGTCCAGTGCTTCGCGCCAGCGGAGTGAAATGGGACATCCGCAAAGCGATGCCTTACGCCGCCTATGACCAATACAAATTTGAAATTCCTGTAGGGACGACGGGCGACACGTATGACCGCTACCTCGTGCGCATGGAAGAGATGCGCCAGTCGCGGCTGATTTGCCTGCAAGCCATCGAAAACATTCCAGCTGGTCCAATTCTCGCGAAAGTCGGCAAAGTTTTGAAGCCGCCGCCGGGCGAAGTCTACCATTCGATTGAAGCGCCCAAAGGCGAACTGGGTTATTACGTCATCAGCGACGGAACCGTGCAGCCCTATCGCGTGCGCATCCGTCCGCCCTCCTTTGTGAATTTGCAGGCGTTTGACCAGATGGCGCGCGGACATTTGGTGGCGGATGTAGTAGCCATCATTGGAACACTCGACATCGTTTTGGGCGAAGTGGACAGGTAGCGGCGGGTTTATCCCGCCATCTTGCTGAGGCACAAGATACGCGGTCGCGGAAGTCTTTAGGGGTGACAAGTCACTAATGCAAGCGGTTCTGCAAGCCACGATGGATTTCGTAAAGCAGTATTGGGCTCCGCTCGTCTGCGGCCTGGTCATCGTTGGGGTCCTGCCGCTTATTGTTGGCTATGTCGTTTTGGTTGAGCGCAAAATCATGGCCGACATGCAAGCGCGGCTGGGGCCAATGCGCGTTGGTCCGCACGGCTTGCTCCAACCCATTGCCGACGCCGTGAAACTCCTCATCAAGGAAGACATTATCCCCGAGGACGCAGACAAGCTGGTCTTCTGGCTCGCACCCGTTCTTTCCGTTGCTGCGGCATTGCTGGCTATGGCCGGCCTCGCGATTGGGCCCGCTTTCGAAATCGCAAAAGACATCAACATCGGAATCCTCTTCGTCGTTGGCGTCAGCGCCATGGGAATTTTTGGTATCGTGCTGGGCGGCTGGGCCTCGAATAGCCATTATTCACTGATTGGCGCTCTTCGCAGCTCCGCGCAACTGGTCAGCTATGAAACCGCTGCCGGGATGGCGCTCGTGTGCGGGCTGCTCTTTGCGGGCACATTGAACATCACCTTGATCGTCCAAGCTCAGTACGATCAGGGCATTTGGTTTGGGATGCTCGCGCCCGTAGCGTTTTTTACTTATTTGGTCGCCTCGATTGCGGAAACCAACCGCGCGCCATTTGATTTGCCCGAAGCCGAGTCCGAGCTCGTTGCCGGTTACATGACGGAATTCAGCGGCTTCCGTTGGTCGCTCTATTTCTTGGCCGAATACACGAACATGATTGTGGTCGCCTCCGTCGCGACCACTTTATTCCTCGGCGGCTGGCTCAGACCTTTCCCCCGAACGACCTGGCTCAATTTCCTCGATTTCCTCCCGCCTCTCTTGATGATCGGTGTTGGTGTGTATTGCCTCATGCGCACGCCGAAGCAGCCCACACGCGTACAGCAAGGGTTCATGTTGGCCGTAGCCGGTTTGTGTTTTTCTGTCGCGCTAGTTCTTGCCGTTCCCGTGCTCGTGCCGCTTCTCAAACCGTCTTTGGCGGCGGCCGTGAAGCCCTACCACGAAGGGATTCTGGGCGGCTTCTGGTTTGTCTTCAAAGTGAGTGCCTACATTTATTTCTTCATGTGGCTGCGCTTCACCCTTCCGCGCTACCGTTTTGACCAGTTGATGCGCCTTGGCTGGCATTTCCTCATCCCACTATCCATCATCAACGTCCTGCTGATTGGCATCGCGATGATTGCCGGGCAATACTTTCACCTGGCAGGCTGGTCTTTGCTTCTAACTACAATTCCAGCGTCCATCATCGCGTTGATTATCGCGCTATTCATTTTGGCTACGGAGCAAAAGAGCGAGCCGCAGAAGGCAGGCGGCGCGGCGCCGGATTCCTATGCTTGATCAAGTCATCTTTTACTTGTTCGCCGCGATCGCCGTCATCAGCGCGATCTTGACGGTCACGCGCCGCAACGTCGTCCACAGCGCCATCTTTCTGATTACCGCGCTCCTCGCCACCGCCGGAATCTTTCTCCAGCTCCGTGCGGAATTTCTCTTCATCGTGCAAATCATTCTCTACGTCGGCGGCATCATGGTGCTTTTCGTTTTCGTCATCATGCTCGTGAATCTCGATGTCGCCGTGCGCCAATTGCAATTCGCCCGACAAAAATGGGTCGCGCTGGTTATCTCGCTCGCGCTCGCGGCGCAGGTCGGCCTGATGTTCTGGTCCACCGGCAAGATGCCCGGCCAGGGCGTGCCCGTCCTCGCCGCAGCGCCCGTGGACAAGCTGCCACTCAATTCCGAGGCAGTAGCCAAAAGTCTCTTCGAAACGTATCTTTTGCCGTTCGAAATCGCTTCCGTTTTATTGCTCGTAGCCATGATCGGTGCCGTCGTCATGGCCAAGAAGAGGACCTAAGGAAACCATGCTTCCGATCGGACACTACCTGTTTCTCGGCCTCGCGCTCTTCATCATCGGCGTGATCGGCGTAGTCACGCGCCGCAACGTCATCGTCATTCTGATGTCCATCGAACTCATCCTGAACGCCGTGAACATCAACCTCGTCGCTTTTTCGCGCCTGTATGGCGACGTCGCAGGTCAGGTTTTCGCGCTTTTCATTATCGCGGACGCCGCAGCGGAAGCCGCCGTCGGCCTCGGAATCATCATCGCTTTCTTCCGCAACCGCGAAACGGTGCTGGAAGATGAAATGGATTTGCTGAAGTGGTAACACGAATGCCCAACGAAATGGCACGCAACGAAATGAAGGCACAAGGAAGCGCAACCGCATGACGCCCTCGGGATACTTCCTCGAGCATCTGTGGCTCATCCCGCTGTTTCCGCTGGTCACCGCGGCGCTAATGCTTTTCCTCGGTCGCCGCCTTCCCAACCCCGCCGTCAGTGTCCTCTGCGTGGGTAGCGTGGGCCTGTCCTTCGTCTTCGCTCTGGGCGCGGTCACACAGTTGCTCTCCGCCGATCCCGAATTCCGCGTCGCCCAACACATCCTTTTCGAATGGCTCACTCCCGGCCAAATGCAACTCACCGGCGGGCATTTGGTGCAATTCACGGCCGACTGGGGCTATCTGCTGGACCCGCTTTCCTGCGTCATGGTGCTCGTCATCACCGGCGTCGGTTTCCTCATCCACATCTACTCCATCGGCTACATGGGGCACGAAGGCGGCTACTACCGCTTCTTCGGTTACATGAACCTCTTCATGTTCTCCATGCTGACCCTCGTCCTCGCGAACAACCTGCTCCTCATGTTCGTGGGTTGGGAAGGCGTGGGCCTCTGCAGTTACTTGCTGATCGGGTTTTATTTCCTCAAAAAGTCCGCCTCCGACGCCGGGAAAAAGGCTTTTATCGTCAACCGCATCGGTGACGCCGGTTTCATTCTCGGCATCTTGCTCACCGCCGTAACTTTCGGCACCATCCGCTTCACTTCCGCGGGACTAACCAATGTCGCCGCCGACTCCGGAATCCGCCAAGCTCTCGAAGCCGCCCTCGGCTCGCACGCGCTGGTCGCCGGAGCCCCCGTCTTTACCGCTATTGCGCTTCTGCTTTTTGTTGGTGCCTGCGGAAAATCCGCGCAAATCCCTCTCTACGTCTGGCTCCCCGACGCCATGGAAGGCCCGACGCCCGTCAGCGCCTTGATCCACGCCGCCACCATGGTCACCGCCGGCGTCTACATGGTCGTACGCATGAACGCCATCTACCAACTCTCTCCTTTCGCGATGGACGTCGTCGCCGTCGTCGGCGTAGTCACCGCGATTTTTGCGGCATCGATGGCGCTGGTGCAGAACGACATCAAGAAGGTCCTCGCCTACTCCACCATCAGCCAGCTCGGCTATATGTTCCTCGCGCTCGGCGCGGGCGCTTTCGCCGCCGGCATTTTCCACCTCATGACCCACGCTTTCTTCAAAGCGCTTTTGTTCCTCGGCGCCGGCAGCGTCATTCACGCCATGTCCGGCGAGCAGGACATTCAGAAAATGGGCGGCCTGTGGAACAAGATCCCCGTCACCGCCAGGACTTTCTTTGTTGCCACGGTGGCCATTGCCGGCATCCCTCCGCTGGCTGGTTTCTTCAGCAAAGATGAAATCCTCGGACACGCGTTTGAAACGCATCCCGGCTTGTGGGCCATCGGTCTTGTTACCGCGGGCATGACCGCTTTTTACATGTTCCGCCTGGTGTTCCTCACGTTTTTCGGCTATTCGCGCGCCGACGAACATGCTCAACACCACATTCACGAATCGCCTCAAACGATGACTATTCCCCTGATGATCCTCGCCGTGCTCTCCATCATTGGCGGATGGATTGGCTGGCCCACTTCGCTCGGCGGTGGCAACCAGTTCGAAAAATTCCTCGCGCCCGTAGTGGCTAGCAGAACAGAGCCTCTCTTGGGGCACGAAGGACCTTTGGCAGCCTCACCAGTGGAACAAGCGCGGATCATTAGAGAAGCTAAGGAGCTAGAGAAGGGCAGCGGACCAACAGAATATTTCTTGATGTTTGCCTCTATTGCCATCGCGGTTGCTGGCATCTGGCTCGCCTATGAGTTCTACCGCACCAAGAAATTGGCGCCGGAGCTGGTTGCCAAAAAGGCGGGACCGTTCTACCGCCTCCTCTTCCACAAATACTACGTCGACGAAATCTACGACGCCCTCTTTGTGAACCGCACCAAGGACCTCGGCACGGCGCTCGGCCAGTTCGACGCCAAAGTCATCGACGGCGTCGGCGTGGACGGCACTGGCTGGCTCGCGCGCTTTGGCTCGACGCTTTCCATGTGGTGGGACAAGTGGATCATCGACGGACTGCTGAACTTCGGCGCCAAGTTGACGCAGCTTCTCAGCTTTCCGATCCGCTTCCTGCAAACGGGCACGTTTTCCAGTTACGCGCTGTTGATTCTTGTGGGGCTGGCAATTCTTTTGGCGTATTACGAACAACACCTCCATGTAGTGCTGCGCGGAGCGCGCTGAGAGGCGGAGCATGGACTTTTTCGCAAATCATATCTTGACGGTAGTTCTCTTCACGCCGCTCGTGGGCGCGATTCTCCTGCTCTTCATTCCACGCGACGCGGAGACGGCGCACAAGATCGCCGGCAACCTCTTCGGTGTGCTCGGTTTCCTCGTTTCCATTCCGCTGGTTCGCTGGTGGAATCCTGGCGCGAGCAGATTTTCCTTTGAAGAAAACGTCTCCTGGATTCCCTCCATCGGCGCGCGCTATCACCTCGGCATCGACGGCATCAGCCTCCTGCTGGTCATGCTCACCACTTTCCTCGGCCTGATCGCCATCCTTTCTTCCTGGAGCGCCATCCACACGCGCACCAAGGAATACTACATTCTGCTCCTGCTCCTGCAGACCGGCATGATCGGCGTCTTCGTCTCGCTCGATTTCTTCCTCTTTTACGTTTTCTGGGAAGTGATGCTCGTTCCCATGTACTTCCTCATCGGCGTCTGGGGAAGCGACCGCCGGCTCTACGCCGCCATCAAGTTTTTCCTGTACACGCTGGCAGGCTCGGTAGTTATGTTGCTCGCGATTTTGGCGCTGTACTTCTACGCGCCAGTTGCAGCGGGCGCGACGCGCACGTTCGACGTTCCTTACCTGCTCGACGCCGCGCAGAAATTCACCGATCCATTGAAAGTCTGGCTCTTCTGGGGCTTCTTCTTCGCCTTCGCCATAAAAGTTCCCATGTTTCCGTTCCACACCTGGCTTCCCGACGCGCACACCGAAGCGCCCACGGCGGGCTCGGTCATCTTGGCCGGCGTTTTGCTGAAAATGGGCACCTACGGTTTCATCCGCTTCTCGCTGCCTCTATTGCCGGGCGAAGGCCCAATGCGCTCCAACATCATCAGGATCGTCATTATTCTTTCTCTGATCGGCATCGTCTACGGCGCGCTCGTCTGCCTCATGCAAAAAGACATGAAGAAACTCATCGCCTACAGTTCGGTGAGCCACCTCGCTTTTTGTACGCTCGGAATTTTTGCGCTAACGCCCAACGGCCTCGCCGGCAGCGTCCTTCAGCAGATTAATCACGGCATCTCCACCGGCGCGCTCTTTTTGATTGTTGGCGTTCTCTATGAACGCCGCCACACGCGCCTGATTTCCGAGTTCGGCGGCCTGGCCACGCCCATGCCGAATTTCGCCGCCGTCTATCTCATTGTCAGCCTGAGTTCGCTCGGCATGCCGCTGCTAAACGGCTTCATCGGAGAATTTACCATTCTCCAGGGCGCATTCCAGGTCAGCAAAGCCTGGGCCGCCTGGGGCACGCTCGGAGTGATTCTCGGCGCGGCGTATCTGCTCTGGCTCTACCAGCGCGTGATGTTCGGCTCCGTCACCAACGCCGCAAATGAACACTTGCCCGATTTGAATCTGCGCGAAATGGCCACGCTTCTTCCGCTCGTCGCTTTGGCCTTCTGGATCGGCATCTATCCGAAGCCGTTCTTCGCGCTCATTGAAAAGCCCGTGCAGAGAATCGTCGAGCAGGTGAACCCGAACTTCTATCAGCAGGAACGCGCGAAACTGCCGCCCGCGCCCGCTCCTGCCGTTGTGGCGGAGACGAAATAAGCCATCCGAACGCCTATGCACATTCCCCTCATCAGCGACCTGATTGCTTACCTCCACGGAGAAGGCAGCCTTATTCTCCCGGAGATCGAGCTGACTCTCTTCGGCTTGGGCATTTTGCTGATTGATTTCACCCTCGGCGTCAAAGAACGGTATTTAAATGCCGGCCTCGCTCTGGCAGGCACCGTTTTCAGCGCCTACACGGTCTGGGAACTGCGAATTCCGGTGGCCTCGAATGGTTCCTTGCTTGGGTTCCGCGAGTCCGTCATCGTGGACCCCTTCTTTCTTTTCTTTGCGGCGCTGTTTCTCGCCGCGACGGCTCTCGTCGTTCTACTGTCTGTGAAATATCTGGAGATTGAACAAGAACAGGAAGGCGAATACTACGCGCTCCTTCTCTTTGCCTGCGTCGGCATGATGTTCATGGCCTCCGGTTTCGACCTCATCGTCATGTTCCTCGGCCTCGAAACCATGGCCCTCAGCTTCTACGTCCTCACCGGCT
>Ga0209166_10001534_pt1 | contig 19015 bp, 15 predicted proteins | sample Coa_R1_3_FD_187151 | JGI IMG/M metagenome (GOLD analysis project Ga0209166, IMG submission 187151) | Surface soil microbial communities from Centralia Pennsylvania, which are recovering from an underground coalmine fire - Coalmine... | ecosystem: Environmental > Terrestrial > Soil >... | reverse complement strand
CGCGGCTAAAGCCGCGATTGATTTTGCTTTTCTAAGCAAAATCAATGCCGCTAAGAGTGTTTAGTGTAAGCAAACCTGACAAGGTTTGCTTAGGGAGCCGAGATCATGGACCACAAGCTCAATCCTCATGGCCGCGACGTTGCGGTCGTCGTTGGCGCCACGTCGAAATGGCAGGCCGACGGCCGCAATACGCGACTGGCGCACGGCGCGGCGCTCGACGACAGCGGCGTTCCCGTCAGCGCCCGCTGGGGTGTGGGCGGCGCGATCGCCCAGAAGTTCGCCCAGGCTGGCTTCTTCGTGGTGATGACGACACGCGCCGCCGCCAACGCCGCCGGCCTCGCCCAGGCCATAGCTGAGCAGGGCGGCGAGGCCACGGTCGTCGAGATGGATCTGGCGTCACAGGCGTCCATCGCCGCGGCGTTCGACGCGATCCGGCAGGGCGCCGGCGATCCGGCCGTGCTGGTCTACAACGCCGGCTACCTGGAGGGCCGGGCCCTCCCGCGCGAGCAGGAACTGCTGGAGTTTTTTCCGGTGGAGATGTTCGAAACCGCCCTCGATATCGCCTGCCGCGGACCCTTTCTCGTCGCCAAGGAGGTCCTGCCGGCGATGCGCAAAAACGGCCGTGGGACGTTCCTGTTTTCGAACAATTCCGAGTCCCTGCGCGGTCGCAAGCGCCGGACCGGTGCGTCGCTCTACTATCCGCGGGTGATGATGCGGGCGCTGGCCCAGGCGCTGACCGAGGAATACGCCGAACACGGCGTGCACGTGGCCAACGTCATCATCGACGGCGCCATCGATTCCCCCGGCACCCGGGCTCTCCCCAACATCCGGGCGGGCGCCCTTATCGACCCGGCCAGGATCGCCGAGGCGTTCTACTACCTCCACACTCAGGATCCTTCCTGCTGGACCCATGAAATTCAGGTCACACCCGCTGTGCAAAGGCCGAGCTACTAAGGGAACGTCAGACAGTACGAGATGCAGGGTAAGTGGATCGACGCCGAAGGCCCGGCGTCTGAACTTGTCATAGACGGAAGCGAGATCACTTGTTTCGGCAAGGCCGTTGCGTATGACAGCAAAGAATTCGTTGTAGAAGATGGGGCGATCACGGTTAGCCTGTTGGTCGGTGACCCGGCGAATGAGGACGCTTTCCAGCGGGCCAACATCACCGGATTAGTAATCACGGCAGAGGGCGATTTCCATGCCTACAACCTGAAGTTCGCGAGCCAATACGTTCGACCTGAGGCTTGATCGTCAGACGAATTGGCGCCCGGAACCCTGGGGTTCACCACGGGGAGAATGCGCCAGGAACGAAAGTTGCTGGGGCTTCAGAAACTCGCCCTTCAGCGCGGGCCGTCTCACCATCGGGCTGAACGGAGACTCGTGGCGTGAAGGGCGCGATGCGACGTGCGCTAACGTTTTCGTGCTTGATTCCGTCGGAAGGTGTATGATCACGCACTTGGAGGAAAAGGCCAGACGATGGCCAGGGAGGCTCTCAGCCGGCGAGACGCCGCGGCGCTGCTGGTCGCGGGGCTGGCCTTTGCGCCGTCCGCCAGGGCCATCGACATCAATCGGTCCAATGCCGCCGCGTCGCGGCTGTCGGAGCCGGCCTACACGCCGCCGGTCAACATCGCCGCCGTCAACGACCTCTACCGCCGGATGACCGCGCCGGTTCGCATCAACGGCCAGGGACCCTTCCCCTTCGTCGTCGACACGGGCTCCAACCAGACGGTGATCGCCGCCGAACTGGCCGCGCAGCTGGGCCTGTCCCTTGGCGATCCCTCGCCCCTCAACGGCGTGGCGGGGGTGCAGATGGCGCCCACCACCCAGGTCGGCCTGGACGTCGGTCCGCACCGTCGCCGGGACGCCACCGTATCGATCCTGGCCCAGGCGGACATCGGCGGCTTAGGGCTGCTGGGACTGGAAGACCTCGACGGCCAGGCGGTCACCCTGGACTTCCGCGGCCGGGCGCTGCGGATCGAGCCGGGCCGCCGCTCGGTCAACGACATCGGCGCCATCGCGGTGAAAGCCCATCGGCGCAATGGCCAGCTGACCCTGGTGGACGCCGACATCGCCGGCCTGCACGTCACCGCCTTCCTCGATTCGGGCGCCCAGAACACCATCGGCAACATGGCCCTGCGTGCCATGGCCATCACCCGCAATCCGGCCCACGCCTGGTACAAGACGCCGATCGTCAGCGCCACCGGCCAGACCATCCTGGCCGAGATGGCCGATCTGCCCCGCCTGCGCGTGGGCGACCTCAACATGCCCAACTGGCCGGTGGCGTTCGCCGACCTGCACACCTTCCGCATGTGGAACCTGGTGGATCGCCCGGCGATCCTCCTCGGCGTCGACGTCCTCAGCCGATTCGAAACGGTCTGTCTCGACTTCGCCCGCGACGAGGTCCGCTTCCGCCTCCCCGGCGCCGCCTGACAAGACCCTTTGACTCTTGGCGCGGAGCCTGATTCAGCCGTCGCCATGAAACGGCAACAGGCTCCGGCGGCGCTGCTGCGGCGCGAGTGGCGCTATCTGACCGGGCTGACCCGAACCCTCCTCAGGGTGGAGACGATCTCGCCGACGTCCCGGCGTCTCGTCTGCGACGACCTGGAAGCCGCGGTCGACCGCTGGCGCACGCGCCCGGCCATCCGCTTCGAGGGCGCGGCCCTCACCTACGGCGAGATGGACGCCCTGGCCAACCGCTTCGCCCACTGGGCCCTGGCCCAGGGCCTGGCGCCGGGGGATGTGGTGGCCCTGATCCTGCCCAACCGCCTCGACTACCTGCCGCTCTGGTATGGCCTGACCAAGGTCGGGGTCGTCGCGGCGCTGATCAACAACCAGCTGGCGGGCGAGGCCCTGGCCCACTCCCTCGAGGTCTCGGGGGCCGCCCACTGCGTGGTGGACGCCTCGACCGCGCCGGCCGTCAAGGCCGTCGCGGCCGGGCGCGAGAGCCCGCTGCGGCTCTGGACGCTCGGCGAGCCCGATGCGACCGCCGCCGACCTGGCGGCGGCGACCCGCGGCCTGAGCGAGGCGCGACCGGATCGCCGCCTGAGGTCGGCGCTGCGCGCGCGGGACGTCGCCCTGCTCATCTACACCAGCGGCACCACGGGCCTGCCCAAGGCGGCGCGGGTGACCCACGTGCGCGCGGGTCTCTACATGCGCGGCTTCGCCGGCTCGACCGGCGCCCGGGCCAGCGACCGCATCTACGTCACCCTGCCGCTCTACCACGCCACCGGCGGGCTGTGCGCCATGGGCGCGGCCCTGCTCAATGGCGCCAGCGTCTCCCTGCGCGCCGGCTTCTCCGCCAGCCACTTCTGGGACGAGGTCGTCGCCGAGGGCGCGACCATGTTCGTCTACATCGGCGAGCTCTGCCGTTATCTCGTCAACCAGCCGTCCCGGCCCTCGGAGCGGGCGCACCGCCTGCGGCTGGCCTTCGGCAACGGCCTCGGCCGCGACGTCTGGGTGGGCCTCGAGGAGCGGTTCGCCGTGCCCCGGATCCTCGAGTTCTACGGCTCGACCGAGGGCAACGTCTCGCTGTTCAACTTCGACGGCAAGCGCGGCGCCCTGGGCCGGGTGGCGCCCTATCTGCGCGCCCTGTTCAAGGTCGAACTGGTGCGCTTCGACCCGGAGACCCAGGCGCCCGTGCGCGGGCCGGACGGCCTGTGCGTCCGCGCCGCGCCGGGCGAAGCCGGGGAGTGCGTGGGCGTGATCGCCGGCGGCGCCCGCACCGAATACGCCGGCTACCTGAGCCGGGCCGACAGCGAGAAGAAGGTGCTGAAGGACGCCTTCCGGCCCGGCGACCGCTGGTTCCTCACCGGCGATCTGATGACCCGCGACCACGACGGCTATTTCTATTTCGTCGACCGGGTGGGCGACACCTTCCGCTGGAAGGGCGAGAACGTCTCGACCGGCGAGGTGGCGGCCGCCCTGCTCGGCGTCCCGGGCGTGAAGGAAGCCACGGTCTACGGGGTCGCCGTGCCGCACCAGGATGGCCGCGCCGGCATGGCCGCCCTGGTCGTCGACGACGCCTTCGACCTGGCCGGGCTGCGCCGTCCCCTCGATGCCGCCCTGCCGGCCTACGCCCAGCCGCTGTTCCTGCGCCTGACTCCGGCCCTGGCCACCACCGGCACCTTCAAGCCGCGCAAGCTCGATCTGATCACGGACGGCTTCGATCCCGCGGTGGTCAGCGACCCGCTGTACTTCCACGATCGCGCCCAGGGGTTCGTCCCCCTCACCCCGGCGCTCCACGACCGCATCGCGGCCGCGGACGTGCGCTTGTAACGCAGGCCGCGGACTCGCCTATATGAGCCTCGAATGTCCGAGCCCGACTCACTTTCGGCCGAGGTCGCCGCACGCGCCGGCGCCGCCCTGATCAAGGACGAGGTCAGCCGCCTGCCCGACGCGCCCGGCGTCTACCGGATGTTCGGCGAGGGCGGCGAGGCGCTCTATGTCGGCAAGGCGCGGTCGCTGAAGAAGCGGGTGGCGCAGTATGCGCAGGGCCGCTTCCACACCAACCGCATCGCCCTGATGGTCGACCTGACGCGGTCGATGGAGTTCACCACCACCCGCACCGAGACCGACGCCCTGCTGCTGGAGATCAATCTGATCAAGCAGCTGAAGCCGCGCTTCAATGTGCTGCTGCGCGACGACAAGAGCTTCCCCGAGATCGTCATCCGCCGCGAGCATCCGGCCGCCCAGCTGCGCAAGCACCGCGGAGCCCATTCGATCAAGGGCGACTATTTCGGGCCCTTCGCCAGCGCCTGGGCGGTGAACCGCACCTTGAACACCCTCCAGAAGGCGTTCCTGCTGCGCTCCTGCTCCGACAGCGTCTACGAGAGCCGCACGCGGCCCTGCATGCTGCACCAGATCCGCCGCTGCGCCGCGCCCTGCGTGGGCCTGGTGTCGCTGGAGGACTACGCCGGACTGGTGGACCAGGCCGAGGCCTTCCTGCGCGGCAAGAGCCGGGCGGTGATGGCGACCATGGGCGATGAGATGCAGGCGGCCGCCGACGACCTGGAGTTCGAGCGCGCCGCCCGCCTGCGCGACCGCATCCGCGCCCTGGCCTCGGTCGCCCAGGACACCCACGTCAATCCCGAGACCGTGGTCGAGGCCGACGTCTTCGCCCTGCACGCCGAGGGCGGCCAGGCCTGCGTGCAGGTGTTCTTCTTCCGCGCCGGCCAGAACTGGGGCAACCGCGCCTATTTCCCGCGGGTCGACCGCAGCGACGACGACGCCGAGATCATGGCCGCCTTCGTGGGGCAGTTCTACGAGGACCGGCCGATCCCGCGCCTGATGCTGGTCAGCCACGTCCCCGCCGACGCCGAGCTGCTGTGCGAGGCGTTCGGCATCAAGGCCGGGCGCAAGGTGCTGATCGCCCGGCCGACCCGGGGCGAGAAGCGCGCCCTGGTCGAACACGCCCTGACCAACGCCCGCGAGGCGCTGGGCCGGCGGATGGCCGAGGGCTCGGCCCAGTCGCGGCTGCTGGCCGCCGTGGCGGAGACCTTCGCCCTGGAGGCGCCGCCCGAGCGGATCGAGGTCTACGACAACTCCCACATCATGGGGACCAACGCCGTTGGCGGCATGATCGTCGCCGGGCCGGAGGGGTTCCAGAAGAACCAGTACCGCAAGTTCAACATCCGGAGCACCGAGCTCACCCCAGGCGACGACTATGGCATGATGCGCGAGGTGCTGCGCCGGCGCTTCGCGCGCCTGGCCAAGGAGGAGGAGGCCGGCGAGAACCCGACCCGACCGGACCTCGTCCTGCTCGACGGCGGGGCCGGCCAGCTGGCGGCGGCGCAGGAGATCATGGCCGATCTCGGCGTCGAGGACGTCCCGCTGGTGGGCGTCGCCAAGGGCCCCGACCGCGATGCGGGCCTGGAGCGCTTCTTCCTGCCCGGCAAGACGCCCTTCATGCTCGAACCCAAGAGTCCCGTGCTCTACTACCTGCAGCGGCTGCGCGACGAGGCGCACCGCTTCGCCATCGGCACGCATCGGGCCAGGCGTTCGGCCGAGATGCGCAAGAACCCGCTGGACGAGATCGACGGTGTCGGACCGGCCCGCAAAAAGGCGCTGCTGCACGCCTTCGGCTCGGCCCGCGGCGTCTCCCGCGCCGCGGCGGAGGACCTCGCCAAGGTCGAAGGGGTCAGCGAAGCCCTGGCCCAGCGCATCCACGACTATTTCCGCAAGGCGTGAATGAAGACTTTCGCGCTCGTGCCGCGTTAGTCTACGCCATGAACCGACTCCCCAACCTCGTCACCAGCCTGCGCCTCGCCCTGGCGCTGTTCACCTTCTTCGCCCTGGCGGGCGCGGCGGTGCTCGGCGACCGGCTGACCCCGGAGAGCCAGTTCTCCCTCGAACGGTGGGCGTTCTGGGCCTTCGTGGTGGCGGCGCTGACCGACTTCGTCGACGGCTGGCTGGCCCGCCGCCTCCATGCCGAGACGATCTGGGGGGCCATCCTCGATCCCATCGCCGACAAGGTGCTGGTGTGCGGCGTCGTCCTCGGCCTGCTCTCCCTCGGACCCAACGCGGCGGTGGCGATTCCCGCCGCCCTGATCCTGTTCCGCGAGTTCACCGTCAGCGCCCTGCGCGAGGTGGCGGCCGGCAAGGGCGTCTCCCTGCCGGTGACCCTGCTGGCGAAGTGGAAGACCACCCTGCAGCTGCTGGCCCTCGGGGCCGAGCTGCTGGTCGCCTGCTGGTCGGCCTTTTCCCTCCCCAACGATCCGGAGATCCTGGGCCCGGCCGCCGTCGGGGCTCACGCCCTGCTGTGGGTCGCCGCCCTGGTGACCCTGGTCACCGGCGCCCAGTACTGGGAACAGGCCCGCAAGGCCCTGAGCGTCCCCGACTCCCGCTAGAGGGGCGCGTCAGCCGCGCATCATCACGCCCGGGGGCAGGCTCTCCAGCACCTGCCGCACGCCGGGCAGGGGATCGTTGACCACGCGGCTCTGGGCGGCGAACTCCATCACAGGATGATTGGCGGTGTTGTACGCCGGCCAATGCGGGATGCCGGGATGGTCCGGCCTGCCCGTGCGGGCGAAGGCCACCCAGGCGCCGCCGATCTGATCGGCCATGTGTCCCGGACCCGGCCCCTCGCCGACGAAGGTCCGCACCTTGTCGTAGCTGTAGAGCATGAACGGGATTTCCATGGTGTGCGGGGTCTTGAAGGCGCCGCCGGCCGCCGGGGTTTCCCAGGCGACCATGTAGACGTAGGCCGGGGCGGCGCCCTTGGCGGTCTTGCGCGCGGCGATCGCCTCGCTCCCCAGCATCACCCGCCCGCTGATCATCTGGATCCACAGGTAGGTCGGGGAGTAGGCCGGATAGGCCTGGCGATAGGCGGCCAGCAGCCGCTGCCCGGGCTCGCCGAACGGCTTGATCCGCGTCTGCAGGTCGTCCTCGCTCATCCGCCCGAACCACGGCTCGCCGGCGGTGAAGATGGTCCATTCGTCCTTGGCCCAGCCGATCAGGATCGGCACGTCGGCGGAGACGTCCGGCGCGTCGGGGGTGAAGGGGTCGCGGGTGATGACCACCTCGTCCAGGATCGGGCCGGAGCCGACCCCACCGAAGCCGCCGCCCACCTTCGCCGCGGCGGCCAGGATGGTCTCGGCGGGAAGGGCGCGCAGGGCGGCGATGTCGCCGGGCTTGACCTCCAGGGCGTCCAGCAGCTTGCGGGACGCCTCGGTCGCCGGACCCTTGCGCCCGACCGTCAGGCCGGGGCCGCTCTGGATAGCCGCCTTGTGGAAGAGGCCCTTGGCGCTCGGCATCGCCAGCAGGGTCGAGACCTTCGCCCCGCCGCCCGACTGGCCCATGATCATCACGTTGCCCGGGTCGCCCCCGAAGGCGGCGATGTTGTCGCGCACCCACTGCAGGGCCAGCACCAGGTCCTGCATGCCCACCGTGCCGGAGGTGGCGTAGTCCGGCCCCATCAGGTCGCCCAGGTGCAGGTAGCCGAAGACGTTCAGCCGGTGGTTGACGCTCACCGCCACCACGTCCCCGGCGCGCGCCAGGCCGTCGCACTGGTAGATCGGTTGGGCGCCCGAGCCGTAGGCGTAGCCGCCACCGTGGATCCACACCATCACCGGCCGCTTCTTCCCGTCCGGGGCCGGGGTCCAGACGTTGAGGTAGAGGCAGTCCTCGTTCATCACCTTCAGCTCGGAAGGCGTTGTGAAGACGCGGTGCATCTGGAAGCCGAAGTCGTTGGTGGTCTCCACCGACGTCCCCCCGGCCAGCTGCATGGCCGGTGCGCCGAAGTCGCTGGCGTCGAAGATCCCCGTCCACGCCTTGGCCGGCTGTGGCGGCGCCCAGCGCAGCGGCCCGATCGGCGCGGCGCCGTAGCGGACGCCGCGGAAGTGGCAGACGCCGTCCATCACCAGGCCCTGGACCCGGCCGGCGCGGGTCTCGACCACCGGCGTTGGCGTGGGAATCCCGGGCCCCTTCGCCGCCGCGCCCCCCGGCGCAGGGTTGGCGGCAGCCTGGGCGCCGGCGGTCCCGGCCTGAGCGAGACCAATCGCCGCGCCGGCGGCCGCCAGGCCGAGCACCTGACGCCGGCCAACAGCCGGTGGGTTTCCATCGCTGGCCATGACACCTCCCCTGATCATCGGTCCATTCCCGAGCCTTCCACGATCTTTGGCCCCGGGCGCCCACGTCCGTCAATTACCGGCCACCCGTGCCCGGAGCGCGGGCTTCCAGCCCGCTCTTGCTTGGTAGAAAAGTAGCGGGCTGGAAGCCCGCGCTCCGGGCTCCGGGCCGCAAGGGGATCCCAACCCATGGTCGACCCCGAGACCCTGCGCCGCCTGGCGCTCGCGCTTCCGCAAGCCGAGGACGCCTCGGCGGAGAAGGGCTTCACCTTTCGTGTCGGCGGCGGCAAGGGCTTCGCCTGGACCTATCAGGAGCGGTTCGATCCGAGGAGGCCGCGGCGGCCGAAGCTCGACGTGCTCGCCGTCCGCTGCGACCTGGAGACCAAGGAGATGCTGATCGCCGCGGCCCCCGCGCGGTTCTTCGACGACGACCACTACCGTGGCTACCCAGCGGTCCTTGTCCGCCTGGACGCCATCGACGCTGCCGAACTGGGCGACCTGCTGCGCGGCGCCTGGCGCCTCTCCGCGCCCAGGCGGCTGATGCGAGGGATCACCCCGGAAGGGGGATGAACTCGTCGTGGTCGGCGTCGGGGAGCTTCATGCGGCCGGCGCGCCAGTCGGCCTTGGCCTGCTCGATCCGCTCCCGCGACGAGGAAACGAAGTTCCAGTCGATGAAGCGCGGCCCGAGCGGCTCGCCGCCCAGCAGCATGATCTGCGCGTCGGTGACGCCGGTGACCAGCACCGCCTCGCCGGGCGCGAAGATGAGCATCTGGCCGGTCTGGTAGGTCCGGCCGTCGACCTCGATCTGGCCATCGGCCACGAAGGCGGCGCGCTCGGGATACTCGGCCGGGATCTGGGCCTTTGCGCCCGCCTTCAGCCGCCAGTGGACGTAGAACATCGGCGAGTGGGTCTTGACCTTCGCCTCGGCGCCGAACGCCCTGCCGGCGATCAGCCGGGCCCACAGGCCGTCCGGCGATTCATAGGTGGGCAGGTCCTCCGCCCCGTGATGGGCGAAGCTGGGCGCGATCTCCTCCTCCTCGGTCGGCAGGGCGACCCAGGTCTGCAGGCCGTGCATCGACCCGCCGGTCCGGCGCAGGGTGTCGAACCGCTCCGAGTGGGTGATCCCCCGGCCGGCGGTCATCCAGTTCACCTCGCCAGGCGTGATCTCGACCTCCGAGCCGACGCTGTCGCGGTGAGTGATCCCGCCCTCGAGCAGGTAGGTGACGGTGGAAAGGCCGATGTGCGGGTGGGGCCGGACGTCCACCGACCGCGGAAAGCCGGCTTCGAACCGCACCGGCCCCATGTGGTCGAAGAACACGAACGGCCCGATCATCCGCCGCGCCGCCTGCGGCAGCGCCCGCCCCACCTCGAACCCGCCGATATCGCGACGGTGGGAATCCAGGACAAGCTCGATCATGGGGGACTCCATCGCTGCTTCAGCGTTCAATAGCGGCGCGATGCGTGGCTGTCCTCCCTCCCCATCATGGGGAGGGACCGGCCGCGTGAGCGGCCAGGGCGGGGAACCGCGGCGCCGTACCCCACCCTGACGGCTTCGCCGTCTGTCCCTCCCCACTTCGGGGGAGGGAGGCGCTATCCCCGCGCCGCCAGGTAGGGGCTGACGAGGCTGAGGGGGACGGCCGTGCTGTTCTTGACCGAGCGCACGACGATCTTGCTCTCGATGTTGGAGACCAGGCCCAGCGACAGGATCCGGTCGCGCAGGAAGTCGTCGAAGGCGTGCATGTCGCGGGTGACGATGCGCAGCTCATAGTCCGCCGCGCCGGTGACGGTGGCGCACTGCACCACTTCCGACCAGCGCAGCACCGCCTGCTCGAAGGTCTCCAGGTTCTGCTTGGTCGGCAGGGAGAGTTTCACGGTGCAATAGACCTCGAAGGTCAGGCCGAGCTTTTCCCGGTCCAGGATGGTCACCCGGCGCTGGATGACGCCGTCGTCCTCCAGCTTCTTGATCCGCCGCCAGCAGGGACTCGAGGACAAGCCCACCTGCTCGGCGATCTCGGCCACCGAAAGGGCGGCGTCGTGTTGGATGAGGTCCAGGATGCGGGCGCCGACGGCGTCCAAGGGTTCTGACATTTTCTACCCCGAGTTATGGAACGCCCGATAAAGCGACCCCACATACCGTCGTATCTGGGCACGTTTTTGGCAAGCCTTGCCTGGGTTTCCGTATAGTCTTGCCAGCCGCTCGAACCGTCCCGGCGCGGACGGGCGCGGGAAGGAAACAGGCAGCATGCGACACGCCAACGTAACCCTCGACGACAAGTACGCCCTCGAGCGGGGCCGGGTGTTCATCACCGGCGTCCAGGCGCTGTTGCGGGTCATGCTGGATCAGGGCCGGCGCGACGACCGTGAGGGCCTGAAGACGGCCGGCTTCATCTCCGGCTATCGCGGCTCACCGCTGGGCGGCCTCGATCAGCAGGCGGCGCGGGCGGCCAAGGCCCTGGCCGAGCGCCACATCCTGTTCAAGGAGGCGATCAACGAGGACCTCGGCGCCACCGCCGTCTGGGGAACCCAGCAGGCCAACCTGTTCCCGGGCGCGCTCTACGACGGCGTCTTCGGCCTGTGGTACGGCAAGGCCCCCGGCGTCGACCGCACCGGCGATGTCTTCAAGCACGCCAACTTCGCCGGGACCTGGGGGCGCGGCGGGGTGCTGGCGGTGGCCGGCGACGACCACGCCTGCAAGTCCTCGACCCTGCCCTCGCAGTCGGAGTTCGCCTTCCAGGATTTCGAGATGCCGGTGCTGGCGCCGGCCGACGTCCAGGAGGTGCTCGACTACGGCCTGCTGGGCTATGGCCTCTCGCGTTTCACGGGCTTGTGGGTGGGGCTGATCGCCCTGGCCGACACCATGGATTCCGGCGCCACCATCGCCGTCGGGCCGGAGCGCGGAGCCTTCGTCCTGCCCGAGACCTTCCCGTTCCCGGCCGGCGGCGTCGGCATCCGGCTGAAGGACCAGCCGATGGACAAGGAGCGGCGGCTCCGGCTGCACAGGCTTCCCGCCGCCCTGGCCTTCGCCCGCGCCAACGCCATCGACCGCACGGTCCTGCTCTCCCACCGCCCGCGCCTGGGCATCGCCGCTCACGGCCAGGCCTGGGCCGACGTCATGGAGGCCCTCGCCGCGATGGGCCTTTCCCTCGCCGAGGCCGCCGACCTCGGGGTGTGCCTCTACAAGGTCGGCATGCCCTGGCCCCTCGAGCCGACAGGGGTGCGCGCCTTCGCCGGCGGCCTCGAGACCCTGATGGTGGTGGAGCACAAGCGACCGTTGCTGGAGACGCAGGTCCGCGCCGCCCTCTACGACCTTCCCGCCCACGCCCAGCCGCGGGTGATCGGCAAGGTCGACGAACAGGGTCATCCCCTGCTCTCGGCGCTCGGAGCGCTGTCGGTGGCCGAGGTCGCCCTGGCGATCGCCGACCGTCTCCCGCCGGGTCCGCACATGGAGCGGGTCTACGCCTATCTGAACCGCGTCTCGGCGGCGAGCATGGCTGCGGTCACCCTCGGCGCCGACCAGGTGCGCAAGCCGTTCTTCTGCTCGGGCTGCCCGCACAACACCTCGACCCGCCTGCCGGAGGGCTCGCGCGCGCTGGCCGGCATCGGCTGCCACTACATGGCCAGCTTCTCCGACCCCAGCACCGACCTCACCAGCCACATGGGCGGGGAGGGTCTCACCTGGGCCGGCGCCTCGCCGTTCACCCGGGAGGACCACGTCTTCGTCAACCTGGGCGACGGCACCTACAACCACTCCGGCTCGCTGGCGATCCGCGGCTCGATCGCGCTGGGCTCGCACCTCACCTACAAGCTGCTGTTCAACGACGCGGTGGCGATGACCGGCGGCCAGGCGGCCGAGAGCGGCTTCACCATACCCCAGATCACCCGCCAGCTCGCCGCCGAAGGGGTGGCCAGGACGGTGATCGTCGCCGAGGACGCCAGCCGCTACCAGGGCGTGACCGGCCTCGCCGACGGCGTCGCCGTCCGCCCCCGTTCGGAGCTGATCGCCGTGCAGGAGGAGCTACGCGCCACGCCGGGCGTCACCGTGCTGATCTACGACCAGGTGTGCGCCAACGAGAAGCGCCGCCGCCGCAAGCGCGGCGCCATGCCGGCCGCGCCGCGCCGGGTGTTCATCAACCCCCTGGTCTGCGAAGGCTGCGGCGACTGCTCGCGCACCTCCAACTGCGTCTCGGTCGAGCCCCTGGACACCGAGTACGGCCGCAAGCGGCGGATCGACCAGTCGACCTGCAACCAGGACTATTCCTGCGTCGACGGCTTCTGCCCCTCGTTCGTCACCCTGGAGGGGGCGGGCAACGCCCAGGGCAAGGCCCTGCCGGCCCTCACCGCCGAGTCCACGCCCCTGCCCGAGATGGAGCCCATCGCGGGCGTGCGCAACATCGTCTTCACCGGCATCGGCGGCACCGGCGTCACCACCACCGCCTCGATCCTGGCCATGGCCGCCCACATCGACGGCCTTGCCGCCTCGGTGGTCGACATGACCGGCCTCGCCCAGAAGGGCGGGGCGGTGTTCAGCCACGTGCGCCTCGGCGAGACCGAGGACACCCCCGTCGGGGGCCGCGTGCCGGCCGCCAGCGCCCATGTGGTGATCGCCTGCGACCTGCTGGTCGCCGCCGCCCCCGAGGCCCTGGCCCTCTACGCCAAGGATCGCACCTTGGCCCTGGGCAACGCCGACCTGCAGCCCACCGCCGACTTCGTGGTCAACCGCGACGCCCGCTTCGACGCGCCGGCGATGGCCCGGCGCCTGGCGTCCGCCTGCAGGAGCTACGACGGCTGCCCGGCGGCCGAGATGGCCGAACAGCGGTTCGGCGACACCCTCTACGCCAACATGATCATGCTGGGCTTCGCCTGGCAGAAGGGCCTGGTGCCGGTCTCCAGCCGCGCCCTCTACCGCGCGATCACCCTCAACGGCGTGGCGGCCGAGGAGAACCTGCAGGCCTTCGAAGCCGGCCGCATCGCCGCCCACGACCCCGTCGCGCGCATCGTCGAGCCCCCCGCCCCGACGCCCGAGACCCTGCCGCTGGACGACCTGATCGCCCGCCGCGCGGCCGACCTCGCCGCCTACCAGGACGAGGCCTACGCCGAGCGCTACCGGGCCCGCATCGGCGCCATCCGCGCGGCCGAGGCGCCGCTGGACGGCGACGCCCTGACCCGGGCGGCCGCGGTCAATCTCTACAAGCTGATGGCCTACAAGGACGAATACGAGGTGGCCCGGCTCTACGCCGACGGCCGCTTCGCCGGCGAGCTCGGCAAGACCTTCACCGGCGGCAAGGCCAAGGTGTGGCTCGCGCCGCCGATCCTGGCCCCCAAGGACCGGCACGGCCACCCGCGCAAGATCGCCTTCGGCGGCTGGATGCTGAAGTACGGCTTCCCCGTGCTCGCCCGGCTCAAGGGGCTGCGCGGCGGCCCCCTCGACCTCTTCGGCGCCAGCGCCGAGCGGAAGATGGAGCGCGGCCTGATCGCCGGCTACGAGGCCAACCTCGACAGGCTGCTCGCCGGCCTGACGCCCGAGCGCCTGCCCCTGGCGGTGAAGATCGCCCAGGTCCCGTCCGAGATCCGCGGCTTCGGCCACGTCAAGGAAGCCGCCGTGAAGACCGCGAAGAAGACCGAAGCGGCCCTCTGGGCGCGGTGGGGGTGAGGTAGCACCTCCCTCCCCTTCATGGGGAGGGACAGGCCGCGTCAGCGGCCAGGGTGGGGAGCCGCGGCGCCGTACCCCGCCCTGACGGCTTCGCCGTTCCCTCTCCACAAGGGGAGGGAGGCGCCTTGCAACCTGGCGTCCAATCGCTAGGCAGGGTGCGATGGTGTTCGATTTCGACGCGGCGGTGGTGGGGGCGGGCGCCGTGGGGCTGGCGTGCGCCTACGCCCTGGCGAGGCGCGACCTGTCGGTGGTGGTGCTGGAGAAGGAGCGGGCCATCGGCCAGGGCGTCTCCTCGCGCAACTCCGAGGTGATCCACGCGGGCCTCTACTATCACACCGCCTCCCTCAAGGCGCGCCTCTGCGTCGAAGGTCGGCGGGCGCTCTATCCCTTCCTGGAGAGCCGCCAGGTCGCTTACCGTAAGTGCGGCAAGCTGGTGGTGGCGAGCGAGGCGGGAGATGTCGAACGCCTGGAAGGCATCCATCGCCAGGGTGACACTAACGACGTCGAGGGGATCACCCTGATCTCCGGGGCCGAGGCCGTCGCCCTGGAGCCCGAGCTACGCGCGCAGGCGGCTCTGGTGTCGCCCGAGAGCGGCGTGTTCGACAGCCACGGCTACATGTTGGCCCTGCGCGGCGAGATCGAGGACCATGGCGGGGCCGTGGCCCTGGCGACGCCGTTCGAGGGGGCGACGCCGCTGGAGGGCGGCGGGTTCCAGGTCCGCGCCGGCGGCGATTCGCCGGCCGTCGTCACCACCCGCCTCCTGGTCACCGCGCCGGGCCTCGCGGCCCAGGCGGTCGCCGCCCGCATCGAGGGCTTCCCGGCCGCGACCATTCCGCCGCTGCACTACGGCAAGGGCGTCTATTTCCGCCTGCGTGGCCGCGCGCCGTTCGACCGGCTGATCTATCCGCCGCCGATCCCCGGCGCCCTGGGCACCCACTACCGCAAGGACCTGGGCGGCCAGGCCGTTTTCGGCCCCGACCTCGCCTATGTGGCGACCGAGGACTATTCGGTGGATCCGGACCGCGCCGCGGGCTTCTACGCCTATGTCCGCAAGTTCTGGCCGGGTCTCCCCGACGACTCCCTCGATCCCGACTATGCGGGCCTGCGCCCGAAGATCCACGGCCCTGACGAGCCCCAGCCCGACTTCCGCCTCGATGGCGCGGAGGTCCACGGCCTCACCGGCCTCGTCGCCCTGTTCGGCATCGAGAGCCCCGGCCTGACCGCGTCGCTCGCCATCGGCGAGGCGGTGGCGGCGAGGCTCGTCGGCAATGCATGAGGGTTGCCCAAATGCTTCACGCTTGATGCCGCCCGTGCCAAACCCTATAGACGCTGCCTCCCGCGCACGCGCCCTTTCGCGCACGTCCTGGGACCATGCCGTGGGGCTGGGTAGCTCAGATGGTTAGAGCGGTGGATTCATAACCCACAGGTCGGCGGTTCGATCCCGCCCCCAGCTACCAGGGATTTCAATGGCGGCGGTGAAACCTAGCCTGCCGCCTGGCCGGCGATCTGGTCGTCGACCCAGGATGTCAGGGTGCTGAGGGTGGTCGACAGGGCCGCATCGTAGGCGGGGACGATCGCCGAGAGCCGGTTGGCCTTGGCCGGAGCGCTGCTCTCGAAGGTTCGGTCCCCGATCAAGGCCCGGTCCTTGGTCCTGATCAGCAGGGCGCGGAAGCGCACCACCACCGTCGGCGGCGCGCCGTCGGCCGCCGGGCGAACCGCCTCGAAGCGGTCGACCTGCAGGCCGAGCAGATAGGGGCTGGCCGCCAGTCCGCCGCGCCGCACCAGGCGGGTGGCGCCCGCCTGGGCGTCGAAGGTCTCCAGGACGGCGTCGATGAACAGGACCTCGGCCGGCGCGGCCCAGCGGGCGTCGGCCACGTAGGCCAGCTGGCCTCCCTCGATAACCGCCAGGCGATCGCCGGCCTCTTCGGATCGAAAGCTCTGCTCGCCGAGCGCGACCGTGGTGACGGTCCCGGCGCGGGCCGGGCCGGGCTTCGGCGCCGGATCGGGCTCGAACCGATAGAGGCTGGCCTGCGGCGACTTGGGGAAGACGGTGACGCACCCGCCCAGGGGCGTCGAGCAGAACGCGATGGCGGTGATGGCCAGGGCGAGTCGGGGCGTATTCATGGTTTCAGGTTCACCTGTTTGGCGGGGGTCTTGGTGATGAAGGCTCTCGGGTCGGCCTGGACCTCCTTCATCAGCCGGTTGAGCGTTTCGCTGGTGGTCTGGATCTCCGCGAGGGTCGCCACGGCCCGCGGCAGGCCGTTGACGGCGAAGTCCCGCGTCGGGCCATCCAGGCCGCCGATCATCCCGCGCAGGTCGTGGGCCGTGGCCTTGAGCTCGACGGCGGCCTCGCCGGCGTTGACGATGGTCCGGCGGGCGTCGCCGTCGATCAGACTCTTGCCGGAGGTCTCCAGGACCTGCAGGCGGGCCATGGCGACATCGGCGTCCTGGACCGCCTTCTGGGCGTCGGCGAACATCGACTTGTGGGCGCGCACCTCGCCGGTGACCGCATGGACGTCGGAGAGGATCCCGCCGATGGCCGCGACATTGGTGGGCGAGAGCACGCGGTTGACCTGGTCGAGCGCCTGGACCGCGCGGGACATCACCGTGCCGCCGCCCTCGAGAAGGTTGTCCAGGCTGCCCTTGCGGCTCGCCAGGACCGGTGTCTCGCCGAACGACGCCGTGTCCTTCAGCAACGGCGAGGCGGGGCCGCCGGCGGTGATCTGGACGTAGGTCTCGCCGGTGAAGCCCTGGGGCTCGAGCGTCGCGTAGGAGTCCGTCTTGATCGGAACGTCCGAGGACACCCGCGCCCGGGCGAGCACATAGCCGTGGTCCTTGGGGTCGAGACGTATCTTGGTCACGTCGCCGACCTTGATGCCGTTGAAGCGCACCTCGCCGCCCTGGCTGAGGCCGCGCACCGGACCCTGGAACCGGACGTCGTATTCCGCGAAGTCGTGGGTGAACTGCACCTTGGCGAGCCAGACCACGAACACCGTGGCGGCGAAGAACAGGACGATGCAGCCCAATCCGACGAGAAGGTAGTTGGCGGTCTTTTCCAAGGGTCAGTCCCTGCTGTTGCGAAGGCTCGCCTCGCCCGCGGCGCGGCCGCGGGGACCGTGGAAGTATTCGCGGATCCACGGGTGGTCGGAGCGCTCGAGGTCCGCGACCGGCGCGCAGGCCACCACCTTGCGGTCGGCGACCACGGCGACGCGGTCGGTGATGGCGTAGAGGGTGTCCAGATCGTGGGTGATCATGAACACGGTGAGGCCCAGGGTCCGGGAGAGGTCGCGGATCAGGCTGTCGAAGGCGCCGGCGGCGATCGGATCGAGGCCGGCGGTGGGCTCGTCCAGGAACAGCAGCTCCGGATCGACCGACAGGGCGCGGGCCAGCCCGGCCCGTTTGCGCATGCCGCCGGAAAGCTCCGACGGCTTGAGGTCTCCGGCCTCCGGCGGCAGGCCCACCAGGGCGATCTTGATGTCGGCCAGCAGGGCGGCGTCTTCGCGGCTGACGCCGCCCTGTTCCAGTCTGGGCGCGGCCACATTGTCGCGCACGTTGAGATTGGAGAACAGCGCCCCCGACTGGAAGAGCACGCCCCAGCGACGCTCGATGTCGGCTATGCCGGCGCTCGAGACGTGGGCCAGATCCTGCCCGTAGACCTCGATCGCGCCGCCCTCGGGCCGCTTCAGGCCGATGATGGTGTTGAGCAGCACGGACTTGCCGGCTCCCGATCCTCCGACGACCGCGAGGACCTCGCCGCGGCGGACCGTCAGGCTCAGGTCCTCGTGCACCACGTGATCGCCGAACCGCGAGTGCAGCCCGATCACCCTCACCGGCGCGGGCTCGCTCGGGCGAGCGGCGGTGACGGGGCCGCTCATATGTCCAGCTCGGTGAACATCAGCGCGAACGCGGCGTCGATCATGATGACGGCGAAGATCGCGTGGACGACCGCGGCCGTGACCCGGCGGCCGAGCGATTCCACGTCGCCGCCCACCTTCAGGCCCTGGTGACAGCCGATGGCCGCGACGACGATCGCCATGATCGGCGCCTTCGAGACGCCGACCCAGAAGTGGGTGATCCCAACGCTCTCGATCATCCGTTCCAGGAAGAACTGCGGCGACAGCCCGAGGGTCGTCCAGATGGTGAGGATGCCGCCGCCGAGGCCGGCCATCATGGCGACGAAGGTCAGCAGCGGCATGGTGACCAGCAGCGCGCCCATGCGGGGAAGGACGAGCGCTTCGACGGGGTCGATGCCCATGACCCGAAGGGCGTCGATCTCCTGCTGCATCCGCATCGCCCCCAGTTCGGCGGCGAACGCCGAGGCCGAGCGGCCGGCCAGGAGCACGCCGGTGATGACCACGCCGAACTCGCGCAGCACGCCCACGCCGATCAGCTCGACGGCCATCACCTCCGCCCCGAACCGGCGCAGCATGTGGACGCCCAGCACGCCGACGACGGCGCCGATGAAGAAGGAGGTCGTGGCGACGATCGGGATGGCGTCGAGCCCCGCCCGTTCGGCCTGCGAGAACCACGCCGGCCATCGGATCCGGCGCGGATCGGCCAGACACCCGGCCAGGGCGGCGATGACGTGCCCGACGAAGGCGACTGTCTCGACGAGCTCGAGGGCGAGGTGCGTCGCGCCCCGGCCGATGGAGATCACCAGGGCGTGAAGGTCGCGCGGGCCGCGCCTTTGCTGGCGGGGGGCCTGCGACGTGCGGCTGACGAGGTCGAGGAGGCGGGCGATCTCCGGCCGCGCGGTCAGCGCGTCGGGGTCGAAGCGGTCCGCGGCCGCGCGGGCCAGCGA
>Ga0209166_10001533_pt1 | contig 19019 bp, 13 predicted proteins | sample Coa_R1_3_FD_187151 | JGI IMG/M metagenome (GOLD analysis project Ga0209166, IMG submission 187151) | Surface soil microbial communities from Centralia Pennsylvania, which are recovering from an underground coalmine fire - Coalmine... | ecosystem: Environmental > Terrestrial > Soil >... | reverse complement strand
CGGCGTTTAGTTTAAGTAGCGCCAGGGTGGTCGCCGGATCATCGAGGTTCACTTGGCCATGGTTGAGAGCGGCAACGAGATTCGGAGGGAGGGCGTCAACGTCCACCTTAAGGCCCACTGCCAAAGCGGTTTTGGGGCTGACGCCGGGTCCAACGCCGCCAAGTTTCGCCCCTTCGATCGCTTTGTGAAGCATGAGCGTGCCGCCCCAGAAAGATTCGTCGCCAAATGTATCGAAGCGAAAAGTCTGCCGGCCCTGGGTGACTAATTGAAGCGCGTTTTGTTGAGCAGGATCCTGGAATGATTGCGGTTGGTCGCCAGATGCATCCTGTCTCGCCGGTTGAACGGCCATGCGGCGAAACGGAGCGTGATTGGCAAGAGGCCGGGGCGTTTCGCTTTGCAGGACTAAAGCAGATGCGCCAAGAAAAAGAAAGGCTGCGAGGAGAGAAGTCTTTTTGGAAACCACGGAGACCTCCTTGGAGTGCAGAAATCCGGGAACCGAGCAAGCGGTTTCACACTACTCATCGAGAGAGGTGCTGTCTGTTACATAAATAACACTCCTGTAGGGAGAAAACCTGAGAGGTTCATCTGAAGTTTTGCGAAACGCGCAATGGAGCTAATTCTTCGCGCGATAGTCGCGGAGCGCGCAAGGATCAACGATCAAATGGCCGCCAGCGGTGTATTCGATCAATCCGTGACGGCGCAAGAGATTCAGTCCAAGGGAAATTCTTTCGCGGCGCGCGGCCACTATTTGAGCGAGCTCTTCCTGGGTCAAATAAGCGGTGATTTCTATTCGCTTGCCGGTCGGGCGACCAAGCTGGCCGGCCAAGTCGAGGAGCGTTTTCGTGAGCCTTTGCATGATGTCGCGGAAGGCCAGAGAGGTCACTTGTTCTTGAGCATTAAGAATGGAATCGCAAAATAACTGAATCAAGTCGCGCAGAAGCGGCTGGTTCTTTTGAATGGTTTCCAGAATTTCCTCGTAGGAGATGGGAACGGCTTCGGTAAGCTCGAGGGCCACGGCTCGATCAATACGCGGCGAACTCGAGGCGGACAACTCGCCAACGACCTCGCCTGCTTTGCGGATATCAAAGATCACTTCCTCGCCGGTCTCCGTGATGGTGCCGATTTTTACTACACCACTGCGAATGAAGAAAAAGAGCCGCTCGTTGCGGCCGATATCGTAGAGCGTTTCGCCTTTTTCAAACTTCTGCGGGCTGCGATTCTGCAGCAGGGTCTGGCAGAACCTACCTCGAAAAATGGAGCTCAATGTGGAGGAAAGAGCGGCTTCCTGAATTTGTGTAGGGACCCGGGCTGTTTGCAAGGCATTGGCATTTGCGGGCATGACCGTCTCCAGCCAGCAGCCGATGCGCCATCCTCGCGCTGAGCCAATGTGATCCAGGCTAGTCACACAGGATTCCGTGCTGTAACAACTTTTTTCTGACTGCTGCGCCTCACGTCCCAACGTTTTTGATGCTCGACAAATAGAACGCGCTGCCTCAACCTCAAAGTGGCTGATTCTGTTCTGTTTATCCGAGGCCGAGTCGTTTGGGAGGCGGACTGTCTGTATTTCTTCTGCTGCTCAGACTTTTATAGGAGTGGTGGGATTCACAGAGATTTACCACTGAGAAAAGCAAGAGCCGGAAACAGTGACTTGTTTCCGACTCTTGTTGTTCGGTGTCTGGCAAACTAGCGACTGCTAGCTTGCGTTTGTCGTGGCGATCCTAAGGCCGATTGTGGCCGTTGCCGTGCGGTTTGCTTTCTTGCCTTTGTTCCTTCTGGTGGTCGCGCTCCTGGCGTTGCTGAAGCTTTTGAGTCTGTTGTTCCTGCTTGCGGTTCATTTGATCCATCTGCTGTTGTTGGCGGCGCTGGAGCTGATCCTGGCGCTGCTGATTTGCATTCTGGCGGCTCAGTCTCTGTTGTTCCTGCTCGTTTCGCCGCTGCATTTTTTGGCGGTCGGCGTCCTGCTGGCGTTGCATTTTGTCGAAGTCTCGTTCGTGTTTTTGCTCCAATCTTGGATTGGAGGACGGGTTGTCGGAATGGCGCGCCGAGGCCGGGCGATCGAAGTCGCGACCGTTATTTTCGCGGCCTCGGTTCGAATCGCGAGCGTCTGGCGGACGGTTTCTGTCGTTGCCTTTGCCGCGGTCGTCAACTCGGCGATCCTCACCGCGGCCACGATCATCGGCTCTGCCGTGCTCGACGTCGCGGCCATGGAAATCGCCCGAACGCGGAGTCGCGGCGATCTCGGGGCGGCCATGATTGACGGAGGCCCGAAAGTCGCGATCTCCGCGGGCAGCTTCAAAGTGATGGTTCTGCTCTGATGTCATCTGAATGTGGCGCTCGTGCTCTGCGCGGCGCTCATCCCGATTGGCCTCGGCATGAATTCCCCCCGGGCCGCCGTTGAAGCTGACGCGGTTTACGGTGCGCTCATTGATGACGGTTTTGTTGTAGACGTTGTGAATGACCGTCACGTTGACGTTGGTGACGGAACGGTTGTAGTAGTAATTGCCGCCGCGCCAGTAGCCACCGAAGAAGCCTGCGCCGGGGTAGCCAAAGCCATAGTTAATTCCGCCGTAGAAACCGACTCTGGGTCCCCAATAGCCGGCATGCCAAACGTAGACACCTTCGCCCCAACCCCAATAGCCGGGCGTCCAAAGGTAGCCGGGCTCAGGGGCAAGCACCCACGTGCCAGGAACCCAGAAATAGTCCCCGGCGTCGTAATCGTAGGCCCAGTAACCGGGAGTCCAGATGTAGCCAGGCCCGGGGCAGATGGGTTGCGCGTAGATGGGCAGTGCCGGGGGGCCGACGCGGATAGAAACGCCTACGGCAACTTGGGCGTGTGATGGGGCGGGAATCACCAGGATTCCGGCTGCAAGTACAAGAGCAAAAACAAAACGCGCGATACGCATGATACTCACCTTTCTGGCGTTTGCTGGGCGTTTACGGTTTTTGATCAGGGTGGCGGTTCGCCAGCGGAGGGCCACTCATTGCATATAACCCCAAGCCCAGGCAAAAGTCGCGAGCTTGCCAGGTAAGCCCTGTAGAAAGAGTAGCTTAGCGTAAACCTGTCGGCACCTTTGTTGATAGCAGGAGTGTTTAAGAGTTACCTGCTATGATGCTGGCCCTCCGAAAAGGTTTGGGCCAAGGGCACAGGTGCGCCAACGCCGCAAGACGCTTGGACTCAAATGAGAAAGAGAGAGTGAAATGGAAGCAGGGGCGAAAGTGCAGATTCAGCCGGGCATTTCCACGATTCGCGAAGCGCAGAAATTCCTCGCGAAGTATTTTGCTCGGACGCGGCTGATCGCGGCGCCGTTTTTGAGCCAGCGCACGGGGAGGAATGTCTATTTGAAACTGGAGACGGAACTGCCGACAGGATCATTCAAGGTGCGTGGGGCATTTTATGCCTTGGCGGAAAGGATGAAGAAGGGAAGTGTGCGGGAAGTGGTGGCGTCAAGCACGGGAAATCATGGCGCGGCGGTGGCGTATGCGGCGAAAGAGTTTGGGATTGGCGCGAAGATTTTCCTACCGGCGAATTGCAATCCAGTGAAACGCGGGCGCATCGCGGGGTTGGGGGCGTCGATCGTGGAAAGTGGTGGAAGTGATTTGGCATCGGCGTTCGAATTAGCCTCAGAGTACGCAAAGCAGCCTGGCGTTTATTTTTTGAATGACGCGACGGATGTTGATTTACCGGCGGGACCGGCGACGATTGCGTGCGAAGTCCTGGAACAACTGCCGAAGACGACGGCGATTCTTGTGCCGATGGGAGATACGGCGCTAATTCGCGGAATTGCCGCGGCGGCAAAGCAGCTTGCGCCGTCCGTGAGAATTGTCGGCGTCCAGGCAGAACGCGCGCCGGCGTACTACCTGTCGTGGAAGGAAGGGAAGGTTGTTGGCACGGAGACGTGCGACACGATCGCCGACGGGCTGGCGACGCGAACGCCGGAAGCGGCGAATGTGCGCGACATTAGAAATTTTGTTGATGACGTTGTGTTGGTGAGCGAGGAGCAGATGTTGAGGGCCATCGAGACGCTGCTTGTGGAAGAGCACCTGGTCGCGGAACCTGCTGGTGCGGCGAGCACCGCGGCCCTGCTGAAATCGAGCGATGGGTGCGGAGAATGTCCAGCGCTGATTGTGAGCGGAGCCAATGCCTCGCCGGAAGTGCTGAAAAAGGCGATCCGCGTTGCTTAGGGCCTAGCGGAAGGCAATTCCCTCAACTTAATCAACGGACAGGCAAAGAACCTAAAGACACGCTTCCAGCCATGGAGGCGAAGGCCTTCACTGTCTGGAGGTTCCGGCGCTTTCTCCAATCCATTCAAGAAAGGACTGAACAAAAGAAGAGATTTACGCATCCTTTCGGTGGCGACCAAGGTGCATGGTGCCGAACGGGCCTCGTTTGCTGTGAGGTACCTCGGGAGGAGAGAACCATGACTCGACGGGTGATGGCTACGTGCCTGTTCTTGATTTTCACGTTGCCTGTGTTCGCGGTTGACGATGGGAACGTGCTGTATGTTGGAGGGACGATAGCCAGTTTGAAGAACGGAGCTTTAGGCAAATTAGATTTGAAATCGCAGACCGAACTGACCTTTGAATCCCCCACGGGTAAGGTCGCTATTCCATTCGCGAGGATTGATTTCTATGAACACTCGGAGGAAGTGGCCCACCACTTGGGAGTTCTGCCAGCAATAGCGGTGGGATTACTGAAGATCCGCCAGAGAAGACATTTCCTCCGAATCGCTTATCGCGATGACGGCAACGCCTCGCAAGTGGCAATCTTTGAAGTGCCGAAGAGCATGCCCCGGACGCTGCTGGCAGTTCTTCAGCAGCGCGCTCCGCAAGGTTGCAAGCCGGCGGCATACGAAAGATGCAGAGTGGCCCAAATGTAGTTCGGATTACGCATTCTCCGCAGTAGGCCGATGTTGGCGACAAGTGTATTCTTGGGCGAAAGTTAATGGGGTGCCGGCATCGGAAGGCAAATCACAGACTACTTGGGAGTCGAGCGCAATGTTGTAGCGGCGTCCGGTTCGATTTTTTTGGTTGGACTGGGCGAAGAGCTTTGGAAGAAGTTTCTTCCCAAATACCTGGAATCGCTGGGCGCGAGCGTAGCGGCCGTGGGCTTGTTTGGTACGGCTGAAGATTTTTTCGACGCGCTGTACCAATATCCAGGGGGATGGCTGGCCGATTACTGGGGGCGGCGTAAAGCCTTTCTGACATTTCTTGCGGCCGCCGCCGTTGGTTACCTCATTTATTTTTTCAGTCCTGCATGGCCGTACCTTTTTGTTGGGTTGGCTTTTGTGATGGTCTGGCAGACGATGGCTTCGCCAACCATCTTTGCCACCATCGCCGACGCGCTGCCCAAAGACCGGCATGCGATGGGCTTCACCCTGTACTCCGTGTTAAAGCGGATTCCCGTGGTGATCTCTCCGCTGGTTGGTGGAGTGATCATGGGGGCTGTGGGGCTGGCGAGAGGCGTTCGAATCGGGCTCCTCGTTACGCTGGTGCTGGCCGGTTGTGCAGCGGCTCTCCTCCTCTCCTTGCGCTTGCCCACCACCTGGCGAGATGACGTAAGAATCGGGGGAATCTGGGACTCTTTTCATCCAACGCTGAAGCGGCTGCTCGCCTCGGACATCGTGATTCGCTTATGCGAGGGAATGGCTGACATTTTCGTGGTGTTGTATGTGACAAACGTTACCCGGATCACGCTGCCGGAGTACGGCATCTTAGTGGCCATTCAACTGCTAACGTCGATTCTCATTTATGTTCCTTCTGCGAAGCTTGCCGAGCGCATCGGCCGGAAACCGCTGGTGGTGGTCACTTTCCTTTGCTTTGCGTTTTATCCGGTTGCGGTTATTCTTGCGCACAACTTCACAGGACTCGTTTTTGCTTTCATTTTCGGCGGGTTGCGGGAAATCGGCGAGCCTTCGCGAAAAGCTATGATTGTTGGATTCGCGCAACAGCAATTGCGCGCACGAACGGTCGGGCTGTATTACCTGGTGCGGAGTTTGTCGATTACGCCGGCGTCGCTCATTGGAGGGCTGCTTTGGAAGGTGCGGCCGGAAACGCCATTCGTCGTGGCGGGAATCATCGGCCTCCTGGGGACATTACTCTTTGCGGTAACGGTAGAAGAACAGGGAGCAGCATAAGGCAAAATAGATCTCCAACTTCTGTGAATAAAGCGTTCCTTCCAAATCTCAGGCAATGGTTTGTGGCGTTCTTCGCTCTGGCGAGTTTTTCTTTGCCAGATTGTGCTTCCGCGCAGTCACAAAGGAACAGGAGCAGGCCTGCTCTGCCACAAGTGACCGCCACGGCGGAAGCAACGCGTGTCGAGCATCCGCCAAGACTTGACGGTACTTTGGACGATCTGGTGTGGCAATCAGCCAAGGCGGTGGCGGACTTCCGCCAGCAAGAGCCAAATGAGGGCGAGATTGGGACAGAGAAGACCGAAGTCCGCATTCTCTACACGCGACACGCGGTCTATTTTGGAATTCATTGCTACGATTCCGAGCCCGGCAAAATTGTAGCGACCGAACTGCGGCGCGATGTGAGCCAGGACCTGGACGACCACTTCGAGATCCTGATCGACTCCAACCACGATCGGCGCGGGGCTTATGTTTTCCAAATCAATCCGTTAGGCACGCAGTTGGACGGTGTGATTGTTGATGAGCAGGGAATGGGAGAGGGCACTGACTTTGATTCAGGTTGGGATGGCGTCTGGATCTCCGAAGCGCGAATCACCGCGGACGGATGGACGGCAACCGTAGAGATTCCGTTCACGACCTTGAACTTCACACAATCGCAGAATGTGATTTGGGGACTAAACTTCAAGCGATTTATTCGCCGGAAGAACGAAGAAGATTTGTGGAGCGCTTATCGAAGAACATACGGAATCACCAAAGTCTCTCAGGCGGGGGAGCTGACGGGAATTACGGACATTGGGACTGGAAGATTGTTTGTGGTCAAGCCTTACGGGTTGCTGCAATACGACAAACAAGATAGTCAAAACGCCAAGTTTCCATTGACCGGGGGACTCGATTTGAAATACGGGTTGCGTTCCAACCTTGTTTTGAATCTCACGGGAAACACGGACTTCGCTGATACCGATGTGGATCAAGTGCAGTTCAATCTGACGCCTTTCAAGATTTTCATACCGGAAAAGCGGCAATTCTTTCTGGAGAATGCGGGAGTGTTCGAATTCAATTTAGGTGATCAGGACCAACTGTTTTTCAGCCGGCAAATCGGAATCGATCCGATCACCGGCCAGCAAGTGCCGATTAATGGCGGCGCTAAGTTGACGGGAACGATTGGGCGATTGGCGGTAGGTGCGATGGACGTGGATACGCGCTTGAGCGGACCGAATCCTTATGCGAACTATGCGGTGGTGCGGCTGAAGGAGTCTTTGTGGGGCGGGTCGTATGTCGGCGTTATGGGCATTGATAAACGGTCCGGCAATGTGGCCGATTACTTCAACCAAACGGGAGGGGTAGATACGCGCCTGGTCTTTCTAAAGGATTTTGTCTTCGGCGGGCATTTGGCGGGAACGCAATCGCCCGGCAGCCCGAGCGGGGCCAGCGATCTCGGGGCGTCGCTGCATTACAAATCGAACTGGCTGGAAGGAATCGCATCGAAGAGGAAGATTGGGCCGAATTTCAATCCCGAGCTGGGATTTATTGAGCGCACCGATTCGAATCAGGAATACGGTGACGCGACATTCAAGGTGCGGCCGAAGATCGAGGGCATCCGCGAATTGCAATTCGAGGGATTCATTTTTCATTCACCCGACACGCGAGGCGTGATGCAAACACAGGAATGGCAAGGGACGTTCCGCGCGGAATTCCACAACGGGGCGTACACCGACGATGACATCGCGGACGTGTTTACGCAGCGCATCACCACGCCGCTCAACATTTACAAAAACATTTTTATCCCGAACGGTCTCTACCATTTTGCTCGGCACCAGTTAACGTACGGATCCCGACTGGACCGGCGGTTTACCTACAATTTTTTTGAACGCTTCGGCGGGTACTATGGCGGGACGCTCAATGAGTTTCGCGTCCGGGCCACCTATCGGCCAACAGCAAAATTCTCCGCTTCTCTGGTGCAAACCTGGAACCGCTTTCGTTTGCCGCAAGGGAACTTTTCTGTGGACCTTGCGAGTTTGCAGGGCAACTATTCTTTTTCGCGCTTCCTGAGCCTGAGCAGCACATTGCAAATGGATACCGCGAATACGCAGGCCATCAGCGCAAACATCCGGCTTCGCTATAACTACAGGCCTGACAGCGATCTCTTTATCATTTATAACCTGGGGACGCAATTTGTGAGTCTGGCAGCCGCAAATCCGCAACAGATTCGAGAAACGCGCTTTGCGATAAAATTTACTTACTCCTTTCTCCCCTGAAAAACTGCCAGCGCGCGCGGTACTGTGACGAATTTCTCTCGATTTCGGCGGCGCATTAGATAAAATTCCTGCGCCGAACATTTCCGCTCGATTTCTGGAGGCCACCGATGAATCTGTCTTTCCGCTCACGATCAACTCGCTTCGCGACGGCATTCCTTATTGCATTGTTTCTCGGAGTTATCGTTGCGAAAGCTCAGGAGACTTACACGCCTACGCCGGAGAATCTGAAGGCGCGCGCCTGGTTTCAGGACGCGAAGTTCGGTTTGTTCATTCATTGGGGCGTGTACAGCGTGCTGGGCGACGGCGAATGGATTATGGAAACGCGGCCCATCAACCGTACGGACTATGTGAAACTGCCTGCGTTTTTTAATCCCACCAAGTTTGATCCCGCAGTGTGGGTGGCACTGGCCAAAGCGGCGGGCATGAAGTACATCACCATTACGTCGAAACATCACGATGGATTTGCGATGTTTAATTCCAAGCTGACGGACTGGAACGTCGTGGCGCGCACGCCTTACGGAAAAGACATTATCGGCATGCTGGCGGCGGAATGCCATAAACAGGGGATCAAGCTGTTTGTGTACCACTCGCAGCTCGATTGGCATTCGGAGGACTATTTTCCGCGCGGGAGGACGGGACATCACACTGGCCGGCCGGAGGCGGGAAACTGGGATGCTTATCTGAACTTCATGGACGGACAGTTGCGCGAATTGCTGACGAATTACGGAGAAATCGGCGGCGTGTGGTTCGACGGCATGTGGGACAAGCCGGACGCAGACTGGCATCTTTCGAGGACCTACAGCATGATTCATCAACTTCAGCCAGCAGCGCTGGTCGGGAGCAATCATCACAGAACCCCTTTTCCTGGCGAGGACTTCCAGATGTTCGAAAAGGATTTGCCGGGCGGACACACGACAGGATTCAACCAGGGGCAAGGCGTGAGCGCGTTGCCGCTCGAGACTTGCGAAACGATGAACAATGCGTGGGGATTCAACATTACCGACGATCATTACAAGAGTACGGCCCAATTGATTCGCTACCTGGTGCGCGCGGCGGGAATGAATGCGAATTTCCTTTTAAATGTGGGACCGATGCCCAGTGGCGAGATTCAACCGGAGTTCGTGCAACGCCTGACGGAAGTAGGGAAGTGGACCAGCAAGTATGCCGAGTCCATTTATGGCACGCGCGGCGGACCGGTGGATGCTGGGCCTTGGGGCGTAACGACCCAGCGCGGCTCTACGGTTTATGTGCACGTGATGGACTGGAATCAGCCGGTGTTGGCGCTCAGCGGCATCCCCCGGGCGGTTCGTTCAGCGAAGCTGTTGCGCGACGGAAGCAACGTAGAGTTCAGCACGGTTAAAGGAGGATTGGTGCTAAAACTCCCCGACGCGCAGCCGGAAGAAGTGGATCGCGTGATCGCATTAGAACTGGAAGCTGCCAAGTAGCTGTGTGAGGATTCATCAGAGTTGGTGTCATTGTGAGGCCATCCGATGAGGATGGACGAAGATTCTCAACGCGCAATGCAAGCCTGGGCTAAAGGTTGAGATCCTTCGACCGCAAAAACCGCGGCCTCAGGATGACACACGTCCATATTCACGGGTTAAACAGCTTATGGGCTTTGCGTCGGTTCAGCGACTTTCAGGACAAGAACTTGCCCGTTCGAATGAAAACCCCCGCCTGTAGCCGTCTTTGCTTCCTTTAGAGGGTTCTCGGGAAGGAAGTGAGAAATCTCCGTCACGAGTCCCGTGGACTCAAGGGTTTTTTCCACGTAATCACGCTCGAGGTCAATGTCGGGATCGATTTTGTGGGTTACGCCATTGTTGCGCTGGTCGCGTTCGAATCCCGTGTCATGAGTTGCAGCGCCCACCCATAGCGTTTGTCCCTTCACATCAAATGGGGCCTTCCAAATGCGAAGGTGATTGCGCGTCTTCACCACGCTGATGGGTTCGGCGTGAGCCCAGCCATAATCCTGCGGGCGGCCAAAGAGATACAGCTGGCTCATGGGCATGGTGAGATAGGATTCCTTTGAAATGCTCTCTAGAATGCCGTGCAGGATGGTGTCTTTGACGTCGGGATCCACTTTCACCCATCCCGCGGTGGTGAAGACATTTTCCATGGCCGTTTGCGAACCAAGAATCAGAAAATTGACCATGTCGCCGGGATTGCTCTGCTTGTCGCTGACGCGCCGGGGAATTTTGGCGAAGAGATCCTTATCAATGCCGGGCATGGAGCTGACTTGTTTTGCTAAAGCGCGTGCCTTGCCATCCGCCGGTGCATACACTTCCACCTGTGCCACGTAGGTACCTGTTCCTATGTCATCGTCTGCTTGGTTGATTCCCAGAGCGAGACGCCCGGCAACGGGAACAACCACGTCGCGGTGCGCGCCAACCAAAAAAGGCTGCGCGGCATCCTTATCGCCAATGCGCCCAATCAATGCTCCGCGGCCCGCTTCGTTGAAAGGCAAGACTCGTAATAGGTCTCGAAAGCCTCGCGCGAGGCCGTCGGGTCCATTGTATTCTTTGGCGTCGCTATACCGCAGCTTGCCAGTGGCTGTGACGACGACGTGGTCGCCGGGCTGGACGTCAATGCCGGTATCAACCCAGGCTTGGTCGCCAGTGATCTGCACTTCTTGCGAAATGCGTTTTTTCCCAGAAGGTGTCTTGGAGTTGTTCGCCGCAGCCGCAGTCTGCGGCGCGGGAGCGGCCTCGCGAACGAGTTGCGCATTGGCAGGATCCGCCAAGAGTGCGCCAATGAGAGGGAAGCTGAACGTAAGGAGGGCCAACTGTCTGAGAAGCCGAGACATTCTTACGATGCCATCCTGTTCAAGGCGCGAGCTGCCAGTCTCACGCGAATTTCTACTCTTAACAGATGCAATTTGTCGAGGCAAGCGTTGCAACCCTCGAGGAACTTGGTGGAATTAAAGAGATTAGTAAAAATGGGTTTCGAGCAGCCTGGGTCGTACGATTCCTTGACGGGAACTTAGAGCGACGGTAGATTGAAAGGAAGCCGCAGCATAGTGAGAGGACATTGCCTGGTCCAAGATGTTCCCTTCCATGCTGAAATACGCCAAAGGCGGAAAACAAGAAAGCGACTTGCCCGATTGGGGGCTGCGGCAGCCGGAATGATTAAAGCAAGACGACTCATTGCGTTTTTGGGACTGTGCGCAACGGTGGCAATGCAAAGCGCCGCGCAGAGTACCCCGCAGGCCTCGGCAAAACTACCAAGCCAAGCGCCACGCAAAGCGGAGGCTCCCGCCAGTTCGGTACGTGATCAGGCTGCTCCGCAAAACGCCGTCACCGTGGATGGCAGCGAAGCGATGTTCACCACCATGTGCGCGCTGCTCGCGGCCGGGTTTGAATCGAACATTAGTTCAGACAATTGGACCGCCTTTCGCGCGCAGATGCGCGAGCAGTTGCGCCAGCAAAAGGGACCTGCGGTGGACGCCATCCGGCAGTTCTACCGCCAACACGAATTGCGCGATCCGGGGGCGACGCTGTCGAGATACCTCTGGTTTGGACTGGTGTCCGGGCCGGTACCTGCGTTTCAGCCCATTTTGCGCCGCGACGAGTTGCCGCCCGAGGTGATTGCGCTGCTGGGATTCAGCGAACTGCTCTCGAGCTATTACCAGGAACAAAAAATAGGCGATTTGTGGCGGCAGGTGCAGCCGATTTATAACCGCGAAATCCAGCGTTTGCACGAACCGTTGACGCAGATCGTGTTTACGTCGACCGGGTATCTTCGCGAGATTCTCGAGCCTTACAGCGCTCGGAAGTTCTCGATTGTCGTCGAACCGCTGGTCGGTCGGATCACCAACGTGCGTAATTTTGGCGATCACTACGCCCTGGTGCTGAGCGGGGCAGACAACGTTCCCCAGGACGTGGTGCGTCACGCGTTCTTGCATTTCCTGCTCGACCCGCTTCCCTTGATGTATCCGCATGTGATTGCAGTGAAGCGCCCGCTCTATGACACTGCGGCGAAAGCGCCCCGGCTCGATAGCGATTTGAAAGACGATTTTCCCTCGTATTTTGCGGAATGCTTAGTTCGCTCGGTGGAATTACGGATGAAGAAAATGTCCCCCGGAGAACGCGAAGCGGCGCTGGGCCGCAACGATGCGGATGGGTACGTTTTAGTGAGACCGCTTGTCGCCTCGCTGGCGGGCTTTGAGAATTCAGAGCCTTCCATGAAGCGTTATTTTCCCGATTTGGTGAGGAGCTTCGACGAAAAAGCAGAGGCCAAGCGCCTGACGGCAGTTCAATTCGCTCCCGCCGACGCAGCCCCGAGCAATGATGCGGCAGCGGAAGTTGTTGCGCGCGCGAAGAGAATTCTGCCTACGACTGTGCCCAATGACGCAGATGTCATCGCTGCGCTTACCGAAGGCGAGCGTCAGATTGCCGCAAAGAATCCCCGCGCAGCCGAAGCTTCGTTCAAAAAGGTTTTGGTCAACTATCCGGATCAGCCGCGTGCCTGGTTTGGACTTGGCGTCGTCGCTTACATGGATCATAACGCAGCCCTTGCGAAAGAAGTTTTTGGCCGCCTGACCAACGGAGAGCATGCGGCGACGGGAGATCCTCGAGTGCTGGCTTGGTCGCACGTTTACCTCGCGCGGATTTATGATTACGAAGGAAACTTGTCCGTGGCTAAAACGGAGTATGAGTCGGCACTGGCAGTGCAAGGTGGCCCGGAAGAGGCGCGGCAAGCTGCCCAGAAGGAACTCGCCGCATCTGCAAACGACAAGCAAGAGGCGCGCCCATAGAGTGGATCTTAGTCTAAGGAATGAAAGAAAAACGGAGAGCTTGAAGACCGGCCCGCAAGGTGTACCGAAGTAGGCTTATCGCCGAGTCTTTCAGAGGAAGAATGATGAAGGACAGGAGAAATAGAAATGAGAAGCAATAGAAAGCTCTTATTGGACACTTTGACGATTGGCGCATTGCTGCTTGCCTCTTGCGGCATCGCCGCAGCGCAGGGAAGCCAGGGTTCTCAGAGTGGCCAGGGAGGACAGAGCCAACCTCCCGCACAGTCCAGCGACAAGCCCAAAGCCCCGGATGTCACCCCACTTACTCTGGATAGCGCGCCCCCGCCGGTGAACGCCGAAGAAGATGCAGCCTTCAAGGCGTTCCAAGCCGTGCCGAACACGGATCTGACCAAGAAGATCGAGCTTGGGGAAGACCTTATAAGGAAATATCCGCAGAGTCGTTATCTTCCGCCTGTCTACTACACGCTGACGATCGCGTACATGCAGACCAACCAAACTCAAAAAATGCTGGATGTGGGGGACAAAGAAGTGGCATTGCAGCCGAACGACATCGCCACGTTGGCCATCTTGGCGCAAACCATCTCCCGAGTGACCAATTCGAGCACTCCAAATGCGCCTCAACAGCTGGAAAAAGCGTCCACGTATGCGAAGAAGGCAATCGAAATCGCTCCAACGCTTTCGAAGCCTGAGAATATGACTGACGAGACGTTCGCTGCGGGGAAGAACCAGGCTCTGGTCGCTGCACACAGCGGACTGGGGCTAGTCCTCATCAAGCATGGACAGAATGCTGAGGCTATTCCCGAGATGGAGCAGGCCATAAAACTCGACAAGGATCCCGATCCCGTGAATTACTACCTGTTGGGTATAGCTAACAAGAGTACTTCGCATTTTGACGATGCGATCACCGCTTTCAATAAATGCGCCGCAATGGCCAGTACGCTACAGGCCACGTGCAAAGCCCAAGCCGACGAGACAAAGAAAAAGAGTGCCACGGAGTTGAGCGCGCCTAAGTAAGCCCGGGCGCCCCGTGCCCGAATGATGCAGGAAATGCGAATTGCCGATACGGCGCTGGAGGAGCGCCTGGGTCACAAGTTCTCGAACCGGGAACTGCTCGATAGGGCATTGACCCATAGCTCGGCGATACCCGAGTTGCGCGGAGCAGCCGGCGATGCTCCCGAAGGCGTGGACTTGTCGGATAATGAACGGCTGGAATTTCTGGGAGACGCGGTCCTCGAGCTCCTTGCGAGCGAATACCTCCTGGCCGCTTTTCCGGAGTGGTCCGAAGGACAGCTTTCCAAGAGCCGCGCGCGTATCGTGAACGCAGGCTCTCTGGAGGCGGCGGCCCGCCGGTTGCGCTTGGGAGAGCATCTCCGGCTGGGGCGCGGCGAAGAAAAAACCGGCGGGCGCGAAAAGCAAACGCTGCTGGCGGACGCTTTCGAGGCCGTGGTTGCCGCGGTTTACCTGGATGCTGGCTTAGCTGCTGCCAGGGAATTATTGCAGAGGGTTCTGTTCGAGCAGGCGCTTGAAGAGCGAGGCGAGCGCATCGCGGAATCAGACCGCAAATCAGCACTGCAGGAGTTTTTGCAAGGGCGTGGGCAGCCGCCGGCCGAATATCGCCTCGCGGGAGAAAGCGGTCCTGACCATCAGAAAACTTTTCAGATCGAGGTTTGGGTCGGCGGCGAATGCCTGGCGCGAGGCGTTGGCAGCACCAAAAAGGAAGCGGAGCAGCGGGCTGCACGAAGCGCCCTGGAACAGCTCGAACGTACAGGAGTGAAAGGCTGAGAAGGAATGCCTGAAGAAACGCTGGCACCAGTCCAGGAAGTAGCGCCGGTGGCCAAGCCCGAGGAGCGGGAAGAGACTAATCTTTCCGAGTACCTGGAGTCACTCCTGGTCACCGTGATTCTGGCTTTGTTCGGAACCACCTTCGTAGTGCAGGCTTTCAAGATTCCTTCAGCGTCCATGGAAGGCACACTGCTGATCGGTGACCACGTTCTTGTAAACAAATTCATTTTTGGCGGCACGGGGAAATGGTACGAAAAGATTCTTCCGTACAGGCCTTTGGAGCGTGGCGACATCATTGTTTTCAAATACCCTTATGGCGAGCACCCGCACTATGTGAAGCGCGTGATCGGGTTGCCCGGCGATCGTCTTAAGCTGGTAGATCAGGCGGTTCAGATCAACGGAAAACCTCTCTCAGAACCCTATGTCACTCACGATCCCGGCGCACCATACGACCCTTTGAACTATGACTTCCCTTTGCCCCCAGGCCGGTTCGTAACTTCTTCGCCGAGGCAGGAGGTGGTGAATTGGCTGGACCGGGAGATGCGAAAATTTGTGAAGGGAGATGAAATTGTGGTGCCGCCCGGAAAGTATTTCGCAATGGGGGATAATCGTGATCGCAGTGAGGATAGCCGATTTTGGGGCTTCGTGGACCACGACGCCATTATGGGACGCCCCTTTTTGATTTATTGGTCGGTTGAGGCGAAGAGCAGCGACTACAGCGGGGAAAGCACGTTTTGGTCACGGCTCTCGGGCGTGTTCGATACGCTCGCGCACCTGCCCACGCGCACGCGTTGGAGCCGAATGCTCCATACCGTACACTAAGCTCGGACCAGGCTCCCCTGCTACGCCCGGCGCTACCTTTTTCAGCTGGACTCTCTTAAACTTCCGAACGGCATGAGCAAGTTGCGCAAATGGTGGAAGACTGGCGCCGCCATCGCCGCGGCGGTCATTGTTTTGCAGCTTGCGGTTTCCTTCCTCGCGCGGACTCATCGGATACACACCTATCTCATCGCCCATCTCGAGCGCACTTTCGGCCGCCCCGTTCAGGTGGAGAGTTTTGATGCGCGTATCTTTCCGAACCCGCAGCTCTCCGCCGCCAGCGTCACCGTGGGCGAGGATCCTTCCTTTGGTTACGAGTACTTCCTTCGTGCCGAGCATTTGAGCGCGGGCTTGCGATGGACCGGCTTGCTGCGGGGTCATTTTGAGTTTGGAACTCTATCCTTCAGCAAGCCAAGCCTCATTCTGGTTCACAACAATCAAGGCCAGTGGAACCTCGAACGCTGGCTTCCCACCGCGAAGACTGCTTCTGCGCACTACGGGGCCATTTACGGGCCGCCCACTCCGGCTCCCCCTGTAAACCACCTGCAACGAATTGTGTTTGATGAAGGACGCATCAATTTCAAAATTCAGGAGGACAAGCTTCCATTCGCTTTCACGGGAGTCTCCGGCAGTTTGGAACAGGTGTCTTCAGGCCGCTGGCAACTCCAGCTCGAAGCGCAGCCTTGGCGCAGCGGCGTTCTTCTGCAATCCACCGGAACGATCCGCGTGCGAGGAGATTTGGCAGGCACATCGGCTCGCCTGCAACCGGCCCAAATCACACTGCAATGGAGCGAAGGCTCCCTGGCCGACGCTTTTCGCCTTCTGCACGGTCAGGACTACGGCGTTCGCGGTTTTTTCACGTTGGATGCGACTGCAAAAAGCGATGGAGTTCCACGTGAGGGGCCCGGCGACTGGACCTATTCTGTCCAGGCCCGCGCGCGCCAGATTCACCGTTGGGACCTGACCGAGCGCGCGGACAATCCTGCCTTGAACGTGAACATCAACGGACACTGGAACGCCGAAGTGGGCAACTTGCTTGCCGAGCAATTTTCCGTAGAAGGGTTGCGGTCGAATCTGCGGGGAAAGTTCCGTTATGTCTCGGAAAATCCCGAGGCAACGGAATTGCGCTTGGATTCCGTGGGTGTTCAAGCGACGGACTTGCTTGCGTGGTATCAGGCGTTCCATCCGAATGTGGTCGAAGGCATCACCGCCGACCCTTATTTTACGGGAGGAATGATTTTGCGAGGCTGGCCGCTCTCTATTGAATCCGCGGCGCTTTCCAGCATCGGCGGTACGATTAAGGTTCCGGGATTTGCCGATCCGGTCCGAATCGGTCCCGTGAACGGCGGCCTTGAGCGATCCAATCTCGTGATTGGTCCTGTGCGCGTCGCCCTGGGCGGAGATGCTCGCAACATCATCGCTCCGAAACGGCGCCGCGTGGCCTTGGCAATGGAAGACGCTGCGGATCTGACGTTCACGCAGGACCTAAAGAGCCACGCCGGGAACCTCAGCGTTGAAGGAAACATTTTTAAGGTTGAAGATTTTCTGAAGCTCGCCGCGTCTTTGGGCCGCCCGGTTAATCATGGCTGGGAGCTTACTGGCCAGGCCAATACTGTCACCCAATGGGCGTGGAAAGAGCCCTTCAAAGGGCGCTGGAATGGCGTGGTCGCCATCAATCGTGGCGCCCTGACCGTCGCTGGCCTGAACCAGCCCTTGAATCTCGCGGAAGCCCGCTTAGCTTGGAGCGATGGGCAGCATGCTGCCCAGTTGCTGAGCGTGGAAGGGTTTGGCGGAAATTGGCAGGGAACCATCGAAGAGAACCGCAAGGGAGGCGACGACGCCGCACGGAATTGGAAATTCGATCTATTTGCTGATCACCTGAATGCCGCGGAGTTGGATCGCTGGGTCGGGCCGCGCGCACGTCCCGGTTGGCTGCAGCGGCTTCTGCACTCCTTTTCGGGTGACGCCGCTCCGGCGACGCCTGCAAGCGAACTCGTGCGTCGAGTCGACGCCGAAGGTAAACTTCGCATCGGCCGCCTGACCATTGAAAAGCTGAAACTCGACAATGTTGTTGCTCAAGGTTCTTTGCGCGATCTCAAGCTGAGTGTAGAGGAATCCGCAGCCGAATGGGCCGGAGGCCGCGTGCGGGCAAAAATCAACGCGAGTTTTGTGCCGCATCCGGTTTATGAAGTCAGCGCCGACCTCGACCACGTCAGCCTCGCGAAACTGCCGGGAACGGGGCGCCTTGCGGAACATTTTAGCGGCTCGGCTTCCGGAAGCCTGCTGTTGAAAACCACGGGAGTTGGCCGCGAAGAATTGCTCAAAAATCTTGACGGGAGCGGCCTCGTGAATCTGAAAAGAGTGGAACTCCATGGCTGGGATGTGCCGGCCAGCGTTGCAGACGGCGCCACTCGCGCGGGAATTTCCCGCTGGCCCGACGGCGAATGTGCTTTCCTCATCCGAGATCGTAACGTGGTTCTGCAATGGTTGCAGCTGAATGACCCGCGCGAACAAACCTCCGTGGAAGGCACTTTGAGTTTTGGCTCGGATGCGGAACTGAGCGTGTCTACGCAAGCGCGGAGTGTGGCTAAGGTACAACCTAAAAAAACCGCTGCAAAGGGACATGTGCTGAAGATCTCCGGACCGCTGGATGGGCTGCGCGTGACCGTGGAAAAAACTCCGGAGCCGCCGCAAGTCGCGAACTGAGTTTTCTGGACCATTCGTTGCGTTCTCGTCAGTTTCAAAAGGAGGAATGAATGAAGCGTCTTGCCTTGGGTGTGGCCCTGGGTGCTTTTGTTTTTTGCGCGAGCGCCGGCGCACAAAAACCGTTCACGCTGGAACAGATCCTGGGCGCGCCGTTTCCTTCCGATTTGACCGCCGGCAAGAGCAGCAACCGCGTGGCCTGGGTTTTCGATCAACAGGGCAAGCGAAACATCTGGGTTGCCGAAGCGCCCAGCTTCGCCGCGCGCCAGCTCACAAAATATAACGAAGACGACGGCCAGGAACTCTCCGCTTTGCACTTTTCTTCTGACGCCAATGCGCTTGCGTACGTCCGTGGCGGCGGCAAAAACGCTGCGGGGCAAGTGCCCAATCCCACCAGCAATCCCGCCGGCGCCGAGCAAGCCGTCTGGACGATCGCCTGGTCGGGCGGCGATCCCAAACGCATTGACGCCGGCCATTCTCCTGACATTTCGTCACACAGAACCATCGCCTACGTTAAAGATGGTCAGGTGTGGCTCGCTCCGCTGGACGGCTCCGAGAAGCCTCAGCAGATCGTAG
>Ga0209166_10001532_pt1 | contig 19022 bp, 16 predicted proteins | sample Coa_R1_3_FD_187151 | JGI IMG/M metagenome (GOLD analysis project Ga0209166, IMG submission 187151) | Surface soil microbial communities from Centralia Pennsylvania, which are recovering from an underground coalmine fire - Coalmine... | ecosystem: Environmental > Terrestrial > Soil >... | reverse complement strand
CCGTCAGTGGAGGCCGATAAGTTCCCCAGATACGCGCCGCCGCCCCATCCACCACAAACCGCGTTCCGTCCGAATACGAAAGTTCGAAGCCTGCGAATTCTCCGTGCTGGATGAGGATGAAGCTGGGATCCGCAGAGCCAGGGGTTTCGGATCGTTGGGATAGGATTCGCGCCGGAAGCGCGAGTAATTTTCTGGCCCAATCCGGCTCCGGGCCGTCTTCAAACCACAAATCAATCTCCCCCTGCTGCAGGAGAACCGATTGAAGTCCTGCAATGCAGCTGGAAGAGTTGATTCCAAGGCCGTAAGCTCGGTAGGAATAACTCAAAAGAATCTATTTTTTGCTGCTGCGGTGCTGTGCGCGGGGTTCAGCGTCCGGTACGTCGATGTCGCGGATTCGTTCCGCCGTCGATCTTTGCTTTCGTGCCGACGGACTTGGTCATTTCCGCGAGATCGCCATAAACAAGCAGCTTAGGTGGTTGATAATCTTTTTTAGCGGTTCGCTTGAACGGCTGCTTCATTCATGCCCCTTAGGTAGCACTCTACTGAATCCCCCCTTCCTTTTCAATGAATTTAAGCCACAGTGAAAAAGAGACCAAATAAAGGTACTGGTAATAAAAGTAATCCTTTGAACTTTCTAAAGTTGCAAGCCAGCGCTCCCATTTTACGAATTCATGAATTATTTTCGGAGGATTATTCCCCGGTTCTGGCCGCCATCCGCCCCTCTGCCAGCATGCTTCCAGCGGATCTTCCAGGAGCGGAGCCTTGGGGCGCTTCAGAATTTTTGCGGGCAGTGCGGCGTTCATGGCCTGGCGGCTAAGTTCCTTATTGACGCACCAGGGCACGGGAGGCAGTCGCAGGAGAAAACGCAGGATGCGCAGGTCGAGCAGCGGTGCCCGCGTCTCGAGATTCACTCCGGTGCAGCCCGCGTCCTCGTTTCCATGGACACTTGCCCAATATCCCGTGTGTAGGGCCCGGTAGGCCTTAGGGTGCAGCGGGTGGTCTCCAAGGGGAAAACGCTCCTCGAGGCGCTCCTCGGATTCACTCTGGGTTCGTTCAGCAAATCCATCATTCAACCATGACGGCAATGGTTTTGGAGCATCTTTCGCACCGAGCCAGCCGCGAATCCTGTTTCGAAATCCGCCGCGCAAGGGAGGAAAGCGCCCGTGTGTGCCGAAATAACCAGCGAAGTTCCCGAAAATCTCTCCCCACTCGCCGCGCCCGTATAAATACTTGAGATAGGGCCACGACTGTCCGGATAAAACGTCGTCGCCACCGTCTCCCGAAAGGATTACGCGTGCATGCTGAGAGATGATTCGGTAGAACCGCTCTTCTCGATCAAGAAAAAATTCGGCACTGGGCTCAGGCGATATCGCCGCCCGGGCCTCATCGGGACGAATGGAATTTTCTTCGAAAATTTCGTGAGCCAGTCCAAGATGACGCGCCGTGAGCCGCGCAAATTGTGGCTCAGGATCGTCAAACAATGGACGCCAGCTGATCGTAAAGGCCTTGAGCGCGGGGGAATTGCCCCCTTCCCTGGCAATTTGAGACGCGGTTGCGCAGATGGAGCCGGAATCCAGCCCGCCGCTCAAATACAGCGAGACTTTTCCTGCGGGCAATCGGTCGCGAACTGCCAGCTCCATCAACTCCCGATAATTTTCCAGATATTCGCCGGCCCGCTTGAACTGTAGCGGCTCTTCAATCGGCAAGTTCAGAAATCGTTGCACCCGAATCTTCCCGCCGGACAGAACCAGCCGGTGGCCCGCAGGCAGTCGCCGGACATCTCGCCAGACGGTGCGCCTGGGATCGCTGCACAAACCGTCGACCAGGAAATCGCGCACAAACGAATCATCGAGTCCGCCGGAAACTCCGGGCGCCAGCCGCATGATGTTCAGCGTGTTGCTGAAGCAAAAAACGCCATCACGCCAGGCATAGAAAAAAGGCCGGGCGCCGGCAAAATCGCGCGCGCAGAATAGCGATTGCCGCGAAGCATCCCAGAGGGCAAAGGAAAAGTCGCCCACCAATTTGACGAGCGTTCCCTCGCCCCACACGCTCCACGCGAGAAGCAATAATTCCTGATCGGAAGCTTCCTTGGTCACTGGCTGCTGTATTTCCAGCAACTCACCAATGAGTTGTTTTCGTGCGTCCAGGCGCACTTCGCCAAGCAGCGTGTAGCGGTCGCCGAGCAGCACTGGCTGGGTGCGAGACTGGTGGCGAGTGCCGGTCTCCAAATACGCGAAAGAGGTGCCCAAGCCATCCTTCACCCAAGTCTGATCGCCGTCAGGGCCGCGTAACTGCAGGCGCTGGGCAATTTGCTCCAGAAGCCGCGGGCCCACCGCCGCGCCATCGGTGCGCAAGATACCGAAGAAGCCACTCACAGCTGCCCCGCCGGCGGTTCGGGCAAATCCTGATCGAATGCCGCATAGTGCCGGTGCAATTCCTCGGGCTGATTCAGCGCTTCGCCGTGGAGTTCTACCCATGCGTGCGCCTCAAACTTCTCATTTTCCTTGCGGACACCGATGCGCAGGCACGCGGGGATTTCCCGCGTGCGCAGCAGATACCACAGAGTCAGTGATTCTTCGAGGCAGGTATATTGCGCGAGAGAGTAGCGGATGGCCGCGCGCACCATGCGGCAAGTGGCCCGCATTTCTTCTCGCAAATCAGGCCGGGTTTCGGTTGCGGTAGCTTGGAATTGAACGCGCCTCTGGAGCGAAGTAAACGTCTTGCCGTAACCTCGCAATCGCAGCGACCATCGCACCAACGGCAGAAGAACCGCGGCTCGCCGGAACATCCGGCGCGATGCGGGATCCAGGGCCTTATATCGTTGAAGTGGTTCCCACATCCGCTGGCAGCACTTGCAGCAGGCCGTTCTCCACAAGCCTGCTTAATAGTTGAATGAGGTGATCTCGCAATACGTCCGGTTCCACCTCATACTCTTCCTGAAGTTTTTCGAGTGCCAAAGCGATACACGGCTGCGAGGTCGCCAGTTCCCACATCCGCGTGCCCGTGGCGTCCAGGCCAAAATACCGCTCGCTTTCGAGATTCAGCAGTACGGATTCCCCGTCGAGGTGCCGGAACAGCACGTGCGCCGGCACCACCGCGCGCATTGTCAACTCCACCATCTTCTGGGCTCCAACCTGGGGACGCGGAATCCGGGAGTATACGGGTATCTTACCGGGGTTTGCTCCGGACTGTCACGTTCGGCGCGTGGAGCGCCGCATCCAGCTCCGATTGTCTTCTGTTGCGAGACACGCTATAAATTCGAGAGTGTCCGATCCCGCGATCATCCTGGATTCCCTGGAGAAATGGTTTCCGCCGGCGCTCAGCGGCTGGCGCGCTTTTCTTCAGCCGATTGCCCCGCCCACATCGCCAGCGTTGCGCGGCATTTCTTTCGAAGTAAAGCAAGGCGAGGCAGTCGCCCTGCTCGGTGCCAACGGCGCGGGCAAAACGACGCTTCTTCGAATACTGGCCACGCTGCTCCTGCCGACACGCGGCACCGCCTCCCTGGCCGGGCATGACACTGTGCGCGAGCCTACAGCCGTGCGGCGGCAAATCGGCTACCACGCGGGCAGCGACCTCGGCTTCTATGCGCGGCTGACTGGCCGCCAGAATCTCCGGTTTTTTGGCCGCTTGAATCACCTCGCCGATGAGTTCAGCGCCAGCCGCATCGAAACACTGAGCGAACGCTTCGGATTGAGCCGGGTCCTGGACCGCCAGGCACGAGCGCTTTCCTCCGGCACGATCCAGCGACTTAGTTTGCTCCGAGCGCTGCTTCATCAACCCAGGGTACTGCTGTTGGATGAACCGACGCGTAGCCTCGATGCCATCGCAGCCGCGGATTTCCGGCATTTTCTAAAGACGGAAGTCCTGGCGCGAAAAGATACGTCACTGCTCTTTGCCTCGCACACCATGCAGGAAATCGAACTGCTCGCCGACCGCGTGGCCATCTTGGACGAAGGCAAACTGCTCGCCTTCGATACGCCGACCGCGCTGCGAGCCAGGACTTTGTCCTCGTCACTCGAAGAAGCGTTTGCGCGTCTCACGGGGCGGCGGCTCTATTCCGCCGCCGAGGCGATGCCGGAATGAGGCAAATCCTGCGCGACATTTTCCTGTTCCTCCAACGCGATTTGCGAATCGCCAGCACCTATCGCGGTCCGTTTATTCTGGAAGCGGCGGAAGCGCTTTTCGGCGCGGCGATGTTTTATTACGCGGCGCGGTTCGTGGATTCGCCGGCGCTGCGCGATGCCCTGCCCCAGGGAAAAACGTATTTCGCCTACTCGCTGGCCGGGTTCGTTTTTTTTGACTACCTGAATGCGGCACTGGATACGTTTGACCGCAGCCTGCAGGAAGCGCGCGATGCCGGCACACTGGAACCCCTCCTGGTCACGCAAGTTTCGTTGCCGGTCATCCTGATCGGCTCGGCGTTTTACCCGTTTGCCGCCACGGCGCTGCGCATAGCGGTTTATCTCGGCTGGGCAGCCTTGTTGTTCGATTTTCCCCTGAGCGCGGCAAACTGGGTGGCGGTTTTCGCTGTCCTCTTCGCCACGCTGCTGGCCTTTTCGGGCCTCGGCGTGCTCTCGGCAGCGTATCTCCTTCTCTTTAAGCGAGGGAATCCGGCGAAGTGGTTTATCCTCGGAGTATCCAGCGTGGCGGGCGGCATGTTATTCCCGGTGAGTATTTTGCCGCCATGGCTGCAAGTCGTAGCGCACCTGAATCCCGTAACCTACGCGATGGACGCCATGCGCGGCGCGCTTCTCAACGGTGCGGGTATCCTCTCCCTCGTACACCAGCTTCTGATCCTGCTTGCCTTCGCCGCCGTTCTTCTGCCTTCGTCGGTGCTGATTTTTTCCTGGTCGCTTCGCCGTACGAAAATCACCGGCACCCTCACCCACCGCTAAATAGAAAAACGGCCCCGCAGAAACGAGGCCGTCTTCCGGTAACGCTGCAGGTGCTTGCGGCTCGGGAATTACGGTTTCTTTTTCTTGTTGCCGACTTTGGTCTCGATGCCGCCGGTCAATTGTTGGAGCTGCTCCAGGCCCTGCTTGGCTTGCGTGCCCCATGGGCCGTTTGGATCCAGATCGATGGCCTTCTGGTAGGCTTCGATCGTTCCCGGCCTTGGATTCACCTCGATCTTGCTGCCAACCGTCTTGTAAATGCTGGGATCCGCCACCATGCACGCACCCAGCAGATACCATGCTTGCGCGTTCTTGGGATCAAGTTCTGTAGCCTTCTTCAGCGGCTCGATGGCCTCCACCATGCGTCCCGCCTGATACAGGCTGATGCCAAAGTTGCGCCACGCCATGGCCGCGTTCGGCGGATCGAGCTCCGCGCACTTGGTATATGCCGCGCGGGCTTCATCGATCTTGCCGGTGCGCCCCAGGATATTCCCCAGGTTGTTGTAGTAGCTCGGATTGTCGGGCTTCGCCGCGATCGCCTGCTGGTAGGCGTTGATTGCTTCGTCGTTGCGTCCCGCGAGATCGTAGGCCTCGCCCATGCGCGCCCAGAACAGGTGGATGTTTGGATCCTTTTCCGGAGCGGCCTTCAGGCCATCCTGAAATGTTGTAACGGCCTGGTTGGAAAGGTCGGAGATCTTGGCCTTCAGGGCGTCTTTCTGATCAGCCGGGGCTTTGGTCAGTTCGCCTTTCGCCGCGCGCTCCTGATCGAGCAGCGCCACGCCCTTGGCGAATTGTTCCTTCATGCCTGCGAATTTTTTCTGCTCTGCCTGTTGCTGCTTGTATTTCGCCGCCGCCTCGGGGTTCTGCTTCTCCAGGATTTCCTTGAAGTTGAGATTGATCGGCGGGGTATCCGCGCCGCGCACCTCAACAGGGACTTCGAACGGGGTCTGCATCTGGGGAGGTTGCACCGTGAACGTATATTTGCCGTTCTTCAGCCCTGTGAAAGAAAATTTACCGGCTGCATCCGTCTTCGATTCAGTTGCCACGCCTTGCTCGCTCTTGATCTTCACAGGAAGATTGGCCCACGGATTCCCATCAAAATCGATAAGCGAGCCGGTAATCTTCCCCTCTTGTTGCGCGGGCGTGCGCGTCGCAAAGCATCCAAGCATTCCCAACGCCAGGATTGCGGCGAGCGCGTACGTCTTCGTCCATTTCACCATACCCCATTCTCCTTGTTTGTGGAGGAGCGCCGGCCTCGGTCCGCTGGCCGGTTTCGACCATTATCTCTCATATCGCCCGGAATCCAAGCACCGCGAAATCATTTCGCGGCCCCCGCGCGGGATTCCGGACGGTAGGCGATCTGGTCGCGAACGCCGGCCTCGGCAAAGGCCCGCAAACGCAGCAGGCAACTGTCGCACGTCCCGCAGGCCAACTCTTCACCCTGATAGCAGGACCACGTCAACTGCAGCGGCGCGCCCAGCTCCACGCCGCGCCGGATAATTTCGCTTTTTTTAAGCCGGATCACCGGCGTCACGATCTCAATTTTTGTCTCGGGCCGCGTTCCCCGGCGAATCAACTCCTGAAATGCCTGGTAGTATTCCGGCCGGCAATCGGGATAGCCCGAGCTGTCTTCGGCCACGGCTCCAATGTAGATGGCGCCCGCCCCGGCCGCTTCCGCCCAACTTACCGCGACGCTCAGAAAATGCGCGTTGCGGAAAGGGACGTAGGTCACCGGGATCCCGCTTCCGCTTGCCCCGGGTGCGTCCAGCTCATTTTCTGGCACAGCGATGTTCGCATCGGTCAGCGCGGACCCGCCGATGGCGCGGAAATAATCCAGCCGGACAAGGAGTTTCTCCCGCACCCCATAGAATTCCGCAATTTCGGAAAAGGCCCGGCGCTCTCGCGCTTCCGTCCGCTGGCCATAACTCGCATGCAGCAGGCCGACACGACCGCGCCCGTACCTCTGCAAGGCTTCGGCCGCACTGACGCAGGAGTCCATTCCTCCGCTTAGCAAGACGATAGCGTCAACTTTTCCCACGAAGCGCATCCCTCGCCTTCTGGCTTAAACGCCGCGCATGGCGGGATCCCACACGATTTTGTGAAGCTGCAAACCAAGCCTGACCTGCATTCCGTCCTCGAGCATCCATTCAACCAGCTCACGCGGTTCCAGGCCGCTCCATTTTCCGTTTGGATCGTCATGGACCGGCGAGAACAGCACCTCGCGCACACGTTCCGCCAGCCGATGCTCGCTGGCAAATTCGCGCGCGAATTCGTAATCCTTGCGGCTGGAGATGACGAATTTCACTTCGTCGTTCGCGCCCAATTCCTCAAGATTGCGCGGGTCAAACGTATCCGGCTCGCCCGAGTCCGGGCACTTCACGTCCACAATCTTAATGACTTGCCTTGGCAATCGCCCGATGAACCGCTCGCCGCTGGTTTCGATCATGACGGTATAGCTCGCTGCCAGCAGCCGCTCAGCAAGCGGATAAATCTCTTCCTGCAACAGGGGCTCGCCGCCCGTAAGCTCAACCAGGGAAACTCCCCCGGCACCTCCGTCGGGGCGGCGGTTCAGCGATTGGACGCGCTCCATCACTTCGTCCACGCTCATCTTTTGCCCGCCGTGGAAGGCGTATGCCGTATCACACCATGTGCAGCGCAAATTGCATCCGGTGAGCCGCACAAAGATGCACGGAAGGCCGGCGCGGGTTCCTTCGCCCTGAATGGATTTGAAAATCTCGGTGATGAACATTTGAAGTCCTGTTTCAACTTGCCGTTTTGCCAACTGCGCGCGCCCGCGACAGACGGCAGCTAAGTGCCGGTCTTTGCTTTTTTGCCGGAGCGTCTCGAAAGCCAGTAAATGCCGCCAAAAAACAGCGCCATGGCGCCAATCAACCGCGGATACCCGGGCGAGAAACCCATCATCCGCAGCACCACAACATAGCCTATGGCCACCAGCAGCGCCGGAATCAGGATGATCAAAAGTGATCGGTTCATTGCGTCCCCTGTTTCCCGCCCGTCGCGCTATGGGTTGTAGCGCGCCATGGCGGTGTCGGTCTCCCAGATCACCACGTCTTTCAATTTCGCGCCCGGCGGCAAACCGGTCAGCTGGCTGGTCAAATTATCGTAAAAATATTTGGCCAGGTTTTCGGCCGAAGGGTTCAAGGTGGTAAACGGCTCCAGGTCGTTGATGAACTGGTGATCCAGCCGCGCGATCAGCCCGCGCATCGCATGCTTTAATTGCGTGAAATCGATCAGCAGGCCGATGTTGTCGAGTTGCGGCCCTTCCAGCGTCACCTGCACGCGGTAATTGTGCCCGTGGGGATTCTCGCACTTGCCCTTGTAACCGCGCAGGGCGTGCCCCGACGAAAATGTATCTTCAACACTCACTTGAAACATAGCTGTCTTTCTCTTCCTCTTCTACTTCTTCTTCCCTGGGGACCATGCTTTCAGGCAGGGCTGGCCGCGGAAAGGAACCGGGAGACGTCCTCCAGATCGTTGGTCCTCCGGTACCGGGGCAGCGACTCCAAGAAAATTTTACCATAGGGCATTCGCTGGATACGCGTATCCAACAATGCGAGCACGCCGCGATCGGTCTTGGCGCGAATTAGCCGCCCGAAGCCCTGTTTCAGCGCCAGCACGGCCTCCGGCACCTGGAATTCGGAGAAGGGGTTGCGGCCTTCGTCCTGCAAAGCGCGGACCCGCGCCGCAACGATCGGGTCGCTCGGCACGGCAAACGGCAAGCGATCGACGATGACGCAGGAAAGCTGCTCGCCGGGCACGTCCACCCCCTGCCAGAAGCTGGCGGTGGCAAACAAGACGGCGTTCGGCGTGTTCTTAAAGCGCTCAAGAAGCACAGAGCGGGGCGCGGTCCCTTGCAGCATCAGCGGGAACTCCACCCGTGTGCGCACTCGCTCAAAAAGATCGTTCATCTGCGAATAGCTGGTGAACAGGCAGAAGGCTCGCCCCCGGCTCAACTCCAGAAGCTGCACGATTTCGTCGGCGGCTTTACCGGGGAATCCCGCATCGCGCACGTCGGGCATCTTCTGCGGCAGATACAGCAGCGCTTGCTGCTGGAAGTCGAACTCCGGCGGCAAAGCGCATTCTTTCGCATGGTCGAGCCCGAGCCGCTGGCGGATGAATTCGAATCGCCCGGCCACCGTCAAGGTTGCGGAAGTGAGGATTACGGTGTCAAAGACTTCAAAAAGTTTTTCGCGCAGGATCTGGCTGATATCAATTGGCGTGGCGGCGAGGAACACACCCTTGTTGCGCCGCTCGAACCAGTAAACGTAATTCTTTTCGTTGGATTCAAACAGGAAAGAAAATTCCTGGCGGATTTCAAAGCTGCGCCGGGCGATCCGCGTCAGCTCCTCCGGCTTCTGTGTCAACGCGGCAAATTCTGTTTCCATGGCTTTGCAGGCATTCAGCAGAGCGTCGTAGCCTTCGCGGTTCTGCTCCAAAAAAGCTTCTCGCTCCTGGCGCGTAAACGGGAACCGGCCGTCACGCGGCGGAAAGCTGTCGAAAAACGCGCGGCTCTTTTCGCGGATGCGCTGCGTGCGGCGCAGCAGCGTGGGTGAGCCCGTCTTGGTCAGCCGCATGGTCTGATCGGCGTCGCGCGCCAGTTCTTCGAAACGAAAATTAGAAATCTGTTGGCCAAAATAATCGCTGGCGACGTCTTCCATCTCGTGGGCCTCGTCGAACACCACCGCCGAATATTCCGGCAGGATGCTGCCGAAATCGTCCTGCTTCAGCGCCAGGTCGGCGAAAAACAGGTGATGGTTCACGATGATCAGGTCGGCTTCCTTGGCGCGGTTCTGCATCTGCGTCAGGAAGCAGTTCTCAAATTCCAGGCATTTCTTCCCCGTGCAGGTATCGCGCCGCGCGTCGATCCGCGACCACAACTCCGAATCGTCTGGCAAAAAAGTAAGCTCGGCGCGATCGCCGGTCTCCGTCAGCTTCGACCAGTCGCGAATCTGCCGGAACGCGTCCACCTCTTCCATGCCCTTAAGCATGGGCTGGTCCGCCAGCGCGTGCATTTTGGACAGGCACAGAAAGTTGGAGCGGCCCTTCATCACCGCAACCTTGAGATTGGGTGCAAAATGCTTTTGCAGGAACGGCACGTCCTTCTGGTAAAGCTGCTCCTGCAGCGATTTGGTAGCCGTCGAAATAACCACCCGGCGTCCGCTGCAAATGGCCGGCAGCAGATACGCCAGCGTCTTCCCGGTGCCCGTGCCCGCTTCCACCACCGAGTGATGGTGCTTTTGAAACGCGTCGTGCACCGCCTCCGCCATCTGCAACTGCGCGGGGCGATGCTCGTAGCCGCCGATCATGCTGCGTTCCAGAAATCCCCCGGGACCGAAGATCTGCTCCATCGCCGGGCCGGTGGAGGGAGTCTCGTCCTCGTGCACGGGAGCCACGCCGACAGCCGAACCATGAGCGCCGCCTGCGGCGCGATTCTGCCGCACCGACTGGCCTTCGACGTCGTGCGCGCGCAACTCTTCCTCCAGCGGCGCGTACACGCGCTCCTGCACCACTTCCCTGTTCTTCTTCGCAGCCTCGGGAAAGTCCGGCTTGGATTTACGCTTGACCAGAAATCCTGCCTAATCTGCGCCTTTAACGCATGATTGAGTAACGATAGCACACTCCCGCCCGTCTCATTTTCAGGCTAGTCAGCGACGCTGAACGGCACAGCGAGCCAGCGAGGGAACAATGAACGAAATCTGCAAAGTCTTTCGAATCGCGCTCCCCAAGCTTCTCGTCATGATTCTCAGCCTGGCCGTGGCTCTGCCAACCCCGGCGTATGACTATCCGCTTAATTCAACCTCAATTCGCGACGCATACTTTCTGGGGATACGCCAAGGGGGGATCTCCCCGCAGTTCCTTGCGTTGTATTCCCACTTCGTTTCAGACCTCCACCAGGGTAGTTGTACCTCCGAGATCAGGCTGGAAACTCCCTTCCTGCAAGTCGTTGCTTATGCGGGCGGGGTGCCCAACTACAGCTCGCAGGATGCGGTGAAAGATTTCTACGATAAGCCGATGAATTTCCGAATGTTTCTGAACCTCTGTTACATGAGTGGGGCGCCGCCTCCGAATTCGGTCAAAATTAAAGTCATACAGAATAAAAAAGAAATCGTGCCTGAAACGGATACCCGCCTGGCGTACGCCGAGCCGATCGACGAACTTTCCACGCTGCCTCCTAATGGAGAGAAGGTGGAGCTGGAGTTTGACGCGGGAAAAATCGATTCCTCTACGATGACCGTTGCAATCTATACGCCGAACAATCAGCACGTAAAGGTCGAACTCGACCTGCAAGGCCTGCGTTGACCTCGAACTTCGACGTTAATAATTGGGCAATTTTCGGTATTCGGCACGTTCCGACCACTGGACTAGGTTAAAGTGTTGTTGGGGAATTCCAGCTGCCCTTTGCCGCCATTGGTTGCGGTCAAATCCGTCGTGGGGTGTTTGCATGAAATCAAGAAAATACGTGATTTTTGCTGTCTTCGCCGCGATTCTTTCGCTCTCTTCCTGCAGCGGCGTAAAGAATCGATGCGTCACGAACTGCACTCCCAGCGGCAACGCTTCGCTGAGCGTCTCCATCTCGGACACGCCGCCAACGAATACCACCGTCCTGAGTTTTACTTTGCCCATCGTCGGGATTTCACTGACTTCGTCATCAGGCAGCCAGGTCTCGGTGCTCTCCTCCGGTACGGCGGCTAACTTTGAACTGACTCGGTTGCAGACGGATTCCGATGTGGTTGTCACCAATGCATCGGTTGCGGCCGGCACGTACACCGCTGTCAATGTAACCGTCGGCGCCTCCACCGGCACGTTCATCAACAATACGGGCGGGGCCGTTGGTGCGTGCGCTGCGGGCAGCGTATGCGGAATCCCCAGCGGCGTCACGACCACGATCACCTTTACCTTTCCAGCGGGCTCGCCGCTGGTGCTTAGTAGCGGCGCCCACCAGTGGCTGGACCTGGACTTCAACTACAACAACGCGATCGTGACCACCGGCGGGATTGGCATCGACATGCAGCAAGCGAATGTGCTCACCGCGACGTCCGCGGTGCCCATCGGCGTTCCCAGCGGCGACTTTGCCTTTGTGGACGACTTCACGGGCCGGGTCACGGCCGTCTCCAGCAGCAGCATTTCGTTGACTTCGACGGTGCGCGGCAGCCTGACGGCTACGATCAATAGCTCAACTCAGATCTTTGACCCCCAATCTACTCAATGCACCAGCACGGGGGGAGTTGCAACACTGGCTTGCATCAAGCCCGGCTCTATCGTCAGCATGCAAGGGGTGCTAACGAACACAGGCGTGGTAATTGCCACCTCGCTCGACGTCATCGACTCCGCAACAACCCCCGTCGACGAAGTGGAAGGCACGATTTATCCGAGCAACTGCAACGGCGGCGCGAATTTCGGCATGATCATCAGCGACAGCTCGATTGTCACCAGCGGCTCGCCTCTGGCCACCGCGGGCTTTGGCAGTGGCGTCTGCCTGACCGTCAGCCCTACGGCAACGTTCCCCGTTGATTTCGGCATTCTCACCGGGCAACCCGGATTGCCGGTCACCGGGTTTACCAACGCGAACGATCTGCTCGCGGGACAAACCGTACGCGCCAAGATCACCGGCGCCGCAACGGGAACCAACAGCCTCATCAATGCCACGGCAACAGCAATGATCCTGCGCTTTTCGCGCCTGACGGGAACTGTGGGCTTAGTGTCAACCACAGGCTTTACAATCAGCGGCCTGCCCTCCTATATCACAGCTTTCACCACGGCGGCTCAGGTACAGACCTACCAGAACGCGACGTTAACTGAAGGAGTAAGCGCTAGCGGACTACAAGGCACAGCATCCATTTCAGCGTTGTTCTTCAATCCAAGCACTTCGCCGATAACGGGGCCGTTACAGGCGGCCAAGGTTCGCCAACACTGAGTTTTCACTCGCCTCCGCAAAGGCAACGGGCCCCGGAAGTTCCGGGGCCCGTCTTTTTTTTGAGTGCGGCAGCGAAGCTGCCGCTTTTGAGAATGTTGGTGCGAGAACAAACCGAATTGGGTTGCTGATATTCGCACCGTGAAAGCGAGAGCTTCGCTCCCGCACTCAAAAGTGCTAAATCCCCCCAACCGTGGTATTCGGTGGAAGCGGGCTGCTGAGCGGCGCCATGGGCGCCGGCGGAATGTTGGGCGCAAGCGTTGGCTGCAGCCGGCGATAGAGCGCCAGCGAGATGGCTCCCATTCCCCAGAGCGCCACGATAAACCCGGCCCACCCGCCGATAAACGGCAAGCTGGTAACCACGCGGACCGCCGCGATGCCCACAACCACGCGCAGGAAGAACGGCCAAAAGTCGTCGTCGCGGCCCATGATCCACTGGCCCACAATGCCGCCGACAACCACCTCCGCGGCAAACAGCATCACCAGCCACAGCATGAACGAAGAAATGCCTACCAACATGCCGACAATCGTGATGCACGCGATAATCGAAGCGATGAACACGCCAAAGAAAACCAGCACGCCAAGGCCAAAGGACGCACCGATATGGCCGGCAGAGTCCACAGCCTCGAGTGCAAATCTCGGCATCAGGCTGGCCAATACCAGGCCAAAGAGAATGAACGTGCCGGTCCAGATGACGCGCCAGAGGTAGTAGCCGCCCCCGCGCTCCTGGTGCCTGTGCTCCCTTTTCACGTATTCGAGAGGCGAGCCGAGTTTGGCGTCGGAAGCGACGCTGGGTTCCTTTTCCCCCTTGAAGCTGGTCTTCCCGTCGATTTCCGCGCCGGACGCGATCGAGAGCGCCTTGCCACTTCCGCGCACCGAGCCGCCGATGAACCCGGAGATGTTGGTGCTCTCCGCGAAGCCCATAAAATCGCGCCCGATCTTTCCGTCGAGCGTCAGGGTTTCCCCGCCGGCTGTCAGGCTCCGGCCGATTTTCCCGCCGGAGTCCAGATTGAGCGTCTCGTTCCAGGCCGTGACATTGCGCTCGACGGTGCCCGTGATGGTCACATTGTTCGCCCCGGTGCGCAGATTCCCGTCGATCACGCCGCTAACCCGCACGGCTTGCGCGAAGCAGATGAGGTCGCCATTGATGTGGCCGGTGACATCCACCTGGTGGGCAAACGCATAAACATCGCCGTCGACCTCGCCATCTATGCGGATGTGCTCGCCGGTAGCGTAGAAGTCGCCCTTGATCACCTGGTCTTTTTTCACGGTGATGGTATCGCCCTTGCGGAATTCGGTTGCCGACGCGGGTGTCGAAACCGCCAGCAGCACGCCGAACCCGGCAAATAACACGGCCAGCGCCGAGCCTCGCCGCAAATAGCGGCGAAATGCGAACAAGCCGAAGCCAGCCAGGGACATCACGGCAAGAACCTCGAACAAGCTGAACATGGATTGCCATCCTTTCCAGAATGCGCCCTGAAACACCACAAGATTCAGCAGATTCGTGCTGCCGAAGCCGGCCTGTTCAAACTGGGTTTCCCAAGGCACGATATATCCCGTGTACAAGGCGTAGACGCCCAGAACCGCCAGGCCAAAGACCACGCCCCAAATCCATTGCATGTTGCGCTTTACTTTCTCTTGAAACTCCGCCAGGCGCGCGGGCAACGGCTCGTCCTGCTCCAGCATGGAGCGGGTCAGCAGGCGGGATTCGCGATCGAGCGCGCGCAGCAGGGTAAGGCACCGCGTGCAGGTCTGCGTGTGGAGAGACACGCCCTGCGCGGCTTCGCGGTCCAGTTGCCGTTCGACATACAAAAGCAAAGTCATTTCATCGACGTGCTTTTCGTTCGCGTCTTTGTCCCTGCTCATGGCTGGTTCTGTCATCGGGTTCCTCCCACGGCCAGCGCACTGTTCTCCCCCAACGCCTGCCGCAATTCATGCCGTGCCCGCAGGAGCACGACCCCTACAAACTGCCGGCGGACGCCCAGGGCGTCCGCAATTTCGTCGTAACTCATATCCGAGTAGTAGCGCATCACCAGCGCCATGCGGGCCCGCAAGCCGAGCGTGTCGAGGGCCTTGCGCACCTCTTCGCTGGTGCGTTCCTCAATCAGCTTTTCCAGCTGGTTCGGCTCCGGGCATTCCAGCGCGACGTCGTCCACATCATCCATGTCCTTTTCGTGACGAGCCTTGCGGCGGCGCAGCATGTCCCAGCAATGATTGGCGGCAACCTTGTACAGCCAGGCGGTGAAAGACCGCGTCGGGTCGTACTGGATCAGTTTGTCGCGCAGCTTCATGAAAATCTCCATGGTGGCGTCTTCCGCGTCTTCGCGCGTCGGCATCGCCCTCCGGCAAAAGCGGAAGATTGCCGGGGCAAATTCCCGGTACAGATCGCCCCAAGCCTGGGTATCCCCAGTCCGGGCTCGAGCGATTACTTCCGTCGGCTCCGTTTTTCCCGGTGCGCTCATTCGCCCTGGTCTCAGCGGTTCCATAATCTAGTACGCGGCAGCTGTCGCAAAACTATCACAAGTTGCAATGACCCGTGCGGGTTAGGGGTGCCGCAACCACAATGGTTCGTTTCGCTGGAAAATCAGCGCCCCTGTAATTTAAGAATCTAAAGGACTTAAAAACACGAAGGCCCCGGGCTGGGCGACCGGGGCCTTCGCGCTGCTTCTACAAAGTTGATCCGGCTAGAACGTAAACTTAGCTGCAATCTGCAAGCTGCGCGGCCCACCGCTCCCCAGGAATGGATATCCGATACCTACGTCACCCGTGGCGGTCAAGTGCAAGGCCCCGGCGGAAGTGCCATTGGGATTGAAGCCCTGCTGGGCGGCGTCGGCGATGAAGTTCGGCAGATACGGATTCGCGAAATTCGGGTGGTTGAAAAGGTTGTAAGCCTCAAAGCGAAGCTCCATGTTCATGTGTTCGCCAATCGGGGTCTTTTTGTAAATCGAGAAATCGAACTGGCGGAAATGAGGGCCACGAAGCGAGTTCCGACCGAGGCTCCCAAAGTGCATGGTGTTTATGCAACCACCGGTGTTTGCGTTGTTGACAGCGATCCTATCGCAAGCGAGGCCGGTGGGATCGGGGTTTGCGGGGTTGATCGAGATGCAGTTTGATGCGCTCGTGCCGCTCCCATCGAGCGTGCAGGGTATCGCGAACGAACTGAGTTGAAGGTAATTGTTGGGGTCGCCTTCGCGATAAACAATTGGGCCAACTACATCGGGCCTTGCAAAGAATTCTCCCGTGCCGTTGTAGTCGTCCTCAAAGTTGTAGTTCAGGTGAAAAGGCTGGCCGGCCTGGACGGTTACGATTCCATTCAATCCCCAGCCATTGCGGATAATCTTGAACCGGCTGTCGGCAGAATTGGGAATTTCGTAGATGAAGTTCCATGCGATCCGGTTACGCACGTCAAAGTTGGAATTTCCCCGGTTAAAGCGGTTGGCTGCCTGGCTGTTGTCCGGTTGTGCCGCGTTGGGAACGTAGTCTTCCCCGTCGCTCGAATCGTCGATCGAATGGGACCACGTATAATTGAAGGTAGAGGTTAGCCCATGCCAGTTGTCAATCCGGAAACTGGTTTGAAGGGAATTGTAAATTGAATTTCCTGACGCTTCCTCATAGTTGTAGTAGATGCCGCCACCCGTAAAAACGCCGGGGGTGCAACAACCGCCTGCGTTCAAGACATTCTCGGTTATTGGGTCGACGCCGTGATGGTAGTCGTACGCCTGAATCATCCCCAGCGTGGGCTGATTCAGGTCGCGGAAGCGCAGCAGTTTGTGTCCCTGCGAACCGACGTAGCTTACCTGCAATGTCATCTTGCGGTTGATCTGCTGCTGCAGGTTGAGATTGTAGTTCTCCATATAGGGCGTGCGGAGGTTTTGGTCCACCCCAAAGCGGTCCGACATCAAGCTGGGAAAGTTGTTAAAAACGGGACCCGTGCCCAGAGCAAAGCCCGAAGTCCCCGCCACCGAAATCGGGTGTGGAGCGTTGCCGGAATAGGCAGGTCCCGGATCGTAAAAACTGTTGAAGGGCAGGTGTCCCTCGAACATATCCTGCGAGTAGGCATCATAGAAAATCCCGAATCCTGCGCGAACAACGGTCTTCTGGTGGCCGGTGACATCCCAGGCAACGCTGACGCGAGGAGCGGCGTTTTTGTAATCGGGCTGGTACAAACGGCCTTGCCCAACCAGAATGTCCGCACCCGTCAGGGGATTGAAATTGGTGAAATTGCCGTGCTTTTCCTGGATCAACCCATAGTAGTCATAGCGCAGGCCCAGGTTCAAGGTCACGCGGCTCGACCAGCGATAGCTGTCTTGCAGGTAGATGGAGTGAGAATTTTCGAAGGTGTTCCGGTTTGAGTCTCCCGAATACTGGAAGCCACCATCAGGAACCCCGGTCAGGAAATCAGCCAATGAGCTGAAGTCAACTCGTCCTCGGAAATACGAATCAAAAATCTGGGAAACGGTGGTCCGGCGAAACTCATATCCGGCCTTGATATCGTGCTTTCCGTGCTTCCAGGAAATGTTGTCAATGTAGTGCCAGTTGGCGTCCACGCGGTGGCGTGCGTCCGAAGAACTGGCGCCCAACTGCGGGAATGGGCTTACGTCGATGCGCGGAAGGCCCAAGTCCGCACCCGTTGCGCCGGTGTTAAGTCCGATCGTGGAGGGATCGAAGTGGCGATCCTGCGGAAAGAATCCTTCCGCGAAACGGTTCCAACCGACGCGCACCTCGTTGACAACGGAAGGACTCAGGACAGACACAAAGGAAATGGACACGAGTTGCACGCGAGTGGGGGTAAACGTGTCGTAATTGGGCAAAGCGCCGCCACCCACGAGTGCGAGCGGGAAGTTCTGTTCACTGTCGCCGAGAAAATAGCGGCCGGTCAGCAGATTGTCCTTATTAAAATTATGATCGATCTTGATGATGCCGCCGTTGACGTTGTTGGAAAACGGTGTGGCCAGCACTGTGTTGGAACCGTTCGGGGCGGTGCCATCGAGGCAGGAACCCGTGCCGTTCGGCGCGGGCCAGCCTTTCTGCGCGAGGATTTTAGCCGCAACCGGATTGATGGATGTCGCGTCGCCAGGCGTCGGGGCATTGGCTAGAATGTCGTTGGCCGTGGGAACGCAGGACGGCGTGGACTGCGCTCCAAGCTCCCGCAATCCTTCATAGTCGATGAAAAAGAAAGTCTTGTCCTTGAATATGGGCCCGCCGAGGGAACCGCCAAACTGATTGTTGTGAAAAGGATTCTGCGGCAAGGTCGTGTTGTCAAAATAATTGCGGGCATCGAGTGCGTTGTTGCGGAAAAATTCGAAGGCGGAGCCGTGAATCTGGTTGGTGCCGCTCTTGGTCACAACGTTGACGACTGCGCCGGCGCTGCGGCCATATTCCGCTTCAAAGTTGGACGCTACACGAAGTTCGGCGATTGCTTCGATCGGCAGAATCGTGGCCGGGGTTCCAAACACGCCCGCTTCGTTGATGGCCGGGTCGTTGCGGTAGCCGTCATTCATATCCGTGCCGTCGAGCAGGAAGTTGTTGGCCCGGCCACGGGCGCCGTTCACGGAAAAGATGCCGAATGAGCCGGGGGAGTCCGTAATCTGGTCGGGTGAGCCCGTGACACCGGGGACCAGGAAAATCAACTTCTGATAGTCGCGGCCATTCACTGGTAATGAGGTAACAATCTTGGATTCGACGATGCCGCCAAGCGTGTTGGAGGTGGACTCCACCATGGGCAGTTCTTCGCCGAGAACTTCGACACTCTGAGCGGATTGACCGATCTGGAGTGCGACATCGGCGCGCCGCTCCGAGGAAACCTCGACCTTGATGCCGGTGACCACGCCCAGCTTGAAACCTGCCTTCTCCACACTGACGCTGTACGTGCCAATCGGCAGTTCGGGCGCGGCATAGCTGCCGTCATCGGAACTCGTGACCGTGCGGACCAGGCCCGTATCCACGTTCTTGATAGTCACCGTGGCGCCCGGAACGGCGGCCCCTGAAGAATCGGTAACGCTGCCGAGGATCGTGCCGCGGAACGTCTGAGCGAAGGTGGACGCTCCCGCGAAGATTGCCAGCGAAAATACAACCAGCGCAAGCGTGCGAATAGCGCGGAAAAAGCTGTTCATCAGCCACTCCTTGATCGATTCAATAGCCATCTCGAAACCCCGAGATTGTTGCGGACGCCTTCCCCGACGCAGCGTCCAAGGACA
>Ga0209166_10001529_pt1 | contig 19039 bp, 14 predicted proteins | sample Coa_R1_3_FD_187151 | JGI IMG/M metagenome (GOLD analysis project Ga0209166, IMG submission 187151) | Surface soil microbial communities from Centralia Pennsylvania, which are recovering from an underground coalmine fire - Coalmine... | ecosystem: Environmental > Terrestrial > Soil >... | reverse complement strand
GGGGCAAGCCCCGCCGCTACGGCCGGGGGCCGTTCCCCAGCACCAGCGCCAATCTAGGGGCGTGGATCGCGTTCGAACACTTGAGATCGTTAGTGCAAGTGCCCGCCATCCCGTGGGCAATCGTTGAGCGAGGAGTGAGCACCCCCAGGTGCGAACGTGGGTGGGGCAACGTTCGCACCTGGGGGTGCTCACTCCTCATAACCCCAGGGGCCGCTTGAGGCCAATCTAAGCCGCGCCCCGCATGGCGCCGGAGGCCCAATAGACCCCCAGCACCGCCCCCTCGGCGACCAGGTTGGCCAGGGCGGCGCCGGGCGGGCCCCAGATCAGCACCAGCGGCCCGCCGAGGATCGCGCGCAGCAGCAGATTCAGCGCCAGTACATAATTGGCGTGCCGCTCGCGCCCGGTCGCGTACAGATAGAGGGTCGTGGTGCGGTTGATCAGCAGCGGGATAAGCAGCAGGGCGAGCAGCTGCAGGGCCGGGACCGCGGCCGCGTAGGCGGGGCCAAAGCTGAGCTGCACGAGCAGACCGGCCAGGCCCAGCCCGCCCGCGGCCGCGATCCCGCCGGCCAGGGCCAGGCGGCGGCGCGCCTGGCGATAGAGGGCCGCCGCCGCGGCCGCGTCGACGGCCTGGGCGGCGGCCAGGGCCGGCAAGAGGGCGGCAAAGAAGGAGTTCGGCGCCAGGCCGAGCAGCTCGTGCAGGCGGGTGGCCACGGAATAGACGCCGACCGCCGCGGGCCCGGCGAGGCCCGCGATCAGGAACAGGTCCACGCGGCCGGCCAGCGCCCCCAGCAGCCCGATCAGCATGAAGGACCACGACCGGCGGAGCAGGGCGCGCGCGCCGGTATCGAGTGCTGCGCCGGCCGGGCCCGGGCTGGTGGCCGGCGCCAGACCCCGCAGCCCCCGCCGGAACAGGATCAGCCCCGCGGCCAGCTCGCCAACCTGGACCAGGATGAGCCAGCCCACCAGGAGCACCAGGTTAGGCCGCTGGATCAGGAGGGCGACCGTGCCGGCGAGCTGCACGCCGAGCCCGGCGCTGTTGAGGCCCAGGATATAGTCCATGCGGCCCCAGGCGCGGAACAGGGCGGCCAGCGCGGCATTCCAGGTGTTGAGCAGCACCAGCAGCCCCGCCAGCTGGATGGCCGGGATGGCGGCGGGCGCCGGCGCCAGGAACGTCGCGACCGGCGGCCACGCCAGCAGCAGCGCGATCGGGCCGCCGGCCAGGGCCTTGGCCTGCAGGCCGCCGGCCAGCAGCGCCCGGCTCCGCGCGGGCGTGGCCGCCGCTTCCCGGGTCAGCGTGACTTCCAGCCCGGCATCGGCCACGATCCCGCAGACGAAGACGAGGGCCATGATCGCCGTGTACTGGCCGAAGGCGCTCACGCCCAGCAGCCGGGCGATGGCGATCGCGGTGAGGAAGCCCAGGCCCTGGCCGAGGGTATTGGAGAGGAGCAGCGTGCCGCCGCGCCTCAGGAGCAGACGATCCACGGACTCCTCCTGGCGTGCCTATCTTTCTGCGGGGCGAGGACTGCGGTGCAAGGACCCGGGCCGGTAGGCGCCGGGCCCAGGATGCTCGGCAAGATTTTGCACAGGTGGCGGCCGGCGAGATGGCGGCGCGGGAACGCACCTCTCCCCTCGCCCCTCCCCGGCGCGGGGAGGGGAAAAGACGGCGGGACGGGCGGCGCGGCGGCCGCGGCCAGGCTCCCGGCCGTTCCCCTCCCCGCGCCGGGGAGGGGGCAGGGGGAGAGGTCTCTTGCCGCCTGCGAATCAGCCGCCCCGCCGGGCTGCAAAATCCTGCCGAGCACCCCCTGGCCCATTATACCGCATCAGCCGCCCCCGCCCTGTGCTATAATCGCGGGATAGGGATATGCTATCAGCTGTAGTGTTTGTGGTGGACCCGCAGCAGGAGGACCGGGCCATGGATGGGCGCCCCGCGGGCTGGAGTATCCGCCCCTACCAACCGGGCGACGAAACCGAGCTAGTCGCCCTCTTCGCGCAGGTCTTTGGGCGAGCGATCAGCGTGGACCACTGGCACTGGAAGCTGAAAGGCCGGCCGGCGCCCGTCGAGAATGTCTGGGTGGCGGTTGCCGACGATGGCCGAGTGATCGGCCAATACGCCGGCATCCCGGTGCAGGTCCAGTTGGGCGGCCGGCCGGCCCCGGCCATGGTCTCCGTGGACACGATGACGGCGCCGGACTTTCGGCGGCGCGGCATTCTGACGACGCTCGGGGCGGCGATTTATGCCAGCTGGCGCGCCGCCGGGGTGGCGGCGGTGCTCGGCTTGCCCAACCAGCAATGGGGATCGCGCACCACCGCCCTGGGCTGGACGACGTTGTTCCCGTTACGCTGGCTGCGCTGCCCTTTGCATATCGAGCGCGCCCTCGCCCGCCCGGGCCGGCTGCCGACGCCGCTCATCGTCCCGGCCCGGGCCGCCGGCGGCGCCATGCTCGCGGCCTGGCACCCCTGGCGGCGCGGGTCCTCGCCCCGGCGGGGCCTCGACGTGCGCCGGCTCGCCATAGGCGCGCCCGAGCTCGACGTGCTCTGGACCCGCCTGGCGCCCACGTATGAGAGCCTCCTGGTGCGCGATCGGGCCTGGGTCGACTGGCGCTATGGGCAAGCGCCCGGCCTGGACTACCAGGTGCTGCTGGCGCATGCCGGCGGCGAGCCGCGAGGCTATCTCGCGTACCGGTGCGCGGAAGCCAGGGGCCGCACGACCGGCTACATCGCCGACCTGTTCACCGCCCCGGATGACCCGGCCCCGGCCGCCGTGCTGCTCGGCGCGGCCCTCGACGACCTCTGGGATCGGGGGGCCGAAACCGCGCGCGCCCCGGCGGCCCCCCGGTCGCCCCTGGAGCAGACCTTGCGCGCGGCCGGCTTCCGGCCCGCGCCGGGCGCGTTCGACTTTGAAATCGTGCCCCTGGCCCCGGCGGCGCCGGTCGCGGCGCTCGGCGACCCGGCGCGCTGGCTCCTGACCGGCGGGGACTTCGATGTGGTCTAGCCTGCGTCGGGCCGGGCGCCCCCTGCTCCGCCAGGTCCTCTACCCGGCGCTGGAAGCCACCTGGGCCGCGGGGTTCGCGCTCGCGGGTCGCTACGGGCCGCGGCGGCCGGTGGCACGCTGGCAGGCAACGGACGGCCAGCGGGTCGGGATTGTCGCCCCGCACCCGGACGATGAAACCGCCGGCTGCGGCGGGGTGATGGGCCGCCACCGGGCGGCGGGCCACCCGGTGGCCGTGCTGGTGGTCACCGACGGCGGCGCATCGCGGGCCGGGGCCGGGCCCAGAGCGGCCCGGGTGGCCCGCCGGGCCGCCGAGGCCCACGCCGCGCTGGCGGTGCTGGGCACGACCGCGCTCGACCTGGCCCAGCTGCCCGAGGGAGCCTGGGCGGCTGCCGACGGCGAGCGCGCGATCGCCCGCTGGCTCGCGGCGCAGGCCCCCACGGTGGTGTATGCGCCATCCTGCATTGACTACCACCCCGAGCACCTGCGCGTGGCGCGCGCGTTGGCCGCGGTCCTGGGCCGCCTGCCCCCGGAGCAGCAGCCGGAGGTGCGGATTTACGAGATTTTCGTCCCCCTCGGGCCGCGCCTGATCGATTGCCTGGCCGATATCGGGACGGTCCGGCGCGTGAAAGCCGCGGCGCTGGCCTGTTATACGAGTCAGGCCGCGGGGCTCGCCCCGGTGCCGCGACGCGACCACTACCTGGCCCGCTATTATGGCCTGGGCCAGGCGGCGGAAGGGTTCTGCACGCTCACAGTGCGCCAGTATGCGGCGCTGATCGCCGCGGGCGATTGGGGCGGCCGGCCCAGCCCGTTTCGGGGGCTGCGCGGCCGCCCGGTCAGCGATCCGCTCGCCTATGCCACCGGCCACGCCGCCCGGCGGCGCCTGCAGCGCGGGCTCCTGGCGGCGCCCGGGCCGCACTGAGCAACAGACGGAGGTACGCCGCCGATGGCGTCTGAAGGGTTCGAGACCCCGCCGCCCGCCAGCCCCACTCCAGGCGGGGGCCCGGCCCGCGCACGCACCCTGCCGCGCGCGGTGCTGACGGCTATCCTCCTCGGCGGCCTGGGGCTGCGGCTGCTCGCCATCGACAGCCGCGGGCTCTGGTTCGACGAAGGGTGGCGGGTCTGGGCCGCCCGGCTGCCCACGGCGGGCGACGTGCTCCACGCGGTTTGGGCGCAACCGCCCTCGGCGCCCCTGTACTGGCTGGCCTTGCACGCCTGGATCGGCCTGGTGGGGCATGGCGATGTGGCCGTGCGCCTCTTATCGGTCCCGGCGGCCGGGGCCGTCTTGCTCGCCGGGTACTGGCTGGGCTGGCTGGTGGAGGGCCGATCGACCGGGCTGCTCGCGGCCGGGCTGCTGGCCGTGTCGCCGCTGGCCGTGGAAGTTGGGCAAGAGGCGACCATGTATGCCTGGTCGATGTTGCTGGCCACCCTGGCCCTGGCGGCCGGCCTGGCCTGGCTGCAGACCGGGCGGGGGCTGCGCCGCTATGTGGTCCTGGGGAGCCTGCTGCTCTACACGCACTACATGGGCGCGTTGCTCCTGGGCGCGTTGCTCCTGGCCGGGCTGGTCTGGTTGGGGCCGGCGCCGCGCCCCGCCGGCAGCCCGGCCGGCAGCCCGGTCGGGCCGCGGCGCCGCCGCTGGCTGGCCGCCCATGGGCTGATGGCGCTCGTGTGGGCCCCCTGGCTCGTGGCCATGGGGCTGCGCATGGCCGAGCGGTGGCCGGAGCTCTCCCACCTCAGTCATCGGGCCGGCTGGGCGGAGGTGTACGGCACGGCCCTCACCCTGGCCGCGGCCGCGAGCGCCGCGGCCACCTGGGCCCCCGGCTGGCAATTCCTCGTGCTCAGCCTCGGCGCCGTGCTGCTGGGGTTACCCCTGGTAACGCGGCGACCGGCCCTCCCGGCGGGATGGCTCGTGGCGATCGTGGCCGGCGGCTTTCCGATCGCCATCCTCGGCGTCTCGGCGGCGACCGGCGCCTGGCTGACGCAGCCGCGCTTCCTGGCGCTCGTGCTGCCCGCGCTGTTGGTCGTCCTCGCCGCGGGGCTCGTGGGCGCCCTGCGCGCGGCGCGGCCCCGCGCCCTCCGGTTGCTCGTGCTCGTCCTGCTCGGCGCGTGGCTGGCGGCGCAAGGCGCCGGCGTCCTGGCCTTTTACCGGCAACCGGTCCACGGGCGAGACGGCCTGCGGGAGATCGGCGCCCTGCTGACGGCTGAGGTCCGGCCGGGGGACCTCGTGGTGACCAATCATGGCCTGCTGCCGCCGATGCTGGCCCAGTACTACGACGGCCCGGTGCATGCCCTGCCGGCGGATGAGGACGTGCGCCAGGGCTATGTCCTCTGGCCCCTGCCGGAGCCCGCCCAGCTCCCGGCCCAACAGTGGGCGGTCCTGGCCCCCCAGGTGCCCACGGCGGGGCGCATCTGGCTGATCTACCTGCCGTTCCTGGACCCCGACGGCGCCTTGCGCCGGCAGATCGGCACGGCCTTCCCGCTGGCGGCTCACCGCAGCTACCCCTTTGCCGATGTCGATCTCTTTGCCCCGCCCTAGCCGCTGAGCACGACGCGGCCTTAAGCAGACTCTCCAAATCGCTGGGGCCCAACAGCTTGTCAGACACGCTGCTTTCGCATACACTGCATTCGAGGTAGTTACGAACAATATGAAGACGGTCGATTTGGCCAGGCTCCCGCCGGCTCCAGTCGCGCCGGGTGGCGGGGCGGGGCGCTCTCCATGGCGCCGATGGGCCACCCTGGCGACCCTGGTGCTCGCCTTGGTGGCCGGTGGGGCCGCCTGGAGTCGCGGGCGCCTCCTATGGCCTGGGAGCCAGGGGAACCTCTGTGGCGCCTGGGAAGTCACGACCCCGCCGCCGCTAATAGCTAATCACTCTGACACCGTACTTATAGGAGTCGCCGGGGTGTCTGCCCGCGACGTTTGGACCCTCGGCTGGATCGCAGTGGGTGGCCACGCCAGTCAGCTCATCGAACACTGGGATGGGGCCGCGTGGATGATCCTGCGCCTGCCCACCCCCCCTCAAAGTGCGATAACCTCCTTGCGGGCGATCACTGCGCGTGCTACCGACGATGTCTGGGCCGTCGGGGAGTCGACCCTCACTGAAACGCAGCAAGAAACCCAAGCGGTGATCTATCACTGGGATGGCAGCAACTGGCAGCTGATTCCTAGCCCGGCGGTGGCGGGTAGTAGCCTATGGAGTGTGACCGCGGTTAGGCCCGATACCGCCTGGGCCGTCGGTATGGTGCAGGGCAGCCACTTTGTCCGACGCGCATTGGTGGAGTATTGGAACGGCCAGACCTGGCAGGTGCTCCATGATCCCGCTATTCAACGGGCAACTGTTTGGTTACAAGCTGTGAGCGCCAGCAGCGCCCAGGATGTCTGGGCGGTGGGCGATGCCCCGTTGGCGCCCGATGGAAAGCATAGTACCCGGCAACCGCTGATTCTGCATGGGCGTTCGACCGGCTGGGAGCAGATCACTGGCCCGAGTGGCGTCGAACTGCGCAGCGTCGCGGCATGGGCAGCGGACGATGTTTGGGCGGTAGGATCGTCGGGCTTTGGGGGGGGCGAGGTGATCGCCCACTGGGATGGCGCCCGCTGGAACGCGGTACCGTTTCCCGCCCTCGGCCCGGCAGAGCGGTTTAACGCCGTCGCGGCTAGCGCCCGCGATGACGCCTGGGTGGTCGGCATGCGCCAACAGGGCCGACCCATCCTGGACCCCTATTCTAGTCTAATATTGCATTGGGACGGGCAGCAGTGGCATAACCTGCCGAGTCCTAGCCCGAGTGAGCAGACGTATTTTACCGCTGCCGCGGGCTTGGGGAACCAGGAGCTCTGGACAGTAGGTGAGACACGGCCGGCGCATTGGACGGTAGACGGGGCGCTCGACAAAGGCACCTTTGGGCTCCACCAGGTAGAGGATCCCGCCCAAGGCGTCATAGCTCACTTCGTCTCAGCCCCTTGCTGGTTTCGGTAATGCCGAGTCAGCCGTGAAAAGGCGACCCCCGCAGGCCGCGAAGCAGTATGGGTATCTTGAGCGGGCGGCGAGCCAGAGTCCTGAATAAAGGCTTACTATAGCCGGATACAAAGGCGATCCATGACATCCCCGATACGCCGATCATGACCCGCCCGCCCGCCCGGCCGCCATCCGCGCCGTGGCCCGAGACCGATCCGCTCGGCGGGGCGGATGGCGGCCCCGCGCCGGATCCGCCCCGCCGCCGGGGGGCGCCGCGCGAAGTGCTCCTGGGCGGGCTCCTCTTGCTGGCGATCCTGGCCATCAGCGGCTGGCAATGGCAGGTCCAGCAAGACCAGTTCGCCGCGCAGTATGCCCAGGCCCAGGCGGCGGCCCGCCGCGCGGATTGGCCGACCTCCCTGCTGGCGCTACTCCGGCTCCGGCACGGCGCCGCCCACTACCGTGACAGCGATGCCCTCGCGGCGCAGGCGGTCGCGCAGCTGACGACCCAGGCGCTCAGCGGCACACTGGCCCTCCGCCCGGCGGCTAACCCGCCCGGTCTGTATCATTATGGTGCCGCCGGCTGGCAGTGGCTCGCGGGCAGTACCGCATCCAGCCGGGTGGTGGCCTTCTGCCCGGATGGGGATGTGCTCGTCAGGACGCCCGATCGCAGCCCGGGCGGCCGCCGCCTGGTACGCAACAGCCCCGATGGCACGCTACGCGCAGTGCTCGCCCTGGCCGATGCCACTCGGTTCCAGTGCGCGCGGGCGGGCGTTTGGGGTGAGTACATAGCGACCGAGGGCCTGGTGGACTCGGTAGCCTATCAAGCATCGGGCAACTCGGCCCCGATCCCTGCGCGGCTCCCCGCCGGCTGGTGGGTTGAGCAGATTGCTCCCGATGGTGCGCATCTCCTCGTCATCGACGCCACTGTGGGGACGCTGGCGCAGCCCCGTACCCGGCTCTACCTGACGGCGCCTGATGGTGGCCAGCCCCAGTTGCTGGTGGAGGAGCCTGCGGGCCTGTCCCAGGTCCTGTTCAGCCCGGACAGTCGCTATGTCTTGCTGCTGTTGGTCGTGTCGAGCCAGACTGGTGGCGTTTTTACCGACTCGGCGGTGCTGCTGGATACGTTGCGGGCGGCGGCGCCGCGCCAGCTCGCCACCGTATCCTTTCGACCCAGCGCGCGCGACGCCGGGCTAGCAGCGACTTTTATTGCCCAGGGACCGCGCCGGGGCCAGATCTTGCTAAACTGGCCGAGTGGCAACGCGCAGGGGCTGCAGCTCACCGATCCGGCCCACCCGGCCCCGATCTGGGCCGGACGTTTGGCGCAACCCCCGGTTAACCTTAGCATTTTGGACGCGCGCAGCGCCGATGGGGTGCTGCTGCTACTGGGCCGGGACTGGCCTGCCGATTCTGGCGAAGCACCAGTGCAAGCCATCGAGCTCGACCCCGCCACGGGGCTGCATGCGCTGTCGATCCCGCTGGCCAGGGAACAGCGGGTTGAGGAGACGGAGTTTGGGGCGGGCTGGCTGGTCTATACGGCCTCAACAAATTTCAGTAGGTCACCGCATCCTTACAGCATCATGAGCTTGCCTTTATCGCAGTGGGCCGCGCCGGCCACCGCGGCGACTCAGATCTATAGCGGGATGTCGGGAATCTACGACTCCGGGAGCCCCTGGCACCTGGGCGCGGGCCTGCTGGCGTACCGCGCCGCGGATAGGCGGCTGCATATTCGTGCCCTGGATGGGAGCCTGGACTGGCCGCTGGACGAAACCGTCACGGATTTCTTCGATCCCCGCCCCTCGGATTTGCCGTGAATCTTCCCTCCGCTAGCCGGGGCGCCAGGATCGGCTACTGGCGGACCAGTTCCAGCAGGAAGTGGTCGCCGAGCGTATAGCAGGGCCAGGTGCCGGCCAGGCGGCGGTCCAGGCGGGCCAGGCGGCGGAATAGGTGGGGGGCGCGGCGCACCAGGCCGTCCAGGTACTGGGGCGGGAGCAGCCAGGGCAGGCCGAGGCGGCGGACGGTCTGAAAGTGGGGCCGGAAGGCCTGCTCCACCGCGCCGGGGGTCCAGTAGAAGATCGGGATCTGCGTCTCCGGCCAGGCAGCACGCACCGTGGCCCGGCTCCGGCCGGACCAGCGGCGGGCGGCCAGGGCGGGCCGCCCCGCGCGCAGGTACCAGGCGGTTTCCCAGAGGCAATAGCGGTTAATCAGGGAGAGGATGACGTGCCCGCCCGGCCGGACGAGGGTGGCCAGGGCGGCGGCCACGGGCGCCAGGGCCGGCTCGCAGTTGAGCGGGCCGAAGCTGGAGTAGGCGCCGGCGAACGCGGCCGGGCCGTAGCGCTCGATCAGCTGCCCGGCCTCGGCGGCCCGCAGCACCAGCGGCGTGATCCGGGCCGCGAGCGGCGCCGCCGGGCCGCCGGGCGCGAGCTTGGCCGCCAGCAGGGCGATCATGCCCGGCGCGGCGTCGGTGGCCACGATCTCTACCCCCCGGGCGGCGAGTTGGATCGCCTCGGCCCCCGTCCCGCAGCCCAGCTCCAGCACGCGCGTGCCGGGCTGCCAGGCCCCGGCCAGCACCGCCAGGCTGCGCGCCCGCGTCCAGCGGGCGATCGGGTTCGCCTGCTGCTCGGCGTCGTACAGGGGCGCAGCCCGGCTGAAGGCCGTCGCGGCGGCCCCGGCTCCCGGCGCGCCGGGGGCGGCAGCCGGATTCTCCAGCGTGAAATCGGGGGTGGCAGACATGGGATCGCGTCCTCTGGCGGGCATGGTGCGTGTGTGTAGCCGATCATAGCAGCCGCCCGCCCGCCCTGTCAAGGGTGCGCGGCAGGCAGCTTTTGCACACACAGTGGCTGGGCAGAGGACGGGGCGGGAGCTGTCCTAACCCCACCCCGGCCTGGGCTTCCAAGGGTCTTTTTTGGCTGTTGTGCGTAATCTGATGTCGATAGGGTAGCGGCACGGCGTGCCTATACGCATCAACCTAAGCGCGCGGCAGGGTCCTGGGGCAGGACGCCTGGCGGCTGAAGCCGCGGCTACGCGGACGAAGCCCGCCTGCGCGGGCTGACGGGCATCCCGGCAGCGCGAGTCGCCGCGCGTTGTCACGTAGCTACCCGTGCCTGTTAGGTTGATGCGTATAGGTAGCGGCACGGCGTGCCGTGCCGGGTGGGGAGCCCCACCGCATCCCACCCGGCACGGCACGCCGTGCCGCTACGCCGCTTCAACGTAGGGGCGCGGCCGGCCGCGCCCCATGCCGATCCACCTAGCGGCGGGGGCCGCGAGGAGCCACCGGGCGCCGCCCCGCACCAACGCCCCAGGGGAAGGACCGTCAGCCCGCGTAGGCGGGCTTCCGGACTCGTAGCCGCGGCTTTAGCCGCCAGGCGTCTCGCCTCAGGGCACTGCTGCTTGTTCGGCGGATCGGCATGGGGCGCGGCCGGCCGCGCCCCGATGCGGGCGAGGAGCATCCCGGGGCGCCTTTGCAAAAAGCGGTCGAGCACCCGGCTTGACGATCGGGGGCCGCAGGCCGTACTATTATTTAGCAGGATGAGAGGGGAACCCCAATCCAGAATCAAGATACCGCGAGCGCACACGCCACCATATGAACGGAACACAACTACGGATCGCCGACACCGTCGCGGCGCAGGAGATCGCCGGGCCCCTGGTGGGCGCCCGGGCGCCCCGCGCAACCTGGCGCCTGGTGGCGCTGGGGGTCTTGCTGGCGGCGGTCACGGTGGAGCACTTCACGGTCAGTGTCGGGGGCTTCACCGTCAAGCCGGAGCATCTCGTCGTGCCGGGGCTCCTGGGCCTGGCGGCCTGGCGGGGCGACCGGGCGATCGCCCGGCAGGCGCTCCGCCCGCTGGCCTGGATCGGGCTGTTTCTCGCCGTGACCCTGCTCGCCTCGGCCTGGAACGCCCCCGACCGGCTGGTCAGCTTGCGCCACACGGCCATGATCGCCGTCGTCGCCGCGGCCGCCGGGCTGGTCTACTGGCTGGTCGACACCCCGGCGCGGCTCCAGGCGGCCGTCCGCCTGCTGATCGGGTTGAGCGTATTCGAAGCCGGGCTGACTTTTGCCGGCCTCGTCGCCGCGGGCTATGCGGTGCCGCTGGGGACGCAGCCGGGGCGCGGGGGCATCCCCGTCCCCTATGGCACGCTCTGGGAGCCGAATGTGCTCGGCAGCTACCTGGCGGCGGGGGGGCTGCTGGCCCTGGCCACCCTGCTGGGCGCGCGGGAGCGCCGCTACATGGTGGGGGGGGCCGGGGGGCTGGGGTTGATCCTGGCGGCGCTGGGCCTGAGCCTGGCGCGGGCGGCCTGGGTGGGGTTCGGCGCGGGCCTGATCGTCCTGGTGCTGGGGAACTGGTGCTTACGCGACCGGGGCGCCCCGCTGGCGATCGGGCGCACGCGCAACACGGCGTGGGCCGTGCTGGCGGGTCTGGGCGCCCTGGCGTTCCTCGGCGGCGGCGCGCCCGTGCTCTTCCCCGCCACCAGCCACGGCCTCGGCACGCGGGTGAACCTGAGCGCCTACGACCCGCAAACCGATCCATCGGTACAGGCACGGGTCGATACGATCCGCGGCGCCCTACCGGGCCTCGTCGCCCACCCGCTGATCGGCAACGGCGCGGGCAGCTATGCGGCCGGCCACGCGGACGACAAGGGGGGGGCCGGCTGGCTCGGCAACCTGGAGCTGCACCTGTTGTACGATAGCGGCGTGCTCGGGCTCGGCGCCGTGCTGGCCGGGCTGGCGCTGGCGCTCGGCGGCGCCTGGCGCACCCTGCGCCGGCCGTGGCCCGGGCAGCCGGACGCGCGGGCCGCCCTGCTGGGGCTCCTGGCCGCCGTCGTGACCCTGTTGGTCGCCTACCAGGCGACGGAAGGGACCTGGCTGGCTTTCACCTGGGTCTACATCGGGCTATTGGTGCGCGCCGGCCACTTCGCGCCCCGAGCGATAGCCCGGTAAGGCAGCCGGCATCAGGGACCCGGAGTCGCCCCGGCAGTCAGGGTCAGGGGCACGCTGGTGCGGAGCTGGTTGACCACGCTGCTGTTACTCGCGATCAGGGCCGCCAGTCCGGCGAGCTCAGTGAGGCCCACGACCACCGCCAGGTAGCCCAGGATCACGCCGGCCATGGCCAGGCCGGAGCCGCCGTGGCCCCGCTGCTTGATCTGGTTCCGCGCGACAAAGCCGAGGAGGGCGGCGACGATGCCGAGAATTACGGGGACGATGCCGAAAATCGCGGCGAGCCAGCCGAAGAGGAGACCGCACAAGGTCAGGAGCCCCAGAATTCCGGCGATCAGCGAGATAATCGCCAGGATGTTCGTTTCACCACTCGCGGGGGCTGTCGGCGGCGCGGCGTAGCCGCCAGCCGCCGGCATCGCCACTGGCGGTGCGGCCCCGAGCAAGGCATCTTTGAACTGCTGAGCCGTGGCGAAGCGATCCTCCCGCCGGACAGCCAGCGCCCGCAGGACGGCGGTGCTTACGCCGGGCGAAAGGCGGGCGTTGAGGCGTTGGGGCGTGGGCAGCGGATCGGCAGGGGCGGTCATGCGGTCAATGGCCGGCAGCGGAACCTGGCCGGTCAGCAAGCTGTAAAGGGTGGCCCCCAGGCTGTAGAGGTCACTGCGCGCATCGGTGCCCCCGGTACCATATTGCTCAATCGGGGCGTATGCCGGGGTCCCCGCGCCCCGAATACTGGAGACCGTCAGCTGGGTCCCCTGCTTGAGCAGGCCGAAGTCCACCAGCTTGATCAGGCCCTCGGGGGTCAGGCGGATGTTGGCGGGCTTGATATCGCGGTGCAGGATGTGGGGGGTTTGGCTGTGCAGGCAGGTCAGCGCGTCGCAGAGTTGCATGGCGTAGCCCAGGACCTGCGACTCCACCAGGCCGCCAGACCGCTTGTCCAGCACATCTTGCAAGTTCTGGCCCGGCACCAGTTCCATAACCAGATAGCTGTTGCCGCCCGCCGCGAACACCTCGTAATAGCCGGGCAGGTTCGGGTGGTCCACCCGGCTGAGGGCCGCGAACTCGCGCTGCAACTGGGTGAGGCTGGCCGGGTCAAAGTTCTCCTTGAGGGCGACGCGCTGCCCTGGCCGCACGCCGCCCGGCCGCCCCGCCCCCGGCAACGCTTCGGCGGCGTAGACCGCGCCGACGCCACCATGCCCCAGTACCTGGATAATCCGGTAGCTGCCCACGCGGTCGCCGCCGTTGTAGAGGCGCACGGCGTGGGCGAGGCCCATGCCACAGCTCCGGCAACGGGGGGTCCCGTCTGGATTCTGGGCATCGCATCCGGCACCGGTACGGGGGTCATAGCAAACGATCATCGGGCCGCGTTCCTTCTGGGCTGGTTCGCTCCACTGCGCGCCCCCGGTCCCGAGCTAGGAACGGGGTCAGCGCGGCGTCAGCGTAGCGAGGGCGGTCAGGAGTAGGGGGCTCTGGGCGATGGAGTTGCCGAATGTGCCGCAGGCCAGCAAGGCCAGGCCCAGAAGCAGGCCCAGAATCCCACAGACAATGCCGCCGATCGCCAGCCCCCGGCCGCCCTGGCCACTCTGCCGCATCTGGTTGAGGCCCACGAACCCCACGATCGCGGCGAGGATACCAAACAGGATGCCGCCGAAGGCCGTACACGCCGCCGGCAGCGCGATAATCCCGACGATCAAGGCGATAATGGCCAGCACGTTCGTCCCGGCCGTGCTGGGCTGCGGATAGCCGCCGGGGTACCCGCCCCCAGGCGGCGGATAGCCCCCGGGCGGCGGGTAGCCGCCGGGCGGGGTATAGCCCCCTGGGGGCGTATAGCCCCCCTGGGGCGGGGTATAGCCCCCTGGGGGCGGAACGTAACCGCCTTGGGGCGGGGGGGCATAGCCCCCCTGTTGAGGCGGGGGAGTGTAGCCCCCTTGGGGCGGGGGGGCATAGCCACCCTGTTGGGGCGGGGGAGTGTAGCCGCCTTGGGGCGGCGGGGTATAGCCCCCGCCCTGGGGCTGGAAGCCCCCCTGGTTGCCGGCCCCGCCCTGGTCGCCGGATGGTGGCTGTCCGTAGCTCATCAAACGCTCCTCCTGTAGTGCCGGGTCGGGGTGCGATCGGTTGTGGGCGGTTTAGAGGTTCTGGGCCAGCGCGGCCGGGCCATTTAACACGCGTCTCTATGTCGAGTGCGATCGGTTGTGGGCGGTTTAGAGGTTCTGGGCCAGGGTCGCGCCAATGCGGCGGAGCTCAAAGCGGGCGCGCCCCATGTTGCCATCCTTTTCCAGGATGAGGAGCAGGAAATAATCGGGATTGATCATCCGGGCGAGGAAGGTGAGCTGCCCGGTTTCCATGGTAATGTTGCGCAAGCCGCCCCACTTCAGGCTGCGGGCCACGCGGCGGGCGGAGAGCATGAGGTCGGCCAACTCGACCTCCCAGGCCTGGCTGGCCCGGTGGCGCCGCTCCGTGCCCTCTTGCGGCAGGGCTTTGGCGCCGTTGATCGTTTCGACCGCGACGCCGTCGACCCCCAGCAGGCTGATCGCCACCGCCCCGGGGACCTTTTCGACAGCGCCGGCGAGTAGCTCGGTGAGATCCATCCTCCGGCTTCTCCTTTCGAGCTCCGCCCTGTGTGGTGCGGATACTCAGCGGCAGTATAGCAGAAGCCGGGGCGAATTGCAACGGACCTCACAGGGTCGCGGGTGGGCCGCCGATCACTCGTATTGCAGGGCCTGCACGATGCGCAGGCGGGCGGCCTGGCGCGCCGGCAGCAAGCTGGCGATCACGCCCACCAGCAGGGCCAGGGCCAGGGCGAACACCAGCCCGGCCAGCGGGAAGCTATAGCTGAGCTGGTTGGTGTAGGCCGCGGCGCTCAGCGTGGTCAGCGCGTAGCCCAGCACCAGCCCGCCGAGCAGACCGAACACCGCGCCGGCCAGGCTCAACAGCAGCGCCTCGGCCACCACCATACGCCGCACCTGCGTGCGCGTGGCGCCGATGGCGCGCAGCACCCCGATCTCGCGCGTGCGCTCCAGCACGTTGATCGCCAGCGTGTTGATCAGCCCCAGCAGCGACGGCAGGGTGAGCACGACCAGCACGATATAGAGGCCCAGGAAAGCCTCCTGGAAGACCTGCCGCTGCGCGGCGCGGAAGTCGGCGCCCCAGTTGAGCGTGAACTGCGGGTAGCGCGCCAGCAGCGCGTCCAGGCTGGCCTTCACCTGGGCGCGGTCCGCACCCGGGGCCAGGTTGCCCATCAGCATGAAGTCTTCGTTGCGGTGGAACTCGGCGGCCAGGTTGGCCTGCGAGATATACAGCGTATTGATTTTCAACGAGAGGTAATCCGCGCCGATGCTGACGATGCGGTACGTTTTCAGACCCACCGGCGTCTGCACCTGCACATTGTCGCCCACCTTCACGTGCGCGGCGCTGGCGAAGATCGGGTTGGCGATGGCCCCATGATCGGCCAGCGCAGCGTAGCTCGTCGCGTCCCCGGCGTCGAAGGTCAGCGTCGAGACTTTGGGGTAGCCGGCCGGGTCGATGCCCAGCACCTGCACGGCTACGCCGTTCACCAGGCCGCCCGCGTAGCGCACGCCGGTCCAGGCGCCCATGCCGGGCACCGCCGCGAACGCGCGCTCGAAGTCGGCGCCCGCGCCCGCGTTGCTGTTCCACAGGCCCAGCGCCGGCGGCAGCAGGATCACGTCGGCCGAGGAGCCGCGGTCCAGCGCGCCCAGGAACGTGGCCTCCAGGGAGGTGAGGATGCCGCTGAGGGCAACAATGATCGCCAATGCGATCATCAGCGCCGAGGCCGTCACCGCGGCGCGGCGCGGGTGGCGCTGCATGTTGCCGGTGGCGATGCCGCCCTCCTGCGGGAAGAGGCGCCGCAGCAGCGGCTCGGCGGCGCGGGCGATCGGGTTGACCAGTGCCGGGGCCAGCAGCACCAGGGCGGTGAGGAAGAGCAAGGCGCCCAAGGCCGCCAGGCCGGTATTGCCCGTCAGCAGGCTGAGCCCGGCCAGCACCACCAACCCCAGGCCACTGCGCGTGCCCCAGGTCAGGCGCCCACCGGGGGCTGGCGTCTCCTGCGCCTTGAGCGCGGCCAGCACAGGCACGCGGCTCGCCCCGATCGCCGGGAACAGCCCGGCCACCAGCGTCACGCCGACGCCCAGGCCGATGGCCTGCACGAACACCTCCGGCGGGACGATCACCGTATCCAGGCGGATCTTCTCGTACTGCTCCAGCAGGCCGCTGAAAGCGCGGGTCATGCCGACGGCGAAGCCGTAGCCCAGCAGCAGGCCCAGCGCCGAGCCGACCACGCCCTGCAACAGCGACTCGGCGACGATCAAGTTGATGATGGTGCGCCGCGTGGCGCCCACAGCGCGCAGCATGCCGATGTCGTGCCGCCGCTCGATCACCACCGTGCGGAAGGTGTTGTAGATCAGGAACCCGCCCATGAACAGGGCCAGGACGCCGAAGAGGTTCACCGCCACCAGCGCGACCTGGATGCTGGCGAAGGCGTCGCTCTCCAGGGCCGGGCTGCCCACGCGGTAGCCCGCGCCCAGCCGCGCTTGCAAGTCCGCGGCCACGCCTTCGTGGTTGGCGCCCGCAATCAACGCCAGGTCGACGGCGTTGATCTGGCCAGGCGCCAGGAACAGCGTCTGCGCCAGGGCCAGCGGCACGATCACCTGCGCTGCGCCCGCGGCCGGCACCAGGCCCACCACGGGCAGCGCGGTCAGGCCCTGCGGCGTGGGTAGTTGGATCTGATCGCCGACCTTCAGGTTCGTCATCAGCGCCACGCGCTGCGAGATCACCGCTGCGCGCGTGTCGCCGGGCGCCAGGAAGCGGCCCGCCGTCACCGCGTAGCGGCGCACCAGCTGGGCGCTGGCCGGCTCCACGCCGAGCACCTCGGCCGCCTGGGCCGGCGCCAGCCCCAGCGGCAACGACACCTGGCGGCGCAGCGCCGGCGCCGCCGCGGCCACCCCGGGCGCCTGCCGTGCCGTGTCCAGCGCCGTGCTGTCGAACGATTCGCCGGTGGCGCTGCTGATCGTCATATCGACCTGGCCCGACGCGCCGAGCGCGCCGCTTTGCAGCGCGCCAATCACCGTCGGCAGCATCGAATTCACGCCGAAGATCACCGCCACGCCGAAGACCACGGCGAAGGTGGTCAGCGTGGTGCGCAGTTTGCGGCCCATCAGGTAGCGGGCCGGCAGGGTAAGTAACAGATTCACGTCCCAAACTCCTGTTCCGGGGGTGCCCGGCAGCGCGCCGCCCCGTTTACCGCTGCGCGGCGGTCTCGACTTTTTCCATCAGCGATTCGACGGTGGTTTGCGCGGTCAGCCGGGTATCGTCCACGACGGTGCCGTCTTTGAGGAAGACGATGCGCCCGGCGTAGGCGGCCATGCGCGCGTCGTGCGTGACCATGACCACGGTGCGGCCCCAGTCGTCCACGGCCTTGCGCAGGAAGCGCAGCATCTCCTCGGCGCCGCGCGAGTCGAGGTTGCCGGTCGGCTCGTCGGCCAGGATCAGCGCCGGCTCGGTGACGAGGGCGCGGGCCAGGGCCACACGCTGCTGCTGGCCGCCCGACAGCTCGCCGGGCCGGTTGCCCAGCCGGTCACCCAGACCGACGCGTGTCAGCCACTCGCGGGCGCGCGCGTCGGCGGCCGGCGCCTGGCCGTCGAGCACCAGCGGCAGCATCACGTTCTCGACCGCCGACAGCACCGGGATCAGGTTGAAGAACTGGAACACGAAACCGATCTTCTTGCGCCGCAGCACCGTCAGCGCCGTATCGTCCAGCGTGGCCAGGTCGGCGCCGTCGAGCCGCACGCGCCCGCTGCTCGGCGTGTCCAGGCCGCCCAGCAAATGCAGCAGGGTGGATTTGCCGCAGCCGCTCGGCCCCATGATCGCCACGAACTCGCCCGGCTCGACGCCGAGGCTCACCTGGTCCAGCGCCGTGACCGCCGCGCTGCCGCGGCCGTAGACTTTACTGAGGTTTTCCGTCTGCAAAATAGCCATGGTCTTGCTCCTGCTTTTTCACGCGTCATACAGCACGCGGCACACATCACGCATCACGTTTCTTCGGCCGGCCGCGGGGCCGGGGCGGGGGGCGGAGCAGCGGCTGCTCGCGGATGTCGTCCAGCCGCGTCTCGACCATCTCCAGCCAGCGCAGCTCGGCCTCGGTGTGCATAATCGCACTATCCAGCAGCACAATGCGGGCGAGCTCGCGCGCCGGGTCGGCGGCATTACGCTGCGTGGTCAGCGTGTGTAGCTCGCGGAAGAGCTCACGCCGCTGCGCCTGGATCACCTGCTGGGGGCGCTCGGCGTGCGTCACGACGGCCAGCATCAGCTTCAGCTGAAACTCGTCGCGCAGCCGGTACTCGCGGGGCACCGCCGAGCGCAACCAGGTCTGCAACTCCGCCCGCCCCGGCGCCGTCAGCGCCCAGAGACGCTTATCCGGCCCGCCGCCTTTCTCGATCCCTTCTTCCACCACCAGCCCATCGCGCGCCAGCCGCTCCAGGCTGCTGTAGATCTGGCCCGTGTTCAGCTCCCAGTGCCCGCCCAGCGCCGCCTCGAACCGGTCGTGCAGCTCGTAGCCGTGGCGGGGCTCCTCCGCCAGGAGCGCCAGTAGCGCGCACTGCACGGGGCCACGTTCGGTTTTGGTTCGGACGGGGGTTTCGATCATATATTAGATACTCATTATCTAGATTTCAAAGAAATTATATAACGAGTATCTAATTTAGTCAATAGGTCTTTCGACGGATACTGGGGGCGAGTAGGCAGTAGGCAGTAGGCGGTAGAAAGAAGCGGGTTAAGCGGGTCGCTGGGCACCCCGGGGCGCCTTCGGGTAGAATAGGGATGCCGCACGAACGCCACCACGGATTGGAGCATTGGAGCAAGGATGGCCACATCGCCCGAGCACCCCGCACCGGGGGCCCTCGACCGCACCGGCTTCGAGCTGTTGCGCCTCTGCGCACAGCCCGGCTGCCCGGTCTGCGGGTTCGTCCAGGCCACGGTCACGCATTACCTGGACACCATCTCCTACGAAGCCCTAACCGACCTGGACGCCCGCCAGCGGCTGCGGGCCTCTCTCGCCTACTGCGCGGTCCACGGCCAGCAGTGGCTGAGTCTGCAACACACCCTCGGCACGGCCCTGATCTACAAAGATGTCTGCAACGACCTACGCACTATCCTGGCAGG